>Ga0194127_10007465_pt1 | contig 12052 bp, 16 predicted proteins | sample TA2KigC100mmetaG_FD_148624 | JGI IMG/M metagenome (GOLD analysis project Ga0194127, IMG submission 148624) | Freshwater microbial communities from Lake Tanganyika, Tanzania - TA2015036 Kigoma Deep Cast 100m | ecosystem: Environmental > Aquatic > Freshwater > Lake | place: Tanzania: Lake...
ATTCCACCTGCAAATATAACACCTCCCGCTAAAGCAACCCAATCCCCCAAGCTTTGAGGCAATGGTATAATTTTATTCTCAGCAAAAACAACCCACAAACCACCAATTGCTAAAATTAAACTTATTGCTCTTTGCCATCCATGTTTTCTTTTTAAAAATAAGATCTCAAAGACAGTTGCCCAAACAGGCACCATATAAAATAATAACAATGCCCGAACTACATCAGTCAAGAGAAAACAGATCGCATAAAAATAATAACCACCTCCTAGTAATAAACCAGTAAGTGGCAATTCTAGACCGCTACTTTTACCTTTAATTAATCTCCAAACTGTTATTGGCAGTAATAATATAAATGCGATTAACGTTTGAGAAATTGAGCCCCAACCTCCTGTTAAACCTCCGTCCTCAAATACTCTTTGAGGTAACCAATAAAGGCCCCATGCACCTGCGGAAAGAGTTAATGCTATTGCAATTTTAAAGTAGTGAGGGTGTCTCATATTAAATTAAATAAGCTATTCTATTCTTAAAAATTTTAATAATTTGTAATTTTTAATTAATAAAGGGCTATTGTCAAAGAATAAAGCAAAAATTATGTGAATTAATTAATCTTCTGAATTATTTTCTTTTTCTGCTATTTCGTCTAAAGAAATTTCTTCCTCGTCTTCGATAATTTCATCATTATCCTGAATATTGTTTTCTAGTTCAGCTTTTTTTGACAACTCAGCTATATCGTCTTTAAATATCTGAAATTTTTCTGGAGTTTTTCTAGCTCTTTTAGATGGCAAAATTGGTGTTCCGCTTTTTGAAATTTCACCTTTATACATGTTTTCAAAATCATCACCCACCTCTTCATCATCCAGTAAGCCATCATCTATTTGTTCAACATGTTTTCTAAGTTTATAAATTGCATTTTCTCTTAGGTCAGATACTTTAATTTTATCTTCAGCTATTTCTCTAAGAGAGATAACTGTATTTTTATCATTATCTCTATCCAAATTTGGTTCAATACCCGAGTTCAGTTGAACTGCTCTTTCTTTAGCAACCAACACCAACTCATATGGACTTTCTACTTTATCGATGCAGTCTTCTACGGTTACTCTTGCCATGCGCAGTATTTACACAGCGTGCTTTCAAAAATCAAGGAGAATTTATAAATATTGAGGATCAAGTTTACTCTTGATCAAAAACAATAGTGCTATTGTGCTTAAAACATAAATTCCTGAAACTATAGAAACTTGTTCAATAGTTAGGCCTTTGTCAATAAAAACACCAAAAAGTGCTGTACCAAAGGCGGTAGAAAACACCATCAATGAAGTTGTTAGGGCTTTTATTGATCCGATATATTTAACACCGTATATTTCAGCCCAGGTCGAAGAGCCTAAAACATTTGCTAAGCCATTGGATATACCTAGTAAACCAAAGAAGAAAAATGATGAGATAGGATTATCAAAATAAAAAATTACTATTGTTGAAAAGAACAAAGGAACATTCGTATAGATCAATAATTTTCTACTGCTAAATTTGTCTACTAAAAAACCAGAAAAAAATAAGCTGATAACAGAAAATACTGAATAGAACATAAATGATTGAGCAATTATATAAGGTCCCCAATCTTTTGAAGCAGAGATAAATGATTGATAAACAAAAGTACCAGTTGCTATCCACGGCATTGCTATCAAATTTAAACAAATGATATAAAATCTATAATCTTTAATAACTTCAATTCTTTGCCACTGCTTAATTTTTTTTTCAATTAAATTCTCTTTATTTGAAATCTCTCTAGACTCAAATTTAATATCTCTTACTAAAAAAAATGAAGCTAAAGGTAAAGTCAAAACTATTAAAATTGAAATAGAAATCCAAATATTTTGCCATTCAAATATATTTAACAAAAAAACTATAACCAATGGTAAAGTAAATTCTGCCAATGATAAGCCTAACCATGATACGCTAAGTGCTTTACCCCGACTTTTATCGAAATATCTTGAAATTGTTGTAGCAGCTGTGTGAGACATTAATCCTTGACCAGAAAGTCTCATTAAGAAAATTGAAAAAAATAAAAAAATTAATGAGGAAATTTTAGAAAAAATAAAACTTGATGCCGCTAACAAAATGATAACAAAGAGTGAAAACTTTAAAATATTAACATCATCAATTTTTTTTCCAACCCATATAAGAATGAAGCTACTTAATAATGTTGCAGACGCATAAATTGTTCCAAATTCTCCCTGACTAATAGAGAGAGTATTTCTTATGTTTGAATTAAATAGTCCAAGAAAAAAACTCTGTCCAAAACTTGAAAAAAATGTAAAGATAAATCCAAATAAAATTAATTTAAAATTCAAACTTTTAAAAATCATAAAAAAGAAAATATGAGTACTGTAAGCTTTATAGGTTTAGGTGTCATGGGTTATCCAATGGCAGGCTATATATCAAAAGCTGGTCACAATGTAACTATTTATAACCGAACCACAATCAAAGCTGACAAATGGCTCAGTGAATTTAAAGGTTCTAAAGCTGATACACCTGAAAAAGCTGCTGAGGGAGCTGATTTTATATTTACGTGTGTTGGAAATGATAATGATCTTCGAGAAGTAACCTTCGGCAATAATGGAATTTTTAAGAAAATTAAAAAAAATGCGATCTACATAGACAATACAACTGCTTCAGCAACTATTGCCCGAGAAATATATCAATTTTCAAAAAAAAATGGTTTTGGATTTTTAGATGCTCCAGTTTCTGGTGGTCAATCAGGCGCTGAAAACGGAACATTAACAGTAATGATCGGTGGAGACCCAGAAAATTACGAAAAAGCAAAAGATATCATTAAATGTTATAGCAAAAAAATGAAGCTTCTTGGTCCAGCTGGCAACGGACAGCTCGCTAAAATGGTAAATCAAATTTGTATAGCTGGACTAATTCAAGGTTTATCTGAGGGAATTAACTTTGGAATTAAAGCTGGTCTCAAAATGGAAGATGTTATTGAAGTTATTTCAAAAGGAGCTGCCCAATCATGGCAAATGGAAAATAGATACAAAACCATGATTGATAATAATTTTGAATTTGGATTTGCGGTTGATTGGATGAGAAAAGATCTAAAAATTGCTATTGATGAAGCGAAAAATAACGGTTCAATTTTACCTATAACTGAAATAGTTGATAAGTTTTATGCTGAATTACAATCAATGGGTGGCAACCGTTGGGATACTTCTAGTTTAATAAAAAGATTGAGAAATTAACTCTATGCAACCAACCTACTACGAAAATTTAGATGAAATAAAAAAAAAAATTTGGATGATGTTAGATGACGCGGTAACAAATAGAAGTTCACCATTTAGAATACCAGTTTTTATTTGCGGTAATCAATCTGATTTTGATGGAAGAATTGTCGTTCTTAGAAAATCAGATCAAAAAAATAATCTTTTACAATACCACACTGATATTCGATCAGATAAAATAGCACAATTAAAATTAAATAAAAATGCTGTAATGATTTTTTATGACAAGGAGGAAAAAATTCAAGTGAGATTAAAAGTTGAGTGTGTCATTAATCATAATAATAAAATCACCAAAGAATCTTGGTTAAAAACCCAACACATCAGTAGAAAATGTTATTTAGTTGATCAAGGGCCTGGAACAAAATCTGATGTGCCAACCTCTGGATTAAAACCTGAATTAGATAATTTTGAATTTACCATGGAGCAAAGTGAACAAGGTTATAAAAACTTTACTGTAATTCAATGCAATATAAAAAGCATGGAATGGCTTTATTTAGCAGCAAAAGGACACCGAAGGGCTAGGTTTGATTTAGTACTTAACCAGGAAACTTGGCTCACGCCTTGAATTTAAAAGATAGATTTAGAGTATTTTTTCCAATTATCTTGGTAATGCTTTGCGTTTTCACTTATATGCTTGATTTCTATGTCCGTAACTTTTCTTATTATTTTTCCAGGAGTTCCAACAACTAATGAATTATCTGGAATTTCTTTATTTTCTGTTATTAAAGCTTTAGCTCCTATAATGCAATTTTTTCCAATTTTAGCATTGTTAAGAATAACCGCACCAATACCAATTAGACTATTATCATCAACAGTACACCCATGGAGCATAACCAAGTGTCCAACGGTTACATTTTTTCCAATTTTTAAAGGACAGCCTGGATCTGTGTGAAGAACAGAGCCATCTTGTATATTGGAACCTTCGCCAATATAAATATTTTCAATATCACCTCTTAATACAACATTAAACCAAATACTTGAGTCTTTTTCTAAAGTTACATTACCAATAACAATGGCATTAGGTGCAACCCAATTATCTCCAGAGTTTTGCGGTTTTTTATCTTTTAAATCATAAAACATAATTTATATATTCTTATAACATGCCCATTCAAACTCCAATATGTGATTTTGGTAAAAAAGCTTTGCCATTCAAATTAAAATCTACTGAAAATAAAATTTTATCTCTAGAAGATATCAAAGGTGTAAATGGAACGTTAATAATGTTTATTTGTAATCATTGTCCTTACGTAAAGGCTATTACCAAAGACATGGTTGAAGATTGTAATGAATTGAAAAAAATTGGGATTAACTCTGTAGCCATATCCGCTAATGATGTAAAGAATTATCCCGAGGACTCATTTGAAAATATGATCAAATATGCAAAAGATAATCAATTTAATTTTCCCTACTTAATTGATGAAACTCAGGAAATTGCCAAAAATTATGGTGCTGTATGTACACCTGATTTTTTTGGCTATAATAAAAACCTCGAATTACAATATCGAGGCAGACTTAGAGAAATTAAAAATTTAATTCCAGTACGAAATGGTAATAGTGATTTGCTAGAAGCAATGCAGGAGATTGCAAAAACTGGAAAAGGTCCTAAAAACCAAATTCCTAGTGCTGGCTGCAGTATTAAATGGAAAAATAATTAATGTTTTTAATTGTGAGCCGAAATTTTCCACCTGAGTTAGGTGGCATGCAAAATCTAATGTGGGGACTTTCAAAAGAATTAGCAAAAAATTTTATGATAAAAGTTTTTGCTGATTATCACGATGATCATAAAAAATTTGACGAGCAGGCCTCGTTTTCAATTGAAAGAGTCGCCGGAATAAAATTATTAAGAAAATATCGTAAAGCCCAATTAATAAATGAATTTATTAAAGATAATAAAGTTCAAGGAATAATTGCAGATCATTGGAAAAGTTTAGAATTACTAAAAACAAATAAAAAAAAATATTGTCTCATTCATAGCAAAGAAATTAATCATTTAAAAGGCTCAGATCAGAACAAGCGATTAATAAGTGTATTAAACACCACTGAAAAAGTCATTGCAAACTCCGAATTTACTAAAAATTTAGCGATCACTAACGGGGTTAATAAAAGTAAAATTATTGTCATTAATCCTGGAATTGATCCGGTAGAAAAACTTGACCTTAAATTATTAGATAAAGTTGAAAGTTTGCTCAAAATTAAAACTCCTAGATTAATAACTGTTTCAAGATTTGAAAAAAGAAAAAATCACGAAAAAATAATTATGGCTCTAAGAAATCTTAAACAATTATATCCTGATATTGTTTACATCTGTATAGGTTATGGTGATGAAGAAAAAAATATAAAAAAACTAGTTGAAGAATTAAATTTAGAAAAACAGGTTATGTTTTTTAGAGATATCAGCACTAATTTAAAAAATGCTTTAGTAGCCAAATCCAACATATTTGTAATGCCCTCTATTATGTATCAACAATCTGTAGAAGGATTTGGCATAGCTTATATCGAAGCTGCTCAATATGGAGTTCCTTCTCTTGGGGGCAAGGATGGTGGTGCGGCTGACGCAATTAAACACAATCAAACAGGATTAATTTGCGATGGCAATAGTCTAGATGATATCTATTCATCCATTAATTCGATGCTGATAAATAAAAAATATATTGAATATGGAAAAAATGCCAAAGACTATGCGATTAAATTTCTCTGGTCCAATATTATTGAGGAATATAAAAAAGTTTTAATTAATTAATATTTAGGATTAATTGTTCAAATACTTTTTCAGCTGTTAAATTATTTAAATCTGCTACTTGAATAGCTTTAAAATTATCTCTTTCTATACTTACTTTATAAGCACTTGTATGCTTTCCAAATAAAGAGAGTCCTTTTGCGCCTAAATGAGCTGCCATATGAGCAGGTCCTGTATCGTTAGCCACAATAAAGGAGCTATCTTTAATGAGTGTTGCCAATTGAGAAATATTTATCGATTTGTTATCAATTAATATTGGTTTTGCGTTAAAGCTATTTGCTTCTTTAATCTCGCTTGGTCCTGGGGCAGTGACAATTTGATATTGATTATAAAATTTGTCAGAAATTAATTTAATTAAGTTGTTAAAAAAAGGCCATTTCTTAATTGTCAAATGTTCTGAACAAAAAGGAAAAAGAATAATATATTTTTTTAAATCGAATTTTTTTTTGATCGCATCAATATCTTCACAAGCCCAATTGAAATCTGGTTTTAAAGTATTTAAAGTTTTTAACCCTGAGGTTTTCAATTGATGATCAAACCGATCTAAAACTGGTTTTTTATCAAAGTCGTTTTTATCAATATTTTTTGGTAGTGTTGTGCTTGAACTTGACCAAACTTGATAATTTGCCATTGGAAAAAAAATATTTTTATAAAACATTGATCTTGATGAATTTTGTAGATCAAAAACTTTTATAAAATTAAATTTTTTGATATTTTTTATTAAATAATATAGATAAATTAAATTTAATCTTGATAATCGTTTATCTAAAATAACATTACAAATCATTGGGTTTTTTTTAAACAATTGTACATATGGCTGTGTTGTCAAAATATGTATTTGATCGTTTGGATGATTTTCATAAATATCTTGAATAGCGCCACTAGCTTGAGCTATATCTCCCAATGAACCGTGCTTGATGATCAAAATATTAGACATATTTTTAACAACTTATCATACTATTTTTTTTTATGAATAAGATATTAGTTGAGGTATCTGTTGGAGAACTTTTTGATAAAATTTCTATTTTAGAAATTAAAAAGAAAAAAATTAAAGACCCTAAAAAACTAAAGTTTATAAAAAATGAACATTTACTTTTAAAAAAACAAGTTAATCAAAACATAAAGTCAAATAATAAAATTAGAAAATTGTTTAATGATTTAAAAAAAATAAACAATAAACTATGGATAATTGAAGATAATAAAAGACAATGTGAAAAAGATAAAAATTTTGGCAAAGAATTTATTAAACTTTCAAGAGATGTTCATTTTTTAAACGACAATAGATCTACAATAAAATTAAGAATAAATAATATTACGGGATCGAAAATAAAAGAAATTAAAAAATACACAAATTATTAAAATAATTTTAAAGATATAATTTTAAACTAAACTAGGAATAATTTTTCTTAGTTTCATTGACTCTTCAGGATTAATTTTTGAATAAATCACACCTTTTCCATTTTTTTTCAATTGAAGAATTTTTCCATCGGGCGATATAATAACTGAATGACCAAATGTTTGTCTTTTGGATGTATTTTTTCCAGTTTGATTTGGTGCAAAAATAAAACAAAAATTTTCTATTGCTCTAGCTTTGAGAAGTTCTAACCAGTGTCTTTTTCCAGTCACTTTGGTAAATGCCGAAGGTACAGCAATAAAATTTAATTTTTTCTTTGACAGATTTCTATATATTTCAGGAAATCTTAAATCATAACAGATAGTTAATCCTAATCTGCCCCATGGTAATTTAACTGTAACTAATTTTTTCCCTGCTTGATAGGTTTTACTTTCTTGATAATGTTCTTTTTTTGAAACTTTGACATCAAACATATTAATTTTATCGTAATAACCAGCTATTTTCCCATTCGGGTTAATCAAAATTGAACGATTTCTTAATTTATTTTTTACTCTAATAGATAAAGAACCTATTAAGATCCATTTTTTTTTTATTTTTGAAATTTTTTTTAGCGAATTTACTAAGGGGTCTGTTTGCATCTCATAAGAATATTTTAGCAATTTATTTTTATTTGCAGTTATTATAGAGGATGTTTCTGGAGTTATTATTAAATCTGATTTTTGCTTGATTGCTTGGTTGACAAATTTTAAAATATCTATGATATTTTTTTTATAGTTCTCTCCTGTTGACAACTGAATACAAGCAATTTTCATGCTAAAAATTATATTTCTTCTCTAATAACTTAATGAATTTATTAATACAAAAAGTCATAAATAAATAAATACTACCTGCAATTATAAAAACTTCTATAGGTTTAAATGTTGTTGAGATTATCTTTTGAGCAACCCCAGTTATATCCATTAGAGTTACTGTGCTTGCGAGTGAAGTGCCTTTCATCATCAATATCATTTCATTGCCATATGCAGGCAGAGATTGTCTAATCGCAATTGGAATTTGAATTTTGTAAAAAATTATTTTATTAGATATTCCTAAACTTTTTCCAGCCTCGATCATACTTGTATGGATTGTTTGAAATGCAGATCTTAAAATTTCTGACGTATAGGCTCCGCTGTTCAATGAAAAAGCAATTATCGCACACCAATAAGGATCTTTTAAAATAACCCACAAAACACTTTTTTTAAGCCATTCTAATTGTGCTAATCCAAAATAGATTATAAATATTTGAACCAAAAGGGGAGTTCCTCTAAAAATATACGAATACCCATAGGCAAACTGTTTAACAAAAATATTTTTACTCATTCTTAAAATTGCAAAAAATAATCCTAAAAAAACACCGATTATTAACGAAACTAATAAAAGCTTAAGCGTAATTAGACTAGCAGTTAGTAATTTAGGAAAACTATTTATTATTAAATCAATGTCCATTAACCTTTATTCATGAATTTTGCTTCAAATTTATTTATTAACTTCATGCTTAAAAAAGTAAGTATTAAGAAAATTAGTCCAGCAATAGAGTAGAAAAATAGTGGGTCTCTAGTAAAAGCTGAGGCAATACGCGATTGTCTCATAATTTCAACTAAACCTGTAACAGAGATTAAAGAAGTGTCTTTTAGAGTTATTTGCCAAACATTGCTTAAATTTGGAATAGCTAATCTTAACATTTGTGGAAAGATAATTTTATAAAAACTTGTAAATTTACTAAATCCTAAAACCTTAGCAGCTTCAAACTGACCCTTATCAATTGATTGTATTGCACCTCTAAATACTTCAGTTGAATAAGCTCCAGATATAATTCCAATAGCAAATGAGCCTATCAAAAAAGCATTAATTTCTATATATTCAAAATAACCAAAAATTGAAGCAACATACATAATGGCACCACTACCTCCAAAAAATAAAAGATAAATTACCAAAAGTTCGGGGACCCCTCTTATGAGAGTAGTATAAAAGTTGCCAAAAATGTTTAAGAATTTATATTTAGATAACTTTAATGGGGTAAAAATTAATGCAAATAGAAAACCAATTAACATAGAGGTAATGGACACGGCTATGGTCATTAAAGTTGCATAAAACAACTCATCTCCCCAACCCGTTTTACCAAATGCTAATAGTTCCATATAGATTGGCGACTATAATCTATAGTCGCCAAATCTTAAATTAATTACATGGAGGCGTCGAAACCAAAGTGTTTTATAGCTAGCTCTCTAATAATGCCTTGTTTTCTAGCTTTATCAATTGCCTTATTAAAGTCTTTTAGAAGTTGAGCGTCTCTTTTACCAACCTCATCGTCTCCTGCCTGTCTAATACCAACTCCAACACCATTACCAAATGCTCCACCAGATAATGTTGGTCCAACTAAAACAATAGACGTACCAGATTTTGCAGCATAATCAGTAAAAGCAACTGCAGCAGCTAAAGCCACATCACATCTTCCAGCTGTTAAATCTAAGTTAACTTCATCTTGAGTTTTATATGTTTGAAGATTAATTTTACCTACATCACCCGAATCTAAAAAATTTTGGTGAATTGTTCCAGTTTGAGTGCAAACTGTTTTTCCTTCAAGTGCTTTTGTTAAAGTTTTAAGACTTTTAGTTACAGCAGAACCTCCTAAAGACAAATTTATTCCTTCAGGTGTATCCATGCCCTCAAGTGATGAGCCTTTGACTACTGCAAAAGAAGCCACTTCATCAGCATAACCTTGTGAAAAAGTAATTGTTTGTTTTCTTTCGTCAGTAATTGACATACCAGCCATGATTGCATCAAATTTTCTACCCACTAATGCAGGGATCATTCCATCCCAGTCTTGTTCAACAATAGTACACTCACGCTTCATGATTGCACATAATTCATTTGCTAAATCCACTTCAAAGCCAATTAAATTACCCGCAGCATCTTTTGAGTTCCACGGAGGGTAAGCGCCCTCTGTTCCAATTTTTATTTGATCCGCATTAATATTCCCTGCGATCAATAAAGAAGCTAGAACAGTCATTATTGTTTTTTTAAATGTATTCATTATTATCTCCTTCAATAATAATAATTATTTCATAATTTAAGTAATTTAAAAGAAAATTAATTATTATTTCATTATAAATGAAACAATTAGTTGTGATTTTTTGTTATTACTTTCTAATTGTTAACTAATTACACTTTTTGGTTTAAGAAATAAAAGAATAATTACTGATTAATTGATTGTTATGTTTTAAAAACAATTTATTTAAGATTAAATAATTCAAACATCATGAATTTAAAAGATTATATAAGATCAATTCCCAATTATCCAAAAAAAGGTATTCTATTTAGAGATATTAGTACCTTAATTAAAAAAAAAGAGATATTAGTACCTTAATTAAAAATGAAAAAGCTTTTGCTGAAACAATTGATCAATTTGTTGCAAGATCAAAAAAATTTAGTTTTGATAAAATTACTGCCGTAGAATCTAGAGGCTTTGTATTTGCATCCGCTGTTTCTTATGTTTTAAAAAAACCATTTATAATGCTTAGAAAAAAAAATAAATTGCCTGCCGAGGTTCACTCTGTTGATTTTGAACTAGAGTATGGCACTGCAACTATCGAAGTTCATAAAGACTCAATTAATGAAAACGAGTCAGTGCTAATTATTGATGATTTAATTGCAACGGGTGGTACTGCTGAAGCTGCTGCAAAGCTTGTTGAAATATCAAAAGGAAAAGTTGCTGCATTTTTATTTGTAATTAATTTGTTTGATCTAGGTGGATCAGATAAGTTAATTCAAAAAGGTTATAAAGTTGAAAGTTTAGTAAATTTTCCTGGACATTAATAAAACTATTTTTAATTGAAAGAATAATATCTAAAAGTTTTTAAAGATATATTGATCTTTGTTAAATGTTTGGATTAAATAAAATTATAAAGTAATAATGATTGATAAAAATAACTCTAAAATTGTTAATGCATAAATAACCAACTACTTACCACGCAATGACGATAAAAAGTCTTAAAAGAGCATCTAAAAAAAAGATAGCTTCACTTTTTGATCGATGGAACAAGTCATTAAAGACTGGGGATCCAGATAAGATAATTGCAAATTATGCAAAAAATTCTATGCTACTTCCAACTCTTTCAAATAAACCAAGACTAACGTTTGCTGATAAAAAAAATTATTTTAAATCTTTTTTAAAAAACAAACCATCAGCAAAAATTAATACTCGTAAAATTGAGGTTGGGTTTGATATTGCATTTGATACAGGAATTTATACTTTTATTTTTGCTAAAACCAAAGCAATTGTGAAGGCTCGATATACATTCACTTATTGTTTTGATGGAAACAAGTGGCTAATTAGTAGTCATCATTCATCTAAAATGCCTAAGTAAGTAGTTCTTGAAATGTATTATGATTAAAAAAAATAAAGTTTACGTTAATATTTAATTTAATAAATTTAAAATTTAATTTATCAAAATGTATGAATTTTTAGCAACTCTTACCCTCATAATTCACTTTTTATTTATTCTTTATGTAATTTTAGGAGGTCTATTATTCTTAATAAAACCCGGGACATTATACTTTCACATTCCTGCATTTCTCTACGGAGTTTATGTTGAGTTTACTCAAAGTATTTGTCCCTTAACTTATTTAGAAAATTTTTTTTTA
>Ga0194127_10007470_pt1 | contig 12048 bp, 8 predicted proteins | sample TA2KigC100mmetaG_FD_148624 | JGI IMG/M metagenome (GOLD analysis project Ga0194127, IMG submission 148624) | Freshwater microbial communities from Lake Tanganyika, Tanzania - TA2015036 Kigoma Deep Cast 100m | ecosystem: Environmental > Aquatic > Freshwater > Lake | place: Tanzania: Lake...
TGGATTGTCGCCAACATTGTGGTAAGCAAGTTCCTGCACGGCGACACGCTTGCGGTCCAGTTCTACGTCGCGGGTGGGGCCGCGGTAGTACTCGGTCTGTACAGCTTCTCGCTACCTCACACGCCTGCGCCTTCAGCAGGTCAAAAGGCCAAGGCTCGCGACATATTGGGGCTCGACTCGCTGAGTTTGCTGCGTCGTCCGGCCTTCGCGGTATTCATGTTCAGCTCGTTCCTGATCTGCATCCCTCTGGCCTTCTACTACAGCTTCGCGCCTGTGTTCGTTAAGTCCGTCGGCGTCGCCGATCCGGCGTTCAACATGTCCTTCGGGCAGATGTCGGAGATATTCTTCATGCTCGTCATGCCGTTGTGCTTCCGACGGCTCGGCGTGAAGTGGATGCTGCTGATCGGCATGTTCGCATGGGTGGCTCGTTACGGTCTCTTCGCGGGGGCGGCAACCACCGGCCTCTTCCCGCTGATCATGGCCGGCATCATCCTGCACGGTATCTGCTACGACTTCTTCTTCGTGACCGGGCAGATCTATGTAGACCAGGTTGCCTCCCCCAAGATCCGCGGGCAGGCGCAGGGCTTCCTTGTTCTGGTAACCCAGGGGATCGGAATGCTGATCGGCGCCCAGGTCGCAGGGAAGATCGTCGCCGCGAACACCACCGGGGACACCGTCCAGTGGTTCAGCGTCTGGCTGATCCCTTGCGTCGCCGCCGGCGTGATCATGCTCATCTTCGCGGCCATGTTCCGATCGCCCGGACCGGCGGAAGAGGCAGTCGCGACAGGCTGACGGAAGCTGCAGGCGGAGGGACGTCTCAGCCCCCTGCAACACGGTGGCGGTCGTTACGCCGTAACACGGAAGTGAGTCGGTCGGCGCCCACAGGGCGCCGATCCGGCTCGCCAACGCTCGATAGCGGAGTTCAGGACACCATGACCTTGTTGACCACACCGATATGGATATGGACCGGCACGGCGATCGTCGCCGTGCCGGTCCTGGCCGTCATCGCCGTCGTTCTGTGGGAGATCAGTCGAGCCAAACCGAGCGTTGACCTACACCTCGGGGGCGCGCGGGTCGAGCTGTGGCTCTCCCCGCGCCTCCCGGGGCGGACCGATCTGGTCATCGTTCCGGTAGCGCCCGACCTGAAGCCGATCGCCGGATCGGCGCTTTGGGCTCGCGGAGCCACGGCAGGCCGGGCGTCTCGCGACGCGGAGGCGCTTGCGCCCCGCGAACCGGGCGACGCCGTCGTCGTTGCCGGAGCGCGGTACCGGTACGGGCGCACCGCGCTGGCCGTGGTGATGGACACGCAGAGGCGCTACACGGCGCAGTGGATCGGCGCCGCGGTTCGACGGGCCGTGGCCGTGGCCGTGGCCGCCGGTCGGCCCGTCACGTCAGTCACAATCCCCGACTGGACGCCCGACCTGATGCGTCAGCCTCGGGAAGCAGGACAGGCACGACATAGCGCTGCATCCGCGCAGATCGCGCCGATCCTGGTCGAAGCCGCTCTAGGCCTCGTCGGAGAGGTGCATGTCGTCCGACTGTGGGTCCGCGACGCCGAGACGCTTGGGGCATATCGCGAGGCCCTCAAGCAAGCCACGACCCACGGTCAGGCCGTAGCGGCATAGGCCCTCTCGATCTCCGCGATCGTGTCGGGCGTCAGGCGCCAGCCCATGGCGCCCACGTTGTCCTCGACCTGCGACGGCCTGCGCGCCCCAACGATAGCCGAGGTCACAGCCGGATTGGCGATCACCCACGCCACCGCTAGTTGCCCCACGGTCTTGCCATGCCGCTCGGCGATGGGCCGAAGAGCCTCTACAAACCTCAGGTTGCGGCCCAGATGCGGTTCCTGATAGACCGGGCTGTTACGCCGCCAATCGTCCGGCGCCACTCGCGCGATGTCGAACGAGCCCGAGAGAATCCCCGCCTGCATCGGACTGTAGCAGACGACGCCAACACCGTGGTCGCGGCACCAGGGCAGTAACTCGACCCCTACCTCACGGCGCAGTAGGCTGTAGGGCGGCTGGAGCGAATCAACGTGACGAATCGCCTCGCACCGTTCGAGGAGGCTCACGTCGAAGTTGCTCACGCCGATCCAGCGCACCTTGCCCTCATCCTGAAGCCGCGCCATGGCCGCCCACGACTCCTCGATCGGCGTGCCTGTGGTCGTGTCGGGCCAATGGAACTGGAACAGGTCCACCGTCTCCATGCGCAGACGGCGCAAACTGCCTTCGAGTTGGGTTCGGATGCTGCTCGGCCTCAGGTCGCCGACCGGCACGCCGCCGTCGCCGGGGACGCGACCGCACTTTGTGGCCACGATGACCTCGCCCGCAGGTATGCCGTCGAGAGCCCTTCCGACGACCTCCTCCGAGTGCCCCCATCCGTACACGGCCGCCGTGTCAATCCAGTTCACGCCAAGCTCGATGGCGCGCCGAATCGCCGCGATCGACTCCTCGTCATCCTGCGGACCCCAGCCGAAGTGCCATGGTCCGCCAGCAGCCCATGCGCCGAACCCGACGGTCGTGATCTCCGGCCCAGACCGCCCCAACTTGCGTCTATCCGTCATCGCTTTTGCTCCCTTCGCCCGCCGGCGCCTCGGGAAACTCCGGGACCACGAGCCCGACCTGCTGGAACACCGCGGCCAGGTGCGGGCATGCGCCGAGCGGCTTGGGCGAGCCCCGTTTGGTCACCAGCTCGCCCCGCGGAATGGTCACCATCAGCTTCTCGTGATCCGCGCCCACCAGCGAACCGAGCCGGTCCTTGATGCTCCGCTCCTGCTTGTTCACATCCACCTCGACGTGGACGATGTGCTCATCCACGGACATGCGGAGCCGCAGGCCATCGAGAACCTGCCGCATCTCGCTGGGGGCGCCGAAGTTGTACATCACCTCCGCCCGTGAGCCATCCCACTCAAGCGGCTGGGGCTTGAGCCAGTCGCGCGCCGCACGCTGGATGGCCAGCACCTCGGCATGCGGAACGACGCGGACCGGCGCGCTCGCGCGCGAATCCACCGACCACGGTACGTGAGCTGCGGCACGGACCTCCCAGCCCTCGCGCCGACGACTGCATCGTGCACCATCGGGCAACTTGAGCCGGAAGGCGTAGTGTTGGGTGAAGCCCGGGTCAACAGGTAGGAACTCCCCGAGGATGGCCCGCTGATGGCAGCGCTGATGATAGGACCGGTTCTTGCCGTGGCCCGTTATCCAGTACTCGTAGAGATCGGCCGTGACCATTCGGATGCGTTGAGACACGCGCCCGCCGATCAGCACAACCGACCCGATCACTTCGGCGCCTCTGAAGACCTGAGATGCCGGCATCTCAAGCTCCACCTGCGCCGCGCCCATTCCCAGCATCGCTCCCAGACGGGAGAACACCTTGGCCACCTCCTGATTGCTTGAGCTATCCTTCGCGGCAAGAAGCTGCGGTTACATTCGTTCCGGCTACATTCGCTGAGAGTACCCCGCTGTCCTCCACGCAGTCGCGATTGGCGAGTCGGAGACGTCCCATCCGTCCCGGCCTGCGGACCCCGCCGAATCAGGGTACAACGTCTGGGCCACGCCCGCCGCAGGTCCCATCCATCCCATCAGTCAGCCACGGAGCCAAAGATGCGATTCGACGTGTTCGGTATGTGCAACGCCCTATTCGACCTGCAGGCCGAGGTCACCTACGAAGCGCTCTCCGACCTGGGTCTCACGGCGGGCGGCATGTTCCTGCTCGAGGCCGACCGGCATGCTGAGTTGGTCCGCGGTATCTCCGGCAGCATCGTCAACACGGCGGCCGGCGGGTCCGGCGCCAACACGATGATCGGCGTCGCTTCGCTCGGCGGTTCTGCGTGCTTCACGAGCCGCGTCGGATGCGACCAGTTCGGTCCGGCATATGCACAGTCGCTGGCCGACGCAGGCGTCGAACCGTTCCTTGCCGATGGTACCGGGGCCACCGGCCTGTGCGTCGTCTTGATCACCCCCGACAAGCAGCGGACCATGTGCACGTACCTGGGCGAAGGCCGTAACCTCGCGCCGGCCAACGTTCGCCTGGACGCAGTGCGCGAGAGCCGGATGCTCTACGTCACCGGCTATCTCTGGGACACTCGGACGCAACAGGACGCCGTCGTCGCGGCCATCGGCGCCGCTCGAGAGGCATCCGTGCCGGTGGCCGTCAGCCTGGCCGACACGTTCTGCATCACCCGGCACGAGGCCGACTTCCACCGCTTGCTGGATGACGCTATGGATGTCGTGTTCGGAAACTCCGACGAAGCGACGCTGTTGTCCGGGTGCGCCGATCCGACGGAAGCGGCAGCCAAACTGGGCTCCGGCCGAAGGACGGCGTTTGTGACCCTCGGGAGCGACGGCGCTCTTGCGGCTCGATGCGGGTCGGTCACCCACATCCCATCCAACCCGGTCAACGTGGTTGACACAACGGGCGCCGGCGATGCGTTCGCGGCAGGTGTCCTCTACGGCCTCACCCACGGTCAGGAACCTGCCGATGCGGCACGCACCGGCTCTCGCCTCGCTGCCACGGTGGTCTCGCGGCTCGGGCCCCGCCCCGTGTAGCCGCAGATTCTCGCTGCGCTGTAGCCGCAGATCCTCGCTGCGCTACCTCCCATCCGCGCACCCAATGCCGACGACCTCGCCCTGCGCCGCACGGCCTTCCGCCCCCGTTAAGAGCACCCGCACGAGATCGCCCGGGCGTGCCCGACCTGCGGCGAACCCGACCCGGATGTAGTTCGGCGTGTATCCCACCAGTTGCCCGTCCCGCCTGCCGCCCGGCTCGGCGATCACCTCCATGGCCTTGCCCACATACCGACGCGCGAACGCCAGACCGGTCTCCTGCGCCATAGCGTTCATCTGCGCCGCCCGCTTCGTCTTGTCGGCCTCGTCAATCGCGTCGGGCAGCGTGGCCGCGCGGGTCCCGTAACGCCGCGAGTAGCGGAAGACGTGCATGCGCGCGAAACCCACCTCCCGCGCCAGGGCCATTGAGTGTGCATGCGCCTGCGGGCTCTCGCCGGGGAAGCCGACCAGCACATTCTTTGTGATCCCGAGGTCGGGCAATGCGGCCCGAGCCCTCGCGCATAAGGCGATGTACTCGCCGCTCGTGTAGGGCCGGTTCATCGCAGCCAGTATGCCGTCGTCGCCGCTCTGCAACGGCAGATGCAGGTGCGGGCAGAATACCGGGGTTTCCGAGGCGAGCGAGAGCAATCGCTCGGTCACGTGCGTCGGCTCGATGGAGGACAACCGGACCCGCGCAACCCCGGGCACGCGGCAGACTTCCCGCAGCACATCGGCCAAGTCCGGCGCTCCAGGGCCCAGGTCGCGGCCATACGCGCCGACCAGAACCCCCGCCACCACGATCTCGCGGTGGCCCGCTGCGCTTGCCTCGCGGACCTCCGTCAAGATATCCGACATGGATCGCGACCGCACGGGGCCTCGCGTCAACGGCACGGAGCAGTACGAGCAGAACATGTCGCAGCCGTCCTGCACCTTCACGACTGCTCGGGTACGCCGAACGGCGCGTTTACTGCGCTCGCTGGTCCTAGCCGGCTTCAGGTCGGGGCGGCGCTCCAGTACGACCAGAGGCACGTCGAGCTTCGCCGCATTGCCCACGACCATCGCGCCTGAAGGATGGTCGCGCCCCATCAACCGCGCCATCTCCACGTCGCAGCCGGTGACCACGACCAACGCGCTCGGGTTCTGCCGCGACAGCCTTCGGACGAGCTTCCGCGACTTCGATTCGGCCACCTGCGTGACCGAGCAGGTGTTCACGACGTACACATCCGCGCACTCATCCGCGCCGACGACCGTGAAGCCAAGTGACTCGAAGCCGTCCTTGATCCTGTCCGACTCGTACAGGTTAACCTTGCAGCCCAGCGTCGCGAGCGCTACCGTCGGCATGGGTGAGGCGGTCGTCAGGCGCCGTTAGCGGCGGGCGCCGGAGTGTCGTCGCCCGGCTTGCGTCGGCCCCGCCCGCGACCTCCGCGCCGCCGACGCCGCTTGCGCGGCTCAGCCGTGGCCTCGTCAGCCGGACCCTCCGCTGCGTCCGATTCCGCATCGGGGATGGTCGCCTCGACGATATCCGCTGTCGGCTCGATGGGCGTGACTTCATCGCCTGAGACGAGAGCGACGCGACTGTCGTCGTCAGGCCGTTCCATCGCATCCTGGGCTTCGACGACCGGCGCACCTGCGGGTTCGGGCAGTGGAGGAGGAACGGATTCCGTGGGCGGCGCGACGGTTCGGACCCGTGTCGGATCGAACCCGAGCTTGCGCATGGCAGCCTGTGTGCCGACATAGAACAGGCGCGTAGTCTTGGCCTTAACCGGGGTCCGGTACTCGCGAGACCCTGCTACAGACCCGTAGCCGTCTGCAACGTCGAATATCGCCGAGCCGTCCGGTATGGTGAGGGTGCGCTGCCCGTCGCGCAGAATGTGCATCGAGAGCCAGCCGGCGCCTGCCTGTACGTAGTCCTCGGGCGCTCGGGTGTAGAGATGCACGCCGGCGAACCGGCACAGCCCTCGCAGGAGTTCGGGTGTCATGACGGGCTCGCCGCAGAAGACCGAATTCCAGCCCTCGAAGCTGCGCAGCGCCAGCGACGGCAGACCGGTCTGTGCGTACTCGCCAAGGACGGTGATGCCGGGGCTGTCGTCGTCCAGATAGTACGACGGGCTGAGCCGCTCGCGCGAGCCCAACTGCCAGTTGTCCAGAAACTGCACGATCGGGTGGCCGGGCTCGGTCACTCGTGTGCCGATCTCGCTGTTCCAGGGCTGCGGACGTAGGTTCAGGCCGACGGCATCAGGCGTCGGCTCCTCGATGGCGGATCGGCCATTCATCGCGCCGACTGCGAACATCCACACGAGCGTCTTGCCCGGCACGCGCAGCCGATCGCGAATGGCCTGCCTTTCCTCGTCCGACAGGCGGTACGGCGTCAGGAAGAGATAGAGCTTGGCCTCGGTCGGAAACGACTTCAGCGTCACATCGCTCTGCAGGTACATCCCCACCGACGCTCCGCACCGGAGCAGCGCCTCGCGGTTCCCATGGATGACGCGCTTGGCCAGCGACGACGCGCCGTTGATGTGGCACAGGCTTCGTTCGTCCAGGAGCGCCACGACCTCGGGACACTCGAATCGGCGCGTCTTGAGTGTTGCGGTGTAGTGCGCGCCGAACGTGCCTATCTTGGCCCATATTGCGTCGGAATCCAGCCACCCTTCGCCCCACAGGTCCATCCACGAGATGCCGGTCTGATGCGCCAGCGCCGTGCCGATGGCGCGAGCGTGGACGCTCTCTGTGGCCGACGCATTCTCCATGCGCGAGTTGTAGGAATCCACGTTCGCCGACGCTGACGCGAGATGCGTCTTCGTGTCATCTTCGGATATCCAGAGCTTTCCGTTGGCAGCCGGGCTGTCCACCGGCGACGGCAGCGCCCCGGAGCATCCTGGCGCTCGATCGGAATACGAGACCGGGCCGGACACGATGTCCACACTCGGAGCACGAAGCACGCGGGCGAGAGCCAGATGCCCCGACCAGGGATGCACGAACTCCCATGTGTAGCCGTAGCTCACGGAAACGAGCGCGGCGCCGTCGGTTGCCTGCTTCACCGTATCGGCCAGCCCGATGATCCGATCGGCCGTGATGTCCGAGGTGTACTCCATGAAGTCAACCCACCGTCGCTCGCGGCGCGGATCGTAGAAGGTCGCGCCGGGCGCTCCCACGGAGCCGGCCGGAACGTCGGCGGTGTAGAACTGGACGGAGCCGTCGTACCATGCCGACCTCAGGGCCACTTCGTTGTCGCCGTACTTGGCCCGGAGCCACCGGCGGAAGCCCTCGCGATTGGCATAGGACCGATCGAGCCCCCCGGCGGCAGGCTGGAACCACTCCCCGCGCTCCAGGTGGTACCCGATGACGCGTGAGCCGCAACTCGTGCGCTTGATGTGCTCGATGAGCAGTCGGACAGACCGTTGCGCTTCCGCCCAGAAGTGCTCGGACGCGATGGAGGGCTCCCCCGTGGGCCCGCTGTCGAGCATCTGTATCTCGAACGGGTACTGCTCGCGCCAGGCCGCCATCGGCATGAACACGATTCGCGGCATCAGGAAGCCGGCCGGGTCGCCGGCCGCGACGGCCTCGATCCGCTCGTCGAGCGCTTCGTACACGGAATCGTCGGGAGGCATGGGGCAGACGAGCTCAATCAGTGTTGAATAGACCCGCACCCCGGCGCGCGAGGCCCGCAGCATCTGGCTGTGGACCTTCTTGGCCGCGCCCGCATCATCCACGTTGCCGAAGAAGAACGTTGGCGCGACTTCCTGGCCGTTGATAGCCAGTTCCGGCAGCCCGCGCCGAACCGCGACGCGTGCCGCGGCAACCGCAGGACCTGCCGGAACGGGCTTCCGCGTTCCACGGACGCCCCGCTTTGGCTTCTCGGACGCCGCGATCTCTGGAACGGGCTCGGTCTCCACGATCGAGCCAATGTCCGCAGTGTCCGGCAGCGGTTCCGGTTCGGGCGCCGGAGCCTCGGCCTCTTTGGCCGGTCTGGTCCGCCGGCGCGAGCCGCCTCTTCGCGATTGGGTCCGCTTCGGTTCATCGGTAGCCGGCGGACTGGCAGGAGGGGGCTCTGCGGGCGGCGGCTCGGGCAGTATCTCGTCGAGCGCCGGCTCGGGCTTGCTCGCGTCCGGCTTCGGGGCCTTCTGGGTGGCGCGACGCCTCGGGCGGCGCGCAGGGGCAGGCGGCGCCGACGCGGCGGTAACGGGTGGGGCGGGCGTGGGGACCGGTCCGTCATCCTTGGGGCGTGGCTCTTCGGACCCGGGCGTGCCTGCAACGTTTGTCTGCGCATCGGGCGCATTTGCCGGCTCGGCCGGTGCAGGCGTAGTGCGCCGCGGCCTTCGCGACCGCGAGGAGGTACGCTTGCGTGCGGCGCCGGTGTCGTGTGGCGCGTCAGCGCCAGATGCTGCGTGTGCCGGTGCGCCCGCAGCGTCGGCAGACTCGCCGCCGACGGCCTGCGGGGCCATCTCGTCTATCATCCAATTCTCCTGATGGAGACGACCGCGCCCCGCCTCCTGCCCGGAAAGGTGCAGCGAGTGCGTCTCCCTATAATCGAGTGAGCGCGGCGCGAAGGCGCGAGGCGCCCTGCGCTCACGCGCTCACGCGCTCATCCGCTAGCGCTTGCCCAGGTCCACCACCGTAAGGACCAACTCCACCCGGTTTCGACCTGCAAGCAGTAGCGGGTCGTACACGAAAGGCCGGTTCGGATCCCAGAGCCCCGCGCGCCCGATCGCGCGCTCCGCATCCTGGTTTCGTCCCGGGCGTACTTCCTGCTCGGCATACGCCAGCACTGTGATCATCTGGTCGTTGAGCGGATGCCGTTTGTCCACAACGAATCGGCACTGGTAGCGATCCTCACCGATACGATCCAGGCCGTAGGTCTTGCCCGTCCGCGCGTTGCGTGCAACAACCACAACCGGCGTGCGCGGCTCGGGAGGCTTGCGGAACGTCACCGTCACGGTAACTTCTTGCCCGCGCTCCACGATGCCCGGGCTGATCCGCGCACCAGTGAAGCACAGGTAATCGGACGCGATCGTCGAGGGCCCCTCGCCCGTAGATGGACTCAGCCGCACGGGGTCCATCCAAGCGACAAGCGCGCGCTGATCGCGCCCGTCAACCCGGTAGAGCTCTTCCTGCATCCAGTAGACGCGGCCCAAAGCCACCGCGTCGTTGTGCCCATCTGCGACGACCTTCACCGCGACGACGCCGGGCGCAGTGCGGCGAAGCGTCCCACGCTTCACCCCTGTGCCGGTCACAATGTCAACCATGCTGGTAGCGAGCCCGACGGCCGCCCCTAGTCCGACGCGGGTGATGGGGTCCGTGACAGCCACCAACGATCCGGCGGCCCGGATGCCCGCCTTGAGCGGAGCGCCCGCAACCCGGCCCGCGCCGCCCACGAGGGAGTTCACGCTTCGCGACACCTGATGGATGAAGCCGCCCCGACGCTTCGGCAGATTGAGCGCAGACCGAGGCACGGCCAGTGTGTACTCACCCGAGGCGTCGGTCTTCACATAGTCAACAACGCGGTTCTTCACGTCGTAGACAGCGACGGTCGCGCCGGCAACCGGTTGGCCCGACGAGTCGGCTACCCTACCTGTGGTCCAAACGAGGTCGTCGGCAAGCGCGGCAGGCGCAGACAGCAACGCAAGGAGAGCAAGGAGCGGGGATACGGTTCTATAGTTGCACAGGTTCATCAGGACTTCGGACGATGGGCGCACGCCGGAAGTAACACAGCCGCGACCCTCAATACCCTACGGGTCTGGAGACCGCGCTGCCCCTTGACGCCAAGGAGGCCGGAATAGCGGGAGAGGGACTCGAACCCTCGACCTAACGATTATGAGCCGTTCGCTCTAACCAACTGAGCTATCCCGCCGCAATTGTCGCCATTATACAGGCCGACAAGCCCGACTGTCAAATCACGCGCTCCGCTATGGCAGGCTCCGCGCTACGCGCACGAGTTCGTCGGAGGCGAGATCGCCGATGAGGATGTAGGCCGCTTGTCGGCTGGAGAAGGTGACGATCACTCGCTGGCGGTCGGACTCCACCGTCTCCGAGCCATCGGAGCCCATGAAGCCGTGCGGTCCTCTTCCGAGCCGTCTGGGTCCGCCGCCTCGACCACGCCCACGGCCTTCGGGCGGACCGGGCCGAGCGCCGCGCACGAAGATGGTAAACGAGGCCAGGCCATCGCTGTATCGAGCGGCGGGGGTCTTGAGCCCGCTGCCGGTGGTCATTATGCCGTAGGTGCTGACCGAATAGCCCTCGGGAACGTGGGCCGGCGCCGGAACAGGACGACCGGTCTCCGTCCGGACGGCGGACGCCGAGCTTCGCACTGAGAAGGACCCTGGTCCGTAGCCGGCGGCGCCAGCTCGGGCCGCTGCAGGAACGGCGAAGCTCGCCGGGGTCTGCGGACCGAACGTCACGCTCACGAACTCGGTCACCGAACGGCGGCGGCCATCGGGCGCGAACAGCTCGTCCCGTACAACCAGGCCGACCGCGTCCACGTGCAGCGCCCGTGATGGATTGAACGTGCGCCGGGCCTTAACGGCGACCCGCTTCACCTTGCGCCCGAGGATTGGCCGCCCTTCGGCGACCGATATGGCGTAGTTGGTCGCCATGGTCGCCGCGACCGCGCGCGGATCGGGCCCGCTCGCCGAGGGCATACGCTCGAATGCTCCGCCCGGAGGCTTCTGCCATGAGTCGGCGCCCCTCTGGATGACCACAGCTCCGGCCGCCGGTCCCGTCTGGAACTCGCGGCGTATGCCGCCGCGCCCATCCGATCGAACGCGGACGCGCGACTCGGTCGTGGCTGTGTCGCCATACACGACTGTGCGCTGGATGCCCTCATAGGGCCGCGTTGGGCCGCGTAGGGCGGAACGAAGCACGTCGGCGGGCGCCGCGCCGGCTCGCGCGGCAAACGATCCCGCGACCAAGCAAGCCACAGCGAGCGCCCGCCCAGTGAGGAGAGAGGGCCGAGCAGTGAGAAGACAGAGGTGGGAACCGCCCTCGGCGCGTATAGGACATGCGTGACCGACGCATAAATGCAGGCTTGCGCGATGCACAGCCTCTCCCCTCCTCAGGTGTGACGGCCGGCTCACCTAGCGCGACTCCCTCCCGCCGTACCAGGCGACGATCGCCCTGTTCGGGTCGCCGCTCAGGTCCGACGCCGCCAGCATCAGATGGGCTTCTCGGGCCGTGGTGTCGGAAGTGTCGGTCGCCACAACGGGCGGAGTCTGTATCCGCCCGCCACCGATCAGGGCGATCCAGAGCACGGCGGCGGCGACTGCTGCGGAGCCGAAGGCGGGCGCCATCCACAGGAACCGCCGGCTCGGGCGCTGTGCGGCATGGGCGGCCTTAACCTGCGCCCAGGTAGGCCGCACGATCGGCGCCGAACCAAGCTCACTCAGGGCGTCGCAAAGGCGCGCGTCGGCCTCAAGCTGCCGGCGGCATGCGGCGCAACCGGCCACGTGCGAATCCAGCTTCTCCCCCTGCCTTGATGACAGCCAGCCGGATCGCCGCGCCGCTATGTTAT
>Ga0194127_10007471_pt1 | contig 12047 bp, 11 predicted proteins | sample TA2KigC100mmetaG_FD_148624 | JGI IMG/M metagenome (GOLD analysis project Ga0194127, IMG submission 148624) | Freshwater microbial communities from Lake Tanganyika, Tanzania - TA2015036 Kigoma Deep Cast 100m | ecosystem: Environmental > Aquatic > Freshwater > Lake | place: Tanzania: Lake...
AGAACCCGTGCTCCCCCGGTGAAAATAAACCGAGAATGGGTTCATCCGCCAGTACCACGGACACCGGATAAAAGCCTCCGCTCAACGCTTTTCCCAGGATCATCACATCCGGCCGAACGTCCTCGTGTTGCGACGCGAACAATTTCCCCGTTCGACCCAGGCCGGTTTGTATTTCGTCCGCCATCAACAGGACATTGTTTTCTTTGCAGATTTCAGCCACCTGCTTGAGATACCCCTTCGGGGGAATGACGACTCCCGCCTCCCCTTGTATCGGCTCAACCAGAACCGCGGCTGTGTTACGCGTTATCGCCTTCCCAAGCGCATCGGCGTCACCATAGGGGATATTCACGAAACCCGGCGTAAAAGGTCCGAAATCCTCCCGGTAGGATGGTTCGGTCGAAAAGGAGATGACCGAGATCGTCCTTCCATGGAAATTGCCGGAGGCAGTGATGATTTCAGCCTGATGGCGAGGCACGCCCTTGACCTTGTAGGCCCATTTGCGCGCCAGTTTCACGGCCGTCTCCACGGCCTCGGCGCCGCTGTTCATCGGCAGGCTCATTCCATAGCCGGTCATTTCGGATAATTCCCGGTAGAGCAGGGGCAGCTGGTCGTTTCGAAACGCGCGGGAAGTGAGGGTGAGTTTGCGCGCCTGTTCGATGAACGCCTCCAATATCCTCGGATGCACATGTCCCTGGTTTACGGCAGAATATGCGCTGAGACAATCCAGGTATTTCCTCCCCTCCACGTCATATACCCAAACGCCCTCTGCCCTCTCGATGACGACATCCAGCGGATGGTAATTATGCGCACCGTACTGCTCTTCCAACAGGACGAAATCTTGGGGTTTCATGATCTGTCTTTTTTTGAATGGGAGCGGTTGTTCATTTGTTCGAATTATTCCAACTATGCAACGCCGAGCAATCGCGCCAGGATGGCTTTTTGCGCGTGCAGACGATTATGCGCCTGCGGAAAGATTCTGGAGTGCGGTCCATCCGCCACTTCGTCGGTGAGTTCATGGTTGCGGTGCGCCGGCAGGCAATGCATCACGATCACATCCCGATCGGCACCGCGCAAGAGCTCGGAATTCACTTGATAGGGGGGAAAGACCTTCTCACGCTTCGCGGTTTCCTCCTCCTGCCCCATCGAGGTCCAGGTATCGGTATAGATCACCTGCGCGCCGCGCACTGCCTCGTGCGGATCGCGCGCAAAATGCAGGCGGGTTCCGGTCTGCGCCGCGATCTCCTGCGCGAGTTTTACGGCCGCAGGCTGGAGATCGTATCCTTGCGGGCTGCCAATGCTGAAATTCCATCCGAGTTTCGCGCACACATGCATCAGGGATACCGCCACGTTGTTTCCGTCGCCGACATAGCTCACATTCAATCCGCGGGATTTTCCGAACGCCTCCTGGATGGTCATGGCATCGGCCATTCCCTGGCAGGGATGGTTGTAATCGCTCAACCCATTGATGACCGGCACTTCCGCCCATTTGGCCAGTTCCACCACATGCGCATGCTCAAAAACCCGGGCCATGAGAATTTGCACATACCCGGAGAGTACGCGCGCGACATCGGCAATCGATTCACGCTTGCCCAGGCCGATCTCACTGGGCGACAAGTACAGGGCATCACCGCCGCCCTGCCGCATGGCCATGTCGAAGGAAACGCGCGTCCTCAGGCTTGGTTTCTGAAAAATCATACCCAGGACCCTGCCCTTGAAAAAAGGACGGTTGCCCGACGAAAAATATTCCTTCTTCAAGTCAATCGCCAGATCAAGCAGTCCCTGGATTTCGTCCGACGAATAATCCGAAACGGCAATGAAATCCTTCACGAATTCACCTTCCCCTCTCGTCAGAGTATATCGGTAAAGTCACGGCATGCGATGTCACTTGCATCACGCCTTGAGCGTGACATTTGTCGATTTGTCCGACCCTAAGACCACTTTTCGCCAATAACGCATCATCCCGTCTGCGCTCATGCCCAGGGGGTTGGCCAGGCTGTACGAAAGTATCTCCTCTTCAGTCAATCCCTGTTTTCGAGCCTGCTCATTCATCCATGTCGTAAAATGCTCGCGCAGCAATTCGAGGGTCGGGTCTGAATCCATCTCCGAATTCAACCATTCCTCCGCGGCATGCAGGTGTTTTTCCAGTTCATCCAGCTGCCAGGCAGGGTCGTCATAGATCCCGAAATGGGTGGGAGCCATGCGGGTCATCTTCAAGTTGCGCAAACGCGCAAGACTTTCGTACCACCGTCCGAAATGAAGTTCCGGTGGGGGCATGGGCGCGCGCAGGTAGGAATGGCCCGGAATGCGCACGCCTCCAATATCGCCGCTGAAACAAACATCTTCAAAAAGATAGGCAAAATGATGCTCCGCATGCCCGGGAGTGTTGACGGGGATGAATTCATGGCCGCCCACCTTGATCGCTTGGCCGTCCTGCGCTACTCTCAATCGGTTCTCTTCCACGGGGAGGAATTCGCCCCAGAGTGATTGCATTTGGTCGCCATAAATTCTGGCCGCACTGGCGAGAAGTTTGGCGGGGTCCAGCAAATGCGGCGCCCCATTCGGGTGCACATGGATTTCCGCTCCCTGCCCGGACCACCACCCGGCGGCGCCTCCATGATCGAGGTGAATGTGGGTGAGCAATACGTGGGTGATATCCGAAGGCTGCAATCCCTCCCGGGCCAGCTCTGCCGTCAAATTCCCGACCGTCGACCCGGGTCCGCATTCGATCAGCAACGCCCCCTGGGAATGACGAATCAAATAACTTGCAATCGTCTGCCTGCAATTCTTGAATTTCAGATCGAGGGTGACAATTCTGGTTTTTGCCATGCACGCATATCCTGTTCAAAGTAATCAGTGGAGAACTGTGATAGAAGTGCCGCCAGATCGGATTCGCAAGTCGCCAGGCACACCGGCACCTTGCGATCATGCAGGGAGCGAACGACCCGATCCGTTCCGCGTTCCCCTCCGAAGGATTTCGAATCGAGCAGGACAACCAGGGGTCTCAGATATCTGCGCTGCAGATCCTCCACGGCTGCGATCAAGTCCCCGCGAACCGAAGGTGTAACCAGAATCGCGCTCGACCCCTGCGGCAATTGGGAGGCCTGCGCCTCGACAACTGCTGCGATGGAATTTTCGCCTTCCGCCTGGACAAACGCCAGCGTTTCAAGTATCTTCGATTCCTGTCGCTCGCTGCGTTCCGCCGGAAGGACCACGAACCGTTGACCATAGTTTACGAATCCAACTGCCCGTCTTTGTTTTAGAAAATAATGGACGAGCGAGGCGGCGATGGAGATCGCATACTCAAGTGTGGAAGGAGGCAGTTGAAATTTCGGGCGGCGCCGGAAAAGCATGCTTTCCACCGGAATTTCGGGATGCTGGAAGGGTTTCTGCGCATGAACCACCCTTTGCGAATCCAGGAATACCCAGACTTCCGCCTGAGGATCCTGCTCAAATTCCTTCACCATCAATCGATCGCGGCGAATGGAGGTCGGCCAGTGAATACGCTTCAGTGCATCCCCATGGACATATTCACGTACTCCCGAGGCATGCGGTGTGATGTCGGTCGATCTTCTCCGAATCACGCGGCCGCCCGGCAGCAGGCCCGGAGGAATCCCAAAGGATTTGATCTCGAACATCGCCGGTAGAACAAGCAGGGTGTTGACTGCTGGAAAATATTTGTCCCAGGAAAACAATCCCAGCGGGTCTCCGCTGGAGACTTTCGTCGGACCCAACGGAAAGGCGCCTCGCTGGGTCAACCATGTGCGGGCCAGAAAATCGCGCCTCTGGCCTCCGCGCAATAACGTGAAGAGGCGCGATCCGGCGGAAAAGGGAATATCGGTCTGATTGACCACTTCCACCCAGGGCGCGAGCAAACCGCTTGCGTTATGGACCTCGAAATGCTCCTCGAAAATATCACCCGCGCTCGCCCGCAGCTCCCTGCAGGACCGTTTGAATTTCAAGGATCGCTGAATCAACCAGGACCAGGTTAGACTGCTCGCCCCAATGAACACACCGACGTAAAGCATGCGTGAATAGATTGTCCCGCCATCCAGGATCGCACCCATTACACCGACCAGGATCAGGACTAGAATAAATGTCCGTGCGGACCTCATGCCCTTCTCTTCTTGGCTGAATCAGCGAACAATTCCCCTCCGGGAACGGCAGTCGAGTGAACGACTTCCTGAATGATCCGCTCGGAACTTAAGTCGCGCAACCGGGCCGCCGGGCTGACGATGATCCGATGGGAAAGCACTGGCGCAGCCAATGCCTGAATATCGTCCGGCAGGACATACTCCCTGCCCATCATGGCCGCCCGAGCCTGACCGACACGTGCCAGCGCCAGCGAACCGCGCGGGCTGGATCCCAGATATACGTCTGTGCTCTGGCGTGTTCTTGTGGTCAACTCCACAATATACCGCTTGATGGCGGGCGCAACATACACATGCTTTAATTGTTCCGCCGCCTCCAGGATTTCCTTTTGGCGAACCACCGGCTTGATGCTTTCGATGGGATGGCGAATCTGCTGATCGTCCAACACCCGAATCTCATCAGAAATGGAGGGATACCCCAACCGGACGCGCATCAAGAATCGATCCAGCTGGGCTTCCGGCAGCGGAAAGGTTCCCTCATACTCGATCGGATTTTGGGTGGCAAGCACCATAAAGGGCCTGGGCAGGACGTGGGTTACACCGTCCACGGTCACCTGCCGTTCCTCCATCGCCTCCAAAAGGGCGGCCTGGGTTTTGGGCGTGGCGCGGTTGATTTCATCCGCCAGAACGATCTGCCCGATCACCGGCCCCGGACGAAATTCAAATTTTCTTTTCTGCTGGTTGTAGATCGACACGCCGGTGACGTCGCTGGGAAGCATGTCCGGCGTAAATTGTATGCGGTTGAACGTACAGTCGAGGGATCGCGCCAGGCTGCGCGCCAGCATGGTCTTGCCGACCCCGGGCACATCCTCGATCAACAGATGTCCCTGACACAACAAACCCATCACGATCAGTTCAACAGAAGCACGCTTGCCCACGATCACTTTCTCAAGATTGTCGATGACTTTCTCCCCGAAGCGTTTTATGTCCGCCATATCGTCTTCCTTTCAAATCGTGATGAACGATTCTATCATGCAAATCGTGTATAATCCCCTCCACGCCCCAGTAGCTCAATGGATAGAGCGCCTGACTTCGGATCAGTAGGTTGTGGGTTCGAATCCTGCCTGGGGCGCTGTGCATGAACGACATCCCCCTTGAAAGAATTCACCTGCTGCTCGATCGCCTGGAAAGAATCCCCGCTGATTCACGCGTCGCGCATCAGGCAAGCGGAATTCGCGGGACCTTGCTTCGAGTTTTGGCTGCGCTGGAAAGCGGCAGCCAGATTCAAAATCCCCGTTATCATCAACTGCTTGAACTCGGATTTCACATCCTGGATAGGGCAGCCAGAGAGCGGATAAACTAGATCGAATATCGATGGACGACAAATATTCCCTGCATCCATCCCAAATTGTGATGTACACCACCCGCGACTGCCCGGATTGTCACCGGGCAAGATCCTATTTCGAGAGAAATCACATCCACTATTTGCAGGTGGGGCTGGAGGGGGACGAGAAGGCCAAAAAGTTCGTGAAATCGATCAACCAGGGAAATCAGAGCGTCCCGACCATCATCCTCCCGGATGGGACCATTCTGGTTGAACCCAGTACGGAAGAGCTCGACCGGGTATTCCACACCGCATGAGTGAAACGGCGCATATCGTCATTTGCGGCGCAGGGATCACCGGCGCGGCCGCGGCTTGCTTCCTGAGCCAAAACGGGGCCAGGGATGTTCTTTTGATCGATGAACGACCTCCCTTATCCCTCACCAGCGACCGGTCGACAGAATGCTTCCGCAACTGGTGGCCGGATCCTTCGATGACGGCGCTGATGAATCGATCCATCGAATTAATGGAGAGGCTGGCGCAGGAAAGTGGAAATATCTTTCATCTCAATCATCGCGGATATCTATATGTAACCGCAGACGAGTCGCAGATCGCGCCCTTGACCAGCCGCTCGAATATCATTTCGAAACAGGGAGGGGGTGAATTGCGGATCCACGCGACGATTGGGGGCGATGATTATTTTCCAGCTTCCATTGAATCAGACCCGACACTTACAGGCGCTGATCTTCTCATCGGAAAAGAGATCGTCCAAAGGTACCATCCCTATCTTTCCAGGCATGCCGTGGCTGCGCTGCATGTTCGGCGTGCCGGCTGGTTGAGCGCCCAACAGCTAGGCATGCACCTGCTCGAATCGGCCCGCCAGCGAGGAACCCGTTTCCTATCCGACCGGGTGACGTCGGTCGAAGTGCAAAACGGACGCGTGAAGGCGGTTCATCTTGATTCCGGGAGGACGATAGACACTCAAATTTTTGTCAATGCTGCCGGACCATTTCTCAAGGAAGTCGGCAGCATGCTGGGATTGGAAGTTCCCGTCTTTAATGAGTTGCATATGAAGGCCGCCATCAAGGATTCCCTACAAGTAGTGCCTCGCAACGCGCCCCTGCTCATTTGGGATGACCCGCAATCCCTTGCATGGAACGACGAGGAAAGAGAAATCCTTTCGGAAGAACCATCAACGAGGTGGATGACAGACCTCCTCCCTGCCGGAGTGCACACCCGGCCGGAGGGCGGTATGGATAGTCAAACGATCCTCATGCTTTGGGAATATCGAAATCGCGTGATGCAGCCGGTATGGCCTGCTCCTTTGGATGACACGTTCGCGGAAATCGCCCTGCGCGGGCTGGCTGTGATGGTCCCAAGGTTTAAGGAATACTTCGACCGTATTCCTCACCCCCAAGTGGATGGGGGGTACTACACCCGATCCCGCGAAAACCTACCGCTGATCGGCAAAACCGAGGTCGAAGGGGCGTATTTGATCGGGGCTGTCTCCGGTTTTGGGATCATGTCCGCCTGTGCCGCAGGAGAGTTGCTGGCAAACTGCATCCTGGGTGGTTCATTGCCGGATTATGCCCAGACCTTTTCACCCCAGCGATATCTGGACCCGGAATATGTCAGAAAATGGGATGAATTGACGGATGATGGACAGCTTTGACGGTGCCGCCCATTACGGGAGGTATAATCAATTAATGAAAAGAATCCTATGCACTGCAGTTTCGACGATTATCCTATCCTCTTGTGACACATTTGGTTATGCCCCCCAGCCGTTTCCGGTCTGGACGCCCATCCCTTCGCGAACCCCCGGTGTCGTAAGCCCCACCCCAGTTATTTTCACCCTGACGTTCAATCCATCCGGCACGGATACCGCAACCTCCATCCCCGCCGATTCTGCCGCACCTACGTCCACGCCAACTTCACCACTTCCTTCCGCAACCTCCACATACACATCAACTTCAATTCCCGCACCATCCATTCAGGTGGAAATTCTTGGCTGCAACACCAGCCTGGATATTACACACGGCATGGGTGAAGTAACCAATGCCTTTGTCCTGCTCAAGAATACCGGGGAGGTGGACCTGCCCCCCACCTGCGCACTCCTGCGCGCGTTGGATGAAGACCGCGAACACCCCGATAAGCAGGTCTGTGTACCGAATTTGCCTGTCGATAACCAGGTGACGCTAAAATTGACGGTGGATTCCGCCTACAAGCAGGATACCGCGATCCAGGTGGATGCGACCTCCGCTGAGCGGCTGCTCCTTCGAGTGGATCGCGGTTCGTGCACCGATATCAGCGTATTCGGCGGGGTTCCTCAGCGATTGGGGGAGGTCACGCCGATCGAGGAATAGTTCGACCTCGAAGACACCAATGACACAACCCCTCTCAATTCTTCCCTGAAGGTATAATCCAATCATGACCGACGAACAACTATCCACTCTCGCCCGAATGAAGATCGCCATGCTGATCGATGGAGATAATGCCCAACCGGGCCTGCTTTCTCAAATGCTGGTGGAAGCCGGCCGGTACGGCCAGGTTACCCTTCGCCGCATTTACGGAGACTGGACCACCTCCAGCATGAACTCGTGGAAAGAAACGCTCAACTTTCACGCATTTCAACCCATCCAACAATTCCGCTACACGGTGGGAAAGAACGCGACCGATAGCGCCATGATCATCGATGCGATGGATATCCTGCATTCCGGCGTCGTGGAGGGATTCTGCCTGGTTTCGAGTGATAGCGATTACACCAGGTTGGCTACCCGAATACGTGAAAAGGGGATTTTTGTGATGGGGATCGGCGCGAAGAAGACCCCCAAGGCATTCGTCAACGCCTGCGATTTATTTGTGTATACAGAGAATCTGATCGCCGAAAAGAAATCGCTCCAGCACACGCGCCCTGCCTTCACCAGATCCCGCAAGGGGGAGGGCGGCAAGGAAGAACCGGATCCCATGCCACTGCTGAGCCAGGCGTTCGAAATGGCAGTTCAACAGGACGGATGGGCAAGACTGGATGTGATGGGCAATGCTTTATACCAGTTGGACCCAGGTTTCGATCCCCGCACCTATGGTCACAAGCAGCTTTCGCGCATGCTCAGCAAACTAAAAGACCGAATCGATATGCGATCCCAGGAAAATGCCGGTTTCACGATGTTCTACGTAAAGATCAAGGAATAATCCCAGCCGTACTCCGCTGCTCGAATTCTCCCGATTGAATCAATTCCTGGTAGACTTTCACAATCCGTTCGGCAATTTTCTCCCAGGCAAAATCCCTGGCGTACCCGGCAGCATGTTTGCCCAGTGACTCACGCTCCTGGGCATTATTCAATAGACCGGACAACCTGCGGCAAAGCATTTGAGGGTCGCTGTCCGGAATGGTGTAGCCGGTTACTTCATTTTGAACGAGATACCCCAACCCGCCGACTTCTGAAGCGACGACCGGCGTCCCGCAAGCCATGGCTTCCAGGGCCACCATCCCGAAGGACTCGTACAAGGACGGCATGACCACCGCCTCTGCCGCCGAATAATAATAAGGGAGCGTATCCTGCCCGCGTTTTCCGAGGAAAACGACGGTCTTCCCAACCGCAAGATCATCGCATAATTTTTGCAGACGCGCCATTTCCTCGGTCAATTCCTCCTGCCTGGCATTCGGTTCCCCGCCGATGATCGCCAGGTGGACCGGGCGCTGACGCTCGCGCAATTCGAGACAGGACATGGCCTGGATCAGGGTATCAATGCCTTTAAGGGGTTCGATCCTCCCGACGAACAGGATCATTCGATCCTCCGGCTTCAAACCAATATATTGTTTCGCTTCATCCGAGGGGATTGGGTAAAAATGACTCGTATCGACACCCGGCGGAATGATGACCATTTTCCTTGCATCCGCCTTATACAGAAATCGCAATTGAGTCCTCTCCGCCATGGTTGCGACAACCACGCGATCCGCCCTTTGCAGTATTTGTCGCTCTCCCTCCAGGCGGGCCGGACCAGCACGTTCGTCGTCCGATCGGGCCACCCGATTTTTCATTTGGCCCAGCGTGTGGAACATTTGAACGATCGGGATTCCGGCCCAGGCATCGCTTAGTTGACTCGCAGCCAATCCGGAGAGCCAATAATGACTGTGAATGAGATCGTATTTCACCCCCCGTTCCTCGGAAAACTGCCTGACTCCCTGTACGAACTCAGGGATGTACAAACCGATTTTCTGTTTCGCCGCAGGATGCTCCGGCCCGGCGGGAATATGTACGACACGGTTTCCGTAGCCGAGGTCATGCAGGATGTGTGGGACGTGCTCGTCCTGCGAACGCGTGAAGACATCCACGTGAATGCCCATCCGGCCCAATTCGCAGGTGAGGTCGCGCACATATACATTCATTCCCCCGGTATCCTTGCCCCCCAGGGTTGCAAGAGGGCAGGTGTGATACGAAAGCATGGCAATGTTGATCAATGAATCACCCATCCCTTGACAACCCGGCACCTGGTTCTCTTTCCTGCACAGCCATCCGGCCAACTTGCGAGTTCATTTGGAATCCTTTATAATCCCGCCGCTTTCGCTGCGCCACCGTAGCTCAGCTGGCAGAGCAGACGATTCGTAATCGTCAGGTCGTGGGTTCAAATCCCACCGGTGGCTTTCGAGCTGACTACCGAAGTACACACATCTTCGGTGGTTTTATTTCAATCAAGTTCATCAAAGATGTGATCAAGATCCTCTTCGCTCACATCGAATGCCTGCCCGGTCTCCGGGACAGCCTCCTCCCTCATCCACTTCGGAAGGCGGTCATCCTCTTTGGTGAATCCCGCCCGCCGATTGAAATCCCTTTCCATTCGGATGGTCTCTTTGCCGAGAGTCTGAAGGATCGCATCCGGTACATCCGTCCAACCGCGGCCAGCCGTGAGCAGGCGTTTGATCACACCGTCCGGTGTGGCTGCGTATCCAAACCCGGCAAAGACGCACGCCCCCAACGTATCGTATCCGGCCATGTTGAATTGTGCATTTCTGGAAACCTCGATTTGAATCTTTGGATCCAGGTGGTTGATCTTGGCACGGATGTTCAAACCACAAGTGTGATCAGCACCCTGCGGAGTCGTCGCGTAGGTTACGCCGGTTCCCTTGATGGAACGCGGTTCGTAGGCAGACATCGCCTGGCCTTTGACCGCAGGCACCCGCTCGATATTGAATTTCCTGCCGGCCGACACCGCGCCATCACCAATGACACGCCCGAGGTCCGTGCCCCGGCGAATTTCCTCGATCAGCTTCATGGCGTCGGCTTCGTTTCCCCATTTCATCAAACCGGCTTCCGCCGCAACCCCAAGGGCTGCACCGACTTCGATCGAATCGAGTCCAAGATCGTTCACCTGCCAGTTCAACCTTCCGATCGCATCGAGCGAGTCGATCTCCAGGTTGGTACCCATCAAGCCGATCGTCTCATATTCGAGCGGAGCGACAATGACCTTGCCGTCCTCGCCCCCAAAAATATTCGAGCATTTTATCGTGCAGCCCGACATGCAGGCGTGTGAAGGATCGGACGGCTTCCCACGCGCCAGGATGAATTCCCTCAAAGCATCACCGCTGATCCGGTCCACCTGCTCAAACGTACCACGTGAAAAGTTGCGCGAGGGCAGGCCGGCGAATTGCTGCGTCAGCTGCGCCATCGCCGCCGTGCCATAATCCCGATAGGTGATGGATTGCGGATGTTCCAATACGGCCCTGGTATAGTCCTTCTGAGCGATCTTGTAGTCTGCTTCGTCAGCTATCGGGGGTCTGTGCCCGCCGTGGTGATCGAATACGATTGCCTTCAGTTTCTTCGAACCCATCACGGCTCCGAGTCCGCCGCGGGCGGCGATCCGTGCGGGAACCCGGTCCTTGTCGATATTCTGAATACCGGCAGACTTATATAACCTTTCTCCGCCCGGTCCGATCAGGGCAATCGCACCCTTTTCGCCAAAACGATCGTTCAATTTTCTGGCAGATTCATAGACTCCGATGCCGGCCAGATCATCCGCGCGCTCCCATTTCGCTCCATCCAAACTCAGATGCAGGACCCAAAGATGGTCCTCCCCCGGTTGATCCTCCAGGATTAATGCGTGGATCCCCATGAACGCCATGTGATAGCCGGTCCGACCTCCCGCGTTGGCCTCCTTGATGCCGCCTGTAAGCGGAGACTTTCCGCCCACCGAAATACGGTCTGTTGAGGAAAGCATATAGCCAACCAATAATCCCGGCGCGAAGATCAATTTGTTGCCCGGACCAAGAGGGTCGCATGCAGGATCCACCTCATCCAAAAGAATTCTGGCGATCAACCCGCGCCCTCCCAGCCGACTCCAGGCTGGGGGAACTGGTTCACGCGCCAACGACTTACTTTTCAGATTTACACGCCAAACTTGAGGAGCAAGGCCCGTCATCGATTCTCCTGATTGGTCAAACCATGGTTGCCATGCGGCAAGATTTTTGCGCTATTTTAAGAGACCCTTCAAAACCTGCGCAAAGATTCTGAGTCCATCGTTGATCTGCTCTGGAGTGACATTTAGCGGGGGTATCCAGCGCAGGGTATTATCGTATGTCCCGCAAGAAAGCAATAACAGACCCTGGGCCTCCGCAGCCTGAATAACATCCTTGACCAGGGGGG
>Ga0194127_10007472_pt1 | contig 12045 bp, 9 predicted proteins | sample TA2KigC100mmetaG_FD_148624 | JGI IMG/M metagenome (GOLD analysis project Ga0194127, IMG submission 148624) | Freshwater microbial communities from Lake Tanganyika, Tanzania - TA2015036 Kigoma Deep Cast 100m | ecosystem: Environmental > Aquatic > Freshwater > Lake | place: Tanzania: Lake...
CGATGAGGCCGGCCAGGGCCCGCGCGCCCGGCTCCTTGCCCTCGTGCTCGATGGCCACCTGCACGAGCCCGTAGGCCGCGGCGAGGTAGCCCCAGGAGGGATGAAAGACGAGAAAGCGCCGCCCCGCAAGCCCCGCGAAGAGGCTGCGCAGCTCGCCGTCCAGCGCGGCCAGCTCGCCGGCGTAGCGTTCGGCACCGGCGGTGTAGTCGGCCGCATGCGCAGGATCCGCCTCGGCCAGAGCCGCCGCCAGCGGAGGCAGCAAGCGCGCGACGAGGCCCGGATCGGTCCAGACGTGCGGGTCGAGCTCGCCCTCGCCGTGCGTCTCGTGACCGGCGTGCGCGCGGCCGATCATCGGCAAGCGCTCGACACCGGCCGCCTCGAGCAGGTCGACCACGCGCAGCTTCGGATTGGCTGCCGCCAGGCGCGGCAGCCAGGCGTGCTCGAAGGGCACGCCGATGGGCAGCACGAGGTCGGCCTCGGCGAGCGCGGCCATCTGCTTGGGCGTCGGCTCGTAGGTGTGCATGTTGCGCCCCGGTCCAACGAGCACCTCGACCCGGGCGTGCGGGCCTGCCACCGCTTCGACGAAGGCCCGCTGCGGCAGGATGCTCACGACGACCCGCAGGGGCGCGGCCGCGGCGGGCGCCGCCAGACCAAGGAGCGCGAGGTGTGCAAGCCAGCGGCGCGCGTTCATCGCTGGCCGTCCCGGCAGCCGGCGCAGAGGCCCATCAGGAAGAGCTCGTGGTTCTCGACCAGGAAGCCGCTCGGCGCGAGGCGCTCGAAGTCGCCCGGACAGTGGGGCAGCTCGAAGACGGCCGTGCAGGCCCGGCAGCGGAAGTGGTGGTGGTGGTCCTTGCCCGCGATCTCGTAGCGACTCGGCTCGCCGGGCAGCACCACCGCGCGCAGCGCGCCCTCCCGATCCAGCCGCGTCAGGTGCCGGTAGACGGTGGCGATGCCCAGGCCGGGCAGCGCACGGCTCGCTCGCGCGAGCAGTTCCTGCGGCGAGAGCGGGCGGTCGGCCACGGCCAGAGCCTGGCGGATGGCCTCGCGCTGTCGGGTGCGGCGCTCCATTGGTACCTCGGGGCTAGCGCCCCCTATTGATACCGGAGTCTCAATAGAATGCAAGGGGGATCCCAGAAAAATGCCCGGGCCAAGGGGCTCGGGCACCGTCGAAGGCTCCCCGGAGGAGTGGTGGTGGCGTCAGGCCCGGGGCATAGTCGACGCGAGAGTGAATCTGACCTTCGATTGGGAGGAATGCAAGCCCCTTCAGGTCTCGCAAGCCTAATGAAATTAGTCACAAGCCGTCGCTCAGCGCCCGGCCTCGTAGATGTTGAGCCCCTGCACGTTGACGAACTCCCGCAGCCCGTAAGCCGACAGCTCCCGCCCGAGCCCGCTGCGTTTCACCCCGCCGAAGGGCAGCCGCGGGTCGCTCTTGACGATCGAATTGACGAAGACCGCGCCCGCCTCGAGCCGCCGGGCGAAGCGCTCGCCGCGCGCGAGGTCGCGCGTCCAGACGCAGCCGCCCAGGCCGAAGGGCGTCCCGTTGGCCAGCGCGAGGGCAGCCTCTTCGTCCGGCACGCTGAAGACCGGGGCCACCGGCCCGAAGACCTCCTCCTCGGCCACGGCCATGCCGGGTGCCGCTTCCGCCAGCACCGTGGCCTCGAAGTAGTAGCCCGGCCGCGCGAGACGACGGCCGCCGCAGACGAGCCGCGCCCCGGCGGCCAGGCTGCGCGCCACCTGGTCCTCGAGGGTCTCGACGGCGGCCGCGTCCACCAGGGGCCCCAGCGTGACGGTCGGATCGCTGGGGTCGCCGGGCACCAGCGCGCGGAACTCCGCGGCCAGGCCCGCCGCGAAGCGCTCGGCCAGCGGGGCGACGACGATGAAGCGCTTGGCCGCGATGCAGCTCTGTCCCGTGCACACGAGTCGCCCCAGGCGCGCGCCCGCCACGGCGGCGGCGAGATCGGCGTCCTCCAGCACGACGAAGGGATCGGAGCCGCCCAGCTCGAGCACGACCTTCTTCAGCCGCCGGCCCGCCGCCGCGGCGATCAGCGCGCCCGCCTCCGTGCTGCCGGTGAGCGAGACGCCGCGGATCGCCTCGGCGTCGAGGAGCGCTTCCAGGTCGGCGTGCGTGGCGAAGATCGCCTGGAAGAGGCCGGCCGGGAAGCCCGCTTCGGCGAAGGCGCCGGCGATGGCCCCCGCGCAGCCGGGAACGTTGCGCGCGTGCTTGAGCAGGCTCGCGTTGCCGGCCAGCAGAGCGGGCACCGCGAAGCGCAGGGCCTGCCAGAAGGGGAAGTTCCAGGGCATGATCGAGAGGATGACGCCCAGCGGCTGCAAGACGATCCGGTGGCGCAGGCCGTCGGCGGCGACGCTCTCCTCGGCCAGCCAGGCCGGCGCGTTGTCCGCGTAGACCTCGCAGAGCCAGGCGCACTTGTCGATCTCGGCGAGGGATTCCGCACGGCGCTTGCCCATCTCGAGCGTGATCAGCGCGGCCCAGGCTTCCCGCTCGCGGCGCAGGACGGCGGCCAGTGCCCGGAACAGGGGCAAGCGCGCGGCCAGCGGCAGCGCGCGCCACTCGCGCTGGGCAGCCTCGGCACTGGCGAGTGCCGCGGCGATGGCCGCCGGGCTCATCGTCTCGTAGCGAAAGCGCAACTCGCCGGTGGCAGGGTTCATGCAGTCGATGCGCATGGGCGGCCTCCTGGATGCTCACGAGACCCTAGGACGCCCGCCCGCGGCGCGCAAGTCTCCCTCGCGAGGGAGGCGCGCGCCCCGCATTGCCGCCCGCGAGGGCTCGACCGGGCACAATGAGCGCCCGCCAACGCGGCGAGGGAAGCGAGCGCGCATGGAACTGGCAGTTCTCATCGCTTTCGGCCTGCTGCTGCTCGGCCTCATGATTGCCGCGCTCGCCACGGCCCTGCGCGGTCCGAGCGGCGCGGGGCGGGCGCCTGGGCGGCGCCCGACACCCGCGAGCCGCCGCGCTCCCGAGAGTCTACCCGCCGGCCGCAAGCCCGCGCTCCAGCCCGATCGGCTCCTGCGCGAGGAGCGCACGAACAACCCCGAGCCGACCCCGAGCCTCATCGATGCCTGGCGCTTCCAGCCGGCGCCCGAGGAGTTCCGCTACCTCGATGACGAAGCCGGCGCCGCCGACGACATGAGCGAGATCATGGCGCAGGCGGACAGCATCGGCGGGCGCCTGAAGGCGCGCCAGCAGATCCTCGCCGGCGTCACGGGATCGGAGTTCCACCCCAAGCAGGTCACCGAGCTGGTGCTCAGCGACCCGGCGCTGGCCGGCCTCGTGCTGCGCATCGTCAATTCGCCCTTCTACGGACTGGGCCAGAAGATCGGCTCGGTGTTTCGCGCAGTGGTCTACTTGGGCCATGTCGAGGTGCGCAACATCATCTGGCGGGCCTGCGTGAACGAGGGGCTCGGCAGCGCGGATCGCGCGGCGCAGGCGCTCGTGGAAGGGCTCTGGCAGCACTCCTTCGCCAGCAGCAAGGTCGCCTTCGCCATCGCCAAGAGCCGCGGCATGGCCGAGCCGGACAAGATCTCGACGACGGCCCTGCTGCACGACATCGGCAAGCTCATCTGCCTGAACGTCTGGCCCGAGCGGGCGAAGGCGCTCTACCACCCGGTGCAGTTCAGCGATCGCAGCGTGCTCGAGGAGGAGATCCGCCTCGGCGCCCGCCATGCGCGGCTGGGCGCCGCGGTGGCCGAGGCCTGGGGCCTGCCCCAGGAGACCCTCCAGGTCATCCGCCACCACCACGCCGCGAGCTACGTGTCGATCAGCCAGATCGACCCGGGCTGCCGGCGCACCCTGGCCGCGGTGCACCTGGCCGATCTCTTCGTCCACGCCGTCACGCCCGCGCCCATCGACGCCGAGCTGGCCCCGATCTACCAGCCCCAGGCGAGCTGGCTGCAGCTCCTCGGAGTCGAGACGATCGAGCAGCTCTGCACCAGCGAGGTCGAGGCCTCGCTGCCGCGCCTGCGTCTCGTGCACCTGCCGCAGATGGCCCCGGAGGGCCTCGCCGAGCGGCAGCTGCAATCCCCCGTGGACTAGGGCCGGCGCGTGGCCTACCTTCCCGGGCGCCCCCCCAGGGGGCTGCACCCGGGAGTGTCCGCATGAGCGAGTCTGCCGGCCCGACCGCCTGGCAGGCGGCCCTGGGCCGCCTCCGCGCCGGAAACGAACGCTACCAGGCTCTCCGCCTGGCCCACCCGCACCTCGACCTCGACAGGCGCGCCGAGCTGCGGGCGGGGCAGAGCCCCTTCGCCGCCGTGCTGGGCTGCGCCGACTCGCGCGTGCCGCCGGAACTCATCTTCGACCCCCGCCTGGGCGACCTCTTCGTCGTGCGCGTGGCCGGCCACGCGCTCGACGGCGCGGTGCTGGGCAGCCTCGAGTTCGCGGTGGAGCGACTCGGCGTGCGGCTGGTGCTCGTTCTCGGGCACGAGAGCTGCGGCGCCGTGGGGGTCGCGCTCGCCGGCGAGCGGCCGGGAGGCCAGCTCGGCGATCTCATCCGGGGGCTCGCTCCCGTGATCGCGGCCGCCGCGGCGCGAGGCGAGCTGCCGCGCGATCCGGCGGCGCGGCTCGCGGCCGCGGCGCGGGCGAACGCACGGGCGGTGGCCGCGCTACTGGAGCGCCGCTGGCCCGAGCCGGCGCGGCCCGCCGGCGCCGGGCCGCTCAGGGTGCTGCCGGCCTACTATCACCTGGACTCGGGCGCCGTGGAGTTCCTGGACCCGGAGCGCTGAAGACGCGCTCCGGGTCTCTGGCCAGAGCGCCGCTAGCGGCCCTTCTCGGCGCGCAGATCCGCTGCCATTGCCTTGATCTCATGCAGGTCCTGCACCATCTCGTTCCAGCCGTACCAGAGCGCATAGTCCGGGCTCGCATGGAAGACGCCCTGGAAGGCCCGCATGCGGTGTTCCAGGTGCATCTCGAAGAGCCGGTTCTCGATCGGTGTCGGCGAGTCGTGGAAGGTGAGCAGGTCCGGGAAGGCGTAGGCGTAGCCCGCGGGCTTGGCGAGGATGCCGTCGGCGTAGAGACCGGCGATCTCGCGGATCGCCTCGGCGAGCAGGCGGTCGACGGCCTTGATCATGCGATCGCCCTTGGCCAGCTCTTCGCGGGCGAAGTTCTCAGAGTGGCACTGGCTGCAGACGGCCGTCAGCTTCGCGCGCTCGGCGTCGAACTCGGCGGCGGACAGGCGCGCCACCTGGGCCTGGGCGACCACGTCCAGGCGACCGGTCGGCTTGCCCTCAGGATCGAGCACGCCCAGGGCCTGCAGGATGGTCACGCGGTCGGCCCACCACTCGGGATCCTCCCCGGGATAGGGCGCGAGGCCGTCCGTGCGCACGGCGAGGAAGCCCCAGGGCGTGCGCACTTCGTGATTGCCGTCGACCATGTGGCAGGTCTGACAGGTGGGGGCGGCGGCGGTCTCCGGCAGCACGCCGTCTTTCTTGAGGCGGTGGCGGATGCCGTGCTTGGAGCTGGAGTACATCTCCCACTGCGGATGGTCGAAGCCCATGTGGCAGCTCGAGCAGGCCTCGGGCTGCCGCGCTTCGGCCACCGAGAAGGTGTGCCGCGTGTGGCAGGCGTCGCAGGAGGCGTGGCCGAAGGTGGAGCCGGCCGCCTTGAGCGCGCTGATCTCGGCCTCGCTCTTGATGCCGATCTTGTGGCAGCCGCCGCAGCCCTTCTGGCCCTCGATCAGCTCCATCGGCTTCATGTGCGTGGTGGGCATCGCCTTCATGGCGGCCCAGGCGAGGGCATGCTTGCCCTTGCCGTACTCCGCTGCCCGCTCGGGGTGGCACGCGGCGCAAGTCTCGTGGGTGACGGTCTGGACCTTGGCGACATCCGCCGCGCTGCTGTGGCCCTCGCCGTGGCAATCGGCGCAACCGATCGACTCGCGGCTGTGGGCGCTCAGGCGCCAGTCCTCGACGATGTTCGGGGTGATCTTGCCGTGGCAACCCACGCAGTCCGGGGCCGCCTGCGCGGCGACCGCCGCACAGACGAGCGCGGCGAGCGCGATGCCGAGCCGGAATGCAGTCGAACGCATGGCCGTACCTCCTGGCTGATGCCGGCGACAGGGTCAGGGTTTTGTCACGGCCGCTCCTTGATCCAGGGCAAAGCCGAGCGATTTCCGAGATCTCGGCGCTCTTGCGGTCAGGAAGCGCTGGGAATCGAAACCCGCTGGGATTATGTTCGCTAGTCCGGGCGTTGCGCCGGCGGGGGCCGGCGCCGTCCCCGCATCGGGGCGCCGCAATCGCTCCGATCACCCCGATCGACGAGGAGAAGAGGATGACCAGGCAGCTAGTCACCGCCTGTCTGCTCGCGCTGTCCCTGGCGACGGCGGCGGGCTGCGGCGGCAAGAAGGAGGAGCCGGCGAAGTTGATCGCAATGCAGGACTTCTTCCGCAACCCGGAGCAGACCGCCTACCAGCTCTCCCCCGACGGCCGCCACTTCTCCTGGCTCCAGCCCTGGCAGGGCCGCCTCAACGTCCACGTGCGCGCGATCGGCAGCCAGGAGGTCACGCGGGTCACGGCCGCCACGGCGCGGGACATCTTCGGCTACGGCTGGGCCAACAACCAGCGGCTCGTCTACATCCAGGACTCCGGCGGCGACGAGAACTTCCACGCCTATGCGGTGGACCTCGATGGCGGCAACTTCCTCGACCTGACGCCCTTCGAGAAGATCCAGACGCGCTTCGTCGACGATCTCGAGGACGATGACGAGCACATGCTGATCGCGATCAACCGGCGCGACCCGCGCATCCACGACGTCTACAAGGTGAACGTGAACACCGGCGAGCTGAAGCTGGTCGCCGAGAACCCCGGGACGATCATGGGCTGGCAGACGGACAACGCCGGCCGCCTCCGCGCCGCCACCACCACCGACGGCGTCAACAGCAGCCTGCTCTACCGTGAGAACGAGAACGAGCCGTTCAAGACGGTGATCACCACCAACTTCAAGGAGACCCTGTCGCCGCTCTACTTCACCTTCGACGACCAGCTCCTCTACGTAGCCTCCAACATCGGCCGCGACAAGACGGCGATCTTCACCTACGACCCGCGCACGGCCGAGCACAAGGAGCTGATCTACGAGCATCCCGAGGTCGATGTGGAGAACCTCATGCGCTCGCGCCACCGCAAGGCGATCACGGGCGCCGCGTACTTCACCGACAAGCGCGGCTACAAGTTCTTCGACCAGGACCGCGCGCAGCTCCAGGCGCGCCTCGAGCGCGAGCTGCCCGGCGTCGAGGTGACGGTCGCCAGCATGAGCAAGGACGAGCGGCGCGTCCTCGTGCGCACTTTCAGCGACAAGACGCGCGGCGCCTACTACTACCTGGATCGCGACACCGACAAGCTGGAGAAGCTCGTCGAGGTGAGCCCCTGGCTCGACCCGACGGCGATGGCCGACATGAAGCCGGTCCAGTACACGAGCCGGGACGGCCTGACCATCCACGGCTACCTGACGCTGCCGCGCGGCATCGAACCCAAGCACCTGCCGGTGGTCGTCAACCCGCACGGCGGCCCCTGGGCGCGCGACTACTGGGGCTTCAACCCCGAGGTGCAGTTCCTCGCCAACCGCGGCTACGCGGTCCTCCAGATGAACTTCCGCGGCTCGACCGGCTACGGCAAGGAGTTCTGGACGAAGAGCTTCAAGCAGTGGGGCCGCGCGATGCAGGACGACGTCACCGACGGCGTCAAGTGGCTGATCAGCGAGGGCATCGCCGATCCGGACCGCATCGGCATCTACGGGGGCTCCTACGGCGGGTATGCCACGCTGGCCGGCGTCACCTTCACGCCCGACCTCTATGCCTGCGCCGTCGATTACGTGGGCGTCTCGAACATCTTCACCTGGATGGAGGCCTTCCCGCCCTACTGGGAGCCCTTCATCGCGATGGTCAAGGAGATGGTCGGCGATCCGGCCACGGAGCCCGACCTCATCCGCGAGATCTCGCCCTTCTTCCACGTCGACAAGATCGAAGTGCCGCTCCTCGTGGCGCAGGGCGCCAACGACCCGCGCGTCAAGAAAGAGGAGAGCGACCAGATCGTCACGGCGCTGCGGGCGCGGGGCATCGACGTCGAGTACATCGTCAAGGACAACGAGGGCCACGGCTTCGCGAACGAGGAGAACCGCTTCGACTTCTACGGAGCGATGGAGAAGTTCCTCGGCCAGCACCTGGGCGGCTCGGTGGCGCCGACGCCGCCGCCGGGCAGCGAGAGCTAGCCGGACACCTTCGCCACGAACAGCGGCAGCGCCGGGTCGACCAGAGCGCCGATCTTCCCCGCGTAGCCGCGCTTGGCCTCGATGTCCGCGTCGGTGACGATGCGCGCGTCGAGCAGCCCGCCCCTCTCGACGCCCGTGCGGAGGCGGTTCATCTCGGTCAGGGCCTGATCCCAGGCGGCCAGCCAGAGGTCCAGCTCGTCGCGCTCGGGGCGCCGCGCGTCGACGTGCACGAGCAGATCGATGTCGCTGTCCGCGCGCGCGATGCCGTTCTTGACGCTACCGTACAAGTAGATGCCCTTCACGCCGAAGCGCCCGGCGTCGAGGCTGGCGGCCAGGCGCTCCGCCATGCGGCGGCGCCATTGCCAGTGGTCGTCGCCATGAGGGAGCAAGGGCGGCGCGAACTCGGGCTCCGGTTTGGGTCCGCAGCCGGGCGGGCAGAGGAATCCGAGCGCCTCGTCGAGGTCCGCGTTCAGATGCACGCGCAGGATCCGGCCCTCGGTTGCCGCAGCGACATCGATCACGCGCACCACGCCGGTCAGCGCTGCGCACTCGGGCACCAGCGCGGTGAGCAGGTTGGGCGCGCCGAGCAGGAAGCCCTCGGCGAAGACGATGCCCGCGTCGTCCGGATAGAGCGGCAGATAGCGGATGCGCGACTCGACGAGGTCCTGGAAGAAGTGGGTGCCGAAGGACAGGTCCGGCAGGTACTCGCCGACCCGGCGCGCGATCTCCACGAGCATAGCGCTGTGGCAGATGTCCGCGTAGGTCACGGGTACGCCGAGCTTGATGTCGCCGCGGCTGCCCCAGCGGCCGGGGCCCATCAGCACGAACTGCCGCCGCGGCAGCAGCTTGTTGAGGCGGCCGACCGCGCGCCCGACGGCGATCATGCTCTCGCGGTCCGGCAGCTCGCCATAGGCGGCGGGGTCCACGTAGACGATGTGGGTGAGGTCAGGCATCCAGCCGTTGGAGACGTAGCGGCGCGCGCTGAAGATGCGGTCGCCATCGGGCAGGTCGCGCGGGATGGGCGCCGGGCCGTCCTCGGCGACGTGACTCTGCGGCCGGCACTGAAGCAGGTAGAAGCGCTCGCCGTCGTGCGCGAACTCCATGTCGATGGGCGTGCCCAGCTTCTCGGCGAGGATGTCGAGCATGTTCTTGACGTGCGTCAGGAAGGGTGTCGTCTCGAGCAGGCCGGCGAAGGTGGGCACGGCGTCCTGGGTGCTCGGGTCGAAGAGCAGCGGGACGATGCGCTGCAGGCGATCGCCCTTGTACAGCGAGTAGACCAGCTCGAGGCCGGGGGTCTCGTCGCCCAGCTCGCGGACCAGCTGCTCGATGGACACGGTCTCGAAACGGTTCGCCTCGAGGTTGATCAGGTCCACCTTGCGCGGCGCGTAGCGCAGCTGCTCGTCCACGGCGGGGTTGGCCTTGAGCTGCGGCTTGCCCGGCACCGCGAGCACGGGGTAGTCGTCGCCGACGCGATCCACCGCCCGCGTGCCCAGGCCCGGCACCAGGCGCACGATGCCGTCCTCGCGCTTGATGCGCGGCGACCAGCGGAACTCGTTGTTGCTGAAGGCCACGCCCGCGAAGGCCGGCAGCCAGTACTTGCCCACCCGCCGGCCCACCACGGCCTGCAGGAGGATGCCCATCTCCTCGCTGAACTCGAGCAGGCCGCGGTCGCGGCGGTAGGCGATGGGGTCGGGTCCGAAGGTGGAGGCGTAGACTTCGGCGATCGCGTTCAGCGCCGCGGCGAGCCGCTCTTGCTTCGTGCCCTGGTTGGGCAGGAAAAGGCTCTTGTACTTGCCGCTGAAGGCGGTGCCGAGGCGGTCCTCGAGCAGGCTCGAGCTGCGCACGATGAGCGGCGTCTCGCCGAACTCATCGAGTGCGGCGCTGAGCCCGCGCACGAACTCCGGTGGGAAGGGGCTGTCCTTGAAGAGCTGGATCAGGTGCGGATACTCCTGCCGGATCTGCTCGACGTCCTTGAACTTCTGCTCGATGACGTCTTCGAGGTCGTTGTGGGCGATGAAGTCCATCACGGCGTCGGAAGCGATGTACCAGGTCTTCGGCACGAGGATCTCGCCGACGGGCCGCTCGGGGCTCCCGCACTCGGCCAGCAAACGAGACGCGAGCAGCAGTCCCGCGCTCTTGCCGCCCAGCTTGCCCTGGCTGTCCGCGGGCAGGATCATGCGATCGATCTGCTCGGCCATGTCGGAGATCCGGATGTAGTCCTTGGCCACCTTCAGGAAGTCGAGCTGCTCGGTGAGGAAGCGCCGCGCCAGCGTCACGCGCAGGCCGCGCATCACGGGCAGCGGCAGGCCGGTGCCGTCGGCGATGAGATAGCGGTAGCGGCGCACGGCCTCGGCGATCTCGTTGAGCGAGCTGCGCGGGCTCGAGAGAACGTTGATGAAGAAGCCCGCCTTGTCCTCCACCAGCCACTTCTGGACCAGGGTCAGGATCTGCTCGCCGCCCAGGTGCAGCGCGGCGAGCTCGAAGGGGCGGTCGCTGAGCAGCAGGCCGCGATCGGCGCCCCCGCGCTGCCCGGCGACGTTGCGTTCGCCCGCCACCGCCTCCGGGTCGGCCAGCGCACGCGCCTCGAGCAGCATCGACCGTGCGTCCTCGACACCGATGCCGTAGAGGTGGTTCAGCATCTTGCGCGCCATGCGCAGGTAGAGCTCGGGATCCGAGGTGCGCAGCATCTGGAGCGTGCCCTTCCAGGCGCTGCGCCGGCCTTCGCGGCGGCTCTGCTCCCAGCGCTCGCGCAGCGTGTCGATGCGCTTGTGCAGGATGTAGTGCGCGAGGCGATCGGCGATCGTGGCGAGCAGGCGCCGCTCGCGGGCCGTGAAAGTTTCGCCCTCGGGACCGCTGCGCGGCTCGAGGTAGTAGACCTCCAGGGTGCCGAAGTTGCGGTCGAGGATGCGCAGGGGCGCGGCCAGGCGCCAGGATGTCGGCTCGAAGTCGGCGGCGCGGTAGACCTCGTCCTCGAAGAGGATCTGTGCGCGGCAGACGTCCGGGAAGCGCCAGCCGAGCGGGATTTCCGCCAGCACCACCGCGAAGACGTCGGCGAGGCTGCTGTCCATGTCCAGCAGCCGATCCTCGATCGTGAAGAGACAGTCGAGTTCCTTGGCCCGGTCGCTGAGGGGCAGGGGCAGCCTGTCCGCCGGGTCCTGAGTGTCCTGCATCGCGCACCGCCGGCTGGGGTCGGGAATAGCTTGCGCCTTGCGGGCAGGGGGCGTCAAGGCGGTCGCGGAATCCGAAATCGCGCGGCCGCGGCCGGGAAAAACGGACGGCTTGCTCCTCCTACGACCGCATGCGCAAGCGATTCGCGCTGGTCTGGCTCGACAACATGAGCACCGCGCTGTGTTCGGCCACCGGCACCTTCGACCCCGACGGCAAGGCGCTCAGCCTCTGCGGCAAGATGGACGAGCCGATGACCGGCGAGATCGGCAAGCCCGTGAAGTAGGTCCTGCGCCTCATCGACGAGGACCATTTCGGCTTCGAGATTCACGACCTCATCTATGGCGAGGCCAACACGAAGATGGTTCAGATCGACTACGCCCGGAAGAAATAGCGCTTCAGGGCCGGGGGGCTCCGGCCGAAGCCCAGGACAAGCCTCTGATCTGGGATCCCATCCCGGAACGGGCCGGCCACTCTCCCCGGAGCGGCCGGCTTTTTTTTCGGTCTGCCGGGCCGCCCGCGTGCCCCGGCCGGGGCGCCCGCAGCCCCCCCCCCCCGCCCGCCCTTTCCTTTCCCGGCCACGATGCGCTATACTTGTGGCTTCCGAGCCCTCATTGCGCAGCCTGTGACACGACACCGGAGGGAGAGGCCATGCGGAAGCTCATCATCCC
>Ga0194127_10007478_pt1 | contig 12037 bp, 11 predicted proteins | sample TA2KigC100mmetaG_FD_148624 | JGI IMG/M metagenome (GOLD analysis project Ga0194127, IMG submission 148624) | Freshwater microbial communities from Lake Tanganyika, Tanzania - TA2015036 Kigoma Deep Cast 100m | ecosystem: Environmental > Aquatic > Freshwater > Lake | place: Tanzania: Lake...
GGGCGCTGTGGGAAGTGGGCCTGGACCTCGCCGAGGGCGCCGACATGGTGATGGTGAAGCCCGGTATGCCGTACCTGGACATTGTGCGGCGCGTGAAGGACGAATTCCACGCGCCGACCTTCGCCTACCAGGTCTCGGGTGAGTACGCGATGCTGCGCGCGGCGATCGCCAACGGCTGGCTGCCGGAATCCTGCGTCATGGAGGCGCTCCTTGCCTTCAAGCGCGCCGGCGCCGACGGCATCCTTACCTACTTCGCGCTTGACGCGGCCAAGGCGCTGGCCAGCGGCAAGTAGCGGCCCGGCTCAGCCGAATACCGCGGCGACGCCGTTGGCCTGCGGCGCCGGCCCGGTCCGCGACCCGGATGAACAGCGCGGCCACGAACGGCCGCGCGCGCAATGGCAGTTGCACCCCAGCGAGCCGCCGCCCGAGTCGGCTGGGCGAGGCGAGCGCAATGGGTGCGCGGCCGGTCGCCACCAGCTGGCCTTCATCGATTCGCGTCGCTGATACGTCGAACAGGCGCGCGTAGCGCGCGGACGCGGCTACCGGATCCTCGGCCGAGGCGTGCGTAGGTATCCCGCGCGCGGTCGAGGTCGCGAACCAGCACCACGACATGATCGATCCCGCTGAAGCAGCGCCGCGCCCGCGCGCGCTCCGGCTCAGGCGCCCGGACCGAACAGCAACGCGAGCGTCTTCAGGAACCGCTCGGCGTCCTGGTAGCCGACCACCCGCAGGCCGCGGATCTCCTGGCCGTTCGCGTCGAAGAAGATGATCCCGGGCGGCCCGAACAGGCGGAAGCGCCGCAGCAGCTCCTTGTGCTGGTCGCTGTTGGCGGTGACGTCGGCCTTCAGGAGCAGCATGCGCTCCAGCTTCGCCCTGACGCGGGGGTCGCTGAAGGTGAACGCCTCCATTTCCTTGCAGGAAACGCACCAGTCGGCATAGAAGTCGAGCATGACGGGACGTCCAGGCGCGCGCAGTTTCTCCTCCAGCTGCGCGACGGAGTCGACACGCACGAAAGGCGTGGCCTCCTTGGCCGGGCTGAGCGCCGGGCCGATCACCGGCCAGGCCACCCACACTGCGACCCCCAGCAGGAGCACGCCGAAAAAGCGCAGCACATGCCGCATCCACGGCCCGGCCCTGGGCAACAATGCGCCCCCGGAGACCCCGACCGCGATCAGCGGCACGCCCATGCCAAGCGCCATCACGAACAGCGCCGCCCCGCCCAGCGCGATGTCCCGCGTCTGGCCGATGTAGAGCAGCGCACCGGCCAGCGGCGCGGCCACGCATGGGCTGACGATGAGCGCTGAGAACGCGCCCATCGCCGCCGCCGAGCCGACGCCACCGCCGGTGAGCCGGCCCTGCGCCGACTGCAGGGGGTGGCGCAGGAAGCCCGGCAGCTGCAACTCGTAGAGGCCGAACATGGACAGCGCGAGCACGACGAAGACGAGCGCGAAGGCGAGCAGCACCCAGGCGTTCTGCAGCGCGGCGGCGATGTAGGTGCCCGACCAGCCGGCGGCGGCACCGGCGACGGCGTAGGTCACCGCCATGCCGAGCACGTAGGCGAGCGACAGCAGGAACGCGCGCCGCTTGCCGATGCGCGCGCCCTCGCCGGCGATGATCCCCGACAGGATCGGAATCATCGGCAGCACGCAGGGGGTGAACGCGAGCAGCAGCCCCAGGCCGAGGAAGCTCGCCAGCACCAGCGCCAGGCTGCCGGACTCGAACAGCTGCGCCATCTCGAGGTCGCTGGCGCGGCCGGCGAGCTCGACCAGGCTGCTGAGCGGGCCGCGGTCCGACGCCCCCGTCCCGCCGGCGAGCGCGGCCAAGCGCAACGACACCTGCGAATCCATGGGCACGTAGCACACCCCAACGTCGGCGCAGCCCTGCGAGGTCACGGTGAGCCGCAGCGTGCCGTCGGTGCTCAGCACCGGAATGCGGATGGCGAGGCGCTTGCGGTAGGTCTCCACCTCGCCAAAGAACTCGTCCTTCTTGCGCTCGCCTGGCGGGAGTTCCGCGGCACCCAGCTTCGCCCCGGGCTGGGCCGCGAAGCGGAACTTGTCGCGGTACATGTAATAGCCCTCGGCGATGACGAAACTCACCTCCGCGGTGCGCTCATCCAGTGCCCGCGCCGAGATGCGGAACGCCTTTTCGGGCTCGAGCAGGTCCACCGGGTTCCCCGCCTGCGCGGATCCGGCGGCAAGCGCGAGGAGCAGGAGAAGGAGGCGGATCATGGGGGCGTGGATGAGCCGGTCTCGGACCCGATCCATTCCAGGTATTCGGGCAGACCGCACTCGATTGGGACCGCGATGATCTCCGGGAGTTCGTAGGGATGGGCGGCGCGGATCGCGGCTTGCAGCCCCGGGTAGCGCTCCGTGGTGGTCTTCGCCAGCAACGGGTGCTCCTCGTCGCGCTGCAGTTCACCGCTCCAGCGGTACACCGAGCGGCAGGGCGCGAGCAGATTGACGCAGGCCGCGAGGCGCTGCTCCACCAGCGTTTGCGCAAGGCGCTCGGCCGCGGCGCGGTCAGGCAGGTTGGTCAGCACCAGCAATGCGGGCATGCTTCAATCCTTCGCGCACCGTCGGATAGGCGAGCCGCAGGCCGAGCACGCGCTTCAGGCGCGTGTTGTCCAGCCGGCGCGATTCGCCCATGAAAGACAGCAGCGCCGGGGGAATTCGCGCGCCCGCCTCGGCGCGCGCGACTCGCGGCGGTCGCGGCAGGCCGGCGTGGTCGGCGACCAGGTCCATCCATTGGGCCATCTTCAGGCGGCTCTCGTCGCTCGCATTGTAGATCCCGCCCGGGGCATCGGGTTGCAGCGCGCGCGCGCAGGCCGCGGCGAGGTCCTCGGCATGGATGTGGCTGGTGAACACGTCGTCCTCGTCCCGCAGCACCGGCGTGCCGGCGCGCACGCGGTCCACCGGCAGCCGGTCGGCGGCGTAGATGCCCGGCGCGCGCAGCACCACCAGGGCAATGCCCCGCGCGGTGCACCATAGCGCAAGCTGGCGCTCCGCATCGGCGCGCCGGATGGCGCGCGGCGTTTGCGGGTTCACCGCTCGCGACTCGTCCACGACGGCGCCGGCGCAATCGCCATAGACCCCGCTGGTGCTGACGTAGACCATCCGGCTGGGTAGAATGCGGGCCTTTTCCAGCGCCGCGAGCAGGTGCGCGGTGCGCGGGTCGGTTTCCCCGGTTGGCGGGGGCGGCGCGCAATGGAGCACCGCGTCGGCTTCGAGCCCGGCGAGGGTTTCGGGCCGGTCCAGGTCGAAGCCCGTGGCGCGCGACCCGTGCCGGCACTCGAACGCCGGTTGCAGGCGCGGCAAGGCACGGCGCGCGACGTCGCCAAAACCGGCCATCAGCAGGCGCTTTTTCACCGTAGCCATTTTCGCAGCGGACATTGTATGCACACCGTCACGGTCCAGCCCGCAGGTCTCGCCTTCCAGGTGGAGGACGGCGAGGCCGTGCTCGCCGCCGCGCTGGGCCAGGGCATCGTGCTGCCCTATGGCTGCAAGAACGGCGCCTGCGGCAGCTGCAAGGGCAAGATCCTGTCCGGCAGCGTGGACTACGGCACTTACCAGAAGAAAGCGCTCACCGACCAGGAGAGGGCGCAGGGCAAGGCGCTCTTTTGCCAGGCCAGGCCGCTGTCGGACCTGGTGATCGAGGCACGCACCGTCGGCGCAGCCAAGGACATCCAGGTGAAGACGCTGCCCTGCCGGGTGCAGAAGATGGAACGGCTCGCCGATGACGTGATGGCCCTGCACCTGAAGCTGCCCGCGAACGAGAAGCTCGCGTTCCTTGCCGGGCAGTACATCGAGTTCCTGCTGAAGGAGGGCGCGCGGCGCAGCTTCTCCATGGCCAACGCGCCGCACGACGCCGAACTGCTGCAACTGCACGTGCGCCACGTCGCCGGCGGCCAGTTCACCGACCATGTCTTCGGCAAGATGAAGGAACGCGACATCCTGCGCTTCGAGGGCCCGCTGGGCACCTTCTTCCTGCGCGAGGATTCCGACCGGCCCATCGTGTTCGTCGCCTCCGGCACCGGCTTCGCGCCCATCAAGGCGGTGATCGAGCACATGATCCACAAGGGCATCGCGCGGCCAATGACGCTGTACTGGGGCGGGCGGCGGCCCAAGGACCTGTACCTGAACGCGCTCGCCGAAGGCTGGGCGGCGCAGGGGCACTTGAAGTACGTCCCGGTGATTTCGGACGCGCTGTCGGAGGACCACTGGACCGGGCGCACCGGCTTCGTCCACCGCGCGGTGATGCAGGACTTCCCGGATCTCTCCGCACACCAGGTCTACGCCTGCGGCGTGCCGGTCATGGTGGATTCGGCAAAGAAGGACTTCCTAGGGCAGTGCCGGCTGCCGGAGGACGAGTTCTACGCCGACTCCTTCACTACCCAGGCGGACCTGGCACCCCGCTAGACTAGCTCTTGGAGGACTGAAACATGCTCATCGGCGTGCCGAAGGAAATCAAGAATCACGAATACCGCGTCGGCATGACGCCCTTGTCGGTGCGCGAAGCCGTGCGCCAGGGCCACAAGGTCTGGGTGCAGGCCAATGCCGGCGCCGGGATCGGCGCGACCGACGCCGACTATGCCGCGGCCGGCGCCACGATCATCCCGTCCGCCGCCGAGATCTTCGCCAAGGCCGACCTGCTGGTGAAGGTCAAGGAGCCGCAGGCGGCCGAGCGCGCCATGCTGCGCCAAGGCCAGACCCTCTACACCTATCTGCATCTCGCGCCCGATCCGGAGCAGACCCGCGATCTGGTCAACTCCGGCGCCGTCTGCATCGCCTACGAGACCGTGACCTCGCCGCGCGGCGGCCTGCCGCTGCTGGCCCCGATGTCGCAGGTCGCCGGCCGCATGTCGGTCCAGTCCGGCGCCCATTGCCTGGAGAAGGCCCAGGGCGGCCGCGGCGTGCTGCTCGGCGGCGTTCCGGGTGTGGCCCCCGCCAAGGTGGTGATCCTGGGCGGCGGCGTGGTCGGCACCAATGCCGCTGCCATTGCGCTCGGCATGGGCGCTGAGGTGACCATCCTCGAGAAGAGCACCGAGCGCATGGAAGAGCTGGTCGCGCGCTTCGGCACCCAGCTCAAGACCATCTACTCCACCCAGGGCGCGGTCGAAGACGAATGCGCCACCGCCGATCTGGTCATCGGCGGGGTGCTGATCCCCGGCGCCGCGGCGCCCAAGCTCGTCACCCGCGCCATGCTGAAGGACTGGAAGCCCGGCGCGGTTCTCGTGGACGTCGCCATCGACCAGGGCGGCTGCGCCGAGACCTCCAAGGCCACCACCCATGCCGAGCCGACCTATGTGGTCGACAACGTCATCCATTACTGCGTGGCCAACATGCCGGGCGGTGTCGCCCGCACCTCGACCTACGCGCTGAACAACGTCACCCTGCCCTTCGCGCTCGCCATCGCCAACAAGGGCTGGAGGAAGGCCCTGGCCGACGACGCGCATCTGCGCAACGGCCTCAACGTCGCCCTCGGCAAGGTCACCTGCAAGGCGGTCGCCGACGACCTCGGCTACGACTACACCGCACCCGACACGCTCGCGGCCTGAAACGCGCCGGTGGTGGCGCAGTCGCGCCAGGCCTGACCGCCGGCGATCAGGCCGCGCGCAGCCCCAGTATCCGCCGCGCTTCCTTCGGCGTCGCAGGCCGGCGGTCGAATTTCGCGCAGTTGTCGACGATGAGCTTGACGAGTTCCGCGTTGCTCGCCGCGAGACGGTCGGGGGTGATTCTGAGGTTGTCCTCGAGCCCGGTGCGGCAGTGACCGCCGGTCTCCATGCACCACTGGTTCACTTCCCATTGGTGCCGCGCGACCCCCGCGGCGACCCAGGTTGCGTTCGGGAGCACCTGTTTGAGTTCGGAACGCAGAAAGTCAAAAATGGAACGCCGCGCAGGCATGGCATTCGGGATGCCCATCACGAACTGCACATGCGGAGGATCCTTGAGCAGGCCCTTTTTGACGAGATTGGCGGCGTTGTAGAGCATCGCCAGGTCGAACACCTCGACCTCGGGCTTGATGTCGTTCTCGAGCATGGCCTTGGCCAGACCTTCGACGAAGTCGGGCGGGTTCTCGTAGATGTTGGTCGGGAAGTTCACCGAGCCGGTGGCGAGCGACGCCATATCGGGCTTCAGATACAGCATTGCGCCGCGCCTGGACTGCTCGCGCCCGCGGCCACCGGTGGAGAACTGCACGATCATGCCCGGGCAATGCTTGCGCACTCCCTCCTGCACGCGCCCGTAGAGCTCGGGATCGGAGCCGGGCGACTCGTCCGGATTGCGCACATGGATGTGGACGAGCGAAGCGCCGGCCTCGAAGGCCTCGTGCGTCGACTCCACCTGCTCGGCGGGGACGACCGGAACCGCCGCATTGTCCTTCTTCTTCGGCACGGCGCCGGTAATGGCGACGGTAATGATGACGGGTAGGCTCATGGTCGAATATTATCCTGCCAATGGCGAGCCGCGAACTGTCCTACCAGGACCTGCTGAAGATCGCCGAGGTGATCCGCGCCGCGTCGCACTTCGGCGAATTCCGCCTCAAGGTCGGCGACATCGAGGTCAACGTGCGCCGGGCCAATGGAGCGCAAGTGGGTAGCCATGCGCCAGTGGAACCGAAAGGCGAGCCGGAACAAAGGGTTTTGTCGAAAACTGAAGCACCCGCGGATGCGCCGGCGGTGCACGCCCCGATGGTCGGCACGTTCTACCGCGCGCCGGCGCCGGATGCGCCGCCGTTCGTCGAGGCGGGCAGCAAGGTCGAGCCTGGCACCGTGGTCGGCATCATCGAAGTGATGAAGCTGATGAACCAGGTCGAGGCGGGCCTGAGCGGCGTCGTCAGGGAAGTCCTGGTCGGCAACGCGCAGTCGGTCGAGCACGGCCAGCCGCTCATGCTGATCGACCCGAGTTGATCGAATTGCGATGAAACGCTTCGGTTTCGTGGATGTAACGCTGCGCGACGCGCACCAATGCCTCTGGGGCACCCGGATGACGACGGCCATGATGACGCCAATCCTCGAGGAGATCGATCGCTGCGGCTACGACACGATCAACATCCTCGGCGGCGCGGTGTTCGATGTCTGCGTGCGCTATCTGCACGAGGATCCGTTCGCGCGCGTCAAGCTGCTGTGCGAGCGGCTGCGCACCCCAACCGACGCCTTGACGCGAGGCCAGAGCCTCTACACCTTCGAGCTCTTCCCGGACGACGTGGTCGAGCTGAACGCGAAGGTGCTGGCGAAGCTCGGCATCAAGGTGTTCACGGTCTACGACGCGCTGAACGACAACCGCAACCTCGAATCCTCGATCAAGGCCGGCCGCGAGGCGGGGATGAAGATCAACGGCTGGCTGACCTACACGCTCTCGCCGGTGCACACGGACGAGTACTACGTCGCGCGCGCGAAAGAACTCGTCGAGCAGAAGTCCGACATCCTGTGCATCAAGGACCCGACCGGCCTTTTGACCCCGGAGCGCGGCCGCTCGCTCTTTTCGGCTGTGGTCCAGGCGGCAGGCCCGATCCCGGTGCAGCTGCACTCGCATTGCCAATCCGGGCTCGCGCCCGAGGTCTATCAGGTCGCGATCGAGAGCGGCTTCGCCCACGGCTACACCGCGAGCGAGCCGCTTGCGAACGGCGCGTCGCTGCCGGCGACAGAGGAGATCGCCGGGCGCGCCGAGCGATTGGGGTTCAAGACGGGCATGAACCGGAAAGCGCTGAAGCGGGTGGCGGACTATTTCCGCTGGCTGTGCGTGCGCGAGGATAAGCCCGCCGGCGTGCCGGCGAAATACGATCCGGCGCTCTACCAGCACCAGATTCCCGGCGGCATGATCTCCAACCTGCGCTACCAGCTGCAGACGATGAAAATCGAGCACCGCCTGCCCGAGATTCTCGAGGAGGCGGCGCGCGTGCGCAAGGACCTCGGCTATCCGATCGCGGTGAGCCCGTTCGCGCAGTACATCGTCACGCAGGCAGTGCTGAACGTGGTGCAGGGCGAGCGCTACAAGACGATCCCGGACGAGGTCCGCAAGTACGCGGCCGGCTGCTATGGAAAGCTCGCCGCTCCGATTTCCGGCGATTTCCTCGATCGAATCGATTTGAAGGAAAAGGACCTCGTCAGCAACCGACCGGGGGAGAACCTCGAGCCCTGGCTGCCGCGGCTGCGGCGCGAGCTCCCCGGCGCGCTCGACGAGGAGCTGCTGCTCGCCGCCTTCTACGACCGCAAGTTGCTCGCGCCCCTGAGCAAGCCGCCGCCGCAATACAGCTTTCGCACCACGCCGCTCGCCGAGCTCGCGGGCTGGCTCGCGCAGCGGCGCGACATCGAGTACGCGCGCATCCGCTTCGCGGGCACCGAAATGACCTTCTCCTCATGAACGGCAGGGTCGTGCTCGTCACCGGCGCGGCTCGCGGGCTTGGCGCGGGTATTGCTGCCGGTTTCGAAAAGGAAGGCTTCGTCGTTCACCGGGCCGACATCGCGGGCGGCGGCCTGGCGATGGATGTGACGGATCGCGCATCGGTAAGAAAATGCATGGACAAAGTCGGTGCGATCGATGTGCTGGTGAATAACGCCGGCCTTCTCGCCTCCGGACCTTTCGACCAGACCACCGGCGAGGCCTGGGACCGCCTGCTTGCGGTGAACGTCACGGGCATCTTCAATTGCGTGCAGGCGGCGGTTCCCGCCATGCGGGGACGGCGGGGCGCGTCGATCATCAATATCGCCTCGGTGTCGCACGAAAAGGGCGGCGGCGCGATCGGCAACGTCTGGTACGGCGCGACCAAGGCGGCTGTGGTGGCCATCACCCGCGGCCTGGGCCGCGAGCTCGGCGCGCAGGGCATCCGCGTCAACGCCATTGCGCCGGCGGTGGTCGCCACCGACATGGTGAGCGCGCAGCTCGACGCCGCGCTGCGCGAGCGGGTGCTCGCGCGCATACCGCTCGGCCGCCTTGCCGAGGCGGAGGACATCGCAAGGGCGGCCCTTTTCCTCGCCTCGGAAGCCGCGTCGTTCATCACCGGCGAGACCATCGCCGTCGACGGTGGATTTCTGCGCACCTGAGACCTGGCTCGCGATGGCGCCGCCGTTCGTGTTCCTACTCCCCCAGGAGCCCCCATGACGCTCAACGGGAAATCTGCCATCGTCACCGGCGCAGCGAGCGGCATCGGCGCCGAGATCGCCCGCGTCTTCGCCGAGGCGGGGGCGAAGGTCTGCATCGCGGACTTGGGGGAACCCCGAACCGGGACGAAGAACACCATCAGCCTGCGCATGGACGTGACCGACGAGGGGCAAGTGGAGCGGGGCGTGGATGAAGCGGTGCGCCAGCTGGGCGGCGTCGACATTCTTGTGAGCAACGCGGGCGTGCAGCACATCGACAGCATCGCCGAGGTGTCTTTCGCCAACTGGAAGCGGGTGCTGGGGATCCATCTCGATGGCGGTTTCCTGACCACGCGCGCCTGCCTGCGGCACATGATCCGCCAGAAGCGCGGCGGCTCGATCATCCTCATGGGCTCGGTGCATTCGCTCGAGGCCTCGGTGCAGAAAGGCCCCTACGTCGCCGCCAAGCACGGGTTGGCAGGCCTGTGCCGCGTGGTGGCGAAGGAGGGCGCGCCGCACGGCATCCGCTCCAACCTCATCTGCCCGGGCTTTGTGCGCACGCCGCTGATCGAGCGGCAGATTCCTCAACTCGCGAAAGAGATGAACATCTCTGAGGAATCGGTCGTCAAGGACGTCATGTTGCGCACGACCGTCGATGGCGAGTTCACCACCGTGAACGAAGTCGCCCAGGTGGCGCTCTTCCTTGCCGCGTTTCCAACCAAAGCGCTCACGGGCCAGTCTATCGTCGTGAGTCACGGTTGGCACATGGGGTAAGCCGGCGTGGGGGTTGTCTGCGCCTACGGAGGGAATCTCTCCGGCAGACCGCGTGATCGGCGCGTGCGCGATGCCCACGATCCGCTCTGCCCACGCCAGAACCGCCTCAAACGTCGCCGGCCAGCTTGAGCCGTTGCACCTTTCCCGAGGGCCCCTTGGGCAGTTCGGCGAGGATGCGGAACTCCCGGGGCGTCTTGTAGCGGCCGAGCTCCCCCAGGCAGAACTGGCGCAGTTCCGCCTCCGACAGGCTCGCGCCCTGCTTCAGCACCACGCAGGCGAGGATGTCCTGGCCGTAGTTCTTGTCCGGGATGCCGACCGCCGCGGCCTCCAGCACCGCCGGATGCTTCAGCAGGGCCTCGTCGATCTCGCGCGGCGCGATGTTCTCGCCGCCCTTGATGATCAGCTCCTTGGAGCGGCCTGAGATGTAGAAGAATCCGTCCGCGTCCGCATGGCCGAGGTCGCCCGTGAGCAGCCAGCCCTCGGCATCGAACGTCTTCGCGGTCAGTTCCGGGGCCTTGTAGTAGCCCGTCATGATGTTCGGCCCGCGCAATTGCAGCTCGCCGTTCACCACGCGCGCCTCGACGCCGCAAGGCAGCCCGAGGCTGCCGTACTTGCGCCTGGCCGGATCCTGCGGGTTGGCGAATGCCACCGACGAGGTCTCGGTCATGCCCATGCACTCGGTCACCGACACGCCGAAGGTCTGCTCGAAGGCGCGGTGCTGCTCGGGCGGCAGCGGCGCCGAGGCCGAGCGGCCGAAGCGCACCTTCGGGAAGGCGTACTTGCGCCCGGGCTCGGCGGCGTTCAGCAGGTAGGCGATGATCGTCGGCACCAGGTTGATCCAGGTCGCCTCGTGGCGCTCGACCATGTCCCACCAGGTCGACACGCTGAAGCGGCGCGGCGCGATCAGGCTGCCGCCGGAGACGAACGGCGTCACCGTGGCGATCACCTGGCCGTTGATGTGGTAGATCGGCAGCGACGACAGGCACCGGTCTTCGGGCCCGAGGCCGTGCCAGTCCGTCACGGCGCGGCCCCCCGCCACCAGGTTGGCGTGGGTGAGCAGTGCGCCCTTGGGCGTCCCCGTGGTGCCCGAGGTGTACATCAAGAGCGCCGGATCCTGCGGCGCGACCGGCTCGAGCTGCTTCGCCGGCAGTTCTTCATCCAGAAAGAGCGCCGGCGAGTCGGTGTCGATGACGATCACCCGGATGCGGCGCTTTACGTCGGCGAGCGCCTCCCCCAGGGCCTTCTCGTATTCGCGCGACGTGAACAGCACCTTGCAGTCGCAGTGATCGAGCACGTAAGCCAGCTGCGAGCGCTGCGAGAGCAGGTTCAGCGGCGCGATCACGTAGCCGCCGACCATGGTGGCGAGGAACAGCAGCGCGGCCTGGTAGCCGTTGTGCAGGTACAGCGCCACCTTGTCGCCGCGCTCAAGGCCTGAGGCTGCCAGGAAGCGCGCCAGGATGCGCCACTGGCGGTCGATCTCGCGGTAGAGCAGGATCCGTCCGCTCTCGGGGGCGATCAGGAAGGGCCGGTCAGGCTGGCGCGCAACATGCCCGGCGAGCACGTCGCGCAGGGTCTGCTGCGCCATCAGCCCCTGCCGTGCTTGGCGAAGTAGCTGCCGAAGATCTCGGACTCGGTCGGGACGCGCTCGGGGATCACGCGGGCGATGCGCGTGATGTTGAGGAAATGGCGCCAGTGCATGTTGTCCGAGAAGCTGTTGCCGCCCCACGTGCCGCAGCCCATCGACAGCGAGAACGGCAGCCCGTTGTCGAAGCTGCCGCCGGTGGCAATGCAATGCGCCTGGTTGACGATCACCCGCGCGACCTCCATCTCGAGGCCGAGCCGGCGCACCTGCGCCTCGTCCCGGGTGTGGATCGACACCGAGTGCCCGCGGCCCTGGTAATCGTAGATCCGGCGGGTGAGCGCAAAGGCTTCGTCGAAGCCCGCCGCGCGGTAGACCGCGAGCACCGGCGAGAGCTTCTCGCCGGAGAAGGGACAGGCGGGGCCGACGCCCGATTCCTCCACCATCAGGAAGCGCGCCGCCTTGGCCGCGGCGTTCTCCACGCCGGCCAGCGACGCTAAGCGCGGCGCGGCCTGGGCCGTCGCGGCCGGGGCGAGCTTGTCGTCGCGGAACATCAGCTTCTGCAGCCGCGCCTTGTCGGTGTCGCCCAGCATCACGCCGCCCGCTTTTTT
>Ga0194127_10007481_pt1 | contig 12033 bp, 11 predicted proteins | sample TA2KigC100mmetaG_FD_148624 | JGI IMG/M metagenome (GOLD analysis project Ga0194127, IMG submission 148624) | Freshwater microbial communities from Lake Tanganyika, Tanzania - TA2015036 Kigoma Deep Cast 100m | ecosystem: Environmental > Aquatic > Freshwater > Lake | place: Tanzania: Lake...
GAAGCGCGATTCGCATGAGATCGGCTTCTGTGATTTGAAGCTTGCGCATGACAACCTCCTTTCTGCTCTATAAAGGCAGTATAGCAGAAAAGATCGATATGCGCAAATACTTATGTCGCTATGTATATATTCAAATTGGCCAAGATCGTCTTTCTCGTCGTATCTCTCAAGTTGTTTTTCAGACCTTGGTAATTTTTTAATTACTGAATCTACAGACCTTCTTGCGAAAATTGCGTACTCATGTGCAATAGCAAAACCTGCTTTGGTCGGCCTACCAGAAGGATTGACTCGAATGGCAACAACGCCCGCTATGTTAGATTCACCAAATTCAGCATCCATAACAAACGACAACTCTTTAAATTCAACATCATCAATCGTTACGCACACAATGCCATCGGTCGATATGTATGTTTTGCTCCGTGATAGTCTGTCAACTATCAACGATAACCATGATGAATTCCTGAATCCATTTTTATATATAATCTGGCTCGCATTTGTGTTGTAGGGAGGGTCTATATATATCGATTTAACTTTTTCATTAAATTTTTCGTCTAAGAGCACCAACCCATGAAAATTGTCTGAATGTATAACCAGCCCATCGGCTTTTTCCTCAATGTTGATTTTTTCTGAAAGGGCATTGAGCAGTTGCAGCTTGAAGTCAGGGCTGAAATGAACGGTGTCAATCGGGAGCTTCTTCCATGTATGCAGATCGTGCTTGAGTTTTTGCACATCCGGCTTGGCCGGCTTGAATGAAGGGGTGTGTTTATCCCCGAACAGGTCTTTCCATTCAGCATTCTGCTTTTCATTCTTCAAGGCTTCAATCAGGAAAGGTTTGGCCGCTTCCTCGCCCAGCCATTCAACGAGCTTATCAATCGTAATCACCCACTGCGTTGAGAGAACAAATTTCTTCTTTTCCCAAAGCTTCTTTTGAAACTCTTCGATCTGGGTCAAAAACTCAATAATCGTGTCCGCTATGGTCTTAAACACCTTGATGGTGCGGAAATTGAAGCGGATGCGGTCGAAGTGAACGTCGGTTTCCAGTACATACAGGTCATCCACCTGCACAAGCTCACTCTTAATGTAGTAATCAAGCTCGCGCTGCAGAAATGCTTTCAGGTTTTTGTGGATGAAAAAATCGTAGTTGTTCTTGCGGGCATAGCGGTGCAGGTGCTGCAGAAGCAGGCTGTGGTCATCCTCATTGCGCTGCCAGAGCCCGGCGGTGATGTGGCTGGCTTTAAATTTTTGCTCTATAATCGCGGCTGTCTGCTCATCGAGCTTGTCCTGCTTGTTCTGAGCGCCCAGGTCTTTCTTTTCCTGCTCGGACAGAGCGCGAAACTCAAAATAGATGTTCAGCTCATCCCCGCTCAGCTCCGGGGCCTGCTCGGACAGCACAAAATATCTGTTTTCATCCGCCTTGACATTGCCCTGTTCGGTCTGCGCTTCGGTCAGTTTGAAGTTGACCACCAGCGTGCCCTGCAGATGCGGCACTTTAAACGAATATTTCTGAAAATGCTCGGCTGATTTTATGTAGTACTGATCATGGTTGGCCCAGTAAAAATGGGTTTCCTCGCCATTGTAGGGCACCATGTATTTTTCATTTTTCCCGAACCGGCGCTTGCTGATAAAATCGCCCTTGTCATAGTAGCGTGAAAAGAAAAGGGCCAGGTGATTGTAAATAATATTTTCGGCGCTGCTTTGCGCGCGGGCTTCCTGCACAATGCGATCAACAACCTTATAGCGGCCGATATCTTTCTTGAAATCACTTTCATAAATTGCAAGCCGGGCCTCGTCATTTTTGGCCCTGGCGTCAAGCCAGTTTTTAATCACATCGCCGGCAGCCAGCTCGGCAAGCTCCTTCTCAGCCTCCTGCGCTTCATTTGTGCTCAGGGTTTGAAGCTGCTCCTTCACGCGGTCAACAAGCAGTTCATCAACAAAACGCTTTATCTCGGCCTTTTTGTAGTGCAGGATTTTGTAAATGCCGAAATCAAGCTCCTGGCTTTCAAACTGAAACAGCTTGTTCAGAAATGCTTTCAGGTCTTCTAAGGCTTTGTTCTCCGCCGGCATAGTAATTACGCCCTTCTTGATTGATGGATATCCTGGCAGGACACTGGTTTTGATTACATGATTTATACGCCACGTCAGCAAAAATCGCAAGCAGGTATTTGCCACTGTTTTGCGCTCCACGGGGGGAGCACCAGAACTCCCGCACGATGTGCGGACAGCGCACCTGACTCTACGTAGAGTAGCATAGAGCTGTGTCAGATACGGTCAAAAGCGGAGGGGTAAATGGCGATCTTTAAGCGATTTCCGCCGCCTGAAATTCTCAAGGCCAGCGTATCGGGCCTTCCGCCTGCTTGCGCACGAAAAAAAGGGGGTAAAAAAGTTGAAGAATAAAACCTTCTTTCTGGGCGCTGGCCAGGCCTGAGCGCACGATTAAATTGTCTTGACGGACTTATTGTATTCAATATATTAATACGATTTGAGTCTACCCCTATTAACTCATAGCAACCTATAGCCTGGCGGGTGGAGGGAAGAATACTGCAACTATATTTTAGTTGCAGTATTGGTTCAATATGGTACACTTTAAATGTCAAAAAAAGAAAAACTCTTAAAGAAACTCTACGCCACGCCATCGCCGAAAGACTTCTCCTGGGACGAAGTCGAGGCGCTTGCCGGGCACTATGGTTTTACGTTGGAGCGCACGCGCGGCTCACATTTTGTTTTTGAGCATGCAAGCGGCATCAGGCTGATGCTATCAAGGCCGCATGGCTCAAGCGGCATAAAGCACTATCAAATAGATGCAATTATTGAAGCGCTCAGGCTCGTGGGGATTATACAGTGAAAGAACTTAATCATAAAGGGTATAGCGGCACCATTGAAGTCAGCATAGAGGACGGCTGCCTGCATGGGCGCATTCTTTTTATTGACGATATTATTACCTATGAAGGGCAAACGGTTAAAGAAATAGAATCCGCTTTTAAAGAGGCGGTTGATGAGTACCTTGAGTATTGCAAAAAGACGGGCAAGAGCGCAAACAAACCCTACAGTGGAACTTTTAATGTGAGAATAGGCCCCGATCTGCATAAGCTCGCCGCCATTGAAACCAGCCGCCGGGGAATGAAAAGTATAAATGAATTTATCTGTTATGCCGTCAAGATGGCAACAGACAGCGATACGCTGTCTGCCGTCAGCCACATTCACCATCATGACATCACCATTAACGTACAACAGGTGGGGGAGGCAACCGCGCTTTCTACCATGGGGCAACCTGTGTATCGGGAGATCTGCAATGCAAACAACTGAACAAAAACCGGAGATAGTAGCAACTCTTTCTCTTTCTGAGTTGACGGCACTGCTCATCAAGAACCAGGGCCTGCACGAGGGGCTCTATAACATAGCCATAACATTTCAGATCGGCGTCGGCGCGGTTGGCCCGCAGAACGAACAGGGCGCGCTGCCCGGTGCGTCTATCGGAATATCAGGTGTTGGCCTGTCGAGAACACCGCAGGAAAAGGCCAACGCACAGACCGTTGATGCCGCGCAAGTAAATCCCGCCCCCAAAAAGAAGAAAAAATAGCCCTGCAACATTTTGTTGTTGCCGACCCACAATGCATCGCAGGCATGGTAGAAAGAGAAGAAAAATTTATTTTATGGGGGAATAATCCCTTTTGAAGAGGGCGCTGTCATGGCCTTGTTTTGAGCTTCTGGCCGGGTCGTATGGTTGCACCCTTGAGTCCGTTGAGTTCCTGCAGCCTTTTTACCGGCACGCCCGTGCGCTCCGCGATATGGCTGAGCGTGTCGCCGGGCCGGACCGTATAGTAAGCGTCATCGGCAGGAGCCCTGGGCGCGGATTGCGTTCGTGAGGCCGCAGAGCGGGCAAGCTGTTTTGAAAATTGCGGCCCCAGGCCCGCAGGCACCTTGATGGTGTAGGACCCGGCAGGCAGATAATAATCATTGAAGTGCGGATTGAGATCGCGGATCGTTTTATAATCGGTTCCGGCCGCGATCGCGAGGTCGGGGATGTTAATTTTTGAAGGGGTGTTCACGGCAACGACATCGCATTGCAGCACGGGGTATAACTGCTCGTGCGCAATTCTGTAGCCGTATTTTCCGGGATTTTCAAGGATAGTCTTTATGGCTGCAATTCTGAAAATATAGCGCTCGGTTTCATTGGGAAGCTTCAGCCGGTAATAATCAGCGACCTTCTGCTTTTTTATCGCCTGCCGTACGCGCTGCCCGCCGCAATTATAGGCGGCCATGGCAAGCGCCCATGAGCCAAACGAGTCATAGTACTCTTTAAGATACCTGAGCGCGGCTGCGGTGGAGTGCTCAAGGCTGTAGCGCTCATCGGATAAGCCGTCTCTTCGGAGCCCTTTTGAATCAGCGGTTTTCGGCATAAACTGCCAGTAGCCGGTAGCCCCGACAGGGGATTGCGCCTGGTTTAGCAGCGAGCTTTCCGCAATCGCCAGATACTTCAGATCCTCGGGAAGCCCTGCAGCAGCGAGCTGCTGCTCAATATAGGGGAAATACCGGTTTGCGCGTTTCAGCCAGAGGAACACCTGAGCCCTGTCCCACACATTGATCGTAAATTCCCGGTCAAAGCGCTCGCGCACAGCCTGGCGTTCAATCGGCACAGGCTCACCGCACAGAGTAACAGATTCCGGCAGCGGTATGCTGTCGACGAAGGCAATGCCTGCGGGAGAAGTCTCCTGCGGCGCGCCGGCTTCCGGCGTTTGTGCGAGGCAGACCGGAACACAGCAACAAACCAAAGCCAGGGTAATGCAGAAGTGTATGCTTTTCAAGCAATGCATGTTTTTTACGGCCCTATAATGTAGTTATACATGTGCAGAAACTACGCATGCCCTGGCAGATTAGCGCAGGTGGCTGGAAAACGCAAGGCTTGCGAGGCGTTCACTGCGGGCGCGGACAGTTTTCTTCATTCGCTAATAAGGAACCCGAATAGCGCTGATTTCTTCTTTGGTTGCCTCGGGCCAGCGCTTCAGCGACCAGGCGCCGACCCACTGCTTAAAGAGTGCAAGATTGCGCTGCCGTTCTTCCTGCGTTGCCCCCAGATTTTCATGCATATTGCCGGGCTTTCCGTCTGCAGTGCTGGCTCCGTCGTCAAGCCGCCGCATAAGCGCGCCCGTGTTCGGCCAGCCGGTAAAAGAGACCATATGGCTGCAGGTGTTCATGCGTATGCTTTTGCCCTGCGCGGTCCAGGGGCTGCTGTTTTCTTTAAACAGGCGATACTCCGGCGCAGCACCCTCGCCGTGGCAGCGCGCGCACTGGCGCTCAAACAGCGGCTGTATGTGCTTTCGGTAGGTTATTTCTTCACTCAGGCCCGTTGATGCGCAGCAAAGAAACCCGACTGTTGCCGCAATGGCTGTTAATTTTTTTTCATGGCTCGCGCTCCTGTTAAGAGTGCTGTATTTTTGTTGCCGGTTCTGTGAATTGTAGCACTGTATTCTCTTGTGTGTCCAAAACAAATAGACCCCTTCACTTTAACCTTGCGCCGTAATCCGGGCAATGGCATATATGGATCTCCGGGGAAATAACCTGTATCGCTTCGCAGGAACCACCGCATGGGAACAATTCAGATCGTCTCAGGAGAGCTGCGCGGCCGCAGCGTTCAAACGCCCGGCGAGGAGACGACCCGGCCGCTGCTCTCGCGGCTGCGAAAAACACTTGCCGACATCTTAAGGCCGCGGCTGCCGGGAGCGGCCGTGCTGGATCTGTTCGGCGGCTCAGGCGCGATCGCCTTTGAACTGCTCTCAAACGGCGCTTCAAGTGCCGAGATTATAGAGCTGCATCCGCTGGCAGCCGCGCTCGTTCACAGCAATGCCGAACGCCTCGGCCTGCAGGCGAGGGTGCATGTGCACTGCGGGGATGCCCTGCGTATGATTGCGCGCCTGGCGGAAAACGGCCGCCGGTTTGACATTATAGTCGTAGCGCCGCCCTATGGTCAGAGCCTGCAGCAGCAGGCACTAACCGCTTTGGCTCCGGCCGGCCTGCTCAACGCGAACGGGATTATCATCGTGCAGCGCGACAAACGCGAGCCGCCGGCCGAACCGGCCCCACCTCTGCAACTCGTGCGCACGCGCAGGTACGGCAGGACGGTTTTTGAATTTTTCAGCGCCTGCGCCCTAGCGTCCCCAGAGTAAGCAGGGGATGCCGATACTATTGTTTTTACTTAAATTTTAATTGACAGACAAACGGGGAATATACTACTTTTACATATTAATTCGTCCCCTGCGCACATCACAGCCGCACGCACCGGCGTGCTCAATGAGATTAATTTTTTTATGGCGAGGAAGCTTCAATGAAAAAAGCATCAAAACCGGAACTCAAAAACATAAAAACCATCGGCGTGATCGGAGCCGGCCAGATGGGCCGCGGCATTGCCCAGGTGGCTGCCCAGGCCGGCTATGAGACCATCGTGGTTGAGCCCTATGATGCCATGCTGAAGAAATCGCAGAGCGATATTGAGCGCAACCTGAGTCGCTCCGTTGAGCTCGGTAAAATTAAAACCAAGGAAAAAGACGCTATCATAGGCCGTATCCGTTTTGAAAGAGAGCTTTCAACGCTCGCGGATGCTGACTTTGTCATCGAAGCTGCGGTTGAAAACAGCGCGGTGAAAACCGATATTTTTTCCAGTCTGGATAAAATCTGCGCCCCGCATGTTATTCTGACCACCAATACCAGCTCCGTGCGCCTCGGCAAACTGGCGACCGCCACCGGCCGGCCCGACAAAGTTCTGGGCATGCATTTCATGTATCCGGCCCAGAAAATGCGGTTGCTGGAAATCATCAGGACACCGGCAACCTCTGAGGCAAGCTACGCGGTGGTCAGGGAGCTGGCCCTGCAAATGGGAAAAACTCCGATTACGGTTTCGGACACGCCCTGCTTTGCGACCAGCCGCCTGATTCAAACATTGATCAACGAAGCTATTTTCTGCCTGTATGAGGGTGTTTCCAGCAAAGAGGAAATTGACACGGCCATGAAACTGGGCATGAACCACCCGATGGGCCCGCTTGAGCTGGCTGATTTTATCGGGCTTGACGTTGTGCTGGCCATGCAGCAGTCTCTCTACAACGGATTTCAGGATTCAAAATACCGTCCCTGCCCGCTTTTGATGAGTCTCGTGGAAGTCGGCCATCTGGGACGCAAAACCGGACGCGGGTTTTATGAGTACGACCGGGACGGAAAAATTAAAGCCTGATACGCAGCCTTCACAAACAGGGGAAAAATCGCTATGCGCGCCGATACAACGGGCCTCACACGCAGCTGCACTCTCGCGATCGCCATGTGTCTGATGTGGGCCGGCCTGCTGATTGCGCCGGTATCAAGCGTGCTCGCTGAGACGGTTGTCTGCGATGCGGCGACACTCTCCGTCAATGCCTCGGACATGAAAGCCGAGGACCTGATCAGGGCCCTTGGCACGTCGTGCAGTATTCGGATGGTGCTTCGCGGAGAGCTCTTCACTGATGACGTCTTCAGCCTTCAGTTTGAGAACATGCCCGTTCGCGCCGGGCTGGACAGGGTTTTGCGCACGCTGAAAATATCCAACTACATGTTGAATTTTGCAGGGACCGGGACGCAGAGACGGGTGGTTGAAATACTGCTGGTCGGCAAGGGCGGCGGCGAGCGCGAGCTGACCCCGGCCGCACCTTTGGCTGTCCCGGAAATCCGGCCCGAAGCAGCGCAGCTGTCACCGGCGCAGCCTCAAACCGAACCTGCGCCGGAGGAGGCTGCGGGAAAAACCGAGCAGGAACAGGAAGAGGAAGACGAGCTGCAGGAAAAATTCATGGATCTGCTGGAGGAAATTCTTGACGAGCATTTTGACAACGAAGACGATATCGATCCGGAACTGGTTTTGCAGGAATACAAACAGCGGCTTCCCGAGGACATGCGGTACAATATTCCGGAGGAAGTTTTTGAAGAGCTGGAACTGCTTTCAGAGGATTGAGCCGGTGCGGTCCATTGCCGTCGGGCAAGCGATTACGCCCCGGCGCATTTTCGCCTGCCCTGCTACTTCAACCGCGGATTGCCGCCATTAACCCACCAGTCGCTTTTATCCTCAAACCACCAGTGTGCCCAGTCGGTTTTAAGAACCTGCTCGGCAAGCGTCCGACCCGTTTGGGTTTTCAACCGCTTGAGCGCAAAATCAATCCACTCCGGCGCGTATTTATTGCCCAGATCCTGCTGCTCCTTGAGCAGCAGGATCAAATCAAGCTGGTCGGCATCGTTTGCCAGGGCTGCCTCTCTTGTCTCGCCGCCGTTAAATTCCGCCACCGTGGCCCTGATATCCTCACCAAAGGGCAGGTCGCGGGTCATATGCTCCACGGCAAGCTCCTCATCCGCGCTCAGGTATTTTTTGTTCATGTAGTTCAGGTCGCCGGTGCGGGCCTCATGCAGATCATGCAGCAGGCACAGCTTGATAAGGCGCGCCTCATCAACATCGGGCTCAAGGCGTGCCAGCACGTAGGCAATGCAGGTAACCCGGAAGGCATGCTCGGCTACCGACTCCCGGCCGCTGCCCAGAAACTGCAATCCTGAGCGGGGCGTGCGCTTCAGCATACCGACTTCAAATAAAAAACTGGCTGTTGACTGCATATACACTCCTTAAAGCCTTTTTCCCGCAGCCTTTTTCAAAAAGGCGCACTGACCCGTTTGTGGTGAGCCTGTCGAACCATGAACGGGTTTACCTGCGATACGTTGTCCGTTCGGCCCTTCGACAGGCTCAGGGCGAACGGGCCCGCTACTGCATTAAAAATGCTTCGATAAAATCGTCAAGATCGCCGTCAAGCACGGCATCAACATTTCCTGTTTCGAATCCGGTCCTGTGATCTTTGGCAAGCCGGTAGGGCTGCAGCACATAGGAGCGGATCTGATTACCCCAGGCGATCTGTTTTTTGGTTGCATTGATGCTTTCGATTTCTTTTTCGCGTGCCTGCAGCTCCATTTCATACAGACGGGCTTTCAAAAGCTTCATCGCCATGGCCCGGTTCATGTGCTGTGAGCGCTCATTCTGACACTGCACCACTATCCCGCTCGGAATATGGGTAATGCGCACGGCTGAATCGGTTTTGTTGACATGCTGCCCGCCGGCGCCGCTGGCGCGGTAGGTATCGACACGGAGGTCCTTGTCCTCAATGGTAATTTCGATGATGTCCTCAATGTCAGGGTAGACAAATACCGAGGCAAACGAGGTATGGCGCCGTGCCCCGGCATCAAACGGAGAAATGCGCACCAGCCGGTGAATGCCCACCTCGGCCTTAAGATAGCCGAAGGCGTACTCACCGTTCACCGTGAACGTGGCGCTTTTGATACCAGCCTCTTCACCTTCAAGCTCATCGATGACCGCGGCTGAAAAGCCGCGCTTTTCAGCCCAGCGCAGATACATGCGCAGCAGCATGCTGGCCCAGTCCTGGGCCTCGGTTCCGCCCGCGCCGGCATTAATGCTGACAATGGCATTGTTGCTGTCATTTTCCCCGCCGAGCATTTTCTGGAATTCAAGGGCCTTTACTTTTTTTGTCAGCCCTTCAATCGTGCGCTCAAGCTCCTCCTCAACAGCCTGATCGGCGCCGCTTTCCTCTGCAAGCTCCAGCAGCACGTGGCAGTCTTCAACATCCCTGTTGAGTGCAGACCACTGCTTCACAAGCCCCTCTAGCGCCTTATGCTCGCGGGTTACGGTCTGAGCCTGGCGGGGATCCTTCCAAAAATCCGGCGCAGCAAGCATGTGTTCAAGCTCCTGCAGGCGCTTGTGCCGTTCAGCCAGGTCAAAGATAACCCCGAATGGATTCGATTCTTTTTTCCAAAGACTTGATCTGCTCTTCCCACTGGCCCATGACATATCTCCATGCTGCGTAAGGTTGATGAAAAATTGCTATTGTAGCAGGTGCGGCACGATCCGTAAAGCATCTCCTGTCGTCTGCAGGCATTATGCCGCGTCCCGAAACACCTCGTTTCCGGCAGACGGGCCTTGTATATTTTGCACGATACCTGTATCATTCGGCCTTGATAATCGCAATGCCAAAGGACAGCCTTCATGCAGAAAAAACATGCTCCTTTCGTTCCGGTCCCCGACCGGGATGATCCCCCGCTGCCGCCGCCGAACAAAAAGGCCCGGGCACTGCACGCTGAAATTATCATGAAACTTAAAGCCCTGCTTTCCGGATGCGCCGCTTCGCCGCTTGATCCGTTATTTAAGGACGGGTATGCCGAGGTTCTGAAACTTTTCGCTGCCTATCAGCGGGAAATCATCGCTGCCGCTCCTTACCGTGTTACCTGCGGGAAAAACTGTTCGCTGTGCTGCTTTCACTGGGTGGCCGATGTATATTCGTTCGAAGCGGCTATCATTGCTGACCATATTAAAAACCGCAGGCCGGAAAAAATCCCTGCCCTGTGCGCCGCATTGCGCGAAGATGCACGCCTGCTGCAAACGCTCGATGATATGCTCGATGAACAGGTGCTCAAAGACGCAAGCCCGAAAACCCTTCAGGAGCTCGACCGCGATGATCTGCTGCTGGAGGGGTTTTACCAGCTGCGGCGCGCCTGTGTTCTGCTGGACGAGCGCGGCGCGTGCAGTATCTACCGGGTGCGGCCCATGAGCTGCCGTTCGTACGTCAGTTTTTCCGACCCGCTGCTGTGTGATCCCGACACGATTTATTACCACGAGGTGATGACCTGCCTGTGCACCCTTGAGTCTGAAGCCGACGAACTGCTCGAAAAACTGCACGCGCGCTACGACCGATGCGAGGGCGACACCAGCCTGCGAACACTGCTGCCATATTATCTCGACGGATTCCGGGACTGTATTCTCAAGCGTGTTATTTAGCGCGACGGCGCAGGGCCCGGACTATGCTGCGGGCAAACGCGCTCAGGGAGTCATCCCGGGCGCCCATCACGGCGATCGCGTCACCGGAGCGGGCATGCGAGATGATGCCGTGCACTGCCGCGGCACGATCCACGGCCGTTAGACAGCGCGGCCCGCTAACCCTGTGCAGCAGGTCAGCGGTTGAGATACTGCGGTCGGCCGTTCCGCCGGCGTCAAAAATCGGCAGGCCTGCCAGAATATCGCGTGTGCGCATTTCTTCGCTGAATGCCCGGGCAAGCTCATCAAGCATAAAACGCGTGGGGCCGAACCCGTGCGGCTGAAACACGATCAGCATACGCTTTGACAGAGGCCTGATCGCGCGCAGCGAAGCGCGCAGCTTATCGGGGTTGTGAGCGAAATCATCCCAGACAGTAATTGAGTCAACCATTCCGACACAGCTCAGGCGGCGCTGTATTCCCTTGAAACGCTGCAGCCCGAGCTGTCGGGCCTTGACCGGAACACCCAGCCCTGCGCACAGTGCTATTGCGGCCAGGGCATTGGCAACATTGTGCCGGCCGGGCTGCCTGATGGCATAAAGGGCGCCATCTACCGTAAAGCACATGCCCTGTGCCGCAGGCCTGATTTCAACACCACGGTAGTCGGCCGCATGGTCGATGCCGAACGTTAGTGCCCCGGGCGCAGACAGGCGTGCACTCTCAGGGCAGTCGGCATTGAGAACCACAGGACCGCGGGTTTGTTCAATGAACCGCTGAAACAGCTCCCGCAATTCGCTTAAGGGTTTATGGTCTTTTGAAATATTGGTAATAAGGCCGGCAGCCGGGAAAAACCTGCTGATGCTGCCGTCGCTTTCATCCAGTTCAGCCAGGCACTCAGGCCCTTCGCCGGGGCGCGCATTGCCGAGCATGGTTGTGGAAATATATTGATTAATATTGCCGCCGTTTATTACCGTTGCCTGCCTGCGGTCGGCATCAAGAATTGAGGCGACCATACCGCAGACCGTGCTTTTGCCGCTGGTGCCCGCTATCCCGATGCCTTCAGCCGGATTAAACAGGTCAGCCAGCAGCTGGGAGCGATGTATAATCGGTATGGTATAGTGAAGCGCTTGAGACCGCTCCGGGCTTGAAGGCTCAATTGCACTGGAAACAACCAGAAAATCAACATCCGCTGAAACGGAAGCGCCTTTCTGCGGCAGGAGC
>Ga0194127_10007483_pt1 | contig 12032 bp, 11 predicted proteins | sample TA2KigC100mmetaG_FD_148624 | JGI IMG/M metagenome (GOLD analysis project Ga0194127, IMG submission 148624) | Freshwater microbial communities from Lake Tanganyika, Tanzania - TA2015036 Kigoma Deep Cast 100m | ecosystem: Environmental > Aquatic > Freshwater > Lake | place: Tanzania: Lake...
TCATCGAGTTAAGTTCGCTCGGCGCACCATCGACGAACAGGGTCGTCATCGATCATGGTTGTGGCGTCTACACCGTGTACATGGTGTTGAACCGCCCTTCTGGAGTGCTCGCCAACGCATACAAAGACTTGACCGCCAAAGGTGGCTATCTGAAGCTCTCCCTGCCGATCAAGGTGGGCGAGGTGTTCGGCCGGCAGCGGGACAATCCTCTCGACTTTAACGTGTTCGACGGCAGTCAATGGCTCAGGGGCTTTGCCTCACCCGCGTCGTACCTGACCGGCGATACCTCGAAGCCGTACACCGCCGACTACCTACCGTTCTTCTCCGGGGCGATTCGCACGGCAATGGAGAACTCGCTCCAACGCACCACAGCCCCGCGCATCGGGAAGATCGACCATGACGTCATCGGGGCAGCCGCCGGTAATTGGTTCCTCGAGGGAACCTTCGGATACGGCGGCAACCCGATCGCTACCTACCAAAATGCGACCACCCGGGTATCGGGTGGTCCCGTGCAAGGGAAGAACTCCTACGCATGGAGCCACCTGTCCATCTCACCGCATCATGTCGACACAACGCAATGGGTTTTCTCCATCGGCTGGTTCAGCGACCCGAAAGGCGACCACCAACAGATGCTGCTCAGCGTTCCGGCAGGCAAACCCGACCCATCCAAGCTGACCTCGGCTGACGGTGCTGTCGTCTACGAGCTCTACGTGATATCTGCTCAATTCCCGGGATCAACCGGCGGGATGCCACCGGGTTCGATGCCCGTGGGCTACACCATCGTTTCCGGTCAATCGAGAGGCTCTGTTGTTCTCCAAGTGAACTCCGACAACTCCCTGTCGCTCGAATTCGGCACCACATTCACTGCGGCCAAACGCACCTATCGTCGATAGCAATGGTGCGCCCCCGGTAGGAATCGAACTTCCGACCTGCGATTTTCTGCACCTGCATGATGCTCCAACTCGTCGAGCATGTCGGCAAATTTCCCGCCGCATGCCATGTCAACCCCGCGGTGAGTTCGTCGCGCTCGAGCAGTAGCACACCGGTACAACCCATCTTGGCGAGGTGATACAACGCGCTGCAGCCCGCGATGCCGCCGCTGACAATCACGATTTTTGCTCTCTCGCCGATCAAACCAACTTCGAAATTTTCCAAAATTCAAGTTCTGTTAGTTCAATTTTTGGCTCAAACTGTAGCCTTGCCGATGCAATGACTGCACTACCTAATAGTGCCCGCGTGGTCATCGTCGGTGGCGGAATCGTCGGTTGCAGTGTCGCTTATCACCTTGCCTTGCGCGGTTGCACCAATGTCGTCTTGCTCGAACGAAAACAGCTCACCTGTGGCACCACCTGGCACGCCGCTGGCCTCGTCGGACAGTTGCGCGCGACACACAACCTGACCCGACTCGCGCAATACACAACGAACCTTTTCAAGACACTCGAACAAGCCACGGGCCAGGCCACCGGCTTTCAACAGCGGGGTTCGGTCGCCGTCGCACCCAACGAGGAGCGCTTTGAAGAACTTAAGCGTGGCGCGTCGATGGCGCGCGTATTCGGTCTGGATGTGAACATCGTTTCACCCAAGGAGATTGCCGAACTTTTGCCGCTCGCTCGAGTCGACGATCTGGTCGGCGGTGTCCACCTGCCCAACGACGGCGTGGTCAACCCGATCGACACCACTCAGGCATTGGCCAAAGGTGCCCGGTCGCACGGCGTGAAAATTTTCGAGAATGTCAAGGTCGACTCGATCGTCGTCAAGGGTGGCCGTGCCGTCGGGGTCAAGACCACGAGCGGCGACGGCAACGAAACCAAGACCGAGATCTCGGCCGAATATGTCGTCAATTGCGCCGGCATGTGGGCACGCGAGTTGGGCGATGCGGCTGGTGCGGTCGTACCGCTGCATGCCGCCGAACACTTTTATATCGTCACCGAGGCGGTGCCCGGTATTTCACCGACCATGCCTGTGTTGCGCGACCCCGACGGTTGCGGCTATTTCAAAGAGGACGCGGGCAAACTTTTGGTCGGCTGGTTTGAACCCGTGGCCAAGCCGTGGGGTATGAAGGGCATCTCCGAGGAGTTCTCGTTCACCTCGCTGCCCGAAGACTTCGAGCACATCGAGCCCCTCGTCGCTGCGGCGACCCATCGCATGCCGTTGCTCGCCAAGACGGGCATCCGTCTGTTCTTCAACGGTCCCGAATCGTTCACGCCTGATGATCGCTATCTGCTCGGCGAATCACCCGATGTAGAGAACCTCTTCGTCGCCGCAGGTTTCAACTCGATCGGCATCCAGTCTTCGGGTGGCGCCGGCAAAGTTTTGGCCGATTGGATTCTCGACGGCAAACCACCGATGGACCTCTGGGACGTCGACATTCGCCGTTCGATGCCATTTCAACGTAACAAAAAATATCTTCACGACCGCACGGTCGAAACCCTCGGCCTTCTCTACGCGATGCACTGGCCGTTTCGCCAGCCCGAAACCGCGCGCGGCGTGCGCAAGTCGGTGCTGCACGACCGTCTGGCCGAGCGCGGGGCGTGCTTCGGTGAGGTCGCAGGTTGGGAGCGCACGAACTGGTTCGCGCCCGCGGGCGTCAAACCTGAATACATATACACGTATGGCAAACAGAACTGGTTCGAGTACTCGGCGCAAGAGCATCAGGCCGTGCGCAACGCCGTCGGGCTGTTCGACCAGTCGTCGTTCGGCAAGTTCGTCCTACAGGGTCCGGACGCGATGTCGGTGCTCAACCAGATTTGTGCCAACGACATCGATGTTCCCGTTGGAAAGATCGTCTACACGCAGTGGCTGAACGAATCTGGCGGTATCGAGGCCGACTTGACGGTCACCCGCCAGGCCGAAGACTCGTTCATGATCATCACTGCTACCGCCACGCAGGTTCGCGATTTTGCGTGGTTGCGCGACCACATTCCCACCGAGGCAAGAGCGATCGCGATCGATGTCACCTCGGGCCAGGCTGTGCTTGGCGTCATGGGCCCGAATTCTCGTGCGCTGCTTTCGTCGCTGACACACGATGATTTATCGAACGAGGGATTCGCCTTCGGCACATCGAAAGTCGTCGATCTGGGCTATGCGCGGGTGCGCGCCAACCGAATCACCTATGTCGGCGAGTTGGGCTGGGAACTCTACATTCCAACCGAATTCGCCACAGGCGTTTTCGACGCAATCACCTCGGTCGGCAAAGATTTCGGTCTACGCCACTGCGGTTATCACGCGCTCAACTCGTTGCGCATCGAGAAGGGCTATCGCCATTGGGGACACGACATCTCACCAGACGAGACGCCCCTTGAAGCCGGTCTTGGTTTTGTCGTGGCGATGAACAAGAAGGGTTCGTTCATCGGTCGTGACGCCCTTGTCAAACAAAAGGAATCAGGGTTACGCCAGCGGCTTGTGCAATTCGCTTTGCGCGACCCCGAGAAATTGCTGTTTCATAATGAACCGATCTGGCGCAACGGTGAATTGGTCGGTCGCATCACCTCGGGCATGTTCGGCCACACGGTAAATGCTTCTCTCGGTATGGGATACATCGAAAACAAGAAAGGTGTCGCCGACAAGAATTTTGTCGCAGACGGTGAATATGAAATCGAGGTCGCCGGCAGGCGTTTTGCCGCCGCGGCGCAACTTGATCCGTTTTATGACCCCAGGGGCTTGCGCATCAAGTCGTAACATGATTTCGTCATGACCGGTTCACAAGACGGGTCATGACGCGGGGGTCGCGACGGCCGTCGCGCGCTGCGTGCGGCGCCGCTGGTGCTCGATGTTCGACCCGTAAATCCGGGCATGGAGAGCGGTCGACACAAACCGTTGACCGACGTCGAAGTTTTGAAGGTTCACAACGCCGCTCTTGATGTTCCTGAGAACATCGGTCTAGCGGACGCGATACCAACCTGCATCGACACGTTGCTGCCCAAAGACTGCAAGATATCGCCCGAAGGTCGACAGCTATTCCCGCGCAGTCTGATCGAGCACACTCTCGCCATCGCCGCGCGCAAACTTGCTGTTTACGGTCAAGACCCGAACCACGACATGGCGCCATGGGGCAAAAAGGTCTACTTCGGCACTGCGGGCGCCGCCGTCTACATCGTCGACCCGAAGACGGGTGAATATCGCGAGTCAACCTCGCAAGACGCCAACCTCAGCAACGCCAACCTCACCGACGCAATTCTCGATGGTGTGATCGGCTGCAAACCGTAGAACTCGCGCGCACGCACATCGCAGCGCTCGCCGCGTTCGCGGGAAAATTTGCGCGCACACGCCGCCGGACGGCGAGCGACAAGTTTTACTGATCAGCCTTTCGCGCCTACAATGCGACGATCCTTGTTCGATTTTCCGACGAAAGTAGGCGACTTTAAGGAATCGCCGTCGCGTAAGCCATTAAGTAAGAAGAATTGGTGAGTTGCACGACCGCAGGGTCTCGAATGAACTTGTATTCGACACTCGAGTCAAACACAAGAGCAGCCTGCGCATCAGGCGTCCAATTTGTGCCGTCTGTGGTTATCAACGACCTGACCCACGAGCCTGGTGGGGCAAAGGCAAAGACGCGTATCTGGCCAGACATGACTATCGCTTGGGATAGCACTACCTTTTGGCCATTCAGCAGAACTGGTCCTTTGCCCACGAATGTGAATGTGCGACCATCAGAAGAGATTCCGTGAATCATGTCAGTGCTAGATCCAATTAGCGCATACATATGCCAACTCGCCCCAACCTGAAAAGTCACCGAGTCAAGAATTGATTCTGAGTGCTCGAAAGCCAGACCACCATAGGTCCATGTCAATCCATCCGCACTGTCGGCATAGTGAATGGCAATACGACTCGAACCCGGACTTGCGGAACCAGTCAAATACATGCGGTAACTGCCGCCCGATAGTGAAACAACGTCCGGGTCGACTCCCAGCAAACCTGCAGGGAATCCCTTCAAACTCACCTGACAATGTCGCCAACTTCTTCCATCGGCGGTTCCGATCGAAACAACGAATCCGTCCTGGCGTCCATTCACCTGGTGGGCTGTTGTGTACAGCAATGGCAAGCCTTTAGGCCCAATTACGAGCGATGGGGTGCCGATCTGATCGAGAATCGCATCTGGTATTCGGCTCCAAGTGATGCCGTCCGAAGATATTGCCGCTCTCACTCGGTTGCCACCCGGCATGCTTTCGTTGGCGCCGGCGGCCTTTCCTGACCCAGTCGTGCGAAGATTGCAATCTGTGGTCGTGCTCGCCACCGTCGTGGTCGTGCTCGCCACCGTCGTGGTCGTGCCTGCTGTTCCAGGCGAACTAGACGCCGTTTGCCAAACCTTCTTCTTGCCAGAGGCGGTGCATATATAGGAAACCTTTTTGTAAGTGCGAGTCGATCCAACTTTGGCGCACTTATTCCCCTGAATTGCTGGGGCGACACTTGCAACTGCTGACCCCGAAGTCACGACAACGGCGACAACCACCATCGCCGAGATCGCTTTCGTCAAACCCTGAACTACGGAGACGGTTCGAATACTCAAAAACTAATAGATTCCACGAGATCCCACAGACCTCACTGATGACGACCTGAGGGGGCACGAAATTCCACGGCGCCAACCTCACCGACACAATTCTCGATGGTGTGATCGGCTACAAACCGTAGAACTCGCGCGCACGCACATCGCAGCGCTCACCGCGTTCGCGGGAAAATTTGCGCGCACACCCCGCCGAACGGCGGGTTCCGCCGAGGGCCGTAGAGGCCCGTACCTCTACTCGTTGCGCCGTTTCGCGTCGCCGAGAACCGCCGAAGGACGGGCGACAAGTCTTAGGAACCTGCGACCTGCGGTTTTCCTCCCTGCCGAACGCCCTACCGGGTGAACTCGACAACACGGTCAGCGAGTGAACCTGGTCGAGCGTGTCTCTTCTGTGACCTGCACTGACCCTTCCGCATAGAAGTTTGGTGCGAGGCGCTGCACCTCGCGGTGGCGTGGGTGGTCACGCCATACATTGTGTGACGCACGGTCGGCGAACGTCACGATGAGGACCCGCTCGCCGTCCTCGGCGGCAAATGATTTTGCTTCGACGAACCCGGGAATGGTGCGCGCGAGTTCCATCATCTCGATAGCAACTGGCAGGTACTCGGCCATGACGCCTTCCCGCAATCGTGTGCGCAGGATGCTGACTATGCGAGCCATGACGCGAGATTGGCAATGCACTTTGAAAGTGGCAAGCGGCTCGAGTTGGGAACATTTGCGCGCACACGCCGCGGGACGGCGGGTTCCGCCGAGGGCCGTAGAGGCCCGTATCTCTGGTCGTTGCGCCGTTTCGCGTCGCCGAGAACCGCCGAAGGACGGGCGACAAGTGTTAGGAAACCGTTGGTCAAGACAAGTGTCCGACCTGCTCAGGGTTGGTTTGCGGATCGAGGGAGGGAGCTCCTCCCAAAGCTCTCCCAATTTCCTGTAACCCCCACCCTCCACCGGAGGTCGGGTGATACGGGTGGGAGGTCACATGAAGCGCTCGCATCAAGAGGTGCAGGTGTACAGCATCCAGGACCGCCGATCCTCGGACCGCGTGAAGCGCCCGTGGGTCGTGCGTTGGTCCGTCGACGGCCGGCAACGCAGCAAGTCGTTCCACACGCGTTCCGAGGCGGACAGATTCCGCGTGCTGTTGATGAACGCCGTTCAACGCGGCGAGCGCTTCGACGAAGTGACAGGCGATCCGTCCTCTTGGCAGCCGTCGCTGAGCGACTTGAACGTCTACGAATGGGCTCGACGCTGGCTCGGCGAACAGTGGGTCGAGTGGCAACCGCGGACGCGCAACTCCGCGGTCGAGAGTCTGGCGAAGCTCGTCATCATCGCTGCCGATGTCAAAGTTGGGCGCACAGAAGCCGAGCTGCGGCACTACCTCAAGCAAGCGCTACGCCCCGATGCCGACGGACCTGAGGCCCGCTGGGAGAAGTGGCTCACCGAGCACTCGCTGCTGCTGTCAACGATCGACCGCGAGTCGACCGCGGAGATCGACAGGCAGCTTGGGCTGCGGATCGATGGTCAACCACTGTCGGCGACCACTGCGAACCGGACACGCATCGTCGCTCGAGCCTGCATCGTTGCCGCCGTGCAGGCGGGCGCCATCTCGGGCGACCCGTGGCCACCGCGATCACGTACCCGTGCCCGCCGCAAGGTCGCAAGGCGTCGCCGCTCGGTCGATCCGCGTCGGCTCCCCGATCCGCCGACGATGGCAAGAGCGATCGATGCGATCGCAAACCATCAACCGGGCAGCCAGACGTACCGGGTGATGACGGCCGTCGCGTACTACGCCGGACTCAGGCCGTCGGAGGTTGTGATGATCCGACGTCGGTCGCTCGATCTTCCCACCGCTGGGTGGGGCCGTCTACACGTGACCGAGGCCGACATCTCCTTCGATGAGCCCGGCGATCCAAAGACCGGGCCGAGAGACGTACCGATCCCGCCGGTGCTAGTCAAAGTGCTCGCCAAGTGGGTTGCTGAACAAGGCATCGTCGACGATGCGCAACTCTTGTTCCGCACGCGAACCGGCTCACGCCCAAGCCAGTCGAACTGGGTCCGCTCCTGGCACCGCGCACTCGCATCCGTCGGCCTACCGCCACTGCGCGTCTACGACTGTCGACATGCAGCGGCGACCACCTGGCTCCGCAGTGGCGTTCCACTCGGCGAGACGGCGCGCCGTCTCGGTCACAGCGTCGAGACTCTCGTGTCGACCTACGTCGGCGCGCTGCAGGACGACGAGACGATCGGCAATGCGAAGATCGAAAGCTTCCTCAACGAGCCGACACCAGACGATTGAGCATCAGCCCACCGACGGCTGGAGCGAAGTGTCGAGCCCGTCGGCAGCCATCACCGTCGACCGACGACTGATCTGTCACAAGACATCGCCATCGCGGGTCGGGTACGAGGGTGACGACTACACCCGAGGCAGGACTGGAGTAGCACATGCCCCACATCGGCAACGCCCGGCTGATCAGTGTTGAACAGCTCGCAGTCGAGCTCGGCGTCTCGGTGCGCTACGTGCGCCGGATCATTGCCGAGCGACGTATCCCATACGTGAAGGTCGGCCACCTCATTCGGTTCCAACGCGACGAGGTAGAAAGGTGGGTCGAGGCGAACCGGGTCGACGCCCTGACGGGACGGGGATAGCGCGCCGCCAACGGCTGGCCCGTTCCGGTGAACCCCGTTGGCCAGGAGAGATCCGACCAACTCAAGCTGGGTGCCAGAGCACGGCTGACTTGCAGTTTCGAGAGTCTTCCCACAACTGCGGACACCTGGCGTGTGACGGCGCTCGTCCAGCTCACCTCACGCCACACCATCGCTGTCGGCAATGCAGTTCGTCGCCGCCACCTGAGCCGGTCCAGTCCAGCCCAGACTGACCCTTTCCGATCGGGCACGGCCGACGACGTAAACAAAGTCGGCCGGTGTCAGGGTGCGCAGCCACTCCTCGGTGGCCGAACGGCGTGTGGTGTCATCCGAATGAAGTGGGCATGTTGGGCACGCGTCTGCTGGAAGTGCGCGGGTGCCCGCGCAACACCCGCGTGGGAGGAAGAGCTCGAAGGGTGGACCGGCGTCGGGTCGGACCTCGATCGAACGTAGAGCCGTGGGGGCTCGAAGCCCGGTGCCTGCCTTCAGTTCGATGATCCATTCGCTTTCCGGCGGGACATGCGCAAGCCGCTCCAGCCGTGCTCCTTCCGCTTGGAGTGCGTCCAAGATGGAGTAATCGGCGCGGCGCGTACCGAGTCCCGTCGTGGCCCGTGCGGCAATGGCGACCGGCTCGAGCAGGCCGGCACATAGGGCACCCACGGAGCGAAACGAAATCGGGCCAGGTTGTGTCTCAACGGGCCCGATCCAGATGTTAGCCACGTGACCGTCGCTGTCGAGGGTCACGCCGAGGGTGTCGGGTTCGACGAGGATGGCGACGTTGTCGAGGGCGAGCGGCTCGATGATGGCGACGATGGCGGCGTCGATGGCGTAGCGGAGCAGAGTGGCTCCGGCTTTGCGTCGGCTGCGATGACTGGCGGTGAGGAGTGGCAGCAGGGAGTCGTGGTATCGGGCGTCGGCCATCGCCGCGAGTGTGACGGTCTCGCTGGGCAGCGGCCCTCGGGTCACGGGTGGACGGGCTTGCGCCCAGGCGTTCGGCGCAGGATCGAGGAGTGTCATCGGGCCTCCAGGACATCGAGCGGGCGTAGGGTTCCGTCACGACATTCAAGGACTCGGTCCGCGATCGATGCGAGCATTCGCAAGTCGTGACTGACGAGCACGATTGCGACTCCGGTGTCGGCGGTTGCCCTCAGCAGGTGCATCACACCGGCCGCGTTGGTGACGTCGAGGGCACTGGTCGGCTCGTCGGCGAGCGAACTCGGGGGACTGGCGTGTCAGTCGGTCGATCAGTTCGTGGAGGGTGGGGTCGCCGGCCATGAGGTCGCAGGTGGCGCGGAACTGGGCGATCATCCGTTGTGCTTCGGCGGCCCATCGGTCGCCGAACAGTTCCCGGGATACGGGTCGAGTCAGCATCAGCACGAGGGTGTTGCGATCGGCAGCGGCGACTCGGCTGAAGCCGAAGAGGTCGTTCGCGGCTTGGTTCCAGTCGAGGATCTCCCAGCGTGGCCCGGTGACGTACGCCGGTTGTGTCATGGCGTGCACGACACGGCGGACGTCGTCGGGAACCTCGGGCTCGGGCGTGTGGCCGTCGGCGTGCGCGGCGAGGGCGCGGAGGTGGGCGTGTTCTGTGTCGGTGAGGCGAAGGGCGCGGGCGAGCGAGTCGAGTGTTTCGGGTGACGGGGTGACTGGTCTGCCTTGTTCGATGCGGGTGTACCAGTCGGTGCTGATGCTGGCGAGCTCGGCGACCTCTTCTCGTCGTAGTCCGGTGGTGCGTCGTCGGGGTCCGTCGGGTAGGCCGACGTGTTGGGGTTGGAGGCGTTGACGGCGTGACCGGAGTTCGGGGATGGCGTCTGTTCGGGGAGCACGCTGTTACAGAGTGGGGGGTGTGTCGGGTGTTTGGCTGAGCAGCTCGATCGTGTGGAGTTCGTCCATCAGCTTGTCGTGAGCGTCTGCGGAGGAGCCCGTTTGCGATGCTGGCTGGGCGGTGCGGTTGAGTTCGAGGTGGGCGAGCAGGGTCTGGTTGCCGGCGTCGCGGGCGGCGAAGGCGACCACGGTGGATGGGGAGTGCATCAGGCACCACCCGAGCACGAGTCGTACATCCATTGTCTCGGTGTGGCCGGTGCGAGTGGTGACGAGGATCGTGGCGCGGGCGCCATCTCGATCGGTGACTTCGACGGTCGACACGTTGTGCTCGTAGCGAGGTGTCATCGTCTCCAGATCCGCGATGACCTGCCACACCTGGTCGAACGACGCGTCGAGGGTTCGCTCCGCGATCACCGAGCCAGGCAACGCGGCCGCGAGCACGCGTAGGCGTGCGATCGGGTCGAACGGTTCGACAAGGGGGTCTCTCATCGGTTCCACTCCTCACGGAAGCGTCGTCGGGCGCGGTGGACTCGTGACTTGACAGTGCCGAGCGGTACCCCGAGCGTGTCGGCGACCTCGCGTTCGCTGTACCCGTGGAGGTCGCGCAGGACCAACAGCTGATGGTCGTGTGTCGCCAGGCGTCGCAGTACCTCGGCCACTTCGACCGCGTCGGTGTCGAACCACGCTGCGGGTCGGTCCGCGTCGAGCGCAGTCTCGGTTTCGCGGTGCCGTCGGTCGCCGCGATCGATGCGCGACACGACCCGGGCGGTGACGGCACTCGCCCAGCTGATGATCGCCTCGGGAGTTCGCAGCGCGTGCAGGTCGCGGAAGATCACGAGCAGCGCCTCCTGCGAAGCATCCTCGGCTGGCGCTCCGGCGACCCGAAACGCGATCGAGCGCACGAGCGGGACCAGCGCATCGATCAAGTCGTCGATCGCGCCAGCGTCGCCGCCCTGGGCCGCGCGCACTAATCCCGGGTCCACGAACCTAAAGGGGCCGGGAACCTCCGGAAGGTTCCCGCGCCCTTTGGATGCATCGACACGAGGAGCATCAATGAACCTGAACGTAGTCGGGGGCGGACTCACCGGCCTCGCAGCGTCGATCGACGCAGCCGAACGAGGCTGGCGGGTGACGGTACACGAAGCCCGTTCCACCCTCGGCGGCCGCGCCGCGACACTCAACAGTGCATATCGGGCCAACCGTGGCCCGCACGCGCTCTACGCCGACGGCCCGCTGTGGTCCTGGCTCCAACAACGCGGCCTGACACCATCAACCGTCTCACCATCAGGCGAGACCCTGTTCAGGGTCGGCGGCCAGGTACAGCCGTTGCCTCCGACCGTCGGCCAGGCCATCGCGACGCTTCCACCGACGGCACCGGTCGATCAGACCTTCCGCGCCTGGCTCAACGAGCACATCGATGACACCAAGACCGTCGAGGCCGTCATCGGACTGACGTTCATCGTCACCTACCACCACGACCCCGGACAGCTCTCCGCCGCCTTCGTGCACGAGCGCCTCCGCCGTGGCGGGTCACACGTCCGCTACGTCGAGGGTGGCTGGGGGCAGCTCATCGACTCACTCGCCCATAGAGCAACCGAGCTCGGTGTCGAGGTCCGCCACCGAGCCCCCATGACTGTCATCCCTCACGAACCAACCCTGCTGACGGCCACCATGAGCGCGGCCCGACACCTCACCCAGGACCCGAGTCTGCACTGGACCGGCAGCCGCGTGGCATTGGTCGACCTCGGGCTCAGCCCACACGCCGCAATCGGCTGGTTCCGCATCTTCGACCTCGACCACCGCATCTACGCCGCCCGCTACACCCACGTCGACCCGTCCCTCGCACCGCCAGGCCATCACCTCATCCAAATCGCCGCCTCGATCGAACCCGGCGAAGCGTTCTCCGCAGCCGTGGGCCGCATCCACGGCATGCTCGACGCCACCAGCCGACGCTGGCCCGACCATGTCCATTGGAAGCGGTCCTACGAGCTCACCAACGAAACCGGCGCCGTCGACCATCCCGGCTCCACCTGGCACGACCGACCCGCCGTGATGCGCACACCAACACTCGCCATCG
>Ga0194127_10007484_pt1 | contig 12031 bp, 7 predicted proteins | sample TA2KigC100mmetaG_FD_148624 | JGI IMG/M metagenome (GOLD analysis project Ga0194127, IMG submission 148624) | Freshwater microbial communities from Lake Tanganyika, Tanzania - TA2015036 Kigoma Deep Cast 100m | ecosystem: Environmental > Aquatic > Freshwater > Lake | place: Tanzania: Lake...
CCCCAGTGACGGCGCCCGGGATGGAGAAGTCTCGTCCATGTTCAAACCGCAAGACATACACCAGCGCCGCGGATTCGTCACGGCGGAAGACGGGGCGGCAGGCCGGGGCAGCCGCATCCTCCTCGGCGAAAAGGGGAGTTCCGGATCGGAAGCCGGTCCGCAGGTCCTCGTGCCCCCGACTCCCGGTTCTCGGATCCCGTCCCTCCGTCCTCCCACCTCCGGCCCGGACGGCCACGGATTCCACGAAGGGCACGGATCCGATCGGGATGGCGGCAAGGCGACCCGCTCCGGCCACCGCCCGGCGGGGCCGGCTGGCGCGGCGGCCGCGGGCGGCTATAGTGTGTCTTTTCGGAGGCGCTCCATGGCGGCATCGCAGGACACGGCGGAACTGGTGGTGATCGGCGGCGGACCGGCGGGCTATCCGGCGGCGTTTCACGCGGCCGATCTCGGCATGTCGGTGACCCTCGTCGATCTCGAGGAGAACCCCGGCGGCGTGTGTCTCTACCGCGGCTGCATCCCGTCGAAGGCGCTGCTGCACGTGGCGCGTTTCCTCGAGGAGGCGGACGAGATCGGCCACTGCGGCGTGCGCGTGGCGAAGCCCTCGGTCGACCTCGCGAAGCTCCGCGCGTGGAAGGAGAGCGTCGTCGGCCGGCTCACGGGCGGCCTCGGACAGCTTCGCGGCGCGCGGAAGGTGCGGTTCGTCCGCGGCCGCGCGCGGTTCGTCGATCCGCACACTGTCGAGGTCGCGGCGGAGGGCGGCCCGGTCCGCATCCCGTTCCGCAAGGCGATCCTCGCCACCGGCTCGCGGCCGGCGGCCATCCCGGGCTTCCCGGTCTCGCCGCGCGTGATGGACTCGACCGCGGCGCTCGACCTGCCGGACATCCCCGGCCGGATGCTCGTCGTCGGCGGCGGCTACATCGGCCTCGAACTGGGCAGCGTCTACGCGGCCCTCGGGTCGAAGGTCAGCGTCGTCGAACTGCTGCCCGTCCTGCTGCCCGGGGCGGACCGCGACCTCGTCGCCCCGCTGGCGCGGCGGCTGGCGAAGAAGTTCGAGGCGATCCGGCTCGGGACGAAGGTCGCCGCGATGAAGGACGACGGCGCCCGGCTGCTCGTGACCTTCGAGGGGCCGGACGGCACGCGGGAGGAGACGTTCGACCGCGCGCTGGTCTCCGTCGGACGCAAGCCGAACAGCGAGAACCTCGGCCTCGACCTCGCCGGGATCGAGACGGACCGCCGCGGGTTCGCGGTCGTCGATCTCCAGCGCCGTACGTCGAACCCGGACGTCCATGCGATCGGCGACATCGCCGGCGAACCGATGCTGGCCCACAAGGGCACCCACGAGGCGCGCGTCGCGGTGGAGGCGATCTCCGGCCGCCGCGCCACGTTCGAGCCGCGCGCCATCCCGGCCGTCGTCTTCACCGATCCCGAGATCGCGTGGGTCGGCCTCACCGAGACCGAGGCGGAGAAGGCGGGCCAGAAGGTCGCCGTGGCGAAGTTCCCGTGGACCGCGTCCGGCCGCGCGCTGACCCTCGAGCGGCAGGAGGGGCTCGCGAAGCTCATCGTGGACCCGGAGACGCAGCGGGTCCTCGGCCTCGGCCTCACCGGCATCGGCGCGGGCGACATGATCGCCGAGGGCGCGCTCGCGATCGAGATGGGCGCGCTGGCGTCCGACCTCGCCCTGACGATCCACCCGCACCCGACGCTCTCCGAGACGGTGATGGAGGCCGCCGAGGTCTACTACGGGCACTGCACGCACCTGGTGAAGAAGGGATGAACCGGGCGGCGATCTTCGACTGGGACGGCGTGATCGTCGATTCCTCCGCGCACCACGAGCGCAGCTGGGACCTGCTCGCCGCCGAGGAGCGGCGCGTCCTGCCCGAGGGCCACTTCCACCGCGGCTTCGGGATGAAGAACGAGGAGATCATCCCGAACCTGCTCGGATGGACGCGCGATCCGGCCGAGACGCGGCGCCTGTCGCTGCGGAAGGAGGAGATCTTCCGCGGCCTCGTGCGGGACTCGGGCATCGCGCCGCTGCCGGGCGTGCTGGAGTGGCTGCGGCGCCTCGACGAGGCCGGGATCCCCCGGATCATCGCCTCGTCGACCCACCGCGAGAACATCCGGACGATCCTCGACGTCCTCGGGCTCGACGGGTTCGCGGGGATCGTCGCGGCGGACGACGTCCACCGCGGCAAGCCGGATCCCGAGGTCTTCCTGCTCGCCGCCCGCCGCCTCGGCGTCGAGCCCGCGCGGAGCGTCGTCTTCGAGGACGCCCCCGCGGGGATCGAGGCGGGGCTCGCCGCCGGCATGCGCGTGGTCGGCGTGACGACGACCCATCCGGCCGGCCGCCTCGCCCGCGCCCATCTCACCGTCGCCCGGCTCGACGAGCTGACGGCGGACCGGATCGACCGGCTGCTCGCGGGCGCGTAGGGGCGTCCGCCGTCTCACCGCTCGCGGCGGAGGCGGTAGAAGCGGTTCGATGCGGAGGCGGGGGACCACTCGACCCCGCCCGCGGCGTTGGTGGTGACCTCGGCCTCGGGGGACCAGTCGCCCGCGAGAAGGGATGAGGCGCCCTCGATCACGTAGGGCATGCCGGCCAGCGCGTCCCAGCGCAGCTTCATCGCCGCCGGATTCGGCGCGAGCGAAAGACCGAGATCGCCGCTCGCGACCGCGCCCCCGGCGGGGGACGGCTCTCCGGCCGCCCAGTTCGCGACGGCCGCGCCCGCGAGGCCGGGCGCGGTCCGGTGCAGCGCGTGCCCGGCGCCGTCGGCCGCCCGGAACCACGGGCCGCGGTCGAAATAGACCAGTTCGTCGATCACGGTCCAGATGACCGGCTCGCCGGGCAGGTCGGGTTCCTGCGGCCGCTCGAGCCGCACGCGTCCTCCGCGGTCGGAGAGCGTGCCGTCCCACGGCCCCGCCAGCGTCGCGCCGGCCGGATCGCCGTAGCGGGCCGTGAAGCGCGCGACGGCGACGGTGTCGGTCGGGGCGAAGGGCACGACGATCAGCCGCGCCCCGGCGGCAAGCGTCGTGTTCGTCGGCAGGTCGAAGTCGACCTCGCCGCGGATCCGCCACGTCCCGAGGACCCCGCCGGCCGCATCGACCCAGAGCGCGACGGACGCGGCGCCGGTGTTGCGGAGAACGAGGTACTCGTCCGCCGTGTTGCCGGTTCCGGGCGGATCGTCGGGCGGGTGGAACATGACCTCGTCGAGGACGACGCCCGCGGCCGCGGGCCGGTTGGTGGCGTCGCGCGTGGGGTCGCAGCGCTGCCACGCGCCGCCGTCGGGGTAGCGGCCGAGGGAGACGCCGTTGTCCTGCCCGCCGAACGGCACGGCGTCGAGCACGCGGTCGTTCCCGGCGCCGGGCAGCCACGAGAGGATCGCCCACTCGCCGGCCTTGTCGAGGCCGAAGCCGTTGGTCAGGGGCGAGTGGAAGCCGGCGATCTCGTCGTAGCTCAGCAGGCCGCGCGCCGCGATGACCGTGCCCGACGGCACGGCCCACTTGCGCAGGTCGGCGGGATCGTCGCTGAGCCAGCAGTCCGCCAGCGGCCAGGCGGACGTCGACGGGTTGAACAGCTCGATCCAGTCGTTCGAGTCGTAGCCGGGATAGGCCGGGCTGCTGAAGTCGGTGTGGGCGGTGACCTCGTTGAGGACGACCGGCGGCGCGCCCGCGGGCTCGGCGGCGCCGGGGGTGCCGTCGAGCACCGCGCCCGCGGTCCAGTTTCCGCCGTAGTCGAGGGCGCCCCCGGCCTGCGGGTCGAGGATCCGCGGCACCAGCGAGTGGCCGGGGCCGCCCGCGGCGGCGGGCCAGCCGGAGCCGGAGCCGTACTCGAAGGCGGCGACCTCGCCGACGCCCTCGACCTCGAGGGTCACGGACTCGCCGGCGTCGTCGAGTGCGCCCTCGAACTCGCCGGCGACGGGCAGGCCCGGGCCGTGGCGCGATTCGAAGGCGGCGGCGTTGCGGACGACGACCGCGCGGGCGCCGGGGGCGAGCGAGTCGATCGCGCCGTTGCCGAAGTCGAACCGCACGCCCTCCGCCAGGCGCACGCCGACGAGGCCGACGGTGCGGTCGCCGGTGTTGACGATCTCGACGAACTCGAAGTCCGACGGGTCGTTGGTGCCGCTCCCGTCCGGCCGCGGCGCGACCATCAGCTCCGCGATCCGCAGCGGCGAGGGGCGCGTGTCGTAGAAGACCGCCTCGGCCATGGCGCTCCAGTTGGTGCCGCTGAGGGACCGCGCGCGCAGTCTCGTCGAGCGGTCCAGTGCGACCGGTCCGGCGTACGGCGTGCCCGCGGGCGTGCCGGTGCCGTAGGCGCGCGGGTCGGTGCCGCCGGTCGTGGTGTAGACGGTGGCGGTAGCCGTGACCGGCACGGCGAGAGAGCCGGAGAACAGCCCGCCGTGGGGGGCGATCGACGGCGCGTCGAGGGAGGGAAACCAGTTGCGGCCGCGGTACTGCGACAGAAGCTGCCCGCCGCGCAGCGGGAACTGGACGCCCACCATGCGGACATGCTCCGCCTCGTACTCCCCGTCGCGGTCGTAGAGCAGGTACGGGCCGTTCGAGCGTGGATGCACGTCGCGCCGGTAGTCGCCCCAGCGGGCACTCTCGGCGATCAGCGCCTCGCCGACCTCGGCGTGGCGGGCCTCCCAGCGGTTGGTCATCGGTCCGGGCGTCAGGGCGCCGCCCGGCTGGAGCAGGTGACGGTGGACGCGGTCCGCGAAGAGAAGCCGGAACTCCGTGTTCGCCATCAGCCGCTGGAACACGCGCGATGGCATGTAGTTGTTGTTCTTGTCGCACACATTGTTCGTCGTGTCCTCGAGCGTCCTCTCCGCGTCCCACGAGAAGAACATGAACGGGCCGCTGGTGGTGCGGCGGCGGGCGGCGTACCAGTTGTGATGGTCCCAGTCGGTGTTGCCGCCGAACTGGTTCACGATCATGTAGTCGGCGAGATTGGTGACGTCGCAGAGCGCGCGGACCGATTCGTAGGCGGAGAGCGTGGTCACGCCGGCGTTGGCCAGCATCGTGAGGTTGGTCCATGCGATGCCGTCGCCGGTGTTGAACTCGCCGCTGTTGGTGGCGTCCCAATCCTCCTTCTCTCCGCCCAGATAAGAAGCGGCGAACGAGGCGTCGGGCCGCTCGGTCGGGTTGTAGACGCCCCAGTAGAGGCCGTTGATGTAGAGGTGGGCGAAGAAGCCGCCGGCGGAGGGGCGGTCCATCGCGAGCTGGGTGTCGCGGATCCACTGGTCGGTGATGTACTGCGCGCGCGCCCGCTGGCCGTTGTCCCAATGGATCCAGGTGTTGTTGTAGCCGCCGCGCAGCATGATCGTGTCGAACTCCTCGACGCGGCTGCCGGGGAAGAGCGGATGACGCAGCTTGGACGGGCCGTAGAGGTCCTTGAAGAGCAGGCGGAACGAGTGTTTGGGGCAGTTGGCCGGCTCGCGGCTGGCCCCGCCCTGGATGCGGATCCCGCAGTTGACCTGCTTTCCCTCGCGGCCGTCCGGGTAGAAGATCTCGAACGACGCGGGGCGCTCCCACGTCACGCTTTCGCGGGTCGGATAGTCGTAGATGCCGGCGGTGCCGAAGAGGTTGGTCCGGTCGGTGACGATGGAGATGACGGGCAGTGCGGTCAGTGCGGCGGCGATCCGGCCGGCGTAGGCGGGGTCGCCGACGATCTCGGGGTCCATCGCGTAGTCGGCGTAGCCGCCGACCCAGTTGGTCGGCCAGCCCGAGGGGCGGTGGGGCTGGAGGATCACGTCGGACGGGAAGATGTAGGTCTGCGTGTCGATGTCCGAGGGCTGCCAGCCGGCCCGGAACGCGGCGGCGCGCAGGACCGTCGTGTTCGTGACCGCGATCGGGCCCGCGTAGACCGTTCCGTTCAGCTCCGTCGGCGCGCTGCCGTCGGTCGTGGTGCGGATCTCCGCGCCGGCGGTGGCGCAGGAGATCGCGACGCTGAAGGCGTTGGTGAAGAAGCCGCGGTCGACGCTGAACTTGGTGTCGGCGACGAAATCGGCAAAGGCGCTGTTGTTCGAGGCGCCGGGGGTGGGGATGGCGAAGTAGCGCTGGAGCGAGACGTCGATCGGGTCGACCGTGTCGGCGGCCAGCTGGGCCTGGAGGAGCATGTCGCTGCTCGTCGACAAGGCGTTGAGGCCGTGGATCGCCAGCATGTTCGTGCCGGCGACGAGCAGGGCGGAGGGGACGTTGGAGACGGCGAAGTCCTCGAAGAGGATCGCCTCGGCGTCGGAGTGCGTGGCGGTCGCCGTGGAGCTCCACACGGGCGAGGCCGGCGCGTTGGCGCGGGCGACCTCGGTGCCGTTGAGGTGGGCGACGAAGCCGTCGTCGTAGCGCATCCGGAGGATCAGGCGCGTGAGGAGCGCCGGATCGTCGACGACGAACGGGATGCGGACGTACAGCGACGTCGCGCGGCCGTACAGGTTCGACCCGAGGTCCAGGTCGATGAAGTCGCGGTAGTCGACCGGCGTCGCGTTGCGGTCGTAGCCGGCGCCGGTGAGGCCGTTGGTCCAGGCGGCGTCGGCGAAGGCCCGCGCCGTCCACGTCCCGTCCACCGCGCCGTTGGTCGGGACGAGCGCGCGGCAGGGGCTGATGGAGTCGACGATCACGACGTTGGTGCCCAGGGATCCGATCGACATGAGGCCGTAGGAGACGTCCTTCTTCTGCGGCGGGAAGACGGGCGCGTAGGCATGTTCGGTCGTTCCGTCGGGCCGGAGCAGCGCGAGGTGCTCGCCGTCGGCGTCGAGCTTGAACGACGCGTGCAGCTCGCCGTTCGTCGCGACACCGAGCCCCGAGGCCCACACGAGCCGGAAGGCGCCGGAGGCGAGGGTGGTGCCGGCGGGGAACGTCCATCGCGCCACGTGGTTCGAGGCGTCCGTCAGGTGCCAGCCCGAGAGGTCGACCGTGGAGGGCGAGACGTTCTGCAGCTCGATCCAGTCGGCGCGATCACCGAGGCTGTTGGTGATCGTCCGGTCGTTCGAGGCCATGAACTCGCGGATCACGACCTGCGCGGCCGGCGCGGATGCAGGCGCAAGGGCGGCCAGCAGAGCGACCGCCATCGCGCCGCGCCGGTGGGCCCGTTGCGTGCGCCGCGGGATCTGACGGGGCTGCGTTGACACGACGCGACAGAATACCCGCACACCGGCCGTCCGGCCAGTGCGGGATGGGTGCGATCCCGCCCGAACGGCGCCGGCGGGCGGCGGTCAGGCCTCCCCGGGGAACACCTCCTGGTCGGGCAGGTCGCGGTTGGGCCGGTCCTGGTCGGAATCGCCCTTGAACATGCGGTAGCGGGCGCCGGGCGGAACGAGGTAGCCGAAGGCGATGTCCTTGTTGCGACGCTCGAGCGGTTCGAAGTAGTGCGGCAGCACGAGCGGGTCCGTGGCGCGGTGGGGCGAGAGCCCGGCGAGGTCGAAGAGGGCCGGGTCGACCCCGCAACGGATGACGTCGAGGAACTCGGCGTCCTCGGCGCGCAGGTGCCGCAGCAGGCCCCGTCCGGCGCCGGCCCACGCGCGGTCGTCGCCGACGAACGACACGACGCGGACCGCCCGCGCGGCCTCCGCCTCCGCGGTGCGCGTCACGAGGAGCCCCCCCCCCGAACCCGGCGCATGGACCGCGTGGAACCGGTAGCGGTACCAGGGATGCCGCGCGTAGCGGGCGCGGAGGTAGGCGGGCGACTTGAGCGGCAGCACGCCGCCGAAGTCGATGGACGCGGCGGCGAAGGGCTCCACCTCGTCGGGGCCGATCTCGCGCATCCCGTCCGGCGGCAGCGCGGACTCCGCGGGCGGGCGCGGCGCGCAGCCGGCCTCGCCGACGAGCCGGAACTCCGCCACGTCGGGATTCAGAAGGAAGTGCCGGTCGACGAAGCCCATCGTGTAGCCAAGGCGCGGGAGGATGGTCTGCGTGTTGCGGCTCAGGCCCAGCGAACCGACGCTGCGCGCACGCAGCTCGCGGACAAGGAAGCGCGTGATCTCGCTGCCCAGCCCCGGCGCCGCGTCGGGTGCGACCGTCCACAGTCCCGGCCAGAGGTCGCAGACCGGGATCGACGGATCGAAGTGCGAGGGCGACAGGAAGGCCTGCACGCCGTGGATCGCCCCGTCGGTGCGGCGGACGGCGATCGCGAAGTTGTAGCGCCCGGTGACCGGGTCGACCTGCTGCCAGCGCACGAACTCCGGGCTGGTGACGTACGGGTGCGACGCGCTCCACTGGTCCCGGAGGAACGTGCGCAACGCGGGCCAGTCGTCCGGCGCGCAGAACCGGATCTCGTACGCCGCGAGCCCGGCCTCCAGCCGCCGCCGCAGCGGCTCCGGGAACTGCCTCAGCCTGACCGTCGCCGTCGAATCGTCCATCGCCATCACCCCGGCCCCGCACCTGTTTCCGTTCCGTCGCGCGCCGCGGGTTGTGTTTTCCGCCCCGCCCGGTAGTCTGGTTCCGCGTAAAGCGCGAGTATGAGCCGCCGCATCGAGATTGTCATGTACCATTACGTCCGGGACCTGGCGCGCTCGCGCTATCCGGGCATCAAGGGCCGTACCGTGGAGGAGTTCCGCGGGCAGCTCGACTGGATCCGCGCGCACCGGACGGTCGTCGGCGCGGAGGCCGTGCTCGACGCGGTCGCCACGGGCGCGCCGCTGCCGGAGCGCGCCTGCCTGCTCACGTTCGACGACGCCTTCATCGACCACCACGCCGTCGTCTTCCCGATCCTCCGCGACCTCGGCCTTCCCGGCGCCTTCTTCCCGCCCGCCCGCGTCGTGCTCGAACACCGGGTCCTCGACGTCAACAAGCTCCACTTCGTCCTCGCCGCCGTGGCGGACACGTCCGCGCTGCTGGATGCCATGGTCCGGGAGATGGCCGCCCTCCGCGACGAGTTCGCCCTTCCGCCCGACGCGCACTACCGCGCCGCCGTCGACGTGTCCGGCAACCGCTGGGACACCCCCGACGTCGCGTTCTTCAAGCGCATGCTGCAGCGCGAGCTGCCCGAGGCCGCCCGCACGCGCATCGCCGACCGGCTCTTCCGCGCGTTCGTCAGCGACGACGAGGCCGCCTTCGCGCGCGGCCTCTACATGAGCGTCGCCCAGATGCGCGAGATGACCGCCGCCGGGATGTTCTTCGGCAGCCACGGCTACAACCACGCCTGGCTGAACCGCCTCCCGCCGGAGGAGCAGGAGCGGGAGATCGACCTCGGGCTCGCGTTCCTCCGCGACCTCGGCGCGCCGGCGGATCGCTGGATGATGAACTACCCCTACGGCGGCTGGAACGAGTCCCTGCTCGGGATCCTGCGCCGGAAGGGCTGCAACGCGGGATTGTCGACGCGGGTCGACGTCGCCGACCTCGACCGCGACGACCCGCTGCTGCTGCCGCGGGTCAACACGAACGACCTGCCCGTGCGGGCCGACGCGCCGGACCGGGGCGCCCCGTAGCGCGGCGCGCTACGGCCGCGGCGCCAGCGACCGGATCCCCCCGACCTTCATCGGCAGGCCGAGGAACCTGTCCTTCGACGTGAGGAAGAGCGTCTTGAAGTCGGGCCCGCCGAACACGACGTTCGAGGCGTAGGTGCCCGGCGCCAGCACGCCGATCGCCGTCCCGTCGGGCGCGTAGACCTTCACGCCCACGCCGCCGCAGGCCACGTAGAGGTTGCCCTGCGCGTCGAGCGTCATCCCGTCCGGCCCGGCGCCGAGGTCGATCCACTTCGTCTCGTTGGCGAGGCGGCCGGGAGCGGTCACGTCGTAGCGGTAGATGCACCTGCCGCCGTTGTCGGCGAGGTAGAGGGTCTTGTTGTCCGGCGTCAGCAGGATGCCGTTGGGCTTCTTGCAGACGGTCGAGACGCACGACACCCGGCCGTCGGGGGCGACGTAGTAGGCGTCCTCCTTGCGCACCGGAGGCTGGCCGCGGTGGCGGTAGTTCGGGTCGGTGAAGTAGAAGCCGTCCTGCAGGTCGATCGTCAGGTCGTTCGGCTCGTTGAACTCGCGGGTCGCCCCGCCGCCGGCGAGCACGCGCTTCTGCTTCGACTTCACGTTGAAGGCGACGACGCGGAACGCGGCGCCCTCGCACACGACGAGTTCGCCCTTCGCGTTGAACATCATGCCGTTCGCATCGAAGCTGTCGCCGGTGAAAAGCGCGACCGGCTTGCCGGGTTCGTAATAGTGGATCGCGTTCGTCTTGCCGTCGGAGAAGTAGACGTTCCCCGCGCCGTCCGCCGCCGGGCCCTCGCAGAAGCCGTAGCCCGTTCCGAGCACCTGCGGTTGCGCCGCCGGGTCGCACAGGTCCTCGAGCTTCGCCCCCGCGCCCGCCGCCAGCGCGCCCGCCGCCGCCAGGCCCATCGCCACCCGCATCGCGTTCGTCATCGCCGCATCCTCCCGCGCCCCGCCGGCGCGCCCGCACGATAGCCTTCCCCGCCCCGCCGCCGCAAGCCGGCGGGCGATCGAGGCCCGCAACCCGGGCGCCCCTCCCGGCTCCCCGCGCCGGGCCTTCCCGTGCCGCCGGGAGGCCGGGGCCCGGACGGCCGGCCCGTGGCAGGGCAGACGCATCTTCCTCGTGGTAGTGGCGCCTTTCGGTCGGCGGGGCGCGGAGTGGCTGGTGGACGCTGGAGCGCTTGCGGTTGCGGGGGTGCGACGCGCACCAGGCCGGCCGGATCGCGCGGGATCCCGCCCCGCCTGCGGCGTTGCCGAAGGGGGCGCGGACACGAGTCCAGCGCCCCCTTCGTCGCCTTGCATCCGGGGCGGTCTGCCGCGTTCCCGGCCGGGCCCCTCGCGGGCTCGGGGCCACCCGGTGCGCGCCGCGGCATCGCCTTCGCCTTGATTCAAGGATCGTTCGGCTGGGATCTCCCTTTCCCGGCGATGGAAGGGGAATCCTGAGGATCCCGCGCACACGGCCCGGTTTCGACAGGAACAAGATGAGTCGGCCCTGCGGCCCGTGGCCTCCGCCGTGGACACGCGCTCGGGGCGGCGGTAGAGTGAGCCTGCAGGCGGGCGAACGCGGAGGGCGGGGCATGGGAACGAGGGAACACAAGGGCGGCGACGTCGAGGCGCGGCCGCGCAGGAAGCTCAAGCGGAAGTTCTACGAGAAGGAGCTTCTCCGGCTGCAGTTGGAACTGGTCAGGCTCCAGAACTGGATCCGCCACAAGGGGCTCAGGGTCGTCGTGATCTTCGAGGGCCGCGATGCGGCGGGCAAGGGCGGCGTGATCAAGCGCATCACGCAACCGCTGAACCCGCGCGTGTGCAGCGTCGTCGCGCTGCCGACGCCCACCGAGCGCGAGACGACGCAGTGGTACTTCCAGCGCTACGTCGCCCACCTGCCCGCCGCCGGGGAGATGGTGATCTTCGACCGCTCCTGGTACAACCGCGCCGGCGTCGAGCGGGTGATGGGGTTCTGCACGAGGGACGAGGTCCGCGAGTTCTACCGCTCCTGTCCCGAGTTCGAGCGCCTGCTGCTCCGCTCCGGCATCCGGCTGATCAAGTACTGGTTCTCCGTCAGCGGCGAGGAGCAGGAGCGCCGCTTCCAGGCGCGCCTGAAGGACCCCACGAAGCAATGGAAGCTCAGCCCCATGGACCTCGCCGGGCGGGCGCGCTGGGTCGAATACTCGCGCGCGAAGGACGAGATGTTCGAGCACACCGACATCCCCGACTCGCGGTGGAACGTGGTCGAGGCGGACGACAAGAAGCGCGCCCGCCTCAACTGCATCCGTCACCTGCTGGACCAGATCCCCTACAAGAAGGTGCCGCGCGAGACGGTGCGGCTGCCGCCGCGCCCGAAGGCCGGGACCTACCGGCGCCCGCCGAAGCGGAGCCAGACCCACGTCCCCGAGTACTACTGAGCCGGGGGAGGGGCAGGGCAGACGCATCTTCCTCGAGGTCGTTGCACCTTTCGGTCGGCGGGGCGCGGAGTGGCTGGTGGACGCTGGAGCCCTTGCGATTGCGGGGGTGCGACGCGCACCAGGCCGGCCGGATCGCGCGGGATCCCGCCCCGCCTGCGGCGTTGCCGAAGGGGGCGCGGACACGAGTCCAGCGCCCCCTTCGTCGCCTTGCATCCGGGGCGGTCT
>Ga0194127_10007490_pt1 | contig 12024 bp, 11 predicted proteins | sample TA2KigC100mmetaG_FD_148624 | JGI IMG/M metagenome (GOLD analysis project Ga0194127, IMG submission 148624) | Freshwater microbial communities from Lake Tanganyika, Tanzania - TA2015036 Kigoma Deep Cast 100m | ecosystem: Environmental > Aquatic > Freshwater > Lake | place: Tanzania: Lake...
GGGGCTTTGCGTGAAAAAAACCAACATACAAAACCCGAACAACGAACAACGAACAACGATCAACAAGCAATGATTTCGGATATTGCTATCTTTGCACGCTTTTTTTGCCTCACTGGATATGGAACATGCGCCCATGAACGGAAACAAGCAGGCAGGTCAACTGTTCTCACAGGACGAGATGCTGCTGCTGCGGTCGCTGATTGCTGATGCCCGGAACATCTTGCTTGCCACGCATACCAATCCGGATGGCGACGCCATCGGCTCCATCCTCGCCATGTACCGTTACCTGGTGAAGAAAGGGAAACGGGTGTCGATGGTCGTTCCTGATCCTTTCCCTGATTACCTGACCTGGATGCCGGGAAGTGAAAAGATTGTCATCTTTTCCCGGGAACCGGAAAAGGTTGGTCAACCGGTCAGAAGCGCCGACCTTCTCTTCTTCATGGATTTCAACAGTTTGTCCCGGCTTGACAAAGCGGCTGATCTCTTCCGGGAGGCAAAAGGAATACGGGTGCTGATCGACCACCATCCCAACCCTTCGGATGAGTTCAATCATCATTTTACTACCATTCAAACTTCATCAACTGCTGAGTTGGTTTACCAGATCATCATCGAAAGCGGTGATCAAGCTTTTTTGGATAAGGATATCGCAGCATGCATTTATGCCGGCATCATCACCGATACAGGTTCATTCAGCTATTCCTGCAACCTGGTAAATACCTATGAGGTAACTGCAGATCTTTTCCGCCTGGGCATCGATGGTGAGTATATCCATAAGCTGATCTATAATGCCTTCTCCGAGAGCAGACTCCGGTTGCTGGGTTTTTGTCTGGGAGAGCGGCTGGTCGTGAAAAAGGAATACTGCACGGCGTATATTTATCTTTCCAAAGAGGATCTGATCCGGCATCATTACCAGGTCGGGGATACGGAAGACGTCGTAAATTATGCCCTCTCCATCAACGGAATCAAGCTTGCGGCGTTGTTTACGGAAAAACAATATTTCATCCGCCTTTCCCTGAGATCCAAAGGGAAATTCTCGGTGAATGACCTGGCACGCAAGTATTTCGACGGGGGTGGTCACCGGAATGCAGCCGGCGCCAACAGTTACCTGAGCCTTGAAGAGACCCTGAAAAAGTTTGAGTCCATCCTCCCTTCCATCAAAAGTGAGCTCGCATGCGAATGATCATCAGGATAATGATCCTGGGCTTTGCTGCCGGATTGATCCTTTCCTTTTTTTCCTGTAACAGCGAGGAGCAGAGGCCAAAAGTGATCGGAAAGAGACAGCTCGACAGCGCCTTTGTGGAAGCCAATAAGCATCTGGTTAAATCGGAGAATGAGCAGATTGAAGACTTTATCCGGAGGTATAAATGGAACATGACGAAGACCACTACCGGGTTACGTTACCAGATCTACCAGAAAGGGCAGGGGGAGCCGGTGACTACCGGAAAAGTCGTAAAACTCCACTACATCTTATCCCTTTTGTCCGGTGACACCTGTTATACCTCACACAAAGATGGTCTGAAGGTCTTCCTGGTCGGAAAAGGAGGCGTAGAACCGGGACTCGAAGAGGCCATTTTATTCCTGAGAAAAGGAGACAAAGCAAAAATAATCGTACCTTCGCACCTTGCTTTCGGGTTGCTGGGCGACCAGCGCAAAATACCACAGAAAGCAGTCCTTGTTTATGACCTTGAAGTCACAGATGTAACAACCCCCAACGAAGCAAGATAAACGACCAGTTTAATGAACACACGGTTCATCCTTTTCATCCTTCTCATCTTTACCTTCTATTCGTGTAAGAAATCTGAATTTCCGGGTTATGACCGGGCTGAATCAGGACTTTTCTACCGTTTTCTGGAGAAAAAAGACGGAAAGGTGCCTGCTGTGAACGATTATGTGATCCTTCGCATTGCTTTCAGGTCAGGGGACAGCATTTTGTTTTCAAGCAGCACCATTCCTGTTCCGTACCGGATCCAGCTGCCAAAGCCACTTTTCAAAGGTGATTTTTTTGAGGCCATCGCGATGATGGGAGAAGGAGATAGCGCCAGCTTTATCATCCATGGTGACAGTCTGTTCCTGAAAGAGCTTTACTCGCCGGCCATGCGCCAGGGAGTTGATTCTACACGATGTGTCGTTGTGGATATCCGCCTCGTCAAGGTGCAAACACTGGCCGAGATCGACCGGGAGCAGAAAAGCCACAGCCCCCGCGAACGTGAACTGCTCGACAAAATGAAAGCATTTGAACCGGAGTATATCAACGAATACATCATCCAAAAGAAGATTAAGGAAAAGCCTGCTGAGAGCGGATTGTATTTCATCCCTTCATCACTGGCATATGGTGAAGAAGGAGCGGGGCAGGCTATTCCGCCGTATACACCGCTACTCTTTGAAATCGAGATGATCAACATCAAATAAACCATTTATTCATTAAACAAAAAACACAATTATGAAAAGAATCTTGTTTTCTCAATTGCTTGTCGTGGTTCTGGTTGCCTTTGCTGCCATGGCCTGTTCCCAGTACCCCGGGTTCGATAAGACAGAAACGGGACTTTACTACAAATTCCATGTTAAATCAGGCGGTGAAGTGAAGCCGGTTGTTGGCGACTGGATAAAATTGAACATGGTATACCGTACCAAGGACTCTCTGCTTTTCGAGAGCAATAAAGCCATGAACGGTCAACCGCTGTTCTTCCAACTCCAGAAATCAGAATATCCTGGCGACATCTATGAAGCTTTCACCCTGATGAGTGCCGGCGACAGTGCAACCTTTATCCTGAATGCCGATTCATTGTTCATCAAGACCTTTAAAGCAGGCCAGCGGCCGCCTTTCATCGATAGCAACAGCGTGGTTTACTTCGACATCAAGATGATCGAAGTCAGCAAAAAAGACCAGATGATGCAGAAGGAAAAGGAACAATTGACCAAGTTTATTACCGATAATAATATTGTGGTTCAACCGCTGCCATCGGGACTCTATTACATTGAGCAGGCGAAAGGAACCGGAAAGAAGGTTGATTCAACCGATTGGATAGATATTCATATGACTGTCAGCCTGATCGACGGAAAAAAACTCTGGAGCACGATGGATCGTGGTCAGGTTACCACTTTCCAGTATGGCCGCCAACAGTTTGAAAACAAAGGTGCCCTGGAAGGGATCAGCATGATGAATGAAGGCGGTAAAGCCAGGCTCATCGTTCCTTCCCAGATTGGATTTTTTGAGATGGGTCGTGGCGCTATGATCCCTCCATATTCAACCCTTGTATATGACATGGATCTCGTTAAAGTAAAAACACAAGCCCAGCACGACAAAGAATTAGAAGTACAGAAAAAAGAAAAAGAAGCCAAAATGGAAAAAGCCAAAACAGAAGAGATGTCAAAACTTGACAAATATCTGAAAGACAATAAGATCACTGCCAAACCAACCGCGTCTGGTTTGTATTATATCGAAACCCAGAATGGTACCGGCGCTCAGGCAATGGCAGGAAAAAAGGTAAAGGTTCATTATACCGGCACCTTGCTCGACGGAACAAAGTTCGATTCTTCCCGTGATCGCGGTCAGCCTTTCGAGTTTAACCTTGGCCAGGGCCAGGTGATCAAAGGATGGGATGAGGGGATTGCGCTGATGAAGGCAGGTGGTAAAGCCAAGCTGATCATTCCTTCGAAAATTGCCTATGGTGATCGGGACATGGGAACCATCCCGTCCTACTCCACGCTCGTGTTCGATGTTGAACTGATCGAAGTAAAATAAAGACCAACACCTCATTTCGAGGGTGACTCAAAAGTCTGTTTCACGCAAAGACCGCAAAGATTTGCTCAAAGTACGCGATGATTAAATAGCAAAAAATCATTCTTTTGCGACCATTGAGTTTCTCTTTGCGAACTCGGCGTGAACCAATTATGATCCTTTTGAGCCACCCTCGACTAAGGGTTGAGGTCATTTCTCAACCATTTTCTCCAACACCTTTATCTCATCCCTCAATCTGGCAGCCTCCAGGAAGTCAAGCTCCTTGACAGCCGCTTCCAGCGCTTTCCGGGTTTTAGTGATCAATGCATTCAGCTTGTCCGGCTCCATATAGCGAACCACCGGATCGGCTGCAACCGACGAATATTCCGGTTCAATGTAAGCCTTCTGCAACCTTGACCGGGAGCCGGCCACCGTTGTCTGCCCCATGATATCTTCCCTTGATTTTTGGATCGACGCAGGGGTGATGCCATGCTCCAGGTTGAATTTGATCTGCTTGTCTCTTTTCCGGTACGTTTCATCTATCATCCGCTGCATGGAGTCGGTGATCTTGGCTGCATACATGATCACCTTGCTGTTGATGTGCCGGGCTGATCTGCCGGCGATCTGGGTAAGGGATCGTTCCGACCGTAAAAAACCTTCCTTGTCGGCATCCAGGATCGCCACCAGAGATACTTCCGGCAGGTCCAGCCCTTCGCGCAGGAGGTTCACCCCCACCAGTACATCAAAAGCCCCCAGCCGCAAGTCGCGCATGATGTCCACCCGTTCCAGGGTGTCAACATCCGAATGAATATATCGGCACTGGATGTTCATCCGGGAGAAGTATTTCGTAAGCTCTTCGGCCATTCTCTTCGTCAGGGTGGTCACCAACACCCGCTCCCGCTGCTTGGTCCTTGCATCAATCTCTGCCAACAGGTCATCGATCTGATTTTGTGAGGGGCGAACCTCAATCTCAGGATCCAGCAGGCCGGTTGGACGGATGAGTTGCTCCACGATCACCCCCTGGCTTTGGTTGAGCTCATAATCTGCCGGTGTTGCGCTCACGAAGATCACCTGGCTGGTCAGGCCTTCAAATTCAGAGAATGTAAGGGGACGATTATCGAGCGCAGCAGGTAGCCGGAAACCATAATCCACCAGGGTGGTTTTCCTGGAGCGGTCACCTCCATACATGGCCCTGATTTGGGGAATGGTGACGTGGCTCTCGTCCACGATCAGGATGAAGTCATCCGGGAAGTAATCGATCAGGCAGAAAGGCCGGCTTCCGGGCTTGCGGCGGTCAAAATACCGGCTGTAATTCTCAATACCGCTGCAATAGCCCAGTTCACGCATCATCTCGATGTCATAGGATACCCTGTCCTCCAGCCTTTTGGCTTCCATCTCCTTGCCATTATTACGAAAAAAATCGACCTGCCTCACCATGTCATCCTGGATTTCATTGATCGCACGGATCATCTGATCCTGGGAAGTGACGAAAATACTGGCAGGATAGATGGTGAGCTGGTCCGTGGTGCCAATCCGTGAGCCATGGTAGGGATCGAACGACTCGATCACGTCAACCGTGTCATCCCAGAGGAGGATCCGAAAGGCGATATCGGAGTAAGCTGGAAAAACATCCACGCTATCACCTTTCACCCGGAAATGACCCCGGTTGAATTCGGTTACACTGCGCGAGTAGAGCCCATTGACCAGTTGATGCAGCAGCTTGTTTCGGCTTAGTTTTTCACCCACCCGAAGCCGGATCATGTTGTGTGTGAAGTCTTCCGGATTTCCAATGCCATAGATACACGACACGGAGGAGACAACCACTACATCTCTTCTTCCTGACAGCAAAGAAGAAGTCGTACTCAACCTCAACTTTTCGATCTCATCATTGATGGAGAGGTCTTTTTCGATGTAGGTATTGGTAACCGGGATATACGCTTCCGGTTGATAGTAGTCATAATAGGAAACAAAGAACTCCACCGCATTTTCGGGAAAGAATTGTTTGAATTCCCCATAAAGCTGGGCGGCCAGCGTTTTATTGTGGCTTAGAACCAGGGCAGGCCGGTTAACTTTTGCCAGGACATTGGCCACCGTGAAGGTTTTCCCTGATCCGGTGACGCCCATCAATACCTGTGCAGGATCTCCCCGTTCGAGGCCTTCCACGAGTTGGTTGATGGCTTCCGGCTGATCTCCTGTTGGAACAAAGTGGCTGGTAAGTTTGAAAGTCATCGGCGGGCAAATTATTTTTTCGCATTCATCATTCTCGCAAAGACGGGAAAATGATCCGAGTGCTTTAGATTTCCACGCCGGTAAACACAGGAAGAGAAGTAGTCATCGTAAAGGATATAGTCGATCCGGTACGAAGGCATTCGACCCCTGTAGGTACTGCTGAGGAACCCTTTACCGCTCTTCCGGAAAGCATCATTCAGCTCGCCGGATATCTTCCGATAAGCATAAGAATCGGGTGAATCATTGAAGTCGCCACACACAATGACCGGATAATCTGAAGAATCGATGTGTGCGCGAAGCATCTCAGCCTGGTAACTTCGTTTCCGGAAAGCGTCAACCAGCTTCCTGCCGATCTTTTCCGCTCCCTTCAGCCAGGAGGTTGTTGTCTCCGAATTGTTGCCTGTAATATCTTCTACATAGGCGTAGTCCTCGTCCACAAAACGGATGGACTCCAAGTGGACATTGAACACCCGGATGGTATCATGCTCCCTGGCAATATCGGCAAATATGGCATACTCCTTTTTAACGCGGTAATAGAAGTTCCCTTTGTTGATGATGGGGTATTTGGAGAAGATCATCAACCCTTCCATCTTTCTTCCCCGGTGATAATAAGGATCGAAGTAATAGTCCTTGCATTGTAATGCCAGCATCATCTTTTCAATCTCCTGTTTTCCTCCGCCGGGGCTTTTGGCGTAATATTCCTGGAAACAAATGACGTCAGGTTCCAGCCCGTTGATATAATTGGTGATGCTGTCGACATGTTCCTGGCTGATATATCCCTTATTTTGGAAGGCGAATCTGTGAATGTTATATGATAGCACGCCGAAGGTGCCTGATGGGCACTGGTCTTTTCCTCCGAAAAGTTGAATATGGCTTGTCAGGTGGTTCCACCCGATGAGCAGGGTGATCAATGACAGCCAGACAAATTTCCGCCACAAAAGGATCCATAACAAAATGAAGAAGACGTTGATCATGGCGATCACCGGGTAGGCAAGGCCAAAAAAGGCGAGGTACCAGAAGGCAGTTGGGGATACATATTGAGCCACATAGGCCAGGATTAATGCCATGGCCGCAAGGATGTTCAGGATGAGCAGTATAGCCTGGAATATGCCGGTTTTCCTTGTTTTCTGGGCCATCACTTGTTTTTTCCGGAGGCTTTAAAGAGAAATTCCTTTTCCTCCCGGGTGAGACTGTCGTATCCTCCTTTAGCGATTTTATCGAGGATTTCATCAACCCTTTGTTGGTGGACTGCCCGTTTTTCATTGTAGGTTTGATCGGTCATGGGGCGCTGGTAAGAAAAGGAAGGATCGGCCGGTTTCCTCCGTTGTTTGAATGGGTTGGCCACTTTATGTTTCCCGAGAAATCCGAATAATTCCCTGCCTTTGCGCAAGTTGATCGCATAAATAAAACCAAACAGGGCGCCACCCAGGTGGGCAATGTGCCCGCCCGGATTGTCCCTGCTGATGCTGAAGATGTCAACAATAACCAGGATTAAGGCAATGTATTTGAGTTTTATTTTTCCGAAGAGGATCAGTTGAACGGAGTATTCCGGGATAAAGGTGGCCGCAGCGATGAGGATTGCCAGGACTGAAGCGCTGGCGCCCAGGGCAATGGCCTGACCAACAACGGGAGAGAAAACGGGAAAGAGATTGTATGCCAGGATGAAGAACAAGGCACCGCTCAATCCACCCAGGACGTAAGTGATAAGCAGCTTTTTCCCGCCCAGGTATTCCGTGAAAATCGATCCGCCGAAATAAAGGATGACCATGTTAAAGAAGATGTGAAAGAAATCCTCCTGCAGGAACATGTATGTGAACAATGTCCAGGGTCGTATGATCAGCTTCCCGATACTGGCCGGCACACCAAAAAGGTCGAGGATAACCGGGATACCTTCGCTGGAAGGGTCTACCCGGAAGAGCCACAGGAAGAGATAAATGAGGTTAACCGCCAGAAAGACGATAACATTGATCAGGATCAGCCGGGAATGAACCGACCCTGACCGGAAGAAACCTCTGAAGTCCTGGAATGGCCTGTGTGTCTGGGATGCGTTCATAATTTCAGAGCAGTAGTCTTTTTTTCCAGTAACGGATCAGGAAAAATCCAAAGATCATCCCGCCCAGGTGGGCAAAGTGCGCGACGTTATCGCTGGGATTGTGTTTCAGTCCGCCAAACAACTCGATGGCGCCGTAAAAGATCACCAGCCATTTGGCTTTGATGGGAAAGAGAAAATAGATGTACACCAGCATGTTCGGGAACATCATGCCAAATGCCAGCAGGATGCCGTACACGGCACCCGAGGCGCCAACGGTCGGAACATTCGCCTGCAGGTTGATCAGATCCTCCGTAAGTTTTACCGATTGTTTGATAAACCCAATATCATTTGGCTTCATCGACCATTGTGTAATGAAATCCTGCAGACTGGCGTGATATTGCGGGAAGTGATCTTTAACAAAACCAATAAATGCAGTAGGGTCGGGATTATACCGGTAGGCTTCTGCCGCCTGCTGGATGGAGGAGATATCGATCCAGGTGATGAACATTTGCACAAGGGCAGCGCCGATACCGGTAATAACGTAATAGGTCAGAAACCGTTTTGGACCCCAAACATTTTCCAATAGATAGCCGAACATCCACAATGCGAACATGTTATACAGGATGTGCGGGAAGCTGCCATGCATGAACATGTAGGTAATAAACTGATAAGGACTGAAAAGATCAGAGCCGAAATAGTACAATCCCAGGTATTTGACCAGGTCAATGCGAAATGTATTTTCAAAAGTGATGGTTGCCAGGTAGAATAACCCATTGATTATCAATAGGTTTTTAACTACCGGTGGAAGCAACCTGAAACCGCTGGGACTATATTGTTGGTATGACATGCTTTATCTGTTTGATCATAACGTTTATTTGAACTTTTTATTCAACTCCTCGGTCGTAATTTTGATTAATACCTGTTTGCCATCCGGGCTAACATCGGGGGTTTGGCACGCAAACAATTGCTCAACCAGGGAAAGCATCTCCCGCTCCATCAGTTTTTTTCCTCTTTTCGACACCGCAGCCCGTGCCATGGTTCTGGCAACCAAAGTATATCTTTCTGCCGAGAGGTCAAGGTTCTTTTTTACATTCTCGATGATCCGTTCCAGGATATCTCTTATTTCATTCCGGTCCAAATCGGCAGGGATGGACGAAACCAGAAAAGTATTTTTTCCGAACGGCTGGATCTCAAACCCAATGGAATGTAATTCAGGAAGCAGCTCATTGACCAGATCTGCATCCACCGGCGACAGGTCGACCTGGAAGGGGATGAGCTGTTGCTGACTTACATTCAGGGAAGACTGTAAAACCTTCAGATACCGCTCGTAGAGGATCCGTTCATGGGCATATTGCTGGTCAATCACGACCAGTCCCGATTTGATCCGGGCGATGATGTACCGGTTTTCAAGCTGAAATATCGTGGGAATTGCCGGATCCTGAGCAGGCACTTGTTCAGGGATATCCATCTGGGATGGAAATCCTTGCTGGTCTTCCTGTTCCTGTTTTTGAAGGTGGTCGGTATATAGTTTCTCCCATTGTCCCGGAATGTGTTTTTTGTGATCCCGGGCGGGATGGTTGATCCTTGGTTCAAAAGGATTATAATCAGGATTGATCGTAATGGTGGGGGGACGGATGGGCTGACCGGGTTGAGGAGGAGGGATGTCAAGTCCGGTCTCAACATCAAAATCGATGGCCGGTGTGATATTGTATTTGCCGATCGATTGTCTGACCGTAGACTGAATGACAGCGTAGATATCCTTGCTGTCCAGGAAGTTGATCTCCGTCTTGGTAGGGTGAATGTTGATGTCGATGCGCGCCGGGTTTATCTCCAGAAAGATAAAATAGGTCGGGTAGGAGTCATCAGGGATCAGCTCTTTGTAAGCATTTTCAACGGAATGGTGCAGGTAAGGATGGCGGATATAGCGCTTATTGGTGAAGAAATACTGCTCTCCTCTTGTTTTTTTTGAGAATTCCGGTTTACCGATAAATCCTGAAATATTGACGAGGCTGGAAGTTTGCTCAACCGGCACCAGTTTTTGATTGTATTGATTTCCGAAAATGTTCACGATCCGTTGCCGGAGATTTCCTGCAGGCAGTTGATAGATGGGCTTGTTATTGTGGAACAGGGAGAACTTCACCTCGGGGTGGGCGATGGCTACCCTGAAAAATTCATCGAAAATATGCCGGAGCTCGGCGGTGTTCGATTTCAGGAAGTTCCGACGGGCCGGGACATTGAAGAAGATATTCTTGACCGATATGGAGGTGCCGGGTTGGCAGGCAACCGGATACTGGTTTTTTACGGTCGATCCTTCAATCTCGACACAACTGCCCAACTCTGCATCATGCTTTTTTGTTTTCAGTTCCACTTGAGAGATGGAGGCAATGGAGGCCAGAGCTTCACCCCGGAATCCATAGGAGAAGATGGCAAACAGGTCGTCAGCCTGGTGGATTTTGGATGTGGAGTGTCGCTCGAAACACATCCTGGCGTCGGTTTCCGACATGCCGCAACCATTATCGATCACCTGGATGAGGGTACGACCTGCCTCTTTCAGGATGACACTGATCTCGGTGGCAGCAGCATCGATCGCATTTTCGAGCATCTCCTTGATGGCGGATGCCGGTCGCTGGATCACCTCCCCGGCAGCGATCTGGTTCACCACTGCATCTGGTAATAATTGGATCAGATCAGGCATCAGTCAAAATCGTTTAGGAAGTAAAAAGCCATAATAACAGGATGATCAGCGCCACAATATAGATGACCAGCATGGATTGTTTGCCGAATGCCGGACGAATCCGTTTTCTCCACCTTCTGCCGATCTCTTTTCTGATATTTTCATCCGGACGAGCAGGCATCTCCTGCATGCCATCAGAATCCATTCGCGAATAAACAGGCTTGTAGAGAAATGGTTTGGGCTTGGCTTTTTTGATCCACGTGATCTTCACCTGGCAATTTTTACAAAAGTATCGATTTTTCAGCTCAGGAAAGTCATGATGCATATTCTAACGACAAGAAATACTTCATCATGCTGCAGTAATTGATCCTGCTGCCGGAGAGGGATGAGATGTCATTTGATTATTCTGCTTTCTCCAGTGATGGGAACTGCATCTGGCTGAGATAGAAAGCGCCAAAAAACAGCGAGTTGAAGAACAGTGTACCCAGGAGATCGTTCATGAAGAAGGATATCCCGCTGGTACCGTCATGGAAGAAAGCAAGACCTGCGATATAGCATTCGATGAGCCCCTGGAAAGTCTGCGGATAAAAAGGACTGGCAACCCAGGCAGCAAAGTTGGTGATCAGGAAGAAGGTCACCGATGAAAAAATGGAAGCCAGAAAAATGGTGCCGGTACTCAGCGTTTTCCGGAGAATAAAACCAAAAGCCACACAAATGGCAAAACTGGCGTACACAGCAAACATCGTATAATGCATCCCCAGGAACAGGTCACTCAGGAACATGGCAAGCATCGGGATGAGGAAGGCCTGGTATCTTTTAGTCAGGTAAGTACCTCCAAAGAGGGCCATGGCAGCAATGGGAGTGAAGTTGGGCCAGTGGGGCAAAAGCCTGACCAGGGCAGCAATGGCGATGATGCTGATGACGAATATCAATCGGGGTGTAAAAGAGATATGTTTCATAATATATAGCTAGTGGATGTTCATCATTCTTCCGCATACAAAAATAAAAAGGATTTTCATTACTTTGCAAGATAATTGTGAAATTCTTTCAAGTTTTTTCTGCCGGAACATTATAACTATTGATTTTATGAGATTTACACTGATATTCATTGGGATTTTTTTACTCACTGCATCATGTATGAAAAAAGAAGCTGATCTCCTGATCCTGAACGCCAGGATCTATACCCTCGATTCGTCTTTCTCAACGGTTGAGGCCATGGCCGTGAGGGATGGGATAATCCTGGAGACAGGGACCAATCAGGAAATCCGGGATCAATACACCGCAGGACAAGTACTCGATCTGACAGGGAAAGTCGTATTCCCCGGGCTCATCGATGGGCATTGTCATTTTTATGGATATGGGTTGAGCCCC
>Ga0194127_10007493_pt1 | contig 12022 bp, 9 predicted proteins | sample TA2KigC100mmetaG_FD_148624 | JGI IMG/M metagenome (GOLD analysis project Ga0194127, IMG submission 148624) | Freshwater microbial communities from Lake Tanganyika, Tanzania - TA2015036 Kigoma Deep Cast 100m | ecosystem: Environmental > Aquatic > Freshwater > Lake | place: Tanzania: Lake...
GGTTCCGCCTGCTCCAGGACGTCTGTCCGAACCATCTGCTCTCGACCGACGTCGACAGCTGGGCCGACGTGCCCGCGGACTACAAGCCGCTGCTGCGCGGCCGCACGATGCGCTGCCGGCGGTGCGTGCCGCTGCCGGTCGAGTGGGTCGTGCGCGGCTACCTGACGGGCTCGGGCTGGAAGGACTACCTGCGGGATGGCGCGGTCAGCGGCGTCGTGCTGCGCAAGGGCCTGCTGCACGCGAGCGAACTCGATCCGCCGATCCTGACGCCGACGACCAAGGCCACGAGCGGGCACGACGAACCGATCCCGTTCTCGCGCGTCGTCGAACTCGTCGGCAAGCCGGTCGCCGAGGCCGCGCGCAGCGCCGCGCTGGCGCTCTACCGGAAGGGCCGCGAGCACGCGAAGACGCGCGGCATCGTGATCGCCGACACGAAGTTCGAGTTCGGCCTGCTCGGCGACAAGCTGCTGTTGATCGACGAGTGCCTGACGCCCGACTCGAGCCGGTTCTGGCCGATCGCCGAGGCGGTGCCCGGCGGCAACCCGACCTCCTACGACAAGCAGTACCTGCGCGACTGGCTCTCTTCGACGGGCTGGAACAAGACCCCGCCGCCGCCGGCGCTGCCTCCTGCGGTGATCGAGAAGACCGCCGCGACCTACGCCGACATCCAACGCCGCCTGTGTGGCTCCTGATGCCTCCATCTCGCAACCTGGCCACCTGAAGCCCACGAGACCACGCGACTGGCGCCGCCGCGGCGGTGCCTGCTGAGCCATGACCACCCGCCCCATCGCGTTCCTGCTCGGTTCCGATTCCGATCTGCCCGTGCTCGAGGGTGCCTTCGCGTCCCTGCACGAGTTCGGCATCGGCTTCCACGTGCGCATCCTGAGCGCCCACCGCACGCCGGAGGAGGCCGCGCAGTTCGCGCGCACGGCGAAGGACCAGGGCGTCAAGGTGCTGATCGGCGTCGCGGGCATGGCGGCCCACCTCGCCGGGGCGCTGGCCGCCCATTCGCTGCTGCCCGTGCTCGGCGTGCCGGTCGACAGCGGCCCGCTGCAGGGCGAGGACGCGCTGTTGTCGACCGCGATGATGCCGCCGGGCATCCCGGTCGCGGCGACGGGCATCGGCAAGGCCGCGGCCAAGAACGCGGCGCTGCTCGCGGTGCGCATCCTGGCGCTGGCGGACCCCGCGATCGCGCAGAAGCTCGAGGCGGCGCGCTCGGCCGAACGCGAGAAGACGCTCGCGAAGGACCGCGAGGTCCGCGCGCGGTTCGGCTGCTGAGGTTCGGCCCGGCCATGCCCGACGCGCCGATCGCCGCGCTGCCGCCGACCGTCGCCTGGCACGGCGATCTCGACGGGCATCTGCAGCTGCTCGACCAGACCAGCCTGCCGCACGACTGCGCGGTGCTGCGCCTCGATACCGCCGCCGCGGTGGCCGACGCGATCCGCCGGCTTGCGGTGCGCGGGGCACCGGCGATCGGCGTCGCCGCCGCCTACGGGCTCGTGCTCGGCGTGCGCGCGGCCGCGCCGCCGCCCGGTGGGTTCCTCGCGGCGGTGCGCGCAGCGGCCGCGGCGCTCGCCGCGGCGCGGCCGACGGCGATCAACCTGCAGTGGGCGCTGGACCGCTGCGTAGCCGCCGCGCAGGCCGAGCCGACGCTCGAACGGCTGCTGGCCGAGGCGCGGGCGATCCACGAGGAGGACGTCGCTGCCTGCCGCCGCATCGGCGAACACGGCCACCATCTCGTGCCGCCCGACGGCACGGTGCTCACCCACTGCAACACGGGCCGTCTGGCGACGACCGGCGACGGCACGGCGCTCGCGGTGCTGTTCGCCGCGTGGCGCGCCGGCGTGCGCTTCCGCGTGCTGGTCGGCGAGACCCGGCCGCTGCTGCAGGGCGCGCGCCTGACCGCGCTCGAACTCGCCGCAGCCGGCATCCCGGTCCAGGTGGCGTGCGACGGCGCCGTCGCGGGCCTCGTCGCCCGCGGCGACGTGCAGCTGGCCCTCGTCGGCGCCGACCGCGTCGCGCAGAACGGCGACTTCGCCAACAAGGTCGGCACCTACCCGATCGCGCTGGCCTGCGCGGCGCACTCCGTGCCGTTCTTCGTCGCCGCGCCGCGATCGTCGTTCGACCCGTGCCTCGCCGACGGCGCGGCGATCCCGATCGAAGAGCGCGATGCCAACGAGGTCCTGGAACTCGGCGGCCGGCGGCTCGCGGTCGCCGGCGTCGCCGCGCGCAACCCGGCCTTCGATCTGACGCCCGGCCGGCTCGTGCGCGGGTTCGTGACCGACCGCGGTCTGCTGCTGCCGCCGTTCCCCGCCGCGATCAAGGCACTGTGCGGCTCCGGCCGATGAGGCCGGCATGGTCAGTGCGACCAGGAAGAAGGGCACGGCGGGCGGCGTGGCCGGCAGCAAGGCCGCGCGCGCGGCCGCCCACCGCGGGCGCCGGTCGAAGCCCGGGCGGCGGCGCGCCCGACGGGGCAAGGAACGCTGCGCCCCGCCGCTGGCGGAGGTCGACGCCGACGCGCTCGAGTTCATCGCGGCGATCGACCGGTTCAAGCAGCAGCACGGCCGTCCGTTCCCGAGCTGGAGCGAGGTCCTGATGGTGCTGCGCGAACTCGGCTATTCGCGCCGCTGAGCGCCGCTCAGACCAGGAACCCGCCGGCGCAGCCGAGCCCGAGCAGGGCTCCGGCGACGATCCGGTACCACGCGAACGGCGCGAACGTGTGCCGGCGCAGGAAGGACACGAACGGCCGCACGACCACGAGCGCGCTCAGGAAGGACACCAGCGTGCCGGCGACGAACGGCAACAGCAGCTCGCCCTGCAGCACCTGGCCCTGCTTGACCAGCCGGTACCCCGCGGCGTAGAGGATCGGCAGGCCGACCAGGAACGAGAACTCGGCCGCCGCGGTCCGCGACAGGCCGAGCAGCAGCGCTCCCGCGATCGTCGCCGCCGACCGGCTCGTGCCCGGCACCAGCGCGAGGCACTGGAACAGCCCGATGCCGAACGCGACGCGGTAGGGCATCGTGCCGAGTTCGTGATCGTGCGCGGCGCCGTGCGGCACCTTGCGCTCGAGCCACAGCAGCAGCACGCCGCCGGCCACCATCGCCGCGGCGACGACCTCCGCCGTGAACAGGTGCGCGTCGATCCAGTCGTCGCACAGGAACCCCAGCAGGGCTGCCGGGAACGCCGCGCAGGCGATCTGCAGCAGCAGGTTCGGCGTCCCGGGCACCGGCCGCAGCACGGCCGCGGCCGCGGCCACGAGCCGCCGCCAGTAGAGCACGAGGATCGCGGTGATCGCGCCCATCTGGATGCCGACCGTGAACAGGCTGCCGGCGGCATCGTCGCGGATGCCGAGCAGGCGCTCGGCGACGATCAGGTGCCCGGTGCTCGACACCGGCAGGAACTCGGTCAGGCCCTCGACGAGGCCGAGCACGACGGCCGCGAGCAGGTCGATGGGCGTTCCTGGTCCTGTGCTACTCATGGCAGAGCCGCGGACGCGGTGCAGGCGTCCGCCGTCGAATCGGGCGAGCAGAAGGGACGGGCGGCAGGGCGTTGCATCGCCGTGGTTCGCCACCGCAGCGGCGCGCACGATAGCGACCGCCAGCGCGCCACGCGAGCGCACGGACGCTGCGCAGGTCAGGCCTGCGGCGAGCGCAGCTGCCGTTCGAGTTCGGCGCGCTCCGCGCTCGGCAGGCCCGGCACGACCGAGAAGCGCAGGGTGAGCCCCTGGTCCGCGGCGACGACGCTCGGGCCGGGGCGCCGCAGCACCCGCGGGTCCCCGCCCAGCGTGCGCAGCACGCGCGCCCCGGCGCTCGCCGCGTCGGCCACGCGCAGCCGCAGCACGACTTCCTCCGGCGGCGCCGCCGCGGCGACCACGTCCCGTTCCGGGCTGGGCTCCGCGGGCCGTCCTTCGGGGGCCGCGCACCCCGCGGGGATTCCCTCGTCCAGCACGAAGGCCTCCTCGGTCGCGGCCTCGCCGGCTGGCTCCACCACCGATCCCGCTTCCGGCAGGCCCCCGGTCTCCCGCAGCCTGTCGACCGCTTCGCCGAGCAGTGCCGCCGCGGCCCAGATCTCCTCGACGCCGTGGTCGAAGGCGGGCTGCGCCGCCGGTGCGGGCTCGCTCGCGGGCCCGGCACCGCCGGCGGCGACGGCCGTGCGCCGCAGCCGCCAGGCGAATCCCGCCCCGACCGCCACGGCCGCGGCGAGCAGGCCGATCCACCAGCCCGACATCGCCTGACGGCGCGTCCGTGGGCCGAGGCCCACCGCGTCGTCGCCCCCGGGCAGCGTGCCGCCCGTCGCTCGCGGCGCCCCTGCTCCGGGCTGCGCCGCTGGGGCGGGGACGGGGTTCGAGTCCTTCGGCGAATCGGGCGTTGCCGCCGGCGTCTGCTCCGCCTGACCCTGCAGCCGCTTCAACAACGCGTCGATGCGATCCGCCGTGCGCTCGAGCGCGCCGCCGAGCAGGCCCTCGACTTCGCGATGCCGCGCGTCCTGGGCCTTCAGTTCCTGCTCCAGCGCGCGCAGCCGCTGCTCGAGCGCTTCGCTCTCGGCGCGCGCCGTGCCGGTCGCCACCTGCGCGACGAGTTGCGACCAGCGCTGCAGTTCCTGGGTCAGGGCCAGCTGCTTTGCGTGCAACTGCTGTTGGTTCGCGACCAGCGCCTCGAGCGCTTCGCGCAGCGGGGCCAGCGCGGCGCCGAACTGCTCGCGGTCGAGCGTCGGCGCGTTCGCTGCACCCGCCGCCGGTGCACGCATCGCGACGCGCAGGGCCCTGAGTTCCGCGGCGACCTCGTGCATGGGGTCCGCCTCGGGGTCGGTGCAGGCGCCGCATGCCGCGAGCGCGACCAGCAGCATCCGGCGCACACCGCCGATGGTCCTCACGGCGTCGCCTCCGCGACCAGGGCGGCCCGCTCCCGGAACACCGCGCCGTCCCAGTCCAGACGCTGCGGCGCGGCGACGACGCCGCCGCGCGCGACGGTCAGGCTCGCGTCCTGGACCCGCAGCGGCACGCTGGCGGGTGACAACATCGAGGTGGACCGGTTGCGCAGCACGACCGGCACCGTCGCGCGCGCTTCGCCGGTGCGCACGGGAAACCGCACGTGCCAGCTGGACGTGCAGCGGAACGTCGCCCCGTCGCGTTCGTCCCATTCGGCGGCGAGTTCGCGCGGCAGGAGTTCGAGGATCGGCGCGGCAGGGCCGTGGTCGCCCTGCCAGACCACCGTGGGCACGAGCGGTACCTGCAGGTAGCCGCGCACGCGGCCCATCGGCACCACGGCGAGCACTTCGCGGGTCGCGACGAGCAGCGGGAGTCTCGGGGCCTTGAGCTGCAGCACGAGCCCGCCGGGGGGGCCGAGACCGAGCGCGTGGCGCCGGGCTTCGCGGCCGTCGGACCACAGCATCACGTAACCACCGCGCACGGCTTCGAGCACGAGTTCGTGGGCGCCGATCCGGACGCGCGTGCTGGCGCCTCGCGCCGGCAGCGGCAGCGGGGCGTTCAGCATCAGGATCGGCGGAGAATCCATCGGTGCGCGGCGCAGGGATGCGTGGCTGCCCCCAGCCTACTCGGTCGTCGCGGCGGCGTCCTGGCGGGAGTCCTGGGGACTCGCTGGGCGTGGTGGAGGGCCGGGTTTTGGGCTTGCAACTCGTCGGGGGCTCGCCATGATGCCGCCCTCTCATCGGCGGGCGTTTAGCTCAGTTGGCTAGAGCATCAGCTCGACAAGCTGAGGGTCACAGGTTCGACTCCTGTAACGCCCACCACCTTGCCGCCTGCCGAGCGCGCAGGAGTCCAATCAGGCGCTCGAGGCTCAGACTCCCCGTTGCTCAGGCTCCCTGTTGTCTGGCCGCAACCCGTAGCTGACCGGCTACGAATCTACGAACAAGGACCCAAGCTCAGGCCGCCCGTCCGTCGCATTCCCCCCGCGACCCGGTCCAGCTCGGGGCAGGCCCCCGAGCTTCAGGCTGCCGCACCCTGCCCTTCGTCCCGCCAGCACAACCCCATCGCGCGACCGACCAGCGGCGCAACGAGCACCGAACCGGAGCACCAGATCAGCAGCACTGCAGCGACGGTCATCAGAGCCTCCGTGCGGGGATGCAAGCGTTACGCAGGCGGCCTGCCGGACCGGCCAGTCTTCGTCCGAAATCCCTTCAGCCGTACTCCGGAATCCGGTGCTCAACCCGGCTGGCCTTCGCCGCCGAACGTGCGCCCCACCACCGCGCGGTCGCCCTGGACGGCGGTCCGCTGCAGGTACAGGCTCAGGCCGCGCAGACCGCCGAGTTCCTCCCCCCCACCGGCGCGGCCGGGTCCGCCGTGGATCGTGCCCGGCAGCACCGCGCCGGGACCGAGGGCCTGGCCCTGGGTCTTCTCGCTGCCGAGCCACACGCGCCCGTGCCAGGGGGCGATGCCGAGCACCAGTTGCTCGACGAAGGACCGGTCGTCGCTGTAGGCGCTGGCGACGAGGCTGCCGCCGCCGCGGTTGCACAGGTCGATGGCGGCCGCCGCGGAGCCGTCGTAGCCGATCATCGTGGCGCAGGGCCCGAACACCTCGAGTTCGTGGAGGACCGCCGCGTCGGGGTCGCGCGCGCGCAGCAGGGTCGGCGGGACGAAGTAGCCGGGTCCGGGCAGCGGGCGGCTGCCGCCGGTCACCACCTGGGCGACCGCGGCGAGCCGGTCGATGCCCGCGCGCACGTCGCGCAGCTGTTCGGCGCTCGCGACGGGCCCCATGCGCACGTCGGCCTGCAGCGGGTTGCCGGGCACGATCGCCTGCAGGCGTTCGCGCAGCGCGTCGGCGACCTCGTCGAGCTGCCCGGACGGCACCAGGATGCGGCGCACCGCGGTGCACTTCTGGCCGGCCTTCTGCGTCATGTCGACCACGACGTTGGCCAGGAACTGCCCGTAGGTGTCGCTGTCTGCTTCGGGGTCGGGGCCGAGCACCGCGGAGTTGATCGAGTCCGCCTCGAGGTTGACGCGCACGTTGCGGGCGACCAGGTTGCGGTTGCCGCGGATCAGCGCACCGGTCGCGGAGCTGCCCGTGAACGCGACTGCGTCCATCGGCCCGAGCAGGTCGAGCAGACCCGAGACCGAGCCGGCGACGAACTGGAAGGCGCCCTCGGGCAGGATGCCGCTCTCGATCACGAGTTGCGCGATGCGGTAGGCGAGCAGGGCGCTCGGCGTGCCGGCCTTCTCGATCACGGGCACGCCGGCGAGCAGCGCGCAGGCCATCTTCTCGCCCATGCCCCAGGCCGGGAAGTTGAAGGCGTTGACGTGCACCGCCACGCCCGGGCGCGGCAACCACACGTGCTGCCCCCAGAAGCGCGGCGTGCGCCCGAGCTGCAGTCCCTCGCCGTCGGGCAGGCAGTTGCCCGCGGGCATCGACGTCGCGAGCTGCGCGTAGAAGGCCAGCGTGCCCGAGGCGCCGTCGAGGTCGAACTTCGCGTCGCCGCGCGTGTTGCCGCCGTTCCGAGCCGCGATCTCGATCAGCTCGTCGCGGTGTTCGTGCAGTTTGCCGGCGAGCGCCTTCAGTAGTTCGCCGCGCTGCCGGAAGCCCAGCGCACGCAGTGCCGGCCCGCCGCGCGTGCGCGCGTGCGCGAGCGCTGCGCCGAAGTCGAGTCCGCCGGGCCGCACGTCGCCGAGCACGGCTTCCGTGGCGGGGTCGTGGAGGGTCTTCGGGTCGCCGCTGCCGGTGACCCACCGACCACCAACGTAGCTCTGCAAGGAGATCATCGGGGCGGCGGACCATAGCCCGCTGCCGCGGCCATTGCACGCCCACGCGCGCCGGTCAGGGCGTGATCTGCAGCGGCCGGCTGTCGCCGACGCAGGCCGGCTGGCCGGCGATGTCGATGCTGAGGAAGCTCCAGTGCACCGTCTGCCAGGCGAACGGCTGCAGCAGGAGCGGCGGCACGAACAGCATCGCCTGGGCGTGCCCCGCGGCGTCGAACACGCCGAGCCCGTTGGTCAACAGACCGCCGTTCGGGTTGCCGGCGAAGGCAGCGGTGACCCAGTCCTGGTTGATCGCGACAGGGAAGCCCGGGTACCAGGTGAACCCCGGGCTGGTGCCCGAGAGGGTCGCGATCGCCAGGTAGATTTTGCCGGCGCCGGCGGCGCCGACGTCGAGCAGGATCTGCGGAGCGCCGCCGGTCGTCGCGTTGACCCACGGCGGGTTCAGGGTGACGGCGGAACCCGCGGTGTAGCGACGGCGCGTCGTGCTCGTGTGGCCGTTCTGGTCCCGGACCTGCACCGTGGCGACCCAGGTGCCCGGGTGCCGCGTCAGGGCGCTGGCGGGCACGTTCGGCGCCCAGGCCGTGTCGAAGCCGCCGTCGCCGTCGACGTCTGCGCGCACCTGCAGGGATGCACTGCTCTGGTCCACGTCGCGGCTCGCCGTCGCGTCGAAGCCGGCGCTGAGCCGCGGCGACGCCACGGTCACCTCGGGCTCGGGCCAGTTGCAGCCCGGCACCGCGTACTGGGCCATCTTGGTCCACCAGGTCGGATTGTTGACCAGGTACTGGTAGCGGAAGGCCTGGTAGCCGTCGCCGCCGCCGAGCAGGGCCCCGGTGATCGACGCGTCGATCGTCTGCACCGTCGTCGTCTCGCTGCTCTCCGAGTAGGTCTTGATCGTCGGGCAGACGCGCCGCCCTGGGTAGCCGGCAATCTGGCATGCCGTGCGCGCGTAGGCGGCCGTCTGGCGCACGTAGGCCTGGTGCAGCGCGTAGGTGTTGTAGATCGAGCCGTCCGCCGTGTAGGCCATCGGCATCATCACGTCGACGTACGGAGCGAGCTGCTCCCAGTGCTGCCCGAACTGCGACGCGAGCGAGGCGATCACCGTGGCGTAGGACGCGAACACGCCGTTGTAGGTCGGCCCGTCGAACGTGTAGCGGTTGGCGATCAGATACGCGTGCAGCGACAGGTGGCCGATCTCCTGACGCACGGCGGCGACGAAGTTCGTCACGTTCGCGGCCTGCACGTTGGTGCCGCCGACGTAGCGCACGTAGTCGAGCGCGATGCCGTCGACGTCGTAGACCGGCCGCCCGTTCGCCTGGAAGGCGTCGACGAAGTAGTCGATCACGGACAACAGGTACTGCTTGTGCGCCGCGTTGTCGGGCTGCACCGTGTCGGCGAAGCACTTCAGCACCGGCACGACGCGGACGTTGGCGGCGTGGCAGGCCGTGATCAGGTTCTGCAGGTGGATGCCGGCCCCCCCCGGCCGCACCGGGCCCCACGCTGGGTTCCAGTCGCCGGCGCTGTCGGTGACCCACAGATCGCCCGTCGACGGACCGGTCGCGCGGAACGCGCTGACGTAGAGCGTGTCGATGCCGTAGGTCTGGCAGTTCGTCACGATCTCCGGGATGCGCCCGTCCATGTTGCCGACGAGGAACGGGAAGACGCCGACCGCGACGTCGCTCGACGGCGTTTGGCTGGTGGCGAGGGCGGACAGCAGCAGCGGAACCAGGATGCGGTGCATGGGAAGTTGCGTGGCCGTCGAGGAGAAGCGATCACGCTCAGCATGCCCGGCGGCGCCCATCTGTCCATGCCCCCATCGGCCTACGCCCTACGGGGGCGTTTGGCAGCGGTGCCGGCGGAGGTATCGTGCCCTGCTCCACCTTCCCCCAAGACGCACCATGACGAGATCATTCCCCTTCGCCGCCGGTTTCCTCGCCCTCGCGGCATTCGCCGGCGCGCAGATCCCGCAGACCCTGATCTACACCGGCCGCTTCCCGTTCGTGAGCCTCGGCTCCGTGTACGAGCGGTTGAACGGCAGCATCAGCCAGCTCTCCGAGTTCGAGTTCTCCACCGTGCTGCCCTCGTCCGGCGCCGTCGCGCGCAGCCTGCTGCCGGCGACCGGCATGCAGTGCTATCTCGGCGACGCGAACAACGACGGCAACCACCTGAAGTTCTACAACCTGAAGACCTACTTCGAGAACCTGCAGATCGGCGGCCTGTTCGTGAAGCGCGCGGACCTCGGCAGCGTGACGTGGAACAAGATCTTCTTCACGGTGCGCGACAACGTGACCACCGCCGGCAAGGACATCGAGGTGTTCACGAACAACGGCACGGCGCCCTACACGCTGAATCCGGGCGACTGGGTGCGCCTGCTGCCGAACGGCAACGTCGAGTTCTTCCTGACCCGCGCCCAGCTGCAGGTCGCCGCGGGCAATCCGCCCGCGACCGGCTCGAGCGTGCACGGCGCGCACGCGCTGCTGCAGACGGCGGCCGGCGACCTCTACTACGTGCCGGTCGAGGGTGGCCACTGGGTCAACGGCAACGGCGCGACGCCCTACTTCGCGCAGGACGGCGCCATCTGCAAGATCGACGCCGCGGCGATCACCTACGACGCCAGCGGCAACGTCGCGAGCATCCTGCCGAACTCGGCGCGGCTGATCATCGACGAGGTAGCGGGCGGCCCCGGCAGCAATCCGCTGACCGTGCGCCAGATGGTGACGAACTCGGGCGCGATGAACCGCGACGGCACCCCGGTCGTGGCGGCGGGCATCTACGGCAAGACCTGCGGGCTCGCCTTCGACCCGAACGGCGGCACGTTCGACGCGCGGTTCCCCGACCCGAACGCGGTCTACACGCAGGAGCCGAACCTGCTGTTCTGCAGCAACGCGGGGTCCTACGCCGGCACGTTCTGGTCGACGGCCAACAACGGTACCGTCGCGTCGATCAACGGCGTGCTGTTCGGCAGCGTCACCCCGGGCGTGCCCGCGACCGGCTCCTGGCTCGGCGTGCAGTTCGACTACGCGAACTTCCAGCCGACGGTGATCGGCTTCGTGCTCGTCGACCTGCTCGCCTACCAGCCGCTGCTGCTCGACCAGGGCAACTTCGGCGCGCTGCCGGCGGTGGCCACCCAGCCGACCTGGTACGTCGACATGCACGGCCTGCCGCTCGTGCCGGCCTTCGTGTTCGCGACGCTGGGGCCGGCCCAGGGCCAGCCGCCCGCCTCGCTGCCGCTCGGCGCCTACCCGCCGGTGTTCGCCCCCGGCAGCCACGAGAACGTGTTCCTCGGCGGCGGCACCGTGTCCCTCGGCCTCGTCGTCACCGATCCCAACGGCTACGGCACCCTGTCGCTGCCGAACCCGAACTCGGGGGCCTTCGCGGGCGTGACCTTCCTGCTGCAGGCGGCCGCCATCGTCAACAACGCCTTCCAGGTCAGCACGCCGGTCATCACGCAGATGCTGTGAGCTACCGTACGCCGCAACGCGGCGACACGTCCAGGGCGAAACACGCCCTCGGCGCCGCTGCGGCGTTTCCTTGGAAGCTGCGGCGGGCTCACGCGCCGGCGACGAACTGCTGCAGCTCGTGGTAGCGCCGCTCCACGGCGGCGCGGTCGGCGTTGGCGATGCGGTCGACGCCGAACCCCTCCACCGTGAGGCTCGCGGTCACCGTGCCGTAGGCCACCGCGCGCTTCATGTTCCACAGCGTGATCGTGTCGCAGGTCGCGAGGTAGCCCATGAAGCCGCCGGCGAAACTGTCGCCGGCGCCGGTCGGATCGAGCACCTGCTCGGTCGGGTAGGCCGGCAGCGCGTAGTGGAAGAAGTTCGAGAACACGAAGCAGCCGTGTTCGCCCTTCTTGACGATCACGAGCTTCGGCCCGAGCTGCAGGCACGCGCGCCCGGCCTGGATCAGGTTCAGCCGGCCGGTCAACTGCTTGACCTCGGCGTCGTTGACGATCAGGCCGTCGATGCGGCGCAGCAGTTCGAGCAGGCCGTCCCGGTCGCGCTCGATCCAGAGGTCCATCGTGTCGGCGACGCAGAACCGCGGCGCGTCGAGCTGCTCGAGCACCGACCGCTGGGTCGCCGGGGCGCCGTTGGCCAGGAACACGAACTGCGTCGCGCGGAACTCGGGCGGCACCACGGGCCGGAAGTCGCCGAACGTGTTGAGCTGCACGTCGAGCGTCTCGCGCGCGTTCATGTCGGTCGAGTAGCGGCCGTGCCAGCGGAACGTCCGGCCGGTCTTCGTCTCGACGCCGCCGAGGTCGATGCCGCGCTCCTCGAGCATGCGCCGGTGCTGCGGCGGGAAGTCGGTGCCGACCACGCT
>Ga0194127_10007495_pt1 | contig 12017 bp, 10 predicted proteins | sample TA2KigC100mmetaG_FD_148624 | JGI IMG/M metagenome (GOLD analysis project Ga0194127, IMG submission 148624) | Freshwater microbial communities from Lake Tanganyika, Tanzania - TA2015036 Kigoma Deep Cast 100m | ecosystem: Environmental > Aquatic > Freshwater > Lake | place: Tanzania: Lake...
GACGTTGTTGCCCACCCGGGCGGCGAACTCCTGGATCGACATCATGTCCCCCCTTCCTGGAGCAATTATAGCACAGGTGGGATAGTTCGGCAACTGGGCAAAAATCGCCCCAAAATTCCCAAAAAATCTATTGACAATCACGTTAGATTGTGCTATAATCCCGCCAGCTAAAGGGCTCGTACCCTGAGCGCAGAAGCGTACAAACAGCCCAAGCAGGGCACCACGTAATTCTGCTTGCTTCTGGAACTTGTACGAGCCTCAGTAGATCACAGGCCAGGTTCGTAGTGCGCACTTGTAGTGCGCTTTCAGGCGCTCAAGCGCCCACTACGAACCAGATTCGTGGTCTACTAAGCCTATTCTTAGAGAAAGGTCCGCGAGGCCGGAGATGCTGCAGGGAAAGCAAGCATACGCCCATAATTCAATAACGACCATTGGCGAGAGCGCTTGCTTTGTGCTGCCCGCGTGGCAGTTGCTCTGCAGGCCCTGCTCTGGCCTTGCTTACCCCCCTACGTAAGTCTTGACGCGTTGGCGCGGTTTTTGCGGCGCGCCTGTATCTAGGGGCGTGAGGCCAGAGAGGCTGTCACGCCCTTTTTGTTTGTCTGGAAGGAGGGGAGAAGACTATGGCTTATCAGGAGCGCGTGGTCCACGTTCGTTTCGAGGGGCAGAGCCTGGACATTGCCTTCAGCATGCTCGACGTGGGCGATAGAAGCAGTGACCAGGACGTGCGCCAGGCTCTGGCTCGCTACTTTGACGTGTCGGTGCGCAAGTTCACCAACTACGTCGTGGAGCGGCACGCCAACGGCAACATCACCGTCCGGCCGGAGGCCGTGTTCGGTTAGTGGCACTCAGCCTGCACCCTGAACGGGGAAGCTTACAAACTGGGGCTCTCCTGCGGGAGGATCGAGGCTACCCCCCTCTCCATACGGTTTTCGCTGCCCCGATACTTCCAGTTGGTGTAATGTATCGGGGCGCTGCCCGAACTTGTGCAGGCTGATCTTCATATGGATTCATGGCTCGTACCCTGCCGGATTCACGCACGCCACCGATCCGAATCCAGAGCGTGCGTGAATCCGGCCTGACGGCAGAAGCTTACAAACCATGTGCGGGTTCGAGTCCCGCCGACTACATCTGTAGTTGTCGTCCAATTGGCAGGACACCAGTCTCTGGAACTGGCGTGGTGCAAACGCATAGCTTCTGGAACTTGTACGAGCCTTAAAACGCAGGCGCGTGGCGAAACTGGTAAACGCAACAGGCCCAGAACCTGTGCCGCAAGGCGTGTGGGTTCGAATCCCACCGTGCCTACTGGGGACGTACCCTGACCGGAGAAGCTTACATTCACTCCTACACCAAATAGGAGAGGTTCCTGGTTCAAACCCAGGCGCGTGCGTCAAGCACGTGTAGCTCAACTGGCAGAGTTAGCAATGCGAGCTCCTTGAACTTGTACGTCCCCGCCGAGCAATTATCGCTCCCTTGTGGAGATACGGATCCTTAAAAACACAGTGTGCACTTGGGGCGTACCCCAACCGGGGAAGCTTACAAACCTTGACAGGGGAGATGTTCCTGGTTCGAGTCCAGGCGCGGACCTTCCCGCGTAATTCAATGGCAGAATGCTCTAAAAATGAAGCTTCTCGAACTTGTACGTCCCTACCTGGTCTCATCGTTCCCTGGTCACGTACCCGCCTGTACTGTGTTCCAAGTTCCGGGTTCCAAGTTTCAAGTTCCGGGCCGCGCAACGTGAGCCCTGGAACTTGAAACCTGGAACTTGGAACTTGAAACCTGGAACATCTCTGGGGGGCGTACCCCAACGGCCGAAGCATACAAACTAGCTCAGTAGGTTAGAGCGCCAGACTACGGCTCTGGAGGTCGCCGGTTCAAATCCGGCGGAACTCGCAACTGCTTTGGCGACTTGTACGCACCCATAACGTGAGGCGTGATGCGTGGTGTGTGCGACCTAACGGAACACGGGCCGGTTCGCCGAGCCCCCTGCTTCGGGGCACCACGCTCCACCCCTGCGCCCCACACATCAGGAGACCTGTCATGGCCAACATACTGCAGCGCATCTGGACAAGGATTCGTCCGCCGCGACCGCCGCGCCAGCCGCCGCGTCCCACCCCGCGACCTCGCCCGGCTGGCATCATACCGCCGCAGTCTTACGTCAGTAGAAGGAGGCCCACCATGACGCCACCCAATCGTGTTGCCCGCACACCAACGAGCGAGCAGGACCTGCGTCTGAGGCTGCTCAACGCCCTGCTGACCACGCCGCACCGCGACCTGGGGAGCACCTACCAGGTTCATCAGGAGATCATCACCCAGGATCCGCGCTTCTACGTCCAACTGGCCGCCTGGTACGCCGACGAGGGGGAGGTGCGTGACCACAAAGAGATGTTCGTGGTCAACCTGGCCCTGAGCGACTTCCCCGGCCATCGCGACGTGGGTCTGGCGCTGCTGCGCCAACTGCCCCCCTACGAGGTGGGCCGCGTGTTCGACTTCGTCAAGGGCACGGAGCTGCGCCGCCGGGTCAAGCGGGGCGATGTCGTGGAGGTGGTCGCCGAGAAGCGCGGTCTGTTCCGCAACGTCCCCCGCTCGCTGAAGACCGAGATCACCCGCTACCTGCGCGAGCGTGAGGCGGACCCAGCCTGGTTCGACAGCACGGTGCTGCAGGCGCGGCACGCCCTCAAGCGACTGTATACCAGCCTGCACATCCGTCCTGCGGCGCGAACACAGGCCATCCTGTTCGACGACAAACCGCCAGCCGATTCGCGGCTCTACGCCCTGAAACTCATCGCCCAGGCGCAGACGCCAGCCGAGCAGGCGTGGGCCATCGTAGAGAACAAAATCCCCTACCGCGTGGCCGTCTCGGTCATCAGGCACGTGACGCCCACAGTGCTGGTGGCGCTCATCGAGCGCATGAGCCCCCAGGAACTGATCAACAACCTGGGCTCGCTGCGGCAGCACGGCGCTTTCGATAACCCGGACGTCAAGGCCCTGATTGAAAACAAACTGGAGCAGGCCAAGACCGACGAGCGGGTATCGGCCTACAAGGCCAAGCAGGCCATCGCTGCGGCCGGCGTCTCGGCGGACGTGGCAGAGAAGCTGGATGCCGTGACCGAGGCGCAGGTGAAGGCCAAAGGCACCATCGTCCGCTCTACCGCCCTGCTGCTGGACAAAAGCGGCTCCATGACCGAGGCTATCGAGATCGGCAAGCGGCTCGGCTCCCTGATCGCCGGTATCTGCCAGGCCGAGCTGTACGCCTACGCCTTTGACACGATTCCCTACCCCATCGAAACGACCAGCCCGGCCCTGGCCGACTGGGAGCGGGCGCTGCAGGGCCTCCAGGCGGGGGGCAACACCTCCTGCGGTGTGGCCGTGGAGTTTATGCGCCGCAAGCGCCAGGTGGTGGAGCAGATCGTCATCGTCACCGACGAGCAGGAGAACACCAGCCCGCCCTTCGTGGAGGCGCTGCAGCGCTATCGGGAGGAGCTGAAGGCTGATCCCCACGTCGTGTTCGTCAAAGTGCGCGGGGCCACGGCGCAACTGGAGCAGGAGTGCCAGCGGGCGCGCATCGCCTTTGACGCCTACCAGTTCACCGGCGACTACTACGCCCTGCCCAACCTGGTGTCGCTGCTAAGCCGGCCCACCAGGCTCGACCTGCTGCTGGAGATCATGGCCTACCCGCTGCCGCAGCGCAAGGCGGCGTGAGACTCTGAGCTGACGAAGAAGCGTGACGTATGAACAGCGCCGAACGGGTTCAACTAAGCAAACTAATGAGCTATCTACTGCGGCACCGGCCCGACGAAGCTGGCCTGACGCTGGACGAGAACGGGCTGGTGCCGCTGTCGGCGCTGCTGGCCGCTATCCGCCTGCGCTCCGGCTACACCTGGGTCGCCGCCGAGGACATCCGGGAAGTGGTGGCCACTTCCGATAAGCAACGCTTCCGCCTGGTGGGAGACTGTATCGGCGCTCGCTACGGCCACAGTCAGCGCGTGAGGCCGGTCGCTACTGGTACACCGGTAGAGCCGCCCGAGCTCCTGTATCACGGCACCGCTCGCCGTGCTGTCCCCGCCATCCTGGCCACAGGCTTGCAACCGCGGGGGCGGCAGTTCGTTCACCTCTCCGCCACATTGGATAGCGCCCGCGGCGTGGGGCGTCGCCGGGACGACCGGCCAGCCCTGCTAATCATCCACGCCCAATCGGCCCACGCCGATGGGCTGACCTTCTACGCTCCCACACCCGACGTCTATCTGGTCAGCCACGTACCGCCGGCCTATATTACACTGGCGCCGGAATGATAAAAGATGCAGTAAGCAAGCGTCTTGCCTCCTGCCTCCTGCCTCTTGCTTCCTGCCTCTTGCTTCTTGCACAGTGAACATCCAAGACCTGCTCTCCAAAATGGCCACAGCCGAGACGGCGTTTCTGGACACCGCGTTCCTGGCGCCGGTTCTGCCCGGCCGCCAGGTGCGCGTGCGTATCGCCGGCCTGGTCTGCACGCTGCGCGTCAGCGGCGCAGCGCAGCCTGGCTGGGCCATCCTCAAGCCGCTCTCCCTGGATCGGGCGCAGGTCATCGCCAGGCCCAGCCCGCGCCAGATCCACGATTACCTGGCCCTGTTCCCCGCCATCAAGCTGGTGCTGGTGAGCCGCGCCCGCCGCGACTGGCTGGCCCTGCCCGCTAATCGGGCCGACACTCGCTTCCAAATAGACGGCCCCGTGCGTGTCCACCTGGCGACTGGCGTGGAGCCTTTCCAGCAGGTCGTGGCTCGCTTTGACGGGGCGCAGTTCTGGTTCCAGGAGGTGGACCGGCGCCGCAACCCGGCCATCGCCGCCTACCTGCGGGAGGCCCTGGCTGCTGAGACGCCGCCCGACGACCTCCACAAACCAACGCTGACCGCCGAGGAGCGCGAAGCCTATGGCCTGCTCTACCAGGCTATTGAAGAAGCCCGGCGCGATCGCGTGGAGATACGCCTGGCCGATGCTCTGGCCCACGCCGGTGCTGAGCTGTCTTCTTACATCGAACGGGATGACGCCTACACGGTGGCGTTTACCGTGGATGGCCTGCCCCACCGCTCCACCGTACGCAAGGACGACCTGACGGTGCTGGTGGCCGGCATCTGCCTCTCTGGTCAGGATCAGCGTTTTGACCTGCAAAGTCTGGTCGGCGTCATCCGTGAGGGGGAGCATGGCCGGTGGGACGACTAATGGATCCTGATGATGACGCCTACTGGCAGGTTCCCCCTGACGAAGGCCAGTAGCAAGAAACACAATGGACGAAAACGAACTTGCTTTGTTACAAGAGACCCTCAAGCAGTTGCCCTATCCTCCACTTTTTGTAACAGTCAGTGGGGCACACCTGTACGGTTTTCCCTCGCCCGACAGTGACTTTGATCTGCGGGGCGCTTACGTGTTACCACTGGCAGCGGTCATTGGACTGGAACAGCCAAGGGAAACGATTACGCACACCTGCGAGCAGGCCGGGCGTCAGATAGACATGGTGGTCCATGATGTCAAGAAATTCTTGACTTTGCTCCTGAATAAGAATGGCTATGTCCTGGAGCAGCTCTACTCTCCGCTGGTGGTGCAAGGTGAGGCCGTTCTAGAGGAACTACGGGTGCTGGCCCAAGGCTGCATCACCCGCCACATCTACCACCACTATAACGGCTTTGCCCGTGGGCAGATCAAGATTTTCGCCGCCGAGTCGCCCCGCCGAGTCAAGACGTTGCTTTATATCTACCGTGTGCTGCTGACCGGCATCCTGCTGCTGGAGACGGGCCAGGTCGAAGCCAATCTACCCCGCCTGAATGAGACGTTCCGCCTGCCCTTCATCCCCGACCTGATCGCCCGGAAACAGCAAGAAGGTGCGGTGCTCAATGAGGCAGACCTAACAATGCATCAGGCCACCATTGCCCGATTGCAAGCGCGGCTGGAGACAGCGTTTCAGGGATCGCCCTTGCCGGAATATCCCGCTGCCAAAGCGGCGTTGAATGACTTCCTGGTGCGGGTGCGACTGGAGGCGCACCGTGGGTGAGCCCTTCTGGGAGAGCAATTTAATCTACAAGGTCATCGCTGGCAGCCAGGCCTATGGGCTGGATACGCCAGAGAGCGACCTGGACGTGCGGGGGGTGTGCATACCGCCTCGGCGCTGCCTGCTGGGCTTGAGCCCGTTCGAGCAATGGGAGCACCAGGGTGAGGCTGGGGACGTTGTTATCTATGCCCTGGCCAAGTTCGTGCGCCTGGCGCTGGCCTGCAACCCTAACGTTATCGAGTTGCTATACACCGACCAGCGCCACGTCCTGTTTGTGAACGACTACGGCCAGCGGCTGCTGGAGCATCGGCATCTGTTCCTCTCTAAGCGGGCAGGTCAATCCTTCACTGAATATGCGATCAGTCAGTTGCGGCGCATCGAGCGACACCATCGCTGGATCATTAATCCGCCTGACCACCAGCCCACGCCGGAGGAATTCGCCGCCTGGCCAGCCGAGGGCCGTTACAAGTTCCCGGATAACGATGCCTACCGTGCTTACCAGGCAGCCCTCAAGCACTGGAACCAGTATCAGGAATGGCAGCGTAACCGGAATCCGGCCCGCGCTGAGCTGGAGCGTCAATATGGCTACGATACCAAGCACGCTGTTCATCTGCTGCGCTTGCTCAAAACGGGCATGGAGATCCTGGAGACTGGTCAGGTGCACGTTTACCGACCCGATCGGGAGTGGCTGATGGCAGTGCGCCACGGGTTACTGTCGTACGAGGAATTGCTGGCCTTGGCGGCCACTTACGAAGCGCGCCTGGGGCAACTGTACGCCACTTCCCCCCTGCCCGAAGAGCCCGATGCCGATGCCGCCGAAGCCTTGGTGATGGAATTACAGGAGCGATTCTTGTGGGCAACCCGACCAGCCACGTGAAAGATGAAGCGCCATCACGCCTTACTCCTCGAAACGGTGGTGACTCGCCATCACGCCTTGCTTCTCGAAACGGTGGGCGTGATGGCGCTTCAGAAGAGGTGGCCGTGCTGATCGGCCAGCGCCGCGGCCGCCTCTGGTACGGGCGACTGCGGCAGCGCCAGGTGGGCAAGCCGGCCTCCGTGGAGTTTGACTGGCGCTGGGTGCTGGCGCGGGAAGAGCGCCGGGGCGATGTCATCGGCTTCTACCACACTCACCCTTCAGGGCTGACCACGCCCAGCCAGCGTGACGTGCGCACCATGCGCGCCTGGGTCGGCTGCTTTGGCAAGCCGCTGCTGTGCTTGCTCGAGAGCGCTGGCGTGCTCACCGGCTACGTCTTCGCAGACGACGAAGCCAGCGGCACGCCGCTCGACGAGCTGCAACGCTTCCCACACAACACCATCGTAGGGGTAAGCAACAAGTGAGATGACAGGTGGCGAGTTCTCACATGCTCTGCATCCGAATCGGTGGCATGTGAGAACTTGCCAACGCCACCCCTTCGAATCCAGAGCGTGCGACAACCTGTCAGAGGAGACCTGTGGACGATCTAGCTGTGGCCAAAGAACTGACGGGCCTGGATGATAAGTGGCTTCAGCCCTTTGACGTGACCGACCCTTTCAACGCCGGTCGGCGACTGGAAGGTTATCTCTCCCAGAAGCCGGATCACCGCTACGGGGCACTGGCCATCACGCGTGTGGATGACCAGCCCGCGCCGCAGATCATCTACGCCACGCCCAAACTGCCATATCCCTTTGGGCGGGACGGGCAGTTTCATTTCCCGCCGATCCGGGCCATTGCCATCTACGAGAAGCTGGACGGCACCAACGTTTGCGCCTATGCCTACCACGACGCTACTGGCCAGACCTTGGTGACCTACAAGCTACGCCTCCACCCGGTGCTGCGCAACAGCTCCTGGGGAAATTTCCTGGACATGTGGCAGGAGATGCTGGCCCGCTATCCGGCCATCCCTGACCTGGTGCCCCGCAATGGCTGTGCGATCAGCCTGGAGTTGTACGGCAGCCGTAACACCCACCTGCTGGTCTATCCCCAGGAACTGGACACGGCGGTACTCTTTGGCGTACGGGCGGACGCCTCGGTTGTGCCGCCGGACATGCTGGACCATGCACCCGTGCCGGCCGCGCCGCTGCTGGGCGTGCTGCGCGCCGGTGAAGACCCGGTTGCCCGTTATGCCGCCATCCGCGCCGAGATGGAGCGCCAGAATCGCCCGACAGAGGACGAGCATCTGACTGGCATCGAGGGCGCGGTGTGGTACGTGACTCAGGCCTCCGGTCAGGTCACAATGTTCAAGTGTAAGCCTGAATCGGTGGAGGCGATCCACTGGGCCACAGGCATCAACAAGGCAGCCGTAACCGCTACTTGCTGGAACTTGCTGGAGACGAGCGACGAATTGACTTACGAGGCTCTGCTCCCCTTGCTGCTGGAGGAGTACAGCCTGGGCGAGATAGAAGCCTTCCGGCCGTACATTGATCGCTGCCTGGCTGAAGTGCGCGCCCAGGTCGCCTTCCGCGACCGGGTGCTGGCGGCCTACGCGACTCTCGGCCTCTCGCTGCAGGAGGACAAAGTGGCGGTAATGCGTGCCCTGTCCAACTACTTCAGTCGGCAGGAGATGAAGCGGGTATACGCCGTCCTGGTCCGGTACACTTCGGCTCATTCCTGAGAGGAAGCTAGAGACATGCGTGACGCCTTTCATCACGAAACCCTTTATCGGGGCGCGGCTGCCCTGGCCAAGCTGGGGCAGCTCCGCCTGACGGTGTGCGGGGCCGGCGCCGTCGGCTCTCACCTGGTGCACAACCTGGTACGCCAGGGCGTGCGCCAGGTGACGGTCATTGACTTTGACCGCGTGGAGGCGCATAACGTGGGCACCCAAACCTACGCCGAGAGCGACGTCGGCGCCTTCAAGGTAGATGTGCTCCAGGCCGAGGTGTTCCGCGCCGTGGGGGTCGAGATCACCGCCGTGCGCCAGCGCCTGACCGAACGCAACGTGGGCAAGCTGCTGGCCGGGGCCGGTTTGGTGATAGACGGCTTTGATACACAAGCCTCACGGGCCCTGGTGACTGGGCATTGCCGGGCGATGGGCATCCCCTGCCTGCACGTCGGCCTCAGCGCCGATTACGCCGAGGTGATCTGGAACGAGGACTACCGCGTGCCCGGCGACGTGACCGAGGCCGGCGCCGACGTGTGCGATTATCCCCTGGCGCGCAACCTGATCCAGTTCGCCGTGGCCCTGGTCAGCGAGGCGGTGGTGCGCTTTGTGCTGGAAGGTCAGCGCCAGAACTACTCGTTCACGCTGCGGGATCTGCGCGTCAACGTGGAGAGATGATGCACCGCTGGCTGCAAGCCGTCGCTGCGGCCTACGCCGCTGGCGCCGACACCTGGGCGGCGGACGGCGTGGCCGTGCAGCGGGTAACCGGCGGGGCCAACAACGCCCTGTACCGCCTCGAGGTAGATGGCCAACGCTACGCCGCCAAGCTGTGCGTCGCCGACGAGCGGCGGCGGGCGGCGCGGGAATATGGCGCATTGCGCCTGCTGCAAGCGGCGGGGCTGGACATCGCCCCGGCGCCCATCGCCCTGGACGAAAGCTGCACCCTCCTCCCCTTCCCCACCGTCGTCTACCGCTGGCTGGCTGGAGAGCCGCTCGGCCCCTCGCCTACGGCGCCGCAACTGGCCGCCTTGTGGGACAGCATCCAGCAGATGCACACCCTCCAGCCAGGCGATCACGCGGCGGCCGATCTCCCCACGGCCTGGTTCCACTGGTTCGACTTCACACCGTACCTCAGCGAACTCCACGACTTCCTGGCCGAGTACGGCCCCTGGCTGGCCGCCACCTTCCCAGACGGACGAGACCTGCACGCTCGTCTGGGCCGATTGGTGGACAGTTGTACGCAGGTCATGCTGACCTGCGGCGTGGATCCCGGCCGCGATAGCGTGCCGTTGCGCCTGTGTCACGTGGATCCGAACCTGGCCAACGCCATTTGGAGCGAGGGCCGGCTGCGCTGGGTGGACTGGGAGTACAGCGGCTGGGGCGACCCCGCCCTGGAACTGGCCGACCTGCGCTGGCACGGCGCCCTGGCCGGGCTTAGCGAGGCGCAACACGCCTGGCTGCGCGCCAGCTATCGCTGGCCAGACGGTGACCCTGGTTTTGCCGCGCGACTGGCCGTGTGGGATCGCCTCCTGGCCACGCGCTGGCCTTTCCTGGTCGCCCGCTGGCTGTGGAGCCAGTACCATGGCCCCGACCGCCTCCGCCTGACCCCCTTCACCGCCGCCCCCGCCGAGCTGTACGCCCGCCTCGTCCGCTTCATTGCGCGGGCAGAATACCTGGCCGACCGCCAAAGCATCAACAAGACCTGACGGGATTCCAAAAATCCGCAGGGCCCTGTCAAAGTCATTTTGGGGGTCATTGCGAGCCCCGCAGGGCGAAGCAATCTCACTGTTGCGCCATGAGGGAGATTGCTTCGCTGCGCTCGCAATGACGCGATGTTGACTTTGACAGGGCCCTGAAAAACCCGTCAGGTCTATTGACTTGGCGAGAAAAAGGTGATATAATCCACAATAGCGTTGGAGCATCCCCACGCGGCTACTGCTTAGCCACACCTGTTGGTCACATTCCGTTGGCCAGAGGAAGCCCCAGACGCCGATGTCCCTGGCGCTGGGCACACAGTACAATCCCAAATCCAATCAAATCCCAAACTCAAAGCACACCGCCGGTCGTAGACCACGCGGCAGTGAAGGGGCGAATACCCTCCCATGAGATCGGCTGACCCCAAGCAAGAGCAGCAGCACAGATCCTCAAGCTATCTTTCCCCACAAACTTCCTGATCTAGAGGCCGAAGCACCTCGCTATTGGCGCGCCCCTGTCCGGCGCGTCGTTCCCGGCGAGGTTACAAAAGGAGCGTCGGTGGCCCTCAAGCCCTGGCGAGAATAGAGATACCATGGAACAAGCACAATTGAATATTGCCGAACTGGAAACCAAAAGCCTGGACGAATTGCAGGAGATAGCCAAGGAGCTAGAGGTCTCCGGCTACACGCGCCTGCGCAAGCAGGACCTCATCTTTCGTCTCCTGCAGGCGCAAAGCGAGCAGCAGGGCTACATCTTCGGCCGGGGCATCCTGGAGATCATCGAGGAGGGCATAGGCTTCCTGCGCCAGGATGCGCTTCTCCCCGGCCCCAACGACATCTACGTCTCCCAATCGCAGATTCGCCGTTTTGGCTTACGCACCGGAGACATGGTCACCGGCCAGACCCGTCCTCCCAAAGAGACCGAGAAATACTTCAGCCTTCTGCGGGTGGAGGCGGTGAATGGGCTGGATCCCGAAGTCGCCAAGAAACGCCCGTACTTCGATAACTTCACGGCCATCTTCCCCAACCGCATGCTCAACCTGGAGACCACCCCAGACAACCTCACCACCCGCCTGATCAACCTGGTGACCCCCATCGGCCGGGGGCAGCGTGGCCTGATCGTCTCCCCGCCCAAGGCCGGTAAAACCACCATCCTCAAGCACATCGCCAACGGCATCACGGCCAACCACAACGACGTGCACGTCATGATCGTGCTCGTCGGCGAGCGGCCGGAGGAGGTGACGGACGTCAAGCGCTCCGTCAAGGCCGAGGTAGTCAGCTCCACCTTCGACGAGCCGGTGGAGGATCACACGCGGGTGGCCGAGTTAGCCCTGGAGCGAGCCAAGCGCCTGGTGGAGAGCGGCCGGGACGTGGCTATCCTCATGGATTCCATCACCCGTCTGGCGCGAGCGTACAACCTGGCCGTGCCGCCCAGCGGACGCACCCTGTCCGGCGGCCTCGATCCCGTGGCCCTCTACCCGCCCAAGCACTTCTTTGGCGCCGCCCGCAACATCGACGAGGGCGGCAGCCTGACGATCATCGCCACCTGCCTGGTGGATACCGGCTCCCGCATGGACGACGTGATCTACGAGGAGTTCAAGGGTACAGGCAACATGGAGCTGGTGCTGGATCGCAAGCTCCAGGAGAGACGCGTCTTCCCGGCCATTGACATCCAACGCTCCAGCACCCGCCGTGAAGAGCTGCTCCTGGACGATACCACGCTCAAGCAGG
>Ga0194127_10007502_pt1 | contig 12012 bp, 12 predicted proteins | sample TA2KigC100mmetaG_FD_148624 | JGI IMG/M metagenome (GOLD analysis project Ga0194127, IMG submission 148624) | Freshwater microbial communities from Lake Tanganyika, Tanzania - TA2015036 Kigoma Deep Cast 100m | ecosystem: Environmental > Aquatic > Freshwater > Lake | place: Tanzania: Lake...
CCCCCGGTCGGCTTCACCGAGCTTGTACGTGCGCAGCACCAGCGCTTCGGTCGTGACTAGCGGCATGCTCTGGCAGGCCCGGCTTGCGGCACGTTCACATTCTATCCTCAGTCGTCGTCCCGGACACCCAACTGGTCGAGCACCCGCGGGTCCTCTCGCCAGCCCGCGCGCAGCTTCACCCGCAGATCCAGGTAGACCTTGGTCTCGAAGAACTGCTCCAGCTCCTGCCGCGCCTCGGTGCCGATCCGCTTGATCATCGATCCGGCCCGGCCGATCACGATGGCCTTCTGCGAATCGCGCTCGACGAGGATGCTGCAGTACAGGCGCATCACACCGCCGTCGTCCGGCTCCTGGAACTGATCCACCACGACGGCGGTCGTGAACGGCAGTTCGTCACGGGTGTGGTGCAGCAACTTCTCGCGGACGACCTCCGCCACGTACGCCCGCTCGGGCTGGTCGGTCAGGTAGTCGTCCGGGTACAACGGATCGCCTTCGGGCAGGCGGGCCAGGAACTCGGACTCGAGGCGGTCGAGGCCGTCGCCGGTCAGCGCCGAGATCGGGACGATAGCGGTGAACGGCGCCATGCCGCTCCAGCGCTCGATCATCGGCAACAGACGCGGCTTCTCGATCAGATCGGTCTTGTTCAGCCCCAGTACGATGGGTGCCTTGGTGCGTGCCAGCAGGTTGGCCAGGTACTCGTCGCCGCGGCCCGTGGACTCGCTCGCATCGACCACCGCACAGACGACATCGGCCTGCGTCATGCTCTGGACCGCCGCGTCCACCATCCGCACGTTCAATCGGTGGAGGGGCCGGTGCACGCCGGGCGTGTCCAGGTAGACGATCTGCCCGCCGGCCGTGTTGCGCACGCCGACAATCCGATTGCGAGTCGTCTGGGGCTTGTCCGACACGATGGCGACTTTCGTCCCCACCAGCTGGTTGATCAGCGTGGACTTGCCGGCATTGGGCCGGCCGACCAGTGCGACGAAGCCGGCCTTCACGACGACGTCTCCCCGCCCCGGGCCGTGCCGGCGCCGCTCGCAGCCGCTCCGGTCCCGGCCGTCTGCCGGACCCGCAGCCGGTGAACGCGCCGGCGCTCCGCGTCGAGCACCTCCACGTGCAGCGTGCCCACCTGGAACTGCTCACCCGTGGCGGGCACGCGGCCCAGACTGGCCAGCACGTACCCGCCGAAGGTCTCGAAGCCCTCGGGCTCGATGTCGAGACCCAGCCGTTCAGCCACCGTGTGCACGTCGGCCTTGCCGGTGACGAGGAACACGCCCTCGCCTTCGTCGACGACCGGTTCGGTCTCGACGTCGTACTCGTCGCGGATCTCGCCCACGATCTCCTCGAGCAAGTCCTCCAGCGTCACCAGGCCTGCCGTCCCGCCGTACTCGTCCACGACGATGGCAATCTGGACCTGCTGGCGCTGGAACTCGCGCAGGAGGTCCGAGACCTTCTTCGTTTCGGGCACGACGTACGCCGGCCGGACGAGCGATGCCACCGGCACCTCGGGGTCCTGCTCGGCCGGCAGGCGCATCAGGTCCTTGATCACCACGAAGCCGATGACGTTGTCGAGCGACTCGGCGTACACCGGAATCCGGGAGTACTCCTGCTCACGGAAGAACGCCCGTAGTTCGGCGAGCGTCGCCGTGGACCGAATCGCCACGATGTCCGGCCGCGGCGTCATGACCTCCCGGACGAGCGTGTCGCCGAAATCGACGATGGACTGCAGGAGCCGGCGTTCGTCGTGCTCGAACAACCCGCCCTGCTGGCCTGCGTCGAGATACGCCGAGGTGGCCTCCTGGTGTTCTTCGTCGCTGGGTTCCGGCTGGTCGCCGGGGGCGCCGGCGCGGCGCTGACGGGTCCGCCAGACGGGCGACAGCACCACGTCGAGGGCGCGCGCGACGACGTCGAACGACGGCAGCAGGGCATCGAGCACGCGTTCCGGATCCCGGCGCACGAAGGCGAACGGCACGATGTGCTCGAAGACGATCATCAGCGCCACGACCACGCCGGCCGCGGCGGCGACGTGCTGCGGCGTGTCGAGGCCGAAGATCGCCAGCGCACACGCAACCATGGCGATGTGCACCAGCCCAAGCGCGGCCCGTACGGGCAGGAACAGCTTGACGGGGTCATCGAGGTAGACGCCCAGGCGGTCCGTCCGGCCGCTCCGCTCGGCCACCAGGCGCAGCGGCAGGCGCATCAGCGAGGCGAACGCCACGCCGACGGTGCCGAGGTATCCCGCCATGACGGCCAGGAGCGCCAGGCACAGCGGCATCATGCGTGCCGCCTGCGCGCGCGCGCGATCAGCCCTTCGCGCAGCCCGGCCGCGGTGCGCAGGCGGGCCTCGAGGCGGGCCATCCGACCGCGGTCGGTCTCGTGGTCGTAGCCGAGCAGGTGCAGCAGTCCATGCAGCACCAACACGCGCACCTCTGTCCCAAGCGAGTGCCCGGCCGCCGCCGCCTGGCGGCGGGCCACGCCGAGGGCAATGACGATATCTCCGAGAACGCCGTCGACGGGCCGGTGCGACGGCGACGCGGGAAACGACAGCACATCGGTCGCCGCGTCGGCGCCCCGGTAAGTGCGGTTCAGCTCGCGCATGCGGGCGTCGGTCACGATGGCCACGGCCACGTCGCCCCGGGCCCGGCCCGGCGCGGCCGAGGCCAGCCACGCGCCCAGCCCGGGCAGGCGAACCGGCGACGCGGTGGTGTTGGTCACCGACACCTGCAGGCCGCCCGGTCGAGGTCCGCCGTCAGCCACGGGGCACGCTCCCGTGGGCGGGCCTGGACCCGGCCGCGTCATCACCGACCTGCTGATCCCAGGCCTCGTAGGCCCTCACGATCAACTGCACGATGCGGTTGCGCACCACGTCCTTGTCGTCGAAGTAGACGAACGACACGCCCTCAACTCGGTGCACGATCTTCATGGCCTCGATCAGTCCCGACGCTTTGCCGGCCGGCAGGTCGATCTGCGTGATGTCCCCGGTGATGACGGCCTTCGATCCGAAACCCAGGCGCGTCAGGAACATCTTCATCTGCTCGCTGGTCGTGTTCTGCGCCTCATCGAGGATGACGAACGCGTCGTTGAGCGTGCGGCCGCGCATGAACGCCAGCGGGGCGATTTCAATCGTGCCCCGCTCGATCAGGCGCGCGGCGCGTTCGCCGTCCATCATGTCGTACAGCGCGTCGTAGAGCGGCCGCAGGTACGGATTCACCTTCTCCTGCAGGTCGCCCGGCAAGAACCCCAGGCGCTCACCCGCCTCGACGGCGGGCCGCGCCAGGACGATGCGCGTCACCTTCTTGGCCAGGAGACAGGACACGGCCTGCGCCATGGCCAGGTACGTCTTCCCCGTGCCCGCCGGACCGATGCCAAACACGACATCGTGGCGATCGATCGCCTCGAGGTACCGTCGCTGGTTGACCGTCTTCGCCGTCACGTGCCGGCGACCGGCCGGGCGGCCGGCCGACCGCAGCATGTAGTCACGCAGGTCGACGTCGGCGTCCTGGCTCAGGAGGTCGTGCGCGGTCCTCACGTCGCCGTTGGACAGCCGATAGCCTTCGCGATGCAAGCCGACCAACTGGTTGAACAGGCCCTCGACGCGAGCCACGGCACGTTCGTCGCCGGTGACCAGCAGCTCGTGGCCCTGGGTGGCCAGTCTGGCGCCCGTCCGCGACTCGAGAAAGCGCAGGTTCTCGTCGAAGGGCCCGAAGAGGGCTTCGACACCATCGTCGGGGAGCACGATCGTGCGCGTCAGTTCCTGCGTAACGGCTATCTCCTTACGTTACAGCGCTTTAACGAACTCCAATCGTACTCGGACCGCGCACCGGGGGTCAAGGCTCGGTCCGGATCCGCAGATCCCGCAATTGGTTGGCTTCCACGGGCGATGGTGCGTCCGACATGAGGTCCACAGCCTGGGCTGTCTTCGGAAACGCCATCACATCCCGGATCGACGACTCGCCGGCCAGGATGGCCACAATGCGATCGAGCCCCAGCGCGATGCCGCCGTGGGGCGGCGTGCCGTACTCGAGCGCTTCGAGGAAGAACCCGAAACGCTGCCTGGCGTCCGCGTCGCTGATCCCCAGGGCTCGGAACATGCGCTGCTGGAGGGCGTTGTCGTGGATCCGGATACTGCCGCCGCCGATCTCGCTGCCGTTGAGAACCAGGTCGTAGGCCTGGGCCCGCACGCGTCCCGGGTCGTGCTCGAGGCGATCCATGTCGTCCTCGATGGGCGACGTGAACGGGTGGTGCATGGCTACCCACCGCCGATCGTCGGCGTCCCAGTCGAGCAGCGGGAAGTCCACGACCCAGGTGAAGGCGAACGCGTCGGCCTGCAGCCAGCCTTGCGCCTTCGCAATCTCGAGCCGCAGCATGCCCAGGGCCTTCGAGGCCGCGTCGGCCGGGCCGGCGGCCATCAGGAGCAGGTCGGCCTCGCCGGCGCCGGCGCGCGTCAGCGCCGACGTGATGGCCGCCTCGCCTGCGGCCTTGAGGGCGGAACTCTGGACTGCGCCGCCGCTGCGGCGCGCCCACACGAGGCCGCCGGCGCCCTGGGCGCGCGCCTGTTCGTTCAGCGTGTCGAGCTGCTTGCGCGAGAACCCGGCCGCGCCGGGCACGACGAAGCCGCGGACCACGCCGGCGGCGGCAACGGCATCGCGGAACACCGAGAACGTCGAGCCGGCAAACACGTCCGACAGATCGCCGATGACCATGCCCACGCGGAGATCCGGCTTGTCGGACCCGTAGTGCGCCATGGCGTCCGCGTAGGACATGCGCGGGAACGGGACGGTCACCTCGCGGCCGGCGACGCGGAACAGGTCGCGGATGAGCGGCTCGATCGTGGCGAAGACGAGTTCGCGCGTGGCGAACGACATCTCGACGTCGATCTGGGTGAACTCGGGCTGCCGATCAGCGCGCAGGTCTTCGTCGCGGAAACACTTGGCGATCTGGAAGTAGCGGTCGGTGCCCGCGATCATCAAGATCTGCTTGAAGAGTTGCGGCGACTGCGGCAGCGCGTAGAACTCGCCGGGGTGCACGCGGCTCGGCACGAGATAGTCCCGGGCGCCTTCCGGCGTGGACTTCGTCAGGATGGGCGTCTCGACTTCCCAGAAGCCCAGGCTGTCGAAGTACGAGCGCGTGGCCATGGCCAGCTTGTGGCGCAGGTGCAGGCTGCGCTGGAGGGCGGGCCGCCGCAGGTCGAGGTACCGATACTTGAGGCGCAGGTCTTCGTTCGCCGTCACGTCCTCGCCGATGACGAAGGGCGGGACCTTCGCCTCGCTCAGCAGCTTCAGCTCGCCGGCCCGGACCTCGACCGCGCCCGTCGGCATCCTGGGATTGACCGCTTCGGGCGCGCGCGGACGCACCAGCCCCTTCACGCCGATCACGTACTCGGCGCGGACGTGCTTGGCCCGCTCGCGCAGCACGTCGTCCTCGAACACCACTTGTGTCAGGCCGTAGCGGTCGCGCACGTCGACGAAGACGAGCGCGCCGAGGTCGCGCACGCGGTGCACCCAGCCGAGCAGCAACACCTCGTCACCCGCGTGGGCGGCGCGCAGGTCGCCGCACGTATGCGTCCGTGTCCAGTTGCCGAGTTTGTCTACCACGATGCCCTCGCCTGGCCGCAGTGCGCGACGATCTCGGCGCGCGGCACGCGCACCTGGTCGCCGGTCTTCATGTGCTTCACCGCCACGACGCCGGCGGCCAGCTCGTCGTCGCCCAGAATCAGCGCGAGCGCCGCGCCGAGGCGATCCGCCCGCTTCATCTGCGACTTGATGCTGCGTCCTTCGTAATCCATGTGCGCCTCGAAGCCGGCCTGGCGGAGTTCCCGCAGCAGGGCGAGGGCCGCCGGACGGGCGGCGTCGCCCAGTGCCGCCACGAAGAGCGGCATGCGGGTGGCGGCCCCCAGTCCCGCCGGCATCGCAAGGACGAGGCGTTCGACGCCGGCGGCGAACCCGATGCCGACGCGGTCGGGTCCCCCGAGCTGCTTCACCAGGCCGTCGTACCGCCCGCCGCCCAGGATGGCGCTCTGGGCCCCGATGTTGCCCGCCAGGATCTCGAACGTCGTGCGCGTGTAGTAGTCGAGGCCGCGCACGAGCCGGTGTGACACGCGGTACGGCAGGCCGTACATCGTCAAGTACTGCTCCACCGCCGCGAAGTGCGTGCGGCAGCCCTCGCACAGGAAGTCCACCGAGTGCGGCAGCGCATCGATGATGGGCTGATCGGCCGGGACCTTGCAGTCGAAGATGCGCAGCGGGTTCGCGACGGCACGACGCTGGCAGTCCTGGCAGAGCGTCTCGCGGTCGTCGCCGAGGGCGGTGACGAGCGCGGCGCCGAACGCGGGCCGGCACGCCGGGCACCCGACGGAGTTGATGACGAGTTCGACGTCGGTGATGGCGAGGGCCGCGATCAGCGACCAGGCGAGGTCGATCACTTCGGCGTCGATGGCGGGGTCTGTGACACCGAACACCTCGACGTCGAGCTGGTGGAACTGGCGGTACCGGCCCTTCTGCGGACGCTCGTAGCGGAACATGGGGCCCATCAGATAGAGCTTGGGGGCCGCCATGTGCTGCTCGAGGCTGTGCTCGACGAACGCGCGCACGAGGCTCGGCGTGGCTTCCGGGCGCAGCGTGATCCGCTCGCCGCCCTTGTCGGTGAAGGCGTACATCTCCTTCTGGACGATGTCCGTCGTTTCGCCCGTGCCCTTGGCGAACAGTTCTTCCCGCTCGATGACCGGCGTGCGGACTTCGGCGTACCCGTACCGCTCGAACAGACTGCGCGCCGTCGCTTCCACGCGCTGCCAGCGCTCGACTTCGCCGGGCAGGATGTCGTGCGTGCCTCGAATCGCCGGAATCATGGTTCCATGTAGTCCTTGCGGTACTCCACGTACCGCCGTGCATAGCCCCGAATCGTCTCGATCTCCTCGTCCGTCAGCTCGCGCTTCACGCGGGCCGGGCGGCCCATGACCAGGGAGCGCGGCGGCGCCACGAAGCCCTCCGTGAGCAGGGCGCCGGCGGCCACGATGCTGCAGTCGCCGACGGTAGCGCCGTTCATCAACTGCGCGCCCATCCCGATCAGGCAGACGTTGCCGATCGTGCATCCGTGCAGCAGCGCCGAGTGCCCCACGGTCACGTCGTCGCCGACAACCGTCGGGTGCGTGCCGCGCATCACGTGGACCATCGTGAGGTCCTGAATGTTGGAGCGGTCGCCGATGCGGATGTAGTTCACGTCCCCGCGCACGACGACGTTCATCCAGATGCCGCACTCGTCGCCCACGACGACGTCCCCGATGACCTGGGCGCTCTGGTCGATGAAGGCCGACGGCGCGATGCTGGGCAGAATGCCCCGGAACGGACGGATCATGCAGGACCTATCGCTTCAACAGCGCGAGCACGACGCTGATCAGCACACTCGCGAGGACGCACGTCGTGAGGGGCACGTAGAACGAGAACGCGCCGCGTTTCACCAGGAAGTCTCCGGGTAGCCGGCCGATGGGGACGCCCAGCCAGACGAGCGCCCCCAGGGCCGCGAGGAGCAGGCCGACGACCACCATGACCTTGCCGAGTGGCATGCCGTGTCCTTACTTCCCGTCGTCGGCGGGCGTCCGCTAGATGAGGTCGACGCCCGGGAAGAAGTACGCCAGTTCCACCGCGGCGGTCTCTGGCGCGTCCGAGCCGTGCGTGGCATTCTCGCCGATGTCGCTGCCGTACTCGGCGCGCAGCGTGCCCTTCTCGGCCTTCGCCGGATCCGTGGCGCCCATCAGGTCGCGCCACTTGCGGATCGCGCCCTCGGCCTCGAGCGCCATGATGACGACAGGACCGGACGACATGAACTCCGTCAGGCTGGCAAAGAACGGGCGCCCGCGGTGGACCGCGTAGAACCCCTCGGCCTGGGCTTTGGAGAGCCAGACCTTCCGCATGGCGCGAATGGTAAAACCGGCCTGCTCGATGCGGGAGATGATCGCGCCGCTGTGCTGCTTCCGGACGGCGTCCGGCTTGATGATCGCAAATGTTCGTTCCATTGTTCACCGATTATACCGTGCGTCTTGGGGCCAGGCCCCAGAACACCCGGGTGAAATGGGGCCTGGCCCCAGAATACCCGGGTAGAATGCCGGGAGTCATGGGGACCGGTCGCGAGAGTCTCGAGGCGGTGTTCGACAGCCCCGGCCTGGGGGCGCGCCTGCACCGAGGCGTCCACGGGGCGGCCCTGCGGCTCGTGTCGGGAGTCCTGCGCCTGGCGGGACCGGGGATGGCCCGGCGGCTCCCGTCGTTATCGGCCGTCGAAGTCGTTCACGTGCTGCCGGGCCTGGCACCTGCCTTCCACGGCCTGCGGGTCCTCCACCTTTCCGACCTGCACTTGGAGTCCTTGCCGCGCCCGGACGCCGCCATCGCGGCCGCGCTGGCGGCGCGGTGGGACATGCTCGTCTGCACGGGCGACGTCGCGGAGGGCGACGCGGCTCCGTCACGTGTGAGGCGGTTCTTCGAACCGCTCGGGCGACCTGGGCTGATGCCGTGGCTCGCGGTGTTGGGGAATCACGACCGCCTGTCGTTGCGGCCTGCGCTCGAGGGCGTCGGGTTCACCGTGCTGATGAACGCCGCGGTCCCGCTCGTGCGCGGCGACAGCCGCCTGTGGGTGGCGGGCGTCGATGATCCGGCCACGTTCTGGACCGCGGACCTGGCCGGCGCACTGGCGGCGGTTCCGCCAGGCGCGACCACCATCCTGCTCGCCCACGCCCCGGACCTGGCCGAACACGCCGCGGCGGTTGGGTGTGCCCTCTACCTGTGCGGCCACACGCACGGCGGTCAGTTCGTGCTGCCCGGCATCGGCCCACTCTTCTACCGACGTCGGTATCCACCCGATCGCATCGCAGGGGCCTGGCGGGCGGGCCAGATGGGGGGGTACACCACCACGGGCCTCGGCGCCCACCATGGGCTGGTGCGGGTGGGTTGCCAGCCGGAACTCGTGGTCCACGAACTGCGCGCCCTGTGAGCCCGCCTCCGGACTTCGCCGGTTCCGGGCGGCCGCCGCAGGCCCGGACGGCACGCGCCCGGACCGCCCGGCGAATTCTACCCGGGTCTTCTGGGGCCTGGCCCCAGGGCGGCAGGTCGTGGCAGAATGCGGTCAGCCCCCGCCCGCCGCCGGCACGGCCGACGGCCGTCTCGTTCGTGTGAGTCTGACCAGGCGCTTCGCGCCGAGGGGAGCCCACCATGATCGCCGCGCCCACGATGCATCCACCTGCTCATCGCGATCAGTTCGCCTGCAAGGGCACGCTCGAAGGGGACCACCAGACGGACGTCCAGCAGTGCAATTGCCACGGCACGGCGCTCGACGCCAACGGCCTGCCCGCTGACGACGTGGCGATTGCCGAAGACGTGATGGGCGCGGAAGTCGACGCAACCCAGGGATAGGCGGCCCAGCGCCGCCGGCCGGACACCTACCGCAGCCGCGCCATGATCTCGTCGAGCGCGGCCCTGGATGGCCGCGTCTTGTCCTCGCCCAACATCGATAGTGGCACGTCGACGGTGTTGAGCAGGTCCGTGAACGTCGGCTTGTTCGCATCGATGTAGATCAGGCCCGTGGCGAACTCGCCCTTGTCGGCGCTCTCCTGCAGCAGCGTCAGGGCCGCGATCCTGCTATGCGGGTCGTACCCGTCGTCGAGCTTCTTGAGGAACACGCGCGACCCGTCGGGCATGGTCACGGTCTGGGTGGTACCGGGTTCGTAGTCCACGGTGATGTCATCGAAGAACGGCACGAAGCTGATCTCGCTGACGGGGTCGTCGTGCTCCTTGACGTAGCTGTAGCTCTTGGTCGATCCCTCGTGGTCGTTGAAGGTGACGCACGGCGAGATCACGTCGAGCAGCACGGTGCCCCGGTGAGCGATGGCGGCCCCCAGGAGCGCCGAGAGCTGCTTCTTGTCGCCCGAGAACGACCGTCCGACGAAGGTCGCTCCCAGCTGGATCGCCAGCGCGCAGAGGTCCATGGGCAGCAGGTCGTTCACCACCCCGTTCTTCAGCTTCGACCCGACATCGGCGGTCGGCGACAGCTGGCCCTTCGTCAGACCGTAGCAGCCGTTGTTCTCCACGATGTAGATGATCGGGATGTTGCGCCGCATGAGGTGAACGAACTGCCCAGCCCCGATGGCGCCGGTATCGCCGTCACCGCTCACCCCGATCGGCATCAGGAACTTGTTGGCCAGCATGGCGCCGGACGCGACCGCCGGCATGCGTCCGTGCACGGCGTTGAAGCCGTGCGACCCGCCCAGGAAGTACGCCGGGCTCTTGCTCGAACAGCCGATGCCCGACAGCTTGATGACACGGCTCGGGTCGACGCCCATCTCCCAGAACGCGTCGACGATGCGCTCCGAGATGGCGTTGTGGCCGCAGCCGGCGCAGAGCGTGGTCTTGCCGCCGCGGTAGGTGGCCACCTCGAGGTTGATGCGATTGGTCTTCTTGCCGGGTGCTGGCGCTGCGGTGGTCGACATGGTCACCCCTTCACCGTTTCGGATTCCTGCGCCGCCACTTCGTCGCTGATCGACCGCGCATCGATGGGCAAGCCGGTGTAGTAGAGCACGCTGCGGAGCTTGCCGATCTGGCTGGGCGAGAGATCGAGCTTCAGCAGCGACAACATCTGGGCATCGCGGTTCTGCTCGATGACGTAGACGCGCGTGTGGGCGTCGATGAACCGCTCCACCTCATGCGTGAACGGGTACGCCTTGAGCCGCAGGTAGGACGTGCGGATGCCGGCGGCGCGGAGCTGGTCCCGCGCCTCCTCAACCGATGCGTGGCTGCTGCCGTACGCCACCAGCGCGATCGCGGCGCCGGGCTCCACGTGGATGTCCTCCACGGGCACCCACTGCCGCGCCGTTTCGAACTTCCGCGCCAGCCGGTCGACGTTGGCCGTGTAGTCCTCGGCGCGTTCCGTGTACTGGCCCTTCGCGTTGTGGCCGGAGCCGCGGTTGAAGTACGCCGGCATCCCGTCACCAGGTACCGTCCGCCAGGGGATGCCGTCGCCGTCGACGTCCATGTACCGGCCCCAGTCCGTGATGCGGGCCAGTGTCGCCGCATCCAGGCGCTTCCCGCGATCGATGGGCGTCTCGGGATACCTGAACGTGTCGGCCATCCAGGTGTTCATGCCGAGGTCCAGGTCCGTCATGACGAACACCGGCGTCTGGAACCGCTCGGCCAGATCGAACGCCTTCATCGTGAACTCGTAGCACTCCTCAGCCGAACTGGGGATCAGCATGAGGTGCTTCGTATCGCCGTGCGACAGCACCGCCGTCGAGAGCATGTCACCCTGCGCGGTGCGGGTCGGCAGGCCCGTCGATGGGCCCACGCGCTGCACGTTGATGATCACGGCCGGCACTTCCGTGTAGTAGCCGAGTCCCACGAACTCACTCATCAGCGAGACACCGGGCCCCGAGGTCGACGTCATCGCACGGGCACCCGCCCAGCCTGCACCCAGTGCCATGCCGATGGACGCGAGTTCGTCTTCCGCCTGCACCACGGCGAAGGTCGCCTTGCCGGTCTCCGGGTCCATCCGATACTGCTTCAGGTAGTCGATCAGCGTTTCGACGACCGTGGTGGACGGGGTGATCGGGTACCACGTCACCACCGTCACGCCCGCCATCATCGCGCCCACGGCAATCGCGGCGTTGGCTTCGATCAGGAACTTCCCGCCGTTCTCGTTCATGCGCGCGACGCGGAACGGATCACGCTTCGACAGGCGCTGCTCCGCGAACGCGTACCCGGCCTTCAGCGCGGACTGATTGAGCGTCACGGCCTTGGCCTTCTTGCCCAGCAGCTTGTTGAGCGCGACGTCCATCTCGGCCATGTCGATGTTCAACAGCTTGCCCAGCACCCCGTCGTAGATCATGTTGCGAACCAGGCGGCGCAGCTTCGCGTCGAGGCAGATCGGCTTGACGAGTTCGTCGAACGGCACCGGATAGAACACCAGGTCGTCCCGGACTTGGTTGAGTTTGAGGGGCTCGTCGTAGACGACCACGGCGCCCGGGTCGAGGGCCCGGAC
>Ga0194127_10007507_pt1 | contig 12007 bp, 8 predicted proteins | sample TA2KigC100mmetaG_FD_148624 | JGI IMG/M metagenome (GOLD analysis project Ga0194127, IMG submission 148624) | Freshwater microbial communities from Lake Tanganyika, Tanzania - TA2015036 Kigoma Deep Cast 100m | ecosystem: Environmental > Aquatic > Freshwater > Lake | place: Tanzania: Lake...
GGGGAGCATCTCGACACGGCGCTGCTGCAGCGCCTCGCCGGCGGCACGCGCGGCCTGTTCCACTTCGTCGCCGACCCGCAGGACGTGCAGAAGGTGTTCGCCGCGGAGGTCAACAGCCTCTTGCTGCCGGCCGCGCGCTCGGTGCGGCTGCGCCTGGAACTCGGCCCCACGGGGCGCATCGTCGAGGCGTTCCACGAGGGAGCGTGCGTGCAGTCCGGTCAGCGCGAACTCGACCTCGACCTGCCCGACCTCAACGCGGGCGCCACCGGCGTCGTGATGCTGCGCGTCCGCGCGCGCCCCGGCGCGCGGGGCCCGATCGAAGCCGACGCGATCCTGACGTTCCGGTCCGCGACGACCGGGCGCAGCGGCCGCGAGTCCGCGCGCGCGGAACTCGGGCTCGAGGCCGCGGCTCGCCCGCAGTTCGACGTCGAGGTGCAACGCAACGCGGCGATCGCGGTGCTCGCGCAGGGGCTCGCCGACATGGCGAAGGCGTGCGACGAGCGGCGCTGGGCCGCCGCCGACCGCGCGCTGCGGCTCGCGCGCGACGAGGCACAGCGGCTGTTCCCCGGCGAGGACCAGGACCTGCAGCGCGTGCGCGAGATCGCCGCCGGCCATCTGCGCACGCTGCAGCGCTACGTCGACCGCTTCCGCGACTACTGAGCCACCACCCGCCACCCCGCCCGATGCAGATCCGCTGCAGCTCCTGCACCCGCACGGTCGCGATCGCCGAGACCGGTGAGCTGCCAGCCCGCTGCCCACACTGCGCGGGTGCCTGCGCCCCCTCCCGCTGCGGTCCGTTCGTGCCGCTGCGCCTCGTCGCGACCGGCGGCATGGGCGAGGTCTACCTCGCGCGCCACCAGGAACTCGGCACCGAGGTCGCGCTCAAGCTCTTGCCGGCGATGCCGCCCGAGTCCGCGAACGCGGTGCGCGAGCGCTTCGCGCGCGAAGCGCGCCTCACGGCCAAGGTCGACCATCCCGGGGTCGTCAAGGTGCTCGGCAGCGACATGGCCGGCGACCGGCCCTACCTCGTGCTCGAGTTCGTGTCCGGGCAGACCCTGCGCCAGCGCCTGCACGCGGGCCCGCTGCCCGTCGTCGAGGCCGCGCGCCTTGCCGCCGCGATCGCCGACGTGCTCGCGGCGGCGCACGCGCACGGTGTGCTGCACCGCGACGTGAAGCCCGACAACGTCATGGTGACCGCTGCCGGCGAGGTGCGCGTGCTCGACTTCGGCATCGCGAAGGCGCTCGGCGACGACGCGCCGCTGACGCGCACGGGCGAGATCGTCGGCACGCCCGAGTACATGGCGCCCGAGCAGCTGCTCGAAGGGCCCGAGGCCACCGACCCGCGCACCGACGTGCACGCGCTCGGCGTGCTGCTCTACGAACTGCTGACCGGCAGGTCGCCGTTCCGCGGCAGCAACCTGTTCCAGGCGTTGAAGCTCGTCGAGTCGCTGGTGCCCCCGCCGCCCTCGCAGCACCGCGCGCAGGTGCCGGGCCCGCTCGACGCCGTGGTGGCGCAGGCCCTGCAGAAGCACCGCGACGGACGTTTCCCGACGGCCTCCAGGTTCGCGGCGGCCGTGCGGCAGGCGGTACCCGAGGCGGTGCCGCGCACGCCCCCGGCGGCACGTTGGCCGCGGCAGGCCCTGCTGCTCGCGGCGGTGCTCGTGCTCGGCGCGGTCGGCCTCGGCCTGCTGCTGCGCGGCGACGGCGGTCGCCAGACCACCGGCCAGGACGACGGGACCGGCCGCACCGTCGAGCCGAGCCCCGAACAGGAAGCCGCCGAAGCCGCCCGCCAACTCGCCGAGGGGCAGTGGTTCCTCGGCCTCGCGCGCGCGCAGCGTGCGGCCGGCGGCGCACCCGGCGGCAAGCGCCTCGTCGCCGACGCCTTCCTGCTCGCGCACTGGGCCTGGCCGCTCGCCGCCGACCTGCCGCCGTGGTTCGCCGCCACCGCGGAACGGCAGCGCCAACACCTGTTCGGCGACAGCCGCGAACCGATCGAGGGAACTGTCTCGCCCACCGTGTTCGCCGCCGCAACCGCCGGCGAGGCCCGCGCCTGCTTGCTGCGCGACCTCGGCCAGCCGAACCCTGTGGCCGACGAACTGCTGGCCATCCCGGCGCTCGATGCCGCGGCACAGGCGGACGCGCTCGCCAGCTACGCGCAGCGGCTGCCGCTGGACGGGCCCGAACACTGGCTCGCGCGCCTGCTCGAACGCAGGCGCCGCGGTGACCTGCCCGGCTGCACGCAGGCCGCCGAACTCGCGTGGTTGCACGGCGCCGGGGAACTCGCCGTGCTGCTCGACGCCGCCCTGCAGTTCGTCGCGACCGACCCGGGCGGGCCACGACTGCAGCCGCTGCCACCGCCCCGCGCGGCTCTGCTGCGGCGCCGCGTCGGCGCCGCGGACCCGCGCGACAGCCCCGCGAGCCACCTGCTCGTCCTGCTGCTCGACGCCTCGCAGCTCGCCGCCGGCGAACTCGACCTCGGTCCGGCACGGCGTTTCCCTGCGCCGATGCGCAGCGGTGCGGCGGCATGGTGCGTCGCCGCCGCGACGGCGGGCACCGGGCACCAGCCGGGGCTGCTGCTCGCTTCGTGCGCGCTCGGGGCGAAACCCGACTACGCTGCGGTGCCGTGGTCGGCGGTGCCGGCCACCGAGCGGGCGCGGCTCGACCAGGAGGTGCACCGTGGGCAGTGAACCGGACGACGCGAGCGAACTCGCGCAGCGCGCGCAGCGGGGCGACCAGGAAGCGTTCGCGGCGCTCGCGGCGCAGCACGGCCCACGCCTGCTGCGGTTCCTCGTCACGATGACCGGCGACCCGACGGTCGCCGAGGACCTCGCGCAGGACGCGCTGCAGCGCGCGTTCGAGAGGCTCGGCCAGCTCGCGGAGCCGGCGAAGTTCGGTTCGTGGCTGCTCTCGATCGCGTGCAACCGCTGCCGCAACCACCTGCGCGACGAGGTGCAGCGCGTCCACCAGGGCGACGAGGTGCTGGCCGAGGTGCCGGAGGTGCGCCGCTCGGCGCTGAGTTCCCTCGTGCGGCGCGAGGACGCGGCGAAGCTCGCGCTCGCGATCGACCGTCTGCCGATCCTGCTGCGCGAAGCGTTCGTGCTGTTCGTGGTCGAAGGGCTGCCCTACGCGGAGATCGCCGCGGCGACCGGGGCCGCGGAGGGCACGCTGCAGGTGCGCGTGCACCGCGCCAGGGCGCTGCTGCGGCAGCAGCTCGGCGCCGCGGTCGACACGTGGTGGCAGCGGCAGTGAGGGCCGCGCGCGCGCGGGATCAAGTCGCCCCGCGCGCGATGCCGACATTCCCTCCATGGCACGGGTCCGCACGCGCCTCCTCGCCCTCTGCCTCGGCAGCCTCCTGGCGCTGCCTCTGCTCGCCCAGCACGTGCCGCCAGCGCGCCTGCCGTCCACGCCACCACCGCACCCCACGTCCGCCGAGCAGAAGCGCGGCGCGCCGGCCCCGCCGACGCACGACCCGCAGCCCGAGTTGCCGCCGCTCGCCGCCTTCGCGCACGTGCACAGCGGGCACGACGCCTGGCTCGCCGCGCGCAGCAGGAAACAACCCGCCCCAGCACCCGGGCCGCGCCCCGCCGGCGCTGGCCGCTACGTCGCCGCGGTGCTCGTCTGCGCCGACTGCGACCTCGACGTGCCCGCGCTGCTCGGCCTCGCGCGCGCCGACGTGCTGCTGCTCAGCGTGCCTGGCCCGTTCCTGTCGGCCGAGACCACCGCGGCGATCGAGCGTCAGGTGCTCGCCGAACGTCTGTCGCTCGTGCTCGTGCTGACGCACGCGCGCTGCACCACGCTCGAGCCGCCCGCCCCGGCGCCGAAGGACCCCATCGCCGCGCGCGTGCGCTTCGCGCGCGCCGAGGCCGAACGCCGCCGCTTGCCGCTCGGCCGGTGCGTCGGCGCCATGCAGCGCGAACTGCTGCTCGCCGCATCCGACACGCTCGCCGTGCGCGCCGCCGAGGACAAGCTGCGCGTCGTGCCCGGCGAGATCGACGACCGCAGCGGCGCGATCACGTGGCTGCAGAAGCCGATCGACGAACTGCCGATGCCGCCCGTGAAGTGACGGCGCGCCCGGCGCCGCCCGGGCGCCGCTCCCCTGTGGAGACCTGTCCCCACTCTCCACGCCCCGGACCGCGAAGATTTCCGCCGCGACCCTCTCCCTTCGCGCCGGCGCGCCGCTCCAATGTGCCGCCCTGGACCACCTTCGGGAAGGTCCCCACCGCCACCACGGCTCTCGCCGGACCCCTCGCCCGATCCGCATGCGCACCCAGCTCGGCACCTACTGCCAGCAGTTCGATGTCTCCCTGCGTCCGGTGCTCACGGATCTCCAGCAGGCGCTCGCCGCCCTCGACAACGCAGCACCGGGCACCCCCGGCAAGGCGCTGCGGCCCACGCTCGGCGAACTGCACCACCACCTGCACGCGCTGTGCGACAAGGTCGCCGAACAGCAGGCCTACGTGCTGATCTTCGGCCCGCTGAAGAGCGGCAAGTCGACGCTGATGAACGCGATCGCCGGGGCCTACGTCAGCGAGGTCTCGTCGCTGCCCGCCTACCCGTGCCTCGTGTTCACCGGCGCGGGCAAACGCCGCGAGTACGCGGTCACCAGCTACGACGGCCGGCACCGTACGTTCGCCGACGGCCAGGAACTGCACCGCCACATCGACGCGGCGCACGGCGAGCTCGCGCAGGCGATCCGCGCAGCCGAGCAGAAGGGGCAGGTGTTCGACCCGCAGGAGCACTTCGCCAGCGCGATCCGCCGCATCGACGTCAGGGTGCCCGACAGCGAACTCGCGACCACCGGCGCGGTGCTCGTCGACACGCCGGGCCTCTACACGCGCATGCGTTTCGGCTACGACCGCATGACGCGCGACTTCCGCAACGCGGCCGCGTGCGCGATCTTCGTCGTCAAGAGCGACACCTTGTTCCTCGAGCAGGTGTTCGCCGAGTTCCAGCAACTGCTCGACCTGTTCAGCCGCATCTTCCTCGTCGTCAACGTCGACTCGCACAAACGCGACGTGTCGCCCGACGGCAGGCTCGTGCCGAGCATCGAGCAGTCGGAGCCGCAGGCGATCCTGCGCGCGTTCGAGCAGCTGGCGATGTCCGCGGGCCTCGTGCGCGCGGCCAAGGAAGGGCGCGTGCGCATGTACCCGGTCGACCTGCTGCACGCGGCGTCGAGCGTGCTGCAGAAGCAGCCCCAGGAACAGCAGCCCGCGAGCTTCCGCGCCTTCCGCGAGGAGCTCGGCGACTACCTCGCGAGCTCCGAGTACCTGGCCGCGTTCCTGCGCGACTCGCTGCAGCGCGCGCAGACGCTGCTCGGCGAGCTCGACGCGTGCGTGGCGGGCCAGGAGGCCGGGCGACTGCAGGCGCTGCTGCGCGAGATCGACGACGAACTGGCCTTCGTGCGCATGGAACGCCAGCGCGTGCAGCAGGCGCTGCAGCTCGACTGGACCGAGGCGTTCGCGCGGTCGGGCCGCGAGAGCGACGCCGAACTCGAACGCACGGCCCGCGACGCGGGCAGCAAGCTGCTGCGCACGCTCGGCGCCTCGATCGACACCTGGTTCCTGAGCAGCCACAGCCTCGACTGGCTCGTGCAGGGCCAGTGGTCGCCGCTCGTGCGCGACTACCGCGACGAGGTGCTCGCCGCCGGCCGGCGCGTGTTCGACCAGCAACAGGCGCAGCTCGACGCCGGCCTCGACCTGCCCGACGGCGTGCCCGAACTGGCGCGCCGCGCCGGCATCGACCTGCGCCTGCTGCGGGCGCACGCGCTGGCCGACCTCGGCGCCGCCGTGTGGCAGGGCCAGGGGACCGTGCCCGTCGACCGCGACGCGATCCCGCTGAAGCGGAGCATGCTCGACCTCGTCGCGTTCCGCTCGGTCGACCGGGTGCGCGAGCGGCTGTTCGGGCCGAGGACGAAGCCCGACACGAAGATCCCCGGCAAGGAGAAGGCGGCGCGGCTCGGCGAGCCGGGGCGGCTGTTCCTGCACCAGTGCGTGGCGCCCCTCCGCGGCGAACTCGCGCCGAAGACCGTGGCCACGTTGCGGCAGTGGTTCGGGCCGCGACTGCGCGAGGCCGCGACCGTGCGGCTGCGCGAGCAGTTCGCCGCCTACGAGCCGCGCCTCGTGCAGCGGCAGCAGGCGCTCGAGGCCGAGCGCGCGCGGCTGCTCGCGGTCGCCGCACCGCTGCAGCAGGTCGGCTCGAGCGTGCGGGGGCTGCAAGGCAAGCTGCAGGAACTCGGCAAGGCGTTCGACCATGCGGTCGCGAAGGCGCCGGCGCCCCAGCTGGTGATCACGCCGCAGCCGCGCCGCGAGCGTGAGCGCGAGGCCCGCGGCAACCAGCCGGAGAAGCCCGCCCGGCGGAGCTGAGGCCGCGGCCCGTTGCCGGCGACTGCGAGCAGCCGCGCACCCGCTCTTCGCCGGGTCATCTCACGCCGCCCCGGGCTACCTCGTCGACGAACGGCAGCGGGCCCTGCACACGGATCCGTTGTTCACTGCGCAGGTCGCCGGCCGGCGGGTCATGCTCTACCTCGCCACCGAGCACAAGGTCCGCCCCGACCCCTGGACCGCGCTGCAGATGCTCGCCTACCTGGTGGGCCTCTGGCGCGAGGAACTGCGCCGCCGGCCGCGCCCCGGGCGGCTGCCGATGATCCTGCCGATCGTGATCTCGTTCGGCCGCCGCCGCTGGCGCACGACCACCGACCTCGCGGCGCTGCTCGACCTGTCCGGGATGCCCCCGGAGGGCCGCGCGGCGGTGCTCGCGATGATGCCGCGGTTCCGCATCACCCCGCACGACTTCGCCGCCCGGACCGCTGCCGACGTGCGGGCCATGGGCCTGACGAACCTGGGCCTGTGGACCGTCGCCGCGCAGCAGTTCATCGCGCCGGTCGGTCACGACGAAGACGCCGCCGTCGCGGCGATCGCGGAGTGGGCGGACGTGGCGAAACGCCTGCTCACGTCGCGCGGCGGACAGCGAGGGATCGACGCGGTATCCTGCTACCTGCTGAAGGTCACGAAGCTCGCGCCGGAACGGCTGCGGGCGGCGTTCGAACAACACTGTGGAGCCAGTTCCATGAGGAGATTCGTCAGCACCTACGAGCGCATCACCCGCGAGAGCGAGGCCCGCGGCAAGGCGGCAGGCCTGGCCGAAGGCAAGGCCGAAGGCAAGGCCGAAGGGCGAACCGAAGGACGAACCGAAGGGCGGACCGAAGGCGAACTCGCCGGCGCCAGGCGGTTCCTGCTGCGCCAGCTCCGCCGCCGGTTCCGCGCCGTCCCGCGGAGCTATTCCGCGCGGATCGCCGCCGGATCGCTCGCCGACCTCGATCGCTGGGCCGGAGCTGTGCTGGAGGCACGGTCGCTGGCCGACGTGTTCGCCGACGACTAGTCGCTGCCCGCCGGCCCGGCAGCCGCCTGTCCGGTTTCGCCCGTTGCAGGTCGCCGCCGCGCGGCGGTGGGAACCTCAGCCGCCCGCCAGCGTGCGGTAATGCCGCAGCCGCTCGCGCACCGCGAGCAGCACCTGTCCGGCCGGCAGCCCGGTGAACAGTTCCAGAGCCTCGTCGACGGTGCCGACCGCGAGGACCGCGAAGTCGCCCTTCTGCACCGCGTGCACGACCTCGTGGTCCAGCATCAGGTCGCACACGTTCGCGCGCGGCATCACGACGCCCTGGCGGCCCGACAGGCGCCGCGCGCGGCAGAGCCGGAAGAAGCCCTCGATCTTCTCGTTGACCGCCGCGACCGCCTGCACCTCGCCCTTCTGGTTCACCGACCCGGTGATCGCGAGCACCTGCTTCAGCGGCACCTCGCCGAGCGAACTCAGCAGTGCGAGCAGCTGCGCGAGCGAGGCCGAGTCGCCCTCGACGCCGCTGTAGAGCTGCTCGAAGCAGATCGTCGCCTGCATGCACAGCGGGCCCTCGCCGCCGAACTCCTGCAGCAGGAAGCCCTCGAGGATCATCACGCCCTTGTCGTGGATCGGTCCCGACAGGTTCGCGAGGCCCTCGATGTTGACGAGGCCCGAGCGCTGCGGCACCGCGGCGCCCGAGTTGCACGTGATGCGGCACGGGCGGCCGAACTCGAGAGTGCCGGTGTCGAGCACGGTCAGCGCGTTGATCTGGCCGACCGTGTCGCCGGCGGTCGACAGGCGCATGTAGCCCGACGAGTACTCGCGCTCGGTGAGTTCCTGCGGCAGGTCGTGGCGGTGGCGCCGCCGCGCGATCGCCGCCTCGACGTGCGCGCGCGTCACGGTGCGCGCGCCGGCCGCCGCGCACAGGCAGGACGCCTCGCGCGCGAGGTCGCCGAGTTCGCTGTAGCGCGTGATCAGGCGATCGCGACGGCCGGCCGCGCGCGCGCCGTATTCGGCCACCGCCGCCATCGCGCTGCCCGCGAACGGCCTGAGCTGCTCCCTGCCGGCCAGCCACTGCAGGTAGTCCGCGTAGCGCAGCAGGCCCTGCGGCGAGGCCGGGATGCTGCTGTCGAATTCGGCGTGGATCTTGAAGATCTGCGGGAACTGCACGTCCTCGGTCGCGAGCTGCTCGTAGACCCCCGGCTCGCCGATCAGCACGACCTTGACGTCGAGCGGGATCGCCTCCGGCTGCAGCGGCCCGGTCTGGGTGCCCGAGCCCTGGTCGAACTCGCGGATCTCGAGCTTGCCGGTCTGCAGCGTGCGCTTCAGGTACGGCCAGACGCCGGGCTCGCGCAGCACGTCGAGGCAGCGCAGCACCAGGTAGCCGCCCTCGGCCCGCAGCAGGGCACCTGGGTTGATCTGCTGCGGCCCCGGCGACGAACCGTCGCCCGGCCCCGCGATCGTGCCGAACAGGTTGCCGAACGTCGGGTTCGACTCGATCACGATCGGGCAGCGGTCGTTGATCGAGGTCTTGACGATCTTCGCCTGGAACTCGACGGACTTCGGCGCGTCCGGCGGCGGCGGTGCCGGGCCCGTCTCCTTGGCCTCGTCCTCGCCGTCGGCCTCCTGGGCGACGAACTGCCCCAGGTGCCGCTCGACGAACTCGCCGGCCGCGTCGAGCCAATCGGCGACCTCGGGCTGTGGCCACCGGCGCACGAACTCCCCGCTGTGGGTCTGCAGCACCTTCCACGCGAGCTGCCGGTCCATCTGGCGCAGTTCGCCGGCGACGCGCGCCTGTTCCTCGCGAATGCGCTCGTTGACCTCGTCGAGCCGTTCGAGCAGCTGCTCGCGGACCAGCAGGAGGCGCGTCCGGACTGCCTCGTCGAGCTTCTTCTCGATCACCAGGGCCGACAGCGCGTCGAGCGTGACCGGTTCGCCGTCGACGACCGGGTAGATGTCGGCCGTCGCGGCGCCGCCCTGCGTCTGGAACCGCACCAGCGCGCCGCCCTGCTTCTGCGCCTGCCGTTGCAGCGCGTCCATGATGCGCCGCTCGCGCGAGCCGCTGGCGCGCAGCACCACGCGCCGCGACATCCGGTGCGGCCGCGACCGCAACGCCGCCTGCAGCGCGGCCTGCAGCGACGCGCCGAACTCCTGCAGTTCGTCGCGGAACGCCGGCCCGCGGCCGGCCGGCAGCGACACCAGCACGGGCCGGTTCGGTTCGCGGAAGTTGCGCAGGAACAGCCGGTCCGGCACGCGCCGGCAGGTCGGCGAGATGTCGCGCAGCAGCAGCTCGACCACCGCCGCGCGGCCCGAGCCGATCAGGCCCGACACGAACAGGTTGTAGCCCGGCGCGTGGATCGCGAGCCCGGTGCGCAGCGCGGCCATCGCGCGTTCCTGGCCGAGCAGGAACGCGGCGGTCGGCGGCGTGCCCGAGGGCTCGAGCGGCGGGCAGTTCCAGCGCAGTTCGGCCGGCGACAGCGCGCAGCCCGGCTCCTTGCCGTTGCCGCCGCGACCGACGCCGCTGCCGGCTGGCCGCGCCGCCGCGCGCCGGCCCGGGCCGGTGCGTGCGCCCGACCCGCGCTGCGGACCCGCGCCGCCGGCCCCTCGACCGCGCGGTCCGTGCCCCGGATCGGCGGGTCGGGGACTCACGTGCGCGCCACCAGCACCGGGCACGGTGCGGCCTTCAGGATCTCGCCGGCGGTGCTGCCGAGCAGCGACTTCATGATGCCGGCGCGGCCGCGCGAGCGGATCAGGATCAGGTCGACCTTCTTGACCAGCGCCTCCTCGAGGATCTTCTCCTCGACCTCTTCGCTGAAGGTCAGGTGCCCGAGCGCCTGCACACCCTGCTCGGCGGCGCGGTCGACCACCTGCTGCAGCATCTGCTGCACCTCCTCCTGCAGCGCCTTCTCGAAGTCGCGCCCGCCGCCAGCCATCGCGCGGTGGCGGCCGATCAGGTTCACCGTGGCGGGCGTGTCGATCACGGCGAGCAGCAGCAGTTCGGCGTGCAGTTGCGCGGCGAGCGCGATCGCGTAGTCCAGATCCGGCTCGCGGGTCTCGGCGAGTTCGACCGGGGCCAGCATGCGGCGCACGACCGGGGCGACCATGGCCGAACCATACGCGGCAAGGGCTCCTTTTCGAGGGTGCAGAGGCTATCCTCTGCGGCCCCTTGCCCGACGCCGTCCCCGTGGACCTGCAGACCCTGAAGATCGACCGGGCGCCCCGGTCGGCCACGCGCCGCCGCAGCAACCCGTGGCCGTTGCGCCTCGCCGGGCTCGCCGCCGCCGGCGGCGCGCTGTGGCTGTTCTGGCCGCAGCTGCAGGCGCTGGCCGACCGCGTGCGGCTGCCCGAGGTGCGCACCGTGGTGGTCGCCGCCGCCCCCCCGGCCGCGTCCGCGGCGCTGCGGGGAGCCGCGGCGAACGGCTACGTGGTCGCGGCGCGCCGCGCCGCCCTGTCGTCCGACGTGCCGGGCCGCATCGTCGAACTCGCCGTGCGCGAGGGATCGGTCGTCAAGCAGGGCGACATCGTCGCTCGGCTGTTCGCCGACGAGTACCGCGCGGCGCTGCAGCGCGCCGAGGCCGAGTTCGCGACGGCCAAGGCCGGCGTCGCGCGAGCCGAGGCGAACGCGGCGGCCGCGGCGGCCGAGCTGCGGCAGGCCCAGGCGTCGGTCGACGGCGTGCAGGCACAGCGCGCCGAGGCGGCGGCGCAGTGGACGTGGGCCGAGGCCGAGTTCGCGCGCGTCCAGGATCTGCTGCGCACCGGCGTCGGCAGCGACCGCGACCTCGACCGCGCGCGCAGCGACCGCGACGCGGCGGCGGCGCGCCAGCAGTCGGCGGCGGCCGCGTTCGCCGGCAGCCAGCGCGCGGTCGACACGGCGCGCTCGCGCGCGGCGGTCGCCGAGGCCGACCGCACGGTCGCCGCGGCCCAGCGCGATGCGGCGGCCGCGGCGCGCGACCAGGCCCAGGCGACGCTCGACAAGACCGACGTGCGGGCGCCGTTCGACGGCATCGTCGTGCTGAAGGACGCCGAGGTCGGCGAAGTCGTGTCGCCGAACGTGCAGGGCGGCAGCACGGCGCGCGGCGCCGTCTGCACGATGGTCGACTTCGCCTCGCTCGAGGTGCAGGCGCACGTGCCCGAGACCTCGCTGGGCTCGGTGCAGCTCGGCGCGCCCGCGGACGTGTTCCTCGACGCGTTCCCCGACGCACCCTACCCAGGCGTCGTCGACCGCATCTGGCCCACCGCCGACCGGCAGAAGGCGACCGTCGAGGTCCGCGTGCGGCTCGAACGCCGCGACGATCGCCTGCGGCCCGAAATGGGCGTGCGCATCGTGTTCCGCGCCGCCGGCGCGCCCGAGCCGGGCCCCGCCGCCGGGCCGCCCGCGATCCTCGTCGCCGAGACGGCGGTCGTGCGCATCGCCGACCGCGACGGCGTGTTCGTGCTCGACCGCGAGCGGGTGCGCTTCCAGCCGGTGACCGCCGGCGAACGCAAGAACGGCCGCACCGCGGTCACCGCGGGCCTGTCGCCCGGCCAGACCGTGGTGCTCGCGCCGCCGCCCTCGCTGCAGGACGGCGACCGTGTCCGGATCGCCGCCAACTGACCATCCTCACCCTGCCCGCACCCCGCCCCATGGCCGTCGCCATCGACATCCGTTCCGTCACCAAGACCTACCACAAGGGCG
>Ga0194127_10007508_pt1 | contig 12005 bp, 17 predicted proteins | sample TA2KigC100mmetaG_FD_148624 | JGI IMG/M metagenome (GOLD analysis project Ga0194127, IMG submission 148624) | Freshwater microbial communities from Lake Tanganyika, Tanzania - TA2015036 Kigoma Deep Cast 100m | ecosystem: Environmental > Aquatic > Freshwater > Lake | place: Tanzania: Lake...
AGCTTCAACCCTCGTTGCTTCCTAACCACGGGTTCCACCTGACGGCTGCGCAGGTGGAGCTGCCCGGATTGTGGGATGATTCGGGCGCAGCCGCAGGTGAACCCTGACCGTTAGGCCGGAGCTTTGTACGTGGGTAACGTGAGACTAATCCAGGGCGAGGCGCTCGAAACCATGAAGACCTTTCCCGATGCCAGCTTCGACCTCATAGCGACCGACCCGCCTTACTTCAAGGTCAAGGATCGGGCCGAAGCGCCGTGGGATCATGCATGGGTCAGTCCCGCCGAGTACATCGCCTGGATCGGTGAGCTTTGCCAGCAGTGGCAGCGCATCCTGAAGTTGAATGGCAGCCTTTACGTGTTCGCCTCGCCGGATATGGCCGCACGGGTGGAGGTCAAGATCGGGGAATGGTTCAATGTGCTCAATCGTATTCGCTGGCTGAAAGCCGATGGCTGGCACAAGAAAGCCGATGAGGAAGCCTTGCGATCGTACCTTTCGCCCTGGGATGAAATCATCTTCGCTGAGCAGTTCGGAGCCGACAATATGGCGAAGGGCGAAGCAGGCTATGCCGCCAAGTGTGACGAGTTGCGAGGCTTCATCTTCGAGCCGTTACGCAAGTACCTAGCTGAGGAATTCGCCGCGTTGGGGTGGACGGAAAGCGACCTCAATCGCATCTGCGGCACGGCTTCGATGGCTGGACGGCACTATACTGCAAGGTCGCAATGGTGCCTCCCCACGGCTGAGCATTACGCTAAGCTGCAAGCGGCGGCGAATGACGAACACCTGCGGCGGGAGTACGAACACCTGCGGCGGGAGTACGGACACCTGCGGCGGGAGTACGAAGACCTGCGGCGGGAGTACGAACACCTGCGGCGCCCGTTCTACGCCAGCAAAGACCGGCCATACACCGATGTCTGGACGTTTGCGACTGTGCCCGCTGGCTACGGAAAGCACATCTGCGAGAAGCCCGTCCCGCTCATGGCGCACATCGTCCAGACCAGCACACGGCCAGGGGCCGAGGTGCTCGATTGCTTCATGGGCAGCGGCAGCACCGGCAAAGCCTGCCTATTGCTGTCAGACAGGCACTTTACCGGCATCGAAGCCGACCCGCTGTGGTTCGGCAGGTCGGACGCCCGTTTGTCGCAGCGTCCACTCCTGCTCATTGAGGATGACGCGCCAGCAGGAACCGCTTCGGTCAAACCGGCGGTTCCACCTGACTGGGCGGGCGGCCCGGATTGATCGCAGTGAGAGGTTCGCCGGCCCGCCCGGCAGGTGAACCGCAGACCGTTAGGCCGCCAAGACATGGGGCGCTCATGCCCGAGGTTTAGCGTATGCCAAATCGTATTCTCAAGGAATCCATCTGCTCGTCTGAGACGATCGCTCAACTATCGCGTGACGCCGAGGTGCTGTTCTATCGGCTGATCGTCAACTGTGACGACTATGGCCGTTTCGACGGCCGACCCGCTATCGTGCGGGCGCGGTGTTTCCCGCTGCTGCTCGACCAGGTGGCTGAAACGGATGTGCTGAGCTGGCTGGACGAGCTGACGACAGCGGGGCTGATTCACTTGTATCAGGTGGACAGCCGACGCTATTTACAGATCGTCACGTGGGGCAAGCACCAGCAAGTGCGCGCAACGGCCAGCAAGTACCCGCCCCCACCAGCCGATGAGCCAGCGCCGCCAGCAGGTGATCGGCAGCCGCCAGCGCGGGAACCGGCGACTCCGGCGGCCGAGGCGCAAGACCCGCTTCCGCTATCATCTGATAGCACATGTTATCATGCGCCAGCAGATGATAGCATACGCGAGCAACCGCTTGCAGATGCACCCGTTAAGCGAGAGCGAGAAGCGTTAAGCGTTAACGATAAGCGAGAAGCGTTAAGCGGGAACGAGAGCGAGAGGCGAGCAGAAAGCGCGCCCACGATCACGCCGGATCGTGCAGCCCCGTCCGCGCTCTCTCCCACTGGCCCCCCGACCGTGCCTCTCGCGTCGCCCCCCAAAGCTGCGCGCCCCAAAACGCGTGATCCGACTTTGGATCATCCCGCGGTTGTCGCCTATCACGCGTTATGTAAACTGACACCCAACGAGACCCAGCGCGCCGCCATCGCGACGCGCGTCAGCGATGTGGAGCGCTGGAGCGGGATCATCCGCACCTGGCTGGAATCCGGTTGGAGACCCACGAACGTGCATGGCATGTTGGAGCGTTACACGGCCGGACCCTCGCCGTTGCATAGCGGGCGCCATCAGCCGGACAATGGCCGCCTGGCGCCCGGGCTGGCGGCGCTCGCGCTGGTGGGTGAGGAGCGACAATGACTCTGGACGAGTTCAAGGCGATCTGGACGGTGCTCTGTCTGGCCTATCCCACCTGGTCGCGCGAGAACAGCGCCGAGATGATGGCGCAGACCTTGCGGCTGTACTATCGCTTGCTGCGCGATACGCCGGCCGAGGTCCTCGAGGCCGCGGCGATTCAGCACGTGGCGACGAGCCGGTTCTTTCCCACGATTGCCGAGCTGCGCGAGACAGTGTTGACGCTTTCCGCGCCGCCGACACCGCCGGCCATGGCAGCCTGGGGCGAATTGCGTGAGGCCCTGGCAGATAGCCGCTATTATCGCTATCAGGACGGGTATCACGAGTCTCCCAAGTTCGCCAATCCCGTCTTGCAACAGGTCGTGGACGCGATGGGTTTCGGCGTGTTGCAACTGTCGGAGGATCAGGTGGCCGATCGCGCGCGCTTCATCCAGGCGTATGAGACGTTTGCACGGCGCGCGCGCGAGGACGCGCTGATGTTGCCCCAGGTGCGCTCTGTGGCGCAGCGTTTACGAGGAGCGTCGCCGCCATGCCTGACAGCGTCAGCGCGTCGAGTCCAACACTCCTGACACCTCCTGAGCATGATGAGCGCCTGCGCGAGCAGATCGGGCTGCTGGCGCCGAAGCGGAGGCGCCAGACGTGCGGGGCGGCCTGCCCGGGCGGCGGGACGTGTTGTCTGAGTGACCAGGCGCCACACGCGTGGCACTATTGCGCGAATGCGCGCTGTGTGTGTCATCAGACATGGCGAACCTATCTCGATACGGGCGGAGCCGCCTCGTTGAGAGTGCAAAGCTGAAAGCTGACGGGTATGAGTGATTGGACTCCATACGAACGCGCCGCGCGCATTACATGGTTATTGGTCGGTATGCGTTGTGAACTGACGACCGCGGAGGTGATGAACTTGACGGGCCTCTCGCGGCAGGGCGCGCTCGATCTGTTGGATGCGATTTCGCGCTGCGTGCCGGTCTATCAGGAAGACCAGCAAGGTAACTACATCTGGCGAGTTTTACCAGACTCAACAAAACGCCCCCCCCGCCGTGATATTATGAAGTCATGAGTCTCACACGGAAGCAACAGGTCTTCGTCCAGGAATACCTCCAGTGCTGGAATGCGTCGGAGGCGGCGCGGCGCGCGGGGTATTCGACAAAGACGGCCGGTTCGATTGGTCAGCGTTTGTTGAAGGAAGTTGAAATCGCGGCCGCAATCAATCGTCTGACGGCCGAGAAGACGATCAAGGCCGGCGAAGTGTTGGAGCTCTTGACCGCGCAGGGGCAGAGCAACCTGGCGGAGTTCTTCACCGTGGCCGAACGCTGGTCGGCGGCGCCGCTGCCCTGGGAAACGCCGGTAGCCGAGAAGCAGGAAGTCGATCCTGCGACCGGAGCGGTGCGCACGCTGTATCTGGTGCGCCATCTGGCCCTCGATGAGCGCAAGTTGTTTGACCCCCGGTACGGCCGGTTGGTGAAAGAGTTGCACATCTCGCCGGCGCGTGGTTTGACGATTCGGCTCCACGATGCTCAAAACGCGCTGATCAAGCTCGGCATGGCGCTGGGCGTGTTGGGCGATCGGTTGACGGTGCAGACCGCGCCCGCAATCGTAGCTGAGTTGCCTGTCATGCCGCCGGCTTCTGAGTCTAAGCCGGCAGGAGAGGGATGATGGCGGCGCCATGGCGGCCGCAGCCGGGGCCACAGATGGCGTTTCACCGCTCGGCGGCCTTCGAGTGTCTCTATGGCGGCGCGGCCGGCGGCGGCAAGAGCGATAGCTTGTTGATCGAGGCGCTGCGCTACGCTCATGTGCCGGGGTATACGGCGCTGATCCTGCGACGCACGTTTCCGCAGTTGAGCCAGGCGAAGGGATTGATCCCACGCAGTCAGGAGTTGTTGAACAGCGTCGCCAAATGGTCGAGCGAGCGCGCCACGTGGACGTTTCCCAGCGGTGCGACCCTGGCCTTCGGACATATGCAATACGAAAACGATATGTACGATTACCAGGGCAGCGCGTATGCTTTTATCGGCTTCGATGAGCTGACGCATTTCACTGAGCCAATGTATCGCTATCTGTTCAGCCGGGCGCGCACGATGGCGCGCTTGCCGGATGGCCGGGTCTTGCCCGTGCGGGTGCGGGCGACGACCAATCCGGGCGGCGTGGGGCACGAGTGGGTGCGGCGCCGCTGGTGGGCCTGGTTGGGAGATCAGCCGACGGCAGCCAGCGGCGAACTGCGCTACTACGTGGTCGAGGGCGATCTGGAATGCGATGCGCCCGCTGCTGCGCCGGGCGCCCTGAGCCGGCAGTTCATTGCGGCGCGGGTGTTCGATAATCCGGCGCTGTTGCGGGTGGACCCGGGCTATGTGCAACGGCTGCAGGCGTTGCCGCTGCTGGAACGCAAACGGCTGCTGGAAGGGGATTGGACGATTGCCCCGCGGGGCAATGTCTTCCGGCGGGAGTGGTTCCGCGTGGTGGAGCGGGCGCCGGAGGGTCTGCGCTGGGTGCGCTACTGGGACCTGGCGGCCAGCGTGCGTGAGAGCGCCGACTACCTGGCGAGCGTGGCCGCGGCGTTGGCGCCGGATGGCGTGCTCTATCTGCGCGATATGATCCGGGGGAAGTGGGAGTGGCCGGAACAGGAGCGGATCCTGAGCCAGACGATGTTGGCTGAGCCGCAAATGGCGCACGGCATCGAGAAGGCGTTGCATGGTCTGGCCGCGTTGCAGACGTTGTTGCGCAAACCGGAGCTGGCGCGCACGACGATCCGGGGCATTGATGTGGATCGCGATAAGCTCTCACGCGCCCTGCCCCTGTCGGCGCGCGCTGAACAGGGCAAGGTGGCGCTGGTGCGTGGGGCGTGGATCGGTGCTTTTCTGGATGAACTGTGTGCGTTCAGCGGGGACGGCAAAACGCACGATGATCAGGTGGATACGGCGGCTGGCGGGCTGGCAATGCTGGCGCAGCCGGCGCGCAGTCGGAAGCTCGTGACATACTGAGCAGAAAGAAGGGGGAGCCTGGATATGGATGATCTCACATGGGCGCTGGAGGGGCTGCGGGCGCGACAGTTGGATTATGCGACAGCCGGAGACTACTACTACGGTCGCCACCGGCTGGCGTTTGCGACGGAGAAGTTTCGCAGTGCGTTCGGGACGTTGTTGCGGGCGTTCGCCGACAATCTCTGTGCGGTGGTGGTAGACACGGTGGCCGATCGGTTGCAGGTGACGGGGTTCGCCGACGAGGAGGGGGACGCGGCGGTAAGCGCGGAGGCGGCGGCGCTCTGGCGGGTCAACCGGATGGATCGGCGCAGCGGCGAGGTGCACAGCGAGGCGCTGCGCTGTGGGGATGCCTACGTGATCGTCTGGCCCGATGCAACGGGCACGGCGCGGTTGTATCCGCAGGCGGCGACGGCGTGTACGGTACAGTATAACGACGAGACGCCGGGCCAGATCGTGAAGGGGGCGAAGTTATGGCTGACGGCCGCAAAACGCTGGCGACTGAATCTGTATTACCCGGATCGCATCGAGAAGTATGCCACGCTCACTGCTGGCGACGGAGCAGGGTCAGGGATGTCTCTTACCGATAGCATGTTTTGGGAGTTCGAGACGCTGGGCGAGGCGTGGCCGCTGGCGAATCCATATGAGCGCGTGCCCATCTTTCACTTCGCCAATGATGCGCCGATGGGCGCGTTCGGTCGCTCGGAACTGGCCGATGTGATGCCGCTGCAGGATGGGTTGAACAAGAGCGTCACGGACATGCTGGTGGCGATGGAGTTCATGGCATTGCCGCAGCGGTGGGTGACGGGCCTCGAGGTGGAGATCGATGAGCAGACCGGCAAGCCCAAGGCGCCCTTCACGCCGGGCGCTGATCGTGTTTGGGCTGTGGGGGCGCCTGATGCACAGTTCGGGCAGTTTCAACAGGCCGATTTGCAGCAGTTCGTAACTGTCCAGGAGGCGTTTCGGGTGGAGATCGCCAGGGTGAGCCGGACGCCGTTGCACCACCTGATGCCGACGGCGAGCGCGTTTCCGTCGGGCGAAGCAATGAAGACGGCTGAACAGCCCCTGCTGGCGAAGGTGCGCGATCGCCAGATCGCCTGGGGCAACGTGTGGGAAGACGTGCTGACGCTGGCGTTGACGATGAGCGGGATACCGCCGGCCGGCGGATTGACATGTAACTGGCTCGATCCGGCCCCCCGCAACGAACGGGCGCTGGTGGAGACGCTGGTGTTGAAGCAGCAATTGGGAGTCAGCGCGGCCCAGTTGTTACGCGAGGCGGGCTATACAGATGAGCAGATCGCAACGTTCGCCCAGGAGCGCGAGACAGAGCAGGCTGCATTGGGCGAGCAGTTGTTGACGGCGTTCGATAGGGGACAGGGTGACAAGGTGACAGGGTGATAGGGTGACAAGGTGACGATAGGGCGGATTTACCAGGTGGTTGAGGCGCAGCGGGCGGCGCTGTTGCGTGGGGAGCGACAGGCGGCCAGCGAGTTGGTGCGCACGTATGGCGGGGTGTGGCAACGGATCATGGCCGAGCTCGACAGGCTGTTGCAGGCCAGGGCTGAGGCCGAGGCTCAGGGGCAGGAGGTGGGGGCAGGTTGGCTGTACCAGTTCAACCGGTTGGAGACGTTGCAGCGCCAGGTGGAGGGAGAGTTGCGGGTGTTTGCTGAGTTTGCGGACCCGTTGATCACACGGCAGCAGGACGCAGCAGTAGAGGCGGCGCTCGAAGATGTGGAGCAATTGGTCAGGAGACAGCCCGCCCTGGCCGGTCCAGGGGAGTCAGGCATCAGTACAGCGTGGGTGCGGTTGCCACGAGGGGAAGTAGAAGACCTGGTGGGGTTTACGGCGACCGGGTCGCCGCTGCGGACGTTGTTGGAGAAGTTGGGGCCGGCTGCGGCGTCCAGTGTGCGGGATGCGCTGATCCAGGGAGTGGCGCTGGGGACACACCCGACGCAGATCGCCAGGCAGGTGCGGGCGGCGGTGGGCATGGGCCTGACGCGAGCGTTGACGATCAGTCGGACCGAGACGCTGCGGGCGTATCGGGAAGCGACGCTGCGCAGCTACCAAGCGAACGATCAGGTGGTGGATGGCTGGACGTGGTTGAGCGCGGCGACGGCGCGGACGTGCGCGGTGTGCTGGGCGCAGCATGGGTCGGTACATCCGTTGAGCGAGCGACTGGAGAGTCATCCGAACTGCAGGTGCAGTATGGTACCCCATCTCAGGGTGGACGGGGAGCGGGGCAGCGAATTGGGAATAGAACGAAGGGCGGAGGGGCAGCCGGTGACGATTACACCGGGGGCGGAGCAGTTGGCGCGGATGGAGCCGGCGGCGCAGGATGCGATTTTGGGCCGGGCGGCCGGCGCGGCGTATCGGGCCGGGGCGTTCAGGCTGGAAGATGTGGTAGATCGGCGGTTCGATGCCGATTGGGGCACGACGCTGGGGGTGAAAAGTCTGCGCCAGATGGTAGGGGCAGAAGACGCGTTGCGTTGGCAACGGCTGATCGTTGGGCAGCGCGGCGGGTGATACAACGATGGGGAGCATTGGCGTAAGATTCGATTGGGAAGTTGGATAGCAGGGGCGGGCCAACCAGACCGCCGCGATCTGCACTGGGAAGTGAGTGCAGAGGCCGCGGCGGTTTCTTTTTGGACGAGTTTGGACGAATTTTGCCACCTTCAACAAAAACACATCTTGTGTGTGATAGAGTAGGATCAGCACACGGGCGAGAGGCCCAGAGGAGCAGGCGAGATGCCAAACGGAGAGAGTGGGGGAATGGGAGAACGGGAGAGCGGGGGAGCGGGGGGCGCTGCGACTGGCGCTCAGCAGGGGAGCGGGGGCGGGACGCCGTCGCAGAACCAGCAGCCGCAAACTCAGGCGACGTTCGAGACGTGGTATGCCGGGTTGGAGCCTAATCACAGGGCGCTGTTGGATGGACATATCCAGGGGTTGCGGAATGCCCTCGGTTCGGAACGGCAGCAGCGCGGCGACCTGGCGCAGCAAGTGCGGGAGCTGACGACCAGAGCCGGCAAGGGCACTGATCTGGAGAAGCAGCTCAGCGAGTTGCAGACGGCGCTCCAGGCAGCCGAGCGGCGTTCGGCATTTGCGGAAGATGCGCTGCGGCCGGAGATCGGGTGCGGCAATGCGAAGGCAGCCTGGGCGTTGGCGTTGGCGGAGAACATGTTCGATCGGCACGGCCGGCCGGATTGGAATGCCCTCAAGCAGATGGCGCCTGAACTCTTTCGCAAGACAGCCGGATCGGGCAGCGCGGACGGTGGAGCTGGCAACCAACAGCCGGCGCGGTTGGGAATGAATGAGATCATCCGGCGCGCCGCGGGACGCGGGTGAAGGGTGACAAGGTGATAGGATGACAAGGTGACATGGTGACAGGGAGGCAGATATGCCATACAACAACATCATTGACCGCAGTGATGCGGCTGCGCTGATCCCGCAGGAAGTATCGAACGAGATCATCAGGAATGTGCCACAGCGGAGCACGGTGATGCGGCTGGCGCGCCGGCTGCCCAACCTGAGCCGGGCGCAGAAGCGGCTGCCGATCATGTCGGCGCTGGCGACGGCCTACTTCATCAGCGGCGACAACAGCCAGAAGCAGACGACCGAAATCAACTGGGAGAACAAGTACATCGACGCGGAGGAGCTGGCGGTGATCGTGCCGATCCCCGAGGCGGTGATTGACGATGCGGCCTACGACATCTGGGGCGAGGTGCGCCCACAGCTCGAGGAGGCGTTCGGGCTGGCGGTGGATCAGGCGGTGATCCACGGGACGAACATCCCCTCGACCTGGACGACCAACCTGGGCGCGGCCGGGCTGTTGGCGCGCTGCACCGCGGCCAGCCAGACGGTGGACTACTCGACGCAACTGGCGGCCGGGCAGGATGTCTTCGACATGGTGCTGGGCGAGAACGGGGTCTATCACCTGGTCGAGGCGGACGGCTTCCTGGTGAGCGGCAACATTGCGGCGATGGTGATGAAGAGCCGGCTGCGCGGGCTGCGCGAGAAGGTCTACAGCGGCACGACGATGATAGCGGCTGGCGCGCCGATGTTCGTGCCCTCCATGCAAGAGCCGGGGCGCTATCTGCTCGACGGCGCGCCGTGCGAGTTCCCCACCAACGGGGCGATCGCGGCGGCCTCGTTGCTGTTGCTGGCGGGCGACTGGACGCAACTGGTCTACGCCATGCGTCAGGACATCACCTATACCATCGCACGGGAAGCGGTGATCCAGGACGGCAGCGGCAACATCGTCTACAACCTGTTCCAGCAGGACATGGTGGCGCTGCGTGCAGTGATGCGGTTGGGCTTCGCGTTGCCGAATCCGATCAACCGGATGCAGGGGACCGCGGCGAGCCGGTGTGCGTTTGCGGCGTTGGTGCCGTAGATCAGGCTGAGGCTGAGGTCGCAAAGGAGATCAGACATGGCTGAACTGAATGGCGCGTACAAGATCGCGTTGACGGCGGCTACCGGCACGACAGCCGGCGGCGTGTTGAAGTTGCAGAATCCCGAAGCGGCGGATCTGATCATCACCCGGCTGGTGCTCGACATCACGACAGCATCGTCTGGCGCGGCGACGGTGGACGCTGGCGTTGACGATGATGGCGCAAATTCCAACGACACCCTGATCGACGGGTTGTCGGTGGCGACGGCCGGCACGTATGACAACATCGAAAACCAGGGCACGAACGGCAAGAGTGCGGTCAAGTGGCTGACGGGCTATTACCTGGTGATCACGGCCAGCGCGACCACCGCGGGCATGGTAGGCAACGCATACATCGAATACATCAGGGTGTAGTTGGTGACACGATGACGCGTGACCAGGCATTAGCGCGGCTGATGTTGCTGACTGGCGCGGATACTGAGCCGGGCCTGGATGCGCAGGAGCTGCAGGCGCTGCTGAGTATGAGCGCGCTGGTGGATAGCCTAGGGCTGGCGCCGAGCGACGCGGATTGGACGCCGACATGGGATCTGAACCGGGGCGCGGCCGAGGGCTGGCGGTGGAAGGCGGCGAAGCTGGCGGCCAGTCACTTCGATTTCAGCGCCGATGGCGCGGCGTTTCAGCGTAGCCAGGCGGTGGCCCACTGCCAGGCGCAGGCGCAGATGTATGCCCGGCGGATCGTGACCAGCGCGGTCGTGGTGGGGCCGATCCGGGTGTGGCAGGAGCGGAGCGGCGAGAATGTTGACGCCGACTGAGCTGGGAGCCATGCGAACGTGTGCGACGGCGGCCTTGCCAGACAGCGCGACGATCTGGCGGGAGGATGTCGCCGCGGGCGCGGCGGGCGGCGCGTTACCGGGCACGCCGTACCAGGTTGGCAATGCGGTCGCCTGTCGGGTGGCGCCAGCGGGCGGGTCGCCCCAGGCGCGCCTGTTGGCCGAACAGGTGGTGGGTGTACAGGCGTGGGCGATCACGCTGCCAGCGGGAACAGATGTGCGTCGCAGCGATCAGGTGCGTGTGGGCAGTCGCACGTTTGTGGTGGTGGGCGTGTTGGCGCCCGGCAGTTTCGAGACGGCGCGGCGAGTGGTAGCCAGTGAGGTGTTGCCATGACGATAACCTTCGCTCAAGCGGCTTTGTATGCGGCGGGGGCCGTGGCGCTGTTGGGCCTGGCCCTGGCGCTGTTGACGCCCGGCGGCCGGGAAGCGGGCGCATTGCTGGGGTTGCGCATCGCGGATGCGCTGATCGCCTATCTGGAACGGCTGTTGGGCGCGCAGCAATATGCAGCGCGGCAACGGCGGCTTGGCGCCCGTTATGAAGTCCCTGAATGAGCGGTTGTCAGACCGTCTTCAACCGCTTGCCGCAGATCACGGCGGCGCTCCAACCCAGGGTGGGCGCGGTGGTGAATGCGACGATCCACCGGATCGAGGCGCGGGCTAAGGCGAGCATGAGCGGCGCGAAGCACGGCCGGACGTATCGGCGGGGGGCGATCCGCTCACGGCGCAAGGCGGACAAAGGCCAGGTCATCGGTTACAAGTTTCATCGGGCGAGCGCGCCGGGCGAGGCGCCGGCGATTGATACGGGCGCGTTGGTCAATTCGGTGCGCAGCGAGATGGTGGGGCCGACCGAGGGGATCGTCTTCAGCAATCTGCAGACGGCGGTGATCCTGGAGTTCGGCAGCAGCCGGATGGCCGCCCGGCCATTCATGGAGCCGGCCGCGACGGCTGAACGGGACGCCCATGCGGCGGCTATCGCTAAAGTGTTGGAGACGGCATGAATGTGGTGCACCTGGTCGAAGAGGCGCTCTATGAGCGTCTGGCTGCTGGTGTGAGCTATCCGGCCTATCGCCGCCTGGCGCCCCCGAACGGTACATTCCCCTGTGTGATCTACGCTCGTCAAAGCGGTATACCTGAGTTTACGCAAAGTGAGCTAGCTGGCTGGACGTTGGTCTACCAGGTGAAGTTCGTGGGCCGTGGGTATTCGAATGGCGCCCTGGCGCATCAAGCAGATGAACTGTTGTGGGGTCTGTTGCAGGACAATCCCCTCAGTATCGAGGGGGACGATTGGCGCAACGTCTATCTGCGGCGAGTTAGCGATGTGGAATATGACGAGTTGACCGAAGAAGGGGTGTATCAGCACCTCGGCGGGTTGTATCAGATTGAGGTCGTGCCGGCATGAGGCAACGGATAGGGCAACGAATGGGGAAAGGAACGCAGGCGGCGGCCTATCGGGCGCGGGTGGGGTTGAGTTATCCGCCGGGGCGGCGCGCGGAGGCAGGGGAGGTGGTGAGTGGGG
>Ga0194127_10007510_pt1 | contig 12005 bp, 9 predicted proteins | sample TA2KigC100mmetaG_FD_148624 | JGI IMG/M metagenome (GOLD analysis project Ga0194127, IMG submission 148624) | Freshwater microbial communities from Lake Tanganyika, Tanzania - TA2015036 Kigoma Deep Cast 100m | ecosystem: Environmental > Aquatic > Freshwater > Lake | place: Tanzania: Lake...
CCACCCGAGCGAAGCCGCCCTTCCGGGACTGATCCGCCTGCTGGCCGAAGCGGAACCGGTCGGCGCCAACCTGGCCGCCACCGCCCTCGCCGCCGCCGGCGCGCCGGCGGTCCCGCCCCTGCTGGCATTCCTGGAGACCCACCCGCCCCACCTGGCGCGCCTGGAAGCCATTCGCGCCCTGGCGACCCTGAAGGATGCCCGCGCCATCCCCAGCCTGACGGCCGCCCTGGAAACCGATTCGCCTGCGATGCAGTACTGGGCCGAGCAGGGACTGGAAACGCTCGGACTGGGCATGGTTTACCTGGAACCAGATTGAACGACCCGCACACCAACCTGGAAAGAAAATGAACATCCTGCAAAAACTTCCCATCAAAGGACGCCCTTCCATCCGCCAGATCGTCTTCTGGAGCGTGGCGCTCGTCCTGTCGGTGGCGCTCTTCACGGCGGCCAGGGGTTTCATTGGCTGCTGGAGCCTGACCCCATTACAGGGCATCCCATTACCCGAGTGCGCTGCCCAGGCCGCGCAGCCTTCGGGAACGCCGGGAGCGGGAACCGGCGCCACTCCGGATGCAACCGGCGCCACACCGGAACTCGCAGCCCCCGAACTGCCGATGCCGGAACCGTGGGATGGCGCCAGCCGCGTCACCATTCTCATCATCGGCCTCGACTACGGCGACTGGTCGGCCGAGCGGGACACGATCCGCTCGGATACGATGATCCTGCTGACCATCGACCCGCTCAGCAAGACCGCCGGGATGCTATCCATCCCGCGCGACCTGTGGGTGAACATCCCCGGCTTCGAGTATGGCAAGATCAATACCGCCTATGCCCTGGGCGAAGCATACAAACTGCCCGGCTTGGGGCGAGGCCTGGCGGAGCAGACCATCGAAAGCCTGCTGGGGATCGAGATCCATTACTATGCCCAGATCGATTTCTCGGCCTTCGAACGCATGATCGACGAGATCGGCGGGGTGGTGATCGAGGTCACCGAGACGCTCGAACTCGACCCGGTCGGGCACGGCTATGACCATGTCACCGTCGAACCGGGCGTATACGCCCTGCCCGGCGACCTGGCGCTGGCCTACGCCCGCCTGCGCATCCCGCCCGATTACGACGTGGGACGCGCCCGCCGCCAGCAGCAGGTCATCCTTGCCATCCGCGACCGCCTGCTGCAACCCGGCAACCTGCCAAACCTGGTCGCAAGGGCGCCGGCCCTCTACCAGGAACTTTCAGCCGGCATCAAGACCAACCTGCCCCTTGACGACGCCCTGCGCCTGGCGGTCCTGGCTTCACAGATCGACCTGGAGAATATCGAGCGCGGCGTCTTCGACTTCAACATGGCCTCGCCTGGCATTTCCCCCGACGGCCTCGAGATCCTGGTCCCCAACCCCGACCTGATCCGCACCCTGCGGGACGAGATCTTCACCAGCGGCAGCGGACTCACACCGCTTGCCAGCGGCGACCCGCTCGACCTGATGAAGGCCGAGGCGGCGCGCGTCCAGGTGCTTAATGGGACATTCACCGATGGCCTGGCCACCACCACCCAGGAGTTCCTCATTTCCCTGGGGATGAATGTCACCGGCACCGGCAACCCGGCCGAACGGCCAGGATACACGCTGGTCATCGACCATACCGGCAAGCCGTATACCGTCAAATACCTGATGACCCTGATGAACCTGACCAATGCCCGCCTCCGGGTCGAATTCAACCCGGCGGCCGAAGCAGACGTGGTGATCAACCTGGGCGATGACTGGGCCGCCAACAACCCGATGCCCTGACCCACCTCCCGGCCACCCACCTCCCGCCAACGAAAACCGGCGGGAGGTTTTCTTTTCCCAGTGCCCGGTTGGATTGTTTAATGATCGCCGGCAATAATTTAAGGAGATTCACCCTTCCGTTCCCTTGAATTGGCCTTGCAATTATGTTAGAATTTCCTCCACACTCCCCAAATATACGGGGGAACAAAGAAGGCGCCACCATATATGGCGGCTACATTTGTTCTAGAATGTTTCCGGCTATATATGGGAGAATCACTGGTTGATTTGAAGGGCAAGGTTCCAGGTAATGCCTACGGCAAGCAGCAGGAAGAAAGGTCCGGCTTCAACATGCGGTGTCCATACTGCCAGTTTGACGACTCCAAGGTGATCGATACCTCCCACGACAGTCACGGCGGCATCCGGCGCCGGCGCGAGTGCCTGAAATGCGGCCAGCGCTTCAGTTCGTTGGAACGCCCGATCCTCTCCACCCCCTTGATCGTCAAGGCGGATGGGGCGCGCGAGGAGTTCAACCGCGAGAAACTGGAGCGCGGCGTGCGCATCGCCTGCGCCAAGCGCCCGGTCTCGGCCGCCGACATCGACCGCCTGCTGGGACAGGTGGAAACCGGCCTGCAAAAAATGGGCAAAGCCGAAGTTTCTTCCCGGGTGGTGGGGGATATGGTCATTAAAAGCCTGAAGGAACTGGACCAGATCGCCTACATCCGCTATGCGATCGTATACCTGCGTCTGGACGACCTGCAATCCCTGCGCAACGAGATCAACCGCCTGCTGGCCGGCTGATTCCCCGGCGGCTGGTAATCCCTCCCCAGGGATGCCCGGCCGTCTCTTGATAAAACAATTTACTGGAGGATGTACCGAATGGGTGTCGCGATCCGCACGCAAGACAAAAAGTCCATGCTACCCACCCCACCCCTCCCGGCCGACCTGCCGGGGATCGAGTTGACCGAAAACGCCCGCGCCGTACTGGTGCGGCGTTATGTTCGGCGCGGCGACGACGGGCAACCGGTGGAAAGCGTGGAGGAAATGTTCTGGCGGGTGGCCTACCACATCGCCAGGGTCGAGGAAACCTGGGAAGCAGACATATTGGCACGCGCCAGGGATTTCTACCTTCTTCTGACCGGTAAGAAATTCTTCCCGAACTCGCCGACCTTCACCGGGGCGGGGACCCCTCTCGGCCAGTTGGCCGCCTGTTTTGTCCTGCCGATCTCGGACGATATGGGGCGGGACTCTTCCGGCATCTTCCAGACCCTGCGTGATGCGGCCTTGATCCAGCAGACCGGCGGCGGGAACGGTTTCTCGTTCTCGCGCCTGCGTCCCAAGGGCGGGTTGGTCAAATCGTCCGCCGGACAGGCCACCGGTCCGGTGGGTTTCCTGCGGGTCTACGACCATGCCTTCGGAGAGATCGCTCAGGGTGGGACGCGGCGCGGCGCCAACATGGGCGTGCTGCGGATCGACCATCCCGATATCGAAGACTTCATCACCTGCAAGACGGACGAGAACGCCATTACCAATTTCAACATTTCGGTCGGCATCACCGATGCTTTCATGCAGGCGGTGAAGGACGATGCCGAATGGGAACTGCGCTTCCCGGACATCGCTGCGCCTGGCTACCGTGGTTTCCGCGGAACGCTGGAGCAGGCCGAGGCCGAGGGCATCCCGATCCGCACCTACCGCAGGGTGCGCGCCCGTGAGCTCTTCGAAAAGATCGCCAGCCAGGCGCACCATAACGGCGAGCCGGGCGTGCTCTTCCTGGACGCCGCCAACCGCTCCAACCCGGTGCCGCACCTCTACCCGCTCGAATCGACAAACCCGTGCGGGGAACAATGGTTGGGCCCTTACGAAAACTGCTGCCTGGGTTCGGTCAATCTGGCCGAGCACTTCGGTCCGGATGGGATGGTGGACTGGGACGGGCTGCGCAGGAGCGTGGAACTCTCGACCCGCTTCCTGGACGATGTGGTGGATGCCAATGCCTATGTCCCGGCGGTGCAGCAGTTGAAGCAAGCCGCCCACCAGGCGAGGCGTATCGGCCTCGGGATCATGGGGCTGGCGGACCTGATGTACCATGCCGGGGTGCGTTACGGCTCTGCTGAAGGCCAGGAGTTCGGGGCGCAGGTGATGGAATTCGTCCGGTATCATGCCATGCAGACCAGCGTGGAACTGGCGCGTGAACGCGGCGCCTTCCCGGCCATCAAGGGCAGCATCTACGACCCGCAGGCCGTTACCTGGCGGCCGCCCGCGCCCCTGGCGCCGTATACCCATGACTGGGGACGACCGCCGCTGGACTGGGATGGGATCCTGGATGGAATCCGCCGCCATGGCATCCGCAATGCCGCCCAGACCACGGTCGCCCCGACCGGGACGATCGCCACCGTCGCCGGCTGCGAGGGCTACGGTTGTGAACCGGTCTTCGCCCTGGCATACATCCGCCATGTCAACGACAACGGCACGGACCTGCAACTGGTCTACGCCAGCCCGCAATTCGAGCAGGCGCTGGCCCGGGCAGGCATCGAAGGCGAGGCGCGCCAGGAAGCGGTGGAGTCGGTGATGAAGGCCGGCTCCTGCCAGGATGTGCCCGGCGCTCCACAGGCGCTGCGGGAGGTGTATGTGGTGGCGGGGGATATTTCGGCCGAAGAGCATGTCCGGATGCAAGCCTCATTGCAGGCTTTCGTGGGGAATTCGATCTCCAAGACGATCAACTTCCACGAGGGCGCCAGCGTGGAGGATGTTGCGCAGGCCTACCTGCTGGCCTGGGAACTGGGCGCCAAGGGCATCACGGTCTATGTCACCGGCTCGCGCGACAAGGTCGTTCTGGAGACCCACGCTACAAAGGAAAAAAAGGAATCCCTGCCGGTGGTGGAGAATTTCCAACCGGACGAAGCGGCGCCTGCGCGGCGTGATTTTTCCCAGGACATCATCGCCACCCAGATCGCCGCCTGGCACGAATCCAAGAAACCGCGCCCGCGGGCGCTGGTGGGGCGGACGTTCAAGGTCGATACCCCGCTCGGCAAGGCGTTTGTAACGGTCAATGAGAACGGCGGCGAGCAACCCTTCGAGGTTTTCATCAATACCGCCAAAGCCGGTTCGGAGACGGCGGCTGTCTCCGAAGCCATCGGCCGGCTGATATCTTATATTCTACGCCTGGCCTCCCCGCTGGCGCCGCGCGACCGCCTGCACGAGGTTGTCCGCCAACTCTCCGGCATCGGCGGCGGGCGTTCGCTGGGTTTCGGCCCGTTCCGCGTCCGTTCGCTGCCGGATGGGGTGGGCAAGGTGCTGGAAGAGTACCTGCGGGAGAAGGAGGGCCTGTCCCTGCCGGAGGCGGAGGCGATCCCCGCCAACAGCGTCAACGGCGGCATTGGCGGTCACATGCTGGAGAACGAAGCCGCCAACGCCAAGCAGCGGATCGGCGACCTGTGCCCGGAATGCGGCGAGGCGGCGGTGGTGAACGAGGAGGGCTGCCGCAAGTGTTACGCCTGCGGCTATTCGGAATGCTAGACGGGAGACGGTCGCCTCGATGGTGACCGTCTCTTCTATTCCGATTCTATTCCTCTGAAATCGTGATGCTCTGGATCACATCCCCGGTGTAGGTGGGATTCTGGGTCGGGTCGCGCAGCGTGATGCCTTGGACCGCCTCCATGCCCTCGATCACCTGGCCGAAGATGGTGTACCCGCCGTCGAGCCTCGGCTGCGGGGCGAAGGTGATGAAGAACTGACTGCCGTTGGTGTCGCGCCCGGCATTGGCCATTGCCACCACCCCTGCCTTGTCGAAGGTCAGGTCGCTGTCCTCGTTATCGTAAGTGTAGCCGGGGCCGCCCGCCCCGGTCCCGGACGGATCGCCGGTCTGGGCCATGAAACCGGCCAGGACGCGGTGGAAGGTCACACCGTCGTAGAAACCCTGCCGCGCCAGGAACACGAAAGAATTGACGGTCTGGGGCGCTTTATCGGGATAGAGCTGGATGACGAATTCGCCGCCCTCCTCCAGGGTGACGGTGGCAAAATAAGACTTCGCGATGTCGATCGTCATCTCCGGCGGGGAATTCCATTGCATCGACGCAGCGGTTGTCTTCTGTTCGGCCTCCTGGCGGGAAAGCGCCAGCCAGATGACACCGACGAAGATCAGGATGCCGAGGGCGGAAAACAGGATGTTGTTGACCTTGCGCGCCGCCCGGCGCCGGCGCATGATAGCTGCCTTGGTCGCTTTATGATGGGACATTGGCAATTCTCCTCTCTCGCACCTATTATAGCCGCGGGTGTAAAATTGGGATACGTTGCCCGCAAAGGAGAGAGTATGTCCAAAAAAATCGTGGTGGTGGCCGGGAACATCGGCGCCGGCAAGACTTCGCTGGCCGAACGGATCGGCGTGCGCTTGGGCTGGCGGACAGACTACGAATCGGTCGCCGACAACCCCTACCTGCCGGATTTCTACGCCGATATGCACTCCTGGTCGTTCCATTTACAGATCTACTTTTTAGGGCACCGCGCCGAACAATACCTCGACGCCGCCCACGACCCCCGCTCCGCCATCCTCGACCGCAGCATTTACGAGGATGCCCATATCTTCGCCCGCGCCCTGCATCACATGGGCAATCTTTCCGAGCGTGATTACCTGGCCTACCGCCGCCTGTTCGACCTGGTGGTCGGCGCTCTGCCGCCTCCCAACCTGCTGGTCTACCTCAAGTGCCCGGTGGCGGCGCTCATCGACCGCATCCAGCGCCGGGCGCGCAACATCGAGACCGGCATCTCCTCCGAGTACCTGACCCTGCTGGATACATTCTACGATGAGTGGCTGAACTCTTTCGACATCTGCCCCGTGCTCACCATCCGCACCGACGACCTGGACTACGTCCACCAACCGCAGGCGTTGGAGGTGGTCGCCGGGCGCATTCACGAAAAACTGGGCGGGGTGGAGGAAATCGTTTTGAAGCGGAAATAAGACTATGGCTGCCGGAAGACCAGCCGTAATCCGCCCCAGAAATCGCCTCCCTCACCTTGACAGTCCGGGACGCTCAGGCCGGTTACCAGCACGCCCGCGCCGGTCACCTGCAGAGAATAAGCTACATTGGGCGTCATCAGGAAATCGGCATATCCATCCCCTAGTTCAGGCTTGAGGCCGGTAAAGAAGCGGCTTTCCCCATCCGGCCAGTTGATGACAATCCCGGCTCCTGCTACGGGCTGCCCAGCAGCATCCAGCACCTCCACTTGCAGCAGGCCCTCAGCCAGCGCCGGGTCGCAGACCGTCTCCTGGCTGGCAAGTTGGAGGGGCGCGCCGGCGGTCGGCGTGGGTGTGCGGGATGGGCGGGGCGTGGGAGATTGGAAGAGGGTGGGGGCGGCCGTGGCCGGGCGGACGGGGGTTTTAACCGGGGAGGTGACGGTCGGGGGGCCGGCGGTTGGCGAGGGCATGGTGGCGGTCGGGCTGTGGAAGACCGGCGTCAGGGACGGCAGCGGTGTTTCGGGCGGTTGACCGAGCGCCTGGGCCAGGTAGGCCAAGGCGTAGGCTGAGCCGTAGGGGTCTCCTGCCCCCCAGGCCGACTGCGCCTGGGCCGAAAGCGCCTGGAGCGGGTCCGGGTCGCCCAGCAGCGCCAGCCGCGCCTGGCTGCGGGCCAGATCCCCGGTTGCCAGGTAGGAGGAAGCGATTGCCGCCCGATACTGGTCCTTGAAATCGGCCCGCAGGGAAATGGGGGCGGTATCCACATACTCCACCGGCGAGAGGATCCATGAATACAACAAACCGAGACCGATTCCGACCAGCAGGCCGGTCAACATGTAAAGGTTGCCGCCCAGGTTGAGGGAAGGGCGGCGCCGGGAACGACGCTCGTTCATGGCGCGCCTCCGCCCGGACTGGGCTCCCAGTTCAGGAGCGCCGCAGCCAGGGATTGGACCAGGAGCCGGTCCGCTTCCGGGGAGCCGAGATGGGTGGCGGTGACGAGCGCCTCGGCCGCGATCTGCGACGGGTGGGCGCTGCCCAGCAGCGCCAGGCGGCGGGCTGCCAGGTCGAGGTCCTGCTCGCTGTGATAGATCTCGGCCGTCATCAGGACATAATCGAGGCGGTAATCGGCGCGCAGCGTGTCCGGCGTCGTATCCACATATTCGACCGGGCTTATCACCCAGCCATAGAGGACGCCGAGCGCCAGGCCGCACAGGATGGCAAGCAGGAAACGCACCCATCGTGAGGACATCGCTGCTATTTTCCCACAAGAATGGCTGCGCTGCAACAAGCAGAAAAATATCCGGGCAGGCAAACCGGCGGCGCCCGGAGACACTCCCTTACCGCTGCTGCCTTTCGGCCCTGACGGGGTTCGAAAGGCTCCGCCGCGCCGGACCCACCCGGACGGGGCAAGGATACCCGATGCAGGTGGTCGTGTCAACTACTTAATGCACTATATGTAATTCTACGTATTCCGTATATAATAGGACAAATTTCCTACTGATGAGATGCGGGTGTTTCCATGCGTCTCATCTTGGTGTACCTGTATCTTGTTCACAGGCTTTGTGGTCAATATTGCCAGGAACACCGGGTCTTGATTATGAACGTTGTTGAGGAGAGAGATGAATAAAACCGCCGCCGCCCAGTCACGCCCTGCTCCACGACAGGGGGCAAGGAACCATACGATTATCATCCTTGCCGTACTTTTTTCTTTGATCGCATCATCCTTGAATATCATTTCGGCCTCGGCCGCCAGCGCCTTGACGCTCACGCCCATCACCTGGAACGTGGTTGGCTTGGATTCCAACCAGGTCAGCGTCGGACCCAACAACTTCCCAGTCGGCGTGCGCGCCTGCAATCCCGGTACAAATACAGTCGCCTTCGCAGATGTAGAGGCGGATTTCTTCTGGCTGGCAGGCGGGACGCAGACGACCGACACGTACATCCGGCTGCGGCCCGGGTCGCTCGACCCGATCCAGCCCGCGCCCCAATTGGATCTCGACCCGGGTGAGTGTTACGATTTCTATTTCGAAGTCGAAATCGAGCGCAATTCTATTTCCTATGACGAGACCCGCCGTTACCGAATTGACGTTACGTACGACGATCCCGACATTGCCGGCATCCAGTCGGTCAGCACGCCCACCCCGCGCGAAATCTACGTGGAGCATCTTGTCTCCCAGAGCCGCAACAGCGTTTCGGAGGTCCGGCTGGACGGCGTTCCCGTGGCAGCCGGCGGGACGATGAACCTGCTGGTGGGAAACACCTATACCATCACCCTACTTGGCTCGACAGCCACCAATGGCTACGAACAGATCGAATCCTTCATCAATTTCCCGAATACCATCTTCCAGGTCCTATCCGTCGCCACAACCTATGCCCATGACGAAGGCACCGACCCGCTGGCCGGGACGAAACTCTACGCCGACGGCTGCGGCTGGGTGAACGATCCGACCAACCCCGCCTATCGTTCCTGCGCGGGGGTGGGGAAGTACGGTAATGATGTCACCATAGACTACATTGTCAAGGTCATTGGCGGGGGCGGCACGAACCAGACGCTGAACTCACTCATTTATGACTTTTCAGGTTCCAGTTACCACTACAATAACGACTTTTCCACATCGTCGCGTATCGCCCACATCACCGATCCCTCCGCCTGTACACAGGTGGATATCACCAAATGGACATTCAATAGTACCACCACACCTTCCACTGGGACTGGCGTCTATTCCATATGGATCTGGCATAGCACATGACGGATATCCGTCTGTGGGTACAAATCCTCCCGCCATATCGAATGATGGCTGGGGAGCGGCATTTGACGCGAATGATTATCTCCAGTTCGATGTGAGCACGGTGGGCTACTACGCCATCCAGTTCAAATTCGGCGCCAACACCAGCCACGCTAACGGCCCGACCACCCTGGATTTCCGATATTCAACTGACGGGTCTACCTACACGGCATTTCCTCCAACCCTGGCCGTATCGACTTTCTGGACGAATTACTCACCGATCAACCTGAGTACGGTCTCTACCTTGAGCAATAATCCAGATGCCGAATTCCGGATCTACGGGTATGGAGCGAGCCAGGCAAACCGTGCCTTGCGCGTGGACGATGTGACCATCTCCGGCTGCGCCCTGCCGGCCTCCATCAACCTGGAAAAAACTGGCGTTCTGGATACGAACGTTGTCCCACCCAATGGTACGGCCAACATCGGCGACCGTGTCAATTATACGATGGTCATCACTAATAACGGCGGAGGCAATTTAACCGGCATCACGCTGACCGATCCGGTCGCCGCCCCGCTGACCTGTGTCCCGGCCCTGGCCGGCCTCACCCTCGCACCCAGCCAGTCCACTACCTGCACCGGTTCGCACACCCTGACCCAGGCAGACTTCGACCTCGGCTTCGTGACCAACCTCGCCATCGCCGACAGCGCCGAGACGGACCCGGTGAGTGACTCCACCACGCAGACTCTCACCCAGACCCCGGGGCTCTCGCTGGCAAAGACCATCGCCACCGCCGCCGCCGGCCCGTGGTCCGAATCGGTCACGGTCACGGTCGGCGCGGATGTGTTCTACCGCTTCGTCATCACCAACACCGGCAACGTCACCCTCACCACCCCCACCGTCACCGACCCGGACGTGAACACGGGCGGATGCGCGTTTACCAGCCCGCTTGCGCCCGGCGCGACCACGAACTGCGTCGTCGGCCCGGTCGCGGCCGTCATCGGCGCGCACACGAACACCGCCACGGCGCATGGCGTCTTCGGCGGGACCACCTACGATTCCGCCGCGGACACGGCCAGTTACACGGCGAACAAGGCCAGCCCGACGATTACGACGGTTGCCAGCCCCTCGACCGGCACGGTGGGCGTAAACATCCCGGCCGCCGGCGACACCGCCACCCTGGCCTCCGGCTACAACCCGACCGGTTCGGTGACCTTCACCCTCTACTCCAACGATACCTGCACCGTCGCAGCGCCGGGGATGAGCGGCAGTGGCGCGATCGCTGGCGGGACCGCCTCCTGGTCCGCCTCGTGGACGCCCACCGCCGCCGGCGCCTACTACTGGATCGCCAGTTATCCGGGCGACGCCAACAACAACGGTTTCACGACCTCCTGCGGCGACGCCAATGAACAGATCGTGATTGCCAAAGCCAGTCCATCCCTCGGCACAACTCCCAGCCCGGCCAGCGCTACGGTGGGGGCCACCCTGGGCGATACCGCCTCTCTGACCGGGGGTTATTCCCCCACCGGCTCGGTGACCTTCCGGCTCTACCCGCCCACCGACCCAACTTGTACAGGCCCTGCAGTCCATACCGAGGTGGATGCTGCGGCGCCATATGCCACTACGACTGGCTATGCTACCACCACCACAGGGATCTGGCGCTGGGGAGCGGAATACAGCGGTGACGTCAACAACAACCCGGCCAGCAGTTCCTGCATGAGCGAACCGGTAACGGTCGGTAAAGCCACACCGACCCTGACCACCACGGCTTCCGGCCCTGTAACGGTCAGCGCCAACATCACCGATACGGCGCACTTGAGCGGTGGGTACTCCCCGACCGGGACGATGACCTTTGAGGTCTTCCTACCGGGCGATGCGACCTGCTCGACCCCCATCGCGGTGGCAGGGGGCCCGGTCAGCGGCGCGGGGGATTACATATCCGCTAACTACACAGCTGCTGTCGCTGGCGATTATCGCTGGATCGCGCATTACTCCGGCGACACCAACAACAATGGTGTCAGTACAGCCTGCAACGATGTGAACGAAACCTCGACCGTGAACAAGGCCACACCGACCCTGACCACAACCGCTTCCGGGCCGGTGAGTGTCGGCAGCCCGATCACCGATACGGCGCACTTGAGCGGTGGGTACTCCCCGACCGGGACGATGACCTTTGAGGTCTTTCTCCCTGGTGATACAACCTGCTCTGTACCGGTCGCGGTCAACCCGGCGGTGATAGTGATTGGAGCAGGTGATTACACATCCGCCAACTACATTCCCGCTGCGGCAGGTGATTACCGCTGGATCGCACATTACTCCGGCGACCTCAACAACAACAGCGTGGACACGGCCTGCAACGACGCAGGTGAAACCTCCACAGTCAATGCGGATCTCCTACCGATTGCCGTCAACGACACGAACACCGCGGTCTAGAACGGCCCGGCTGTGAACGGCGATGTGTCCACGAACGACACCCCCGGCGACCCGCCGACCCCGGTCACCGCCGCGGTTGACGACGACGGCGACGCGCTCACCCTCGGCGTTGCCTTCGGCACCGACGCGGGCGGCTCGCTCACGCTTTT
>Ga0194127_10007511_pt1 | contig 12004 bp, 11 predicted proteins | sample TA2KigC100mmetaG_FD_148624 | JGI IMG/M metagenome (GOLD analysis project Ga0194127, IMG submission 148624) | Freshwater microbial communities from Lake Tanganyika, Tanzania - TA2015036 Kigoma Deep Cast 100m | ecosystem: Environmental > Aquatic > Freshwater > Lake | place: Tanzania: Lake...
GGGGCCGCCCGCACAGCCATCGCCGGCGGTCCAGGGCGTCCCGGATCCTCCGATCCAGCTCCTCCGGCACGACCGGCAGCGCGATCCAGCCGTCCGCGCCGGTCTCGGCGATCGCGTCCCGCGACTCGCGGTCGTGCCGGTCGGTCAGGACCAGCACGGACACGGGCCCGGTGTGCGGGTCCGCGCGGAGGTCCGCGGCCGCGGCCAGGCCGCGCGGGTCGCCCCCGGCCGCCGACACGAGGACCACGTCGGGGACCTCCTCCAGCCAGCGCGCCAGCAGCGCGTCCTGCGACCCGAACGACCGGGTCAGGTACCCGGCCGCCGCGACGGCGCGTCCGGCCTCGGCCGCGGCGCCGACGCCGGTCCCGTCCAGCACGAACGCGACCCCGCGCGTCGCGACGTCCTGCCGGACCGCCTCCCACACGGCGCGCGCCACGTCCTCGCCGGGCGGCGGGACCGGCAGGAACGCGCGGTTGCCCAGGACCTCGAGCCTCATCCGCTCCACCGCCGACGGCGTGCTGCCGCAGGCGACGACGACCGGGAACCGGCTCCCGGCCAGGTCCCGCGCGGCCGCGATCGCGGAGGCGACCGGGCCGACGCCCGCGCGGACGTCCGCGAGCACCGCGACCCAGGCGCGCTCGGACAGCGCCGCGGCCAGCGCGCCCGCGTCCGGCACGTGGCGGCAGCCGGCGATCCACTCCGGGGCACGCGGCGCGACGACCAGGATCCCGACGCCGTCCCCGGGCGCCGCCAGGTCCGCCGACATGCGCGCGAGCGCCGCGTCGAGGCGGTCAGCGTCCTCCCGCGAGGGGCGGTCGCGGAACAGGCACGCGCGGGTCAGGTCCCCGTCGCAGCGCGCCGCGGCCGATCCGACCCCCCCGTACCCGTACGCCGGGGCCCAACGCGCGAGCCACGCCAGGTGGGCCCGCACGCCCGGTACGACCTCGCGCCGGGGCACGGCCGCGCCTCCGTGGGCCGCGGGAGCGCCTCCCTGGGCCGCGGCCGCGCCTCCGTGGGCCGCGACCAGCCGCGGCAGCAGCGAGCGCGCCTGCCTGACGCGCTCCGCCGCCCCGCCGGCGAACTCGCGCCCGAGCCTCTCCCGCACGCCGTCCACGATTTCCTCGGAGCCGCCGCCCACGGTTTCCTCAGAGCCTCGGGATCGAGGCCGGGCCGGGCCCGCCTTCCGGCCGGAACCCGTAGCCCACGAAGACGCCCCCGACGTATTCCTGGTAGTACGGCGCGTAGTGCGCCTGGATCTCCCCGCCGACGTTCAGGTGCTCGGTCACGCGATACCGGCGCCAGCCGATCGCCCGCGAGCGCGCCCATGGCGGCCAGCACGTCGGTCGAGAGCTGCCGGCCCGAGTCCATCTGGTTGACCACGAACGCGAACACGCCGGTCGGGTTGATCCGCAGGAGCAGGTCCTCGGTCGCCGGCAGCGTCGCGTACGACGGGGCGTCCGGGAGCATGACGTTCAGGACCAGGTCCGCGGACGCGAGGAGCCCCTGGACCCACCGGAGCCTCCCCGCGGGCAGGTCGACGATCAGGAGGTCCGTGTCCGCCGGGATCAGCGGGTTCACGCGTCCGAACAGCCACCGCTCGTCCGCCGCGAACAGCGCCTCCATCTCGGACAGCTCGTCCGGCGTGCACTGGCCGAACGGCACGTGCATCACGGGCGACGGGTTCCGCCGCCGGTACGTGGCGAAGTCCGCCGCCGAAACGCCGGGCCGCGCCACGCCGAACCGCTCCTTGACCTGCATGGAGAGGTGCAGGCCCACCGCGTTCTGCGGGTCCGCGTCGACGACCATGCAACGGTAGCCGGCCTTCTGCATCTCGGCGCCCAGGTTGCAGGCGATGGTGGTCCGTCCGGTTCCGCCCTTCAGCGAGAAGAGGACGACGGTCTTCATCTTCGATCTCCCTCGGTGGCGGAAACGCTAGCGGGTCGTCTCCGGCTTGAACCACTGCCGGAGCCTGACGGGGTCCCGGGTCCCCCCCCGGACCACCAGTTCCCCGGTCGCCTTCTGAACGGGCTTCTGAAGTGCGGGCTCGGGCGCGCCCTCGCGCAGGGCCCGGTTCGTCTCGACGATGACGTGCCAGCGGGCCGACGCCCGGACCGCCTCGGCTTCCTTGTGATACTCCCTGTACGGGAATCCGTGCAGCCCGAGATCGTCCAGCAGGCGCCGGACGTCCTTGCCGACCCGCATCATGCGACCCCCTCCCGCAACCCGAACCCGAGCCCGAGCCCCAGCCCGAGCCCGCCCCCCGTGCCCGTCCCCGTGCCCGCCGTCCTCCGGGTCACCACCCGCAGTCGCACTTGCACTCGTCGACCCTGCAATACGAGATGCCGGCGGCCTGGTCCCACATGCAGGACAGGCCGGGGCAGCACTCCCAGTCGGCCTTGCAGGGCACGTTGAACTGCCCGCAGCACTCCGCGCCGCCGCAGCCCGGGTCCTCGCCTCCCTCGCCCTGGTCGTCCGCGTGGCACCGGCCGTCGAGGCAGGTCATCGCGCCGCAGCAGTCCGCATCGGTCCCGCAGCAGTTCCCCTTGGCGCCGCAGTTGTCGCAGACCGCGTGGATCTCGCCGCTGCAGAGCAGGTTCTTCGCGACGATCGTCCCGGTCAGGTTGCCGTTCGTGAACAGGACGTCGGCGAACGGCGCCAGGATCGTGCCCTTGAACGGGATCGCCTCGACGACCAGCCACCGCGAGTACGGGAACACCCACAGGATCTGTTCCGGGTGGTCCGCCTACATGGCGAACATCGAGATGTTGAAGCTCGTGACCGCCACGCCCTCGGGCGACGGCACGCCCGGGATGCAGGCGGTGCCGGTCCACGCCGGGAGCTGGCCGGGCCCCCCGGCGGGCACCTCGTCGGGGGTCACGAAGACCGTGGTCGGACCGCCCTTGAACACCAGCGGGTCGGTCCGGTTGTGCAGCACGGCCGCGGACACGCGGTACTCGCCCGCCGGGACCTCGCCGTCGGGCAGGATCGTGTCGGGGACGTCGAGGCCGATCGTCGCGGCCTCGATGGCGCAGCGCTCCCACTCCCAGTCGAGGCCGGTCCCGACCGCCGGGACGCCGCCCTTCTGGATGTCCACGCCCTCGACCTTCCACGTCCCGTCCGTGTAGGCCGCGCCGTGCACGGTGCCCCACTTCAGGTCCAGCGAGCCGCCCGCCGCGATCGCGAGGTCCGGGTCTCCGAGGTGCTGCGACGGCCACTTGAACGTGGCGACGTTGAAGTTCCGGAAGACGATCGCGTTCCCGGCCGCCACGCGCCCGGCCACGTCCGGGGAGGCGAACGGCGGGTCCTCGGGGTCCTTCACGCCGTAGTTCTCGAACGCCCACACGCTGAAGTCGATCGCGCCGCCGACGGCGGAGGCGTGCGGGTGCGCCGGCGAGAGGCCCGCCGCGCCGACCGAGCCGGCCCAGCACTCGCTCGACACCGGGGTGCACTCCGGCGGGGGCGGCGGCTCGTCGCAGTCGCACACCGGGCAGTCGTCCTCGTCGCCGTCGTCCTCGTCGTCAGCGTCGTCCGGCTGATCGCAGTCGTCCGGCTCGTCGCCGTCGTCGTCGTCCGTGTCCTCGACGACGTCGTCGTCCTCCTCGTCCGCGTCGTCCGTGTCCTCGATCACGTCCGGCTCGTCCGGATCGGGGTCATCGACGCACTCGCAGTCCTCGACGTGGTGACCCGGCGGGCAGGTCGTCGGGCAGGCCGGCTCGCACTTCTTCGAGCCCTCGTCGCACTTCGTGCCGTCGGCGCAGCCGCACCGGTGGCCGCAGCCGTCCCAGCCGCAGGTGCCCGGGGCGCAGTAAGGGACGCACACGCCGCAGGCGACGGGCAGGCCGTCCGGGTCGAGCGGCTCGACGTGCTTGCCGCACCACACGTGACCGCCGTGGGCCCAGCCGCACGCCTCCCCTCACCGGGAGCATTCGGCGACCTGGACCTTGCCGTCCTTGCAGAACTTCAGGAGGCTGCCCTCGCAGCACCCGAGGTCCGGAACGTCCTCGCACGGCTCCGGGGTCGGCGTGGGCACGCAGGCGCTGGTCTCGCCGGCGACCCCGGTCTCGTCCGCTCCTGCCCCCGCGCCGCATGCCGCGAGCGCGCCCGCGAGGAGGACGGAGAGGACGGAAAGGGAGTGCATGGTGCGAGACATGGCGTGCCTCCTTGCCACTTACGTGGTCGGGCGGGGCAGTACCCTCTCCGCCAAGAACCCCCTTCGAACCGAAGGGTAGCCCCCAAAACCCCCCATTGTCAAGCCGCCCAAGTGGACAAACGAGGGGGTCTTGTCGGCTTCCGCGAGCCTCCGTCCCTTCCTCTGCCGCGAGCCTTCGAACACGGTGGGCGTCGAGGTCGCGTCCGCCGAAGGGGGTACTGGCGAGCCGACCCGGCGCCCGGTCAAAAGTGATTGGTGTATCGGCTCGGAAACCCGGGGGGTTTATACCGTCCCCGAACCCGAGCCCGAGCCCGAGCCCGCGACGTCCGAAGCCCCCTGCCCGCCCTCGGCCCGCGGCGTGGCTTCGCCGCGGGCCGCCCGAAACCGAACGGGACGGGCGGGCAGGGGGCAGCCTCTCCCGCCTGTGCTAAACTCCCCCGGCCTCGGGACGGGCGTCCCGGGCGCGGAGAAGCGCATGGATCCTTCGGGAATGCCGCCGGGAATGCCGCCGATCGGGCCTCCCGCGAAGCTCCTGCCGTTGTGGAAGCGCGTGCTCCGGCACTGGAGGCTCCTCCTGATCGTGGCCGGCGCGGCCCTCGTGGTCGGCGCGGGCCTGTTCTACGGCGTGGTCCAGCCCCTGGTGATCCGCGCGGCCCGGGCGGAGATGGAGCGGCGCCTGGGCGAACTCTCGGAGTCCCTCGGGCGCAAGGTCTCGCTCGGCGGGATCTCCCGGTCGCTGACCGAGGAGGTCGTGCTCGAGCGCCTCCAGATCCCGGCCAAGGCCGAGGGGCAGCAGCCGACGCTGATCGTGCCGAAGGTGCGCCTGGGCTTCTCGATCTGGGACGCGGTCCTGGGCCGCCGCACGCCGAGCCGGGTCCGCGTCGACGGGCTCAGGCTGACCGTGCAGGTGCGCGACGCGCGCGCGCCCGACCTCGAGGACCTGGCGGCCGGCCTCAAGCGGTGGCGCGAGGCGCGCAGGGGCGCGGGTGGCGACGCGCCGGCGGGTGACAAGGGCACCTTCGTCCCGGACGTCGACCTGACGCACGCCATGGTGCAGTTCGTGCCCGTCGGCTCGAACGACCCGATCGCCGCGTTCTCGGACCTCGACGTCGAGCTGCGGCGCGGGGACGACGGCGCGATCGAGACCTCGTTCGGCGGCAACGCCGCGGGCCTGTCCGCGAAGCCGGTGCGGATGTCGGGGGTGGCCACGTACAAGGCGGGCGGCGCCTACGCGAGCGTGGAGTTCGACTCGCCGGTCGATCCGCTGCGCGTGCTCGGCGACGCGGCCCCGACCTCGGTCGCGCTGGCGTCGCTGTCCGCGGAGTACGACCCGAAGGCGGGGCGCGTGTCCGCGGGCGTGCGCGGCGTGGCCGTGGCGGATTCCACGCCGTTCCTGGCCCTGCTGCCCCTGCCGGAGAAGCTGGCCGGCACGAAGGGCGGGCCGTTCTCGGCGGCGGAGGTCCGCGTGGACCTGAACCTGCCCCCCGGCGGGATCCGCGCGCTGAAGCCGCACCCGTCCGCCCTGGCCGGGGTCGCGGTCCGCGGCGTGTCGTTCCGGGTGACGCCGCCCGCCGGCCCGTTCGGGACCCTGAACGGGTCGGGGATCGACCTCGACGTGGGCCGCGCGCCGGACGGGAACGACTACCTGGTGCGCCTCGCGGGCAGCCTGGACCTGAACGCGGTCGGCCGGTCGCGCGTGAAGCTCGACGGCCGCCTGAGCCCCGGCCTCGTGGTGTCGTCCGCCGACGTCGAGGTCGCGGGTCCGCTGCTGCGGGCCGTGCTGTCCGGGCTGCACCCGCGCGTGCTGCCGTGGGACGACGGCCGGATCGACGCGACGCTGTCGGTGCGCGGGGACGGCCGGACCTACGACGTCAAGGGCCGCGTCGAGGGCAGCGGGCTCGACTACTTCTGGACCAAGATCTGCCTCGCGCCCCTGACCGACCTCGCGTTCCAGATGGACCTCGCGGCGACCGTGGACCTGCCGAAGGAGACGGTCCACCTGACCGTGGATCCGATCTCGGTGGGGCTCGCGCGGTTCCAGCTCGACCTCGACCTGCAGCGGTTCGGGAAGCAGCCGAAGGTGAAGGCGCGCTTCACGATCCCGAAGCAGTCGTGCGGCGCGGTCGCGAGCGCGATCCCCCCCGTGATGGTCCCGCGGCTCCAGGGCGCGGTGTTCGACGGGCAGATGTCGTTCGAGGTGCGGACGGCCGTCGATTTCAAGGACCTCTACGGCGCGAAGCTTCCGGTCGACGCGGACCTGGAGGAGTGCGTCCCGTTGACGCTCGGGCCGCTTGTCGACGTCGAGGTCCTGAACCGGCGCTTCATCCACCGCGTGGTCGAGGAGGACAAGGACGAGCCGATCCTGGTCGGGCCGGCGATGCGCGACTACGTGGCGATCGACGAGATCCCGGAGGTGGTTCAGCAGGCCGCGCTCGCGACCGAGGACATGGGCTTCTTCCGGCACCACGGGTTCAAGATCGGGCTCATCAAGCGGGCCGTCAGCATGAACCTGGACAAGGGCTGGTACGTCTATGGCGGCAGCACGATCTCGCAGCAGCTCGTCAAGAACCTCTACCTGTCGCGCGAGAAGACGCTCTCCCGCAAGCTGGAAGAGGCGGTCATCGTCTGGGACATGGAGCGGCAGGTCGAGAAGGAGCGCATCCTCGAGCTGTACCTGAACATCGTGGAGTTCGGGAGGCACATCTACGGGATCAAGGCCGCTGCCGCCGCCTACTTCAACAAGGAGCCTCGCGATCTCGGTCCGCTCGAGGCCGCGTGGATCATGGCGACCAAGCCGTCGCCGCGGTACGCGTACAACGTCTATCGCAAGCGGCAGTTCAACGAGTGGTGGGTCGCGCGGATGGACGGGATCCTGAAGCGGCTGTGGCAGGAGATGAACGTCATCGACCAGACCACCTACACCGAGGCCGCGCCGTACCTGCCGCTGTTCTGGTACTCGGACACGGCCGACTACGCGCGCCCGGACGTCGCGTCGTCGTCCGCGGTCCCGCCGGGGATGCCGACCGAGCTGCCGAAGGACCCGAAGGCCGGCGCGCCGAACGGGGCGGCCCCGGCGGTCGAGGGCGGGGCCGCCGCACCGGTCCCGGCCGGGGGGAGGCCGGCGCCGGAAGGGGATGCGCCCGCCCCCGCGCCCGCCCCCGCGCCCGCCCCCGCGCCGGCTCCGGCGCCCGCGCCAGCCCCCACGGGAGGAACCGGATGAAGCCGTCCCCGGCCGCCCTGCGCCGCCACGCCGTCGTTGTGGCGATCGTGCTCGTCACGGTCGTGGTCGACCTGTGGACCAAGCAGTGGGCATCGGAATCGCTGGCCACCGATCATCACCTGCTGCCGATCCCGGCCGAGGGCGCGCCCTCCGGCGGCACGGTCGGCGACGCGGTCCGGGGCCGCTTCCCGGGCATGGCGGACGCGGACCTCGCGGGCGCCCTCGTCAAGGTCCGGCGCGGCACCGACTTCCGGCCCGAGGACAAGGTCTTCCCGTCCGACGGGCCCGTCGCCGACGCGGTCGCGTTCCACGTGTTCCCGGGCGGGGACCTGGCGCGGCCCGCGCGGCGGGTGGACCGGACGGACCACCTCGCGATCGAGCGGTGGGTCGTGCGCTCGGAGCCGGGGCTCGGGTTCCAGGAGGCGCGGAAGGCGGTCGGCGCGCGGCTCTCGGACGTGACGATCCGCGAGTGGCTCGCGTCCAAGCTGCCGTACCTGTCGGCGGAGGAGGTCGATGCCACCATCCGGACCGGGCTGTTCCCGGTCGCGAAGGGCGGCGGCTCCGTGGCGCCCGGCGCCCCGGCCGCGGCCGGCGATCTGTACCTGCTGTCGCACCGCGAGGTGGTCCTGATTCCGGACCATCTCGACTTCTCCTACGCCGAGAACCCGTTCGGCGCCTGGGGCATCCTCTCCGACGTGGACCAGCCGACGCGGCGCCTGATCTTCCTGTCCCTTTCCGTGGTCGCCATCCTCGCGATCGCGTTCCTCCTGGTGAAGCCGCCGACGGACGCGTGGGTGCCGCTCGTGGCGCTCGGCGGCGTGCTCGGGGGCGCGATCGGCAACCTCGTGGAGCGCATCGACCCCGGGTACGTCGTGGACTTCATCCACATGTACTGGGGGGACATGCACTGGCCGAGGTACAACGTCGCGGACATCGGCATCACGGTCGGCGTGGTCGTGCTGGTGCTGGCGACCGGGTTCACCAAGGACAAGAAAGCCCCCGCGCCCCCCAGGGATTGACCGCGTTCCGCGCCCCGACGTATCCTGCCGTCGATGCTCCGGAAGCCGCCCGACATGAAGGTCTTCGGACTGACCGGCGGGATCGCGGCGGGCAAGTCCGAGGTCGCGAGCCGGCTGCGCGCGGCCGGCATCCCGGTGATCGACGCGGACGCGGTCGCCCGGGAGCAGGCGCGGCGCGGGGGCGCGGCGTACGACGGGATCGTGGCCGAGTTCGGGCCGTCGGTGCTGGGGCCGGAGGGCGACATCGACCGTGCGGCGCTCGCGGCGGTGGCGATGCCGGACCCGGGGCGCCGCGCGAGGCTCGAGGCGCTGACCCACGGGGCCGTGATCGGGGAGGTCGGGCGGCGGCTCGCGGTGCTCGCGGAGATGGGGCACCGGGTCGCGGTGGTCGAGGCCCCGCTGCTCGTGGAGACGGGACTGCACGAGGGGCTGGACGGCCTCGTCGTCGTGACGGCAGGCGCGAACGTGCGGCTCGGCCGGGCGGTGGCCCGCGGCGGGGTGACCGAGGCCGACGCGGCGGCGCGGATCGCGGCGCAGGCGAGCGACGAGCGGCGGCTGGCCGCGGCGACCGAGGTGATCGTGAACGACGGGACGATCGAGGATCTGGCGCGCCGCGCGATCGCGCTCGCCGTCAGGCTCGGGGCGAAGGGGAGTCAATGGCCGAAGAGCTGACGCTCGTGACCGGGTTCCCGGCGTTCACCGCGAAGCGGCTCGTGCGCGAGCTTGCGACGCGGGGGGATCGGGTGGCGCTCCTGGCCCAGCCGAAGTTCGCGGACGCGGCGCGCGATTTCCTGGCCGCGCTCCGGGCCGAGGGGCTGAACCCCGCGGTGGACGTGCTGGTCGGGGACGTGCTGAACCTGGACATGGGGCTTTCCGGCAAGGAGATGAAGCGCCTCGCGCGCGAGGTCCGCCGCGTCCACCACATCGCCAGCATCTACTTCATGGGCGTGACGGAGGGGCTGGTCGAGCGCGTGAACGTGGACGGCGCGCGGAACGTGCTGGACCTGGCCGCGGACCTGCCGAACCTCGAGCGGCTCGTGCTGTGGAGCACCGCGTTCGTCGCGGGCGACCGGACCGGGGTGATCCTGGAGGAGGACCTCGAGGCGGGCCAGCGCTTCAGGAACACCTACGAGCGGACGAAGTTCGAGGCCGAGCGCATGTTCCGCGCGCGGATGAAGGACGTGCCGATCTCGGTCGTGCGTCCGTCCGTCATCGTGGGCGATTCGCGGACCGGCGAGATCGACCGCCTGGACGGGCCGTACCAGCTCATCCGGACGTTCCTGTCGTTCCCGGTGGACCTGCACCTGCCGCTGCCCGGCGAGGGCTACTTCCCGCTGAACCTCGTGCCGGCGGACTTCGTGGTGCGGGCGGCGGACGTGATCGCGCGCTCGCCGTCCGCGGTCGGCAAGACGTTCCACCTGACCGACCCGAACCCGCTCCCCGCGCGCCGCGTGTTCGAGATCGTGGCCGACGTGGCGCACCGCAAGCGGCCGCGCGGCGCGATCCCGTCGCGGGTCTATCCGCTGCTGTTCCGCGTGCCGTTCCTCGGGGACTTCCTGCTCCCGCAGCGCCACTTCATCGAGTGCTTCGACCGGCTGATGATCTTCAACTCGATGAACACGCTCTCGGCGCTGGCGGATACCGGCGTGGGCTGCCCCCCGTTCCCCTCGTACGCCGGGACGCTGATCCGCTTCGCCTGGGCGCGGTTCGAGGAGGCGGACAAGGCCGCGCCGCGCCGCGAGAAGGCGCCGGACGAGGACCCGTACTTCTAGCCGCAAGCTGGGAACAGCAATCCCCGGAGGGGCCGAATGGCGCGGTGCGTCAGGGGAAAAACGCCGGTCAGCGCTTCTTCTTCTCGTTGATCAGGCCGCGCAGCCCGAGGCCGGCCTTGAAGAAAGGCAGCCGCTTCGGCGGGACCTTGAAAATGTCGCCGGTCTTCGGGTTGCGGCCCTCGTACCCGGCGTACTTCTTGACGGTGAAGTTGCCGAAGTTGCGGACCTCGATCCGCTCCCCCCGCTTCATCGCCTCGATCATCTGCTCGAACACGGCGTTGACCACGATGGCCGCGCGGTCGAGGGTGATGTCACTCTTCTTCGCGACCGCCTCGATCAACTCGGACTTGGTCATTGGAAGATTCCTCCGACTCCTCAAACCGGACGCAATGATAGCCGCCTCGTCTGGCGCGTCAAGTTGAATTTTATCGGGGGCTCTGCTAGAGCCAGGGGCCGTGTCGATCGCCATTCCGAACGACAGGGGCGAACGACGAATGCGAGGAAAGAGGCATGGCCGGATTGTCGGTGAGCGCACTTCCGTTCGTGCTGGACACGCGGCTGGCCGGTCCGGCCTCGGGGGTGGTGGAGGCAGGTCGCGCGGCGGACGCGGCGGCGAGGCTGATCGCGGACGCGGGGGGGCGCGCGGGCTTCCTGGAGGTGCCCGGCGACGTCGCCGCGGCGGACCGCGTGATCGCGGCGGCGGCCGCGGTGCCTCGACACTTCCGCAAGGTTCTGGTCCTCGGGATCGGGGGGTCCGGGCTCGGCGCGCAGGCGGCGCTGGCGGCGCTCGCGCCGATCCCCGCGGCGCCGGGGGCGCGCGAGGTGCGCGTGCTCGCGAACGTGGACCCGGCGTCGGTCGCGGCCGCGCTCGCGTGGTTCGACCCGGCCGACACCCTGCTCGACGTGGTCACGAAGTCCGGGAACACGGTCGAGACCCTGTCGCAGTTCGCGCTGTTCGCGGACCGGATCCGCGCCGCGCGGGGGGACGAGGGGCTCCGCGACGGCGTCGTGATGACCACGGACCCGGAGAAGGGCCCGGTCCGGCGCATCGCCGACAAGATCGGGTGCGTCGCGCTGGACGTGCCGCCCCGGGTGGGGGGGAGGTTCTCGGTCCTGACGCCGGTCGGGCTGTTCCCGCTGGCGCTCGCGGGCTGCGACGTGCGCGCGATGCTCGCCCCGGCCGAGGCGGTCCTGGCCGCGCTCCGCGCCGCGCCCGGGGCCGGTCACCCGTCCGTGCTATCGGCCGCGATCCACGAGGCCCTGCTCGCGGGCGGCGCGGGCATCCGCGTGCTCTGGGCCTACTGCGATCGGCTCGCGGCGCTCGGCGACTGGTTCTCCCAGCTCTGGGCGGAGTCGCTCGGCAAGGCGGGCGCGGGCCAGACCCCGGTGCGCGCGATCGGATCGACCGACCAGCACTCGCTGCTCCAGCTCTTCATGGAGGGGCCGGCGGACAAGTGCTTCACGTTCGTGACCGTGGACGGGCCCGCGCCGGAGCTGCCCCTCCCGGACCTGTCCGCGCTCGACCCGGACCTCGCGGAGTTCGCGGGGCTGCCGCTCGGCCGCGTGTTCGACGCGCTGCGCATGGGCACGATGACCGCGCTCGCGAAGTCGGGGCGGCCGGTGATGCGGATCCGCGTGCCGCGCCTCGACGAGGCCGCGGTCGGGGCGCTGTTCGCGCACTTCGAGGTCGAGACCGCGGTCGCCGGGTACCTGAGGGGGATCGACCCGTTCGACCAGCCGGGCGTGGAGGCCGGAAAGCGCTATGCCCACGGGGTGCTGGGAAAGCCGGGGATGGAGGGGTACCGCGACGAGGCGTTCGCGGTGCTGGGCGAGGGGGAGTGAG
>Ga0194127_10007512_pt1 | contig 12003 bp, 11 predicted proteins | sample TA2KigC100mmetaG_FD_148624 | JGI IMG/M metagenome (GOLD analysis project Ga0194127, IMG submission 148624) | Freshwater microbial communities from Lake Tanganyika, Tanzania - TA2015036 Kigoma Deep Cast 100m | ecosystem: Environmental > Aquatic > Freshwater > Lake | place: Tanzania: Lake...
TTCTCACTACCCTCAAAGTTCACAGCAGAAACTCTCGCAAAAGAACTTGCCACGCGAACCCGTTTTCTTAGAGACCAGATCATTAAGGAGGAACTGCGCGAAGCTTCGACCTCCGCCGCAAAGAAGATTCTTGGCTTCTATGAAGCATTCCAGAAACATCTCATTTTCAACCTTAAGCCGGATGAGTTTGCCGACCTCTATGCCCAGACCATCACCTATGGCCTCTTTGCCGCGAGAACCCGTGCCAATGGAGCATTCAATCGAATCCTGGCTTATGATCTGATTCCCAAGACCATCGGTATCTTGCGCGATATCTTCCACTTCATTTCATTTGACCCGCCTGAGCAACTTCAGGCGACTGTTGATGACATTGCGGAAGTCCTCGCCGTCGCAGATGTGAGGAACATCCTTCACCAGTATTTCAAAGAGGGCAAAGGAAGCGATCCGATTTTTCATTTCTACGAGACGTTCCTTGCCGAGTACAACCCTAAAGAGCGTGAGCGACGGGGCGTTTATTACACGCCCGAGCCTGTTGTCTCTTACATTGTCCGCTCTCTTAACATCATCCTCAAAGAAAGATTTTCAAGGCAGGACGGGTTTGCAACGCAATCCGTTACAGTGCTCGATCCTGCCGGCGGAACGCTTACCTTCCTCGCTGAGGCGGCAAAACTCGCCGTGGAAGAATTTGTCAGCAAGTACGGTGATGGCTCAAAGGGAAAATTTCTTGAGGACCACATCCTCAAGCACTTTTTCGCCTTCGAGTTGATGATGGCTCCATACGCAGCAGGCCACTTGAAGATGGGCTATCTTCTGGAAGAACTCGGACACAAATTAACGGGCGATGAACGATTCCAGTTCTATCTGACAAATACGCTTGAGATGGAAGAACTTGCTCAGACATCGCTTCCGGGAATGACCTCCCTTTCGGAAGAGTCCCACCTTGCCGCCAAAGTAAAGAAAGAGAGGCCGATTCTTGTCATCCTTGGCAACCCGCCCTACTCAGGACACTCAGCCAATAAGGGCGATTGGATTAAAGAACAGATTGAGACCTATAAGAAGGTGGATGGGAAACCCCTCGGCGAGAAAAACCCCAAGTGGCTTCAGGATGACTATGTTAAATTTATCAGATTTGCTCAATGGAAGATTGACCAGATTGGCGAAGGTGTCCTCGGGTTCATCACGAATCACAGCTATCTCGATAACCCTACGTTTCGGGGAATGCGGCAATCGCTGATGAACTCTTTTGATGAAATATACATCCTCGATCTTCACGGCAATTCACTCAAAAAAGAAAAAGCTCCTGGTGGCTCAAAAGATGAGAATGTTTTCGACATTCAGCAGGGCGTTGCCATTGGCCTTTTTGTAAAAAGAAAAAAGAGCGCTACTTCAAAAATCATAAGACATGGTGAGATTTGGGGTGTACGGGGGCAGAAATACACATGGTTGAAAAAACATGACTTGAAAAAGACAGGCTGGAGAGAGCTTAAGCCTGTTCCACCCTTCTACCTTTTCGTTCCAAGAGATGAAAGATTGAACAAACGATTCCAGTCCTATCCGAGCATTCCAGCGATTTTCCCTGTAAACAGCGTGGGAATAGTGACAGCCAGAGATCATTTTGTTATTGACTTTCAGAAAGCTCCGCTTCAACGTCGTATTGAACAATTTGCCAACCCTTCTCTGGACGACAGTTTTATCGCTCAAGCATTTAGTCTGAAAGACACGGGGGCATGGAAGCTAAAGGCCGCTCGGAACGAGATTATAGATGACAAAGAAAGAGGCAAACATTACACCCAAATTCTTTATCGCCCCTTTGATATCCGGCACTTGTTCTATCACGATGCCGTCATCGAACGAGGACGCAGGGAAGTCATGTGCCACATGCTTCAACCAAATCTTGCGCTGTTGACACATCGCCGAGAAGAAATCCAAATTCCTTACACGCATTTTCTTGTCACAAATCTTATTTCAGAACATGGGGCCCTTTCTTCGAAGACTACCAACTACCATTTTCCACTTTATCTTTATAGAGAATCTGATTCCAGCGGCTCAAGACGGAGAACGGGAGTTTCTCGATATCAAACCATGTTCGTTTTTGAACCGGCGGCAGCATACTCGATTCGGCATGCGAACATCAGTTCTGACTTGCTTATATCATTATCAAATGCTTATAAAAAGGAGGCCTCGCCTGAAAATATTTTCCATTACATCTATGCTGTTCTCTATTCTAATGCCTATCGTAAAAAATATGCGGAGTTTTTGAAGACCGATTTTCCCCGGGTCCCATTCACAAAAGACTACAAGCTTTTTAACAAGCTTGCCGGAAAGGGCGAGGCGCTTGTTGAACTTCACCTGTTCAAGTCCGGGAAGCTTATTAAACCCATTGCCAAATGTGAAGGTTCTGGCAACCTCCGTGTGGAAAAAGTGACTTACGATCCAACCAAAGCCTGTGTTTATATTAATCCTGAGAAATGGTTCACTGGTGTTCCTCCCGAGGTCTGGGAATATCATATTGGAGGTTATCAGGTTTCAGAGAAATGGCTTAAGGACCGCAAAGGCAGACAGCTTTCATTCGAAGAAGTATCTCACTACGCCAGGGTAGTAACAGCCATTGCAGAGACAATCACCATACAAAGGTCTCTTGACGATCTATTTGCAGAAGTCGAAACAAACCTTTTCGAAGTGAGGCTGTGAGCAGTAAGGTTTGGGGTCTGACTTGATTATGACTTTAAGGGAAATGAAGAGGACCTTGACGATCCAGCGTATGGCTGACAGCCGTCGTTGATTTAGGTCGTTGGGCTTAAGAGAAATTGATATCTGGTTCATTCCGTGCTATTCTATCAAGTGAAAAACAGGAGGCAATGCTATGTCAACAGTGATGGAAAAGGAGGAAGCCCACAAACTCATCGATCGAATGCCCTCAAGCGCCACATGGGATGATCTGATGCGCGAAATATACGTCCGCGAGGCGATTGAACGCGGGCTGGCCGACAGCAAGGCAGGCCGCACCAAAGACGTGAAAGAGGTACGGGCGAAGTACGGCTTGCCAGAATGAAAGTTCACTGGACAGATACAGCGGAGGGACATCTCGACGCCCTCTACGCTTACATTGCTCAGGATTCGCCCGGGTATGCCAAGCGAATGGTGGATCGGCTTACCCGAAGATCTCATCAGATTGCCAACTTCCCATTCTCAGGCCGCAGAGTTCCTGAATACGATATTGACCAGATTCGTGAAGTAATCGAAGGTCCCTACCGTATCATCTACCACATTAAGCCGGATCAGATTGACGTTCTGGCCGTCATTCACGGGGCAATGGATGTTCTTCGTTCGTCAGAAGAAGAGGATGACTGAGCCGAACAAATCTCTCCAGCGAATGCTTTACGGCCACCGGTGATTTCAGATGTTCGACGGTATGGATCTCCTTCCGGAACCCTTTTATCCCTTGAGGAACTTCGGACAAGAATAGGAAAAAGGAAATGACATGATTCTTTTGCAGTGAATATAATGAACCTGAAGAAAGTCAATTCCAGGATGGTATATGCAATAGGGTACGACCCCAAGTCGAAAACTTTGGAAGTGGTTTTCAGAAGTGGAAAGGCATGGGGATACGAAGAGGTTCCGAAAAAGGTTTACCAAGAATTACTAAAATCAGAATCGATTGGTTCATACATCCGCGAGAATATCATCGATTGTTATCCATCCTATCCCATTAGATAGAGTCTGCCCATAAACTAACGGTTCCTAAAAAGGTCGTCATTCCGGTCCCGTATCAAGTACGGGATAAACTCCAGCCGGAATCCAGGTTTCCCGATGAAAATTGGGATCCAGTCTCTAAAGTGGTTCCCGACTTTCGTCGGGACGACGTCTGGATGCCCCCGTATCAAGCACGGGGCAGGCTCCTCAAGTCCGGCATGACGGAAAAAGGACATTTATAAACGGACTCTAGATAACAAAGTCCTTTCTCACATCAAATTTGAGTCCACACTCCGCAATCTCTCCGAGCCAGAGGGCTCTCTGAGCCGGAGGCCGAATTCCACAATCCGCATTCAGGCCAGGATATCCTTCAACGCTCCCATGAGGCAATGAATATATCGGAGCTTGCAGGTTTCTCCCATGAGGCCGACCCTCCATATTTTGCCTTTTAGGTAGCCTAACCCTCCTCCCACTTCAATGTTATATTCGTTTAAAAGCCTCGATCGCATTTTTGCATCATCCACCCCATCCGGGAGAACCACTGAGGTGAGCATGGGCAGACGATAGCCTTCCTGGGCAAAGAGTTTGAATCCAAGACCCTCCAGTTCCATCTTTAAACGATCTCCCAGGGTCTGATGGCGCTCGAACCTTGCCTCCAGCCCTTCTTCAAAGATAATCTTCAGCCCTTCCCTCAAAGCGTAGAACATCGAGGCAGGAGCCGTATGATGATACACCCTCTCCTCCCCCCAATATTTTTCAAGCAGGGTGAGATCGAGATAGAAACTCTGCACTTTTGTCTTACGGGAATGGAGAACATCCATGGCCTTGGAGCTCACCGTGATCGGAGAAAGCCCTGGGGGAACGCCAAGGCACTTCTGGGAGCTTCCGTAGCAGACATCGATTCCCCATTCATCGACTCTCACATCATACCCTCCCACTGTAGTCACCGAATCCACAACCAGAAGGGTATCCGTTCGTTTACAGTAAGCCCCAATCTCTTCAAGAGGCTGTCTCACTCCAGTAGAAGTCTCGCCATGAACCATGCCGCACACCTTAGCCTTGGGATGTTCCCTCAAAGCCTTGATCATCTTTTCCGGCTCAATCATCTTACCCCATTCTTCTTCGACCCGGATCACTTTTGCACCAGATCGGGAAGCCACCTGCGTCATCCTGTCTGCAAAGAAACCATTGACTCCAATCACAACCACATCTCCGGGTTCAACAAAATTGACAAACGATGTCTCCATCCCCGCGCTCCCTGTGGCAGAGATAGCCAGGGTGACCCGGTTCTTTGTCTGAAACACACCCCTTAACATCTCGCTGATTTCGTCCATGCAGGCTAAAATTTGGGGATCGAGATAACCGATGACCGGGTTGGACATTGCTTGATAAACCCGGTAATGGACATTGCTCGGCCCGGGGCCCATCAGAATTCGGTAACTTGGATGATTATCTCCTCCCATCCATTTTTCCATCATCGATCCTCCTATAACGCTTTTTAATTAGAGTCTGTTTATAAACTATCGATTTCCAAAAAAGTTGTCATTCCGGCGGAAGCCGGAATCCAGGGTTCCCGGTGAAAACCGGGATCCAGTCTTTGAGATGGTTCCCGACTTTCGTCGGGACGACGTCTGGATGCCGGATCAAGTCCGGCATGACGGAAAAAGACCATTTATAAATAGACTCTAATTAATGCAGCAAGATAACAATAACATCCTTAAGATAGTCAAGATATCGATTTATAAAATCCTTCCCCACCTCCCTTTTCCAAAGGGAGGAGAAATATTTCCCCCTTTTGCCCTCCGGGTCAGAGACCGCTCTGGGTCGGAGACCAAAGGGGGATGAAGGGGGATTAGATAACTTTTTTCAAACAGCTAAATTGATACTAAAATTTTAAGTTTTTCAACCTTAACACTTTGGCCAATTCAATAGCAAGTCGTTTGAGGTTTGAGGGATTTGCCTCTAACCTCAAACCTCCATCCTCCAACATCAATTCACTCCTCCTCCAGCTCTTCCAATCTATCCTCGTCCAGGCCGAAGTAATGACCCACCTCGTGGATCACCACCTCCCTGACTTTCTCTTCGATCTCTTTTTTTGTGTGACAGATTGATTCGATGGGGAGTTGAAAGAGGGTGATTTTATCCGGAAGAACATTTCCATAATAAAACCCCCTCTGATCGATCGGGACTCCCTGGTAGAGCCCTAACAAATCAAAAGGGGATTTCAAACCCATCTCCGAAAGGAGTTCCGGAGGAGGTTGATTCTCAATCACCACATCGACGTTCTCCATCCGGTTTTTTATAAACCATGGAAGGTCCTTCAGTGCTAAGACTACTAATTTTTCAAACTCTTTTCGAGTCAATTTCATAAGAAAGGGTTCAAGGGTTCAAGGGTTCCAGGGTTCAAGGTTTATTCTTAAGTCTTCACTAGACCCCTTGACCACTTGACCCCTTGGACCCTCTTCTATTTCTGCAATTCCGGGACGATTTTTTCAAAATAGTCCAGCACCTCCGGGTTGCTCAATGCGTCCCGGTTCAGCACCGGTCTTCCGTGGATGATGTTCGTAACAGCGCTTTCTACCTTCTTCATATTCATGGTATAGGGAGCATCGGGCATTTCCATAATGATGGCCGGGACATGGCGGGGGGATGCCTTCTCCCGAAGCGTCTTTCTGATCGTATTCTTCAATTCCTCTGTAAGCTCTCCTCCCGGGGCAAGCTTTACAAAGAGGAGGACCCGCTGTTCGCCCTCCCAGTTTTGTCCGATGGCAAGACTATCGGCAACCTCCTCGATCTTTTCCACAACATTATAAATCTCAGCGGTTCCGATTCGGACCCCGGAGGGTTTTAGCACGGCGTCGGACCGGCCATAGAACGTGATGCCGCCTGTGTCGCTGTGCATCACAACATAATCGCCATGGCGCCAGATGCCAGGGTAGTGGTCAAAGTATGCGGATTTGTATTTCTCCCCACTTGGGTCATTCCAGAAATAGAGGGGCATGCACGGCGCAGGAGCTTCGCATACCAGCTCTCCCTCCTTATCCAAAACAGGCTTGCCATTCTCATCGTAAGCCTTTACCTTCATGCCAAGGCCGGGGCCTTGAAGCTCGCCCGCATAAACACGCTGAATCGGGCTGCCAACGGCAAAACAGCCGTTGATGTCCGTGCCGCCGGAAATGGAGTTGAAATGAAGGTCCTTCTTCACCTCACGGTAAACCCACTCAAATCCCTCTGCCGAAAGAACAGAACCGGTTTGAGAAATCTCCCTCAGGGAGGAGAGATCGTAGCGCTTCCCGGGTTGAATCCCTTCGCCCCTGAGATAGTTGATATAGCTTGCACTGAGGCCAAAAAAACTAATCTTTTCGTCCTGGACCATCTTCCACATCGCATAGGCGTCAGGGTAGTTCGGGTTCCCGTCATACAGGACAATGGTGGCTCCCACGCCAAGGGTGGACATCAGCCAGTTCCACATCATCCAGCTGCAGGTGGTGATGTAAAAGACTTTGTCATCACGTCTGAGATCGCTATGGAGCATCAGCTCTTTCAGATGGTGGAGCAAAATACCGCCTGCTCCCTGCGCCATGCATTTGGGCTTGCCGGTTGTCCCGGAGGAGAACATGATGTAAAGGGGATGGTCAAATGGCAATTGTTCAAATTCAAGGCCTGGCTCCTTCTCCGGAGCTAAAAAGTCCTCATAATGGACGCCATTGGGAATAGCTCCGATGTCCGGTTTATTTCCCGTATAGGAAACGATGACAACCTTCTTAAGGGAAGGGATGCCTCTGGCAACCTCGGCGGCATTCCCAAGAGTATTGAAGGGTTTCGCTTTGTAAAAATAACCATCCACTGAAAACAAAACCTTGGGCTCTATTTGACCGAGCCGATCCAGAGCGGCCTGCGACCCGATATCCGTAGCACAGGAGGACCAGACAGCCCCGATACTGGTTGCCGCTAACATACCAATGGTCGTCTCCATCATGTTTGGCATATAACCTGCGATACGGTCTCCCGGTTGAATGCCAAGCTCGCGCAAGGATTTGGCTAACCGGGCTACGGCATAATAAAGCTCCCTATAGGTCATGGTTGAAGATTTCTGGGTTTCCCCTTTGAAGATAAAAGCCAGCCGGTCGTCTCGATAGCGAAGAAGATTCTCAGCAAAATTGAGCCTCGCCCCCGGAAACCAGGTTGTCCCCGGAAACTTCTTTAAGTCATCCACCACACGGTCCCACTTTTTTGAGGCCCTGACTTCTGTAAAATCCCATATCGCTGCCCAAAAATCAGGAATGGAATCAACAGACCACTGGTAAAGGTCATCAAACGTTTTAAGTCGTTTCCCGTGCTTCCGGTTCACATATTCAATAAAGCGGGTGATGTTGGCTTTCTTAATTTGATTCTCAGAAGGCGTCCATAAAGGCGTTTTTGCACTTTTTATATCTGACAAAGTAACTGTCACAGGTTTAGGGGCGACCTTTTTCAATGGCTTTCGGATTGGTTTGACCACCCGCTTTTTAACAACCTTTTTGATAAGTTTTTTAACTTCCTTTTTGCCAGCTTTTTTTATGGTTTTTTTTGAAACTTTTTTTAATGGCTTTCTCGCAATCTTCTTCAGAGGCTCTTTCAATATCTTTTTCAAAACCTTCTTCCCTGCCTTTTTAATGGGTTTCTTCGGAGTCTTTTTTGTCTTCCTTTTGGAACTCTTTTTCATCTTTGGCCCCCTTTCCAAATCTGCAAAATTTCATCTATTCAGGTTCATTGAATATCATTCTTAAGATTTCCCGTCAAGAGATATTTGTTCAGAAAATATGAGTATCATCTAACGGGAACGAGGCCCGTTTCGGTTACCGGTAACGGTCACGTATGATGGTCTCGTAAAAAGTCCCGATCTGTCACCCTGAACTTGTTTCAGGGTCTCATAAGTTGTTGAAACTGTTAGATGCTGAAATAAATTCAGCATGACATTTTTTCTATTTTTCGACTTTTTACGAGTTCATCACGTATACAAGATTTAAAAACGGCTGACGTAACCTTTTATAAACGATACGGGCTTCGTAACCGTAACCCTTACACATTCGAAGGCTTTTATTTTAAAAACCAATATGTTATTTAAACAGTATGAGTTTCAAAAAAGAAAAAGATCCCGGCCCTTTAACCGGCCTAAAAATGCTTGATCTTTCAAGACTTTTGCCAGGACCTTACTGTTCGCTTCTTCTGGCTGACCTTGGGATGGAAGTGCTCAAGGTCGAAGATCCCGATCAGGGGGATTACATGCGCATGATGGGGCCTGTCCGAAAGAAGGATGGCGCTTACTTCCTCGCCCTGAACCGGAACAAGAAGAGCATGATCCTCAACCTCAAAGCCGAAGAAGGAAAAGAGATTTTTTATAAATTGATCGAAACCTATGATATTGTTTTAGAAGGGTTCAGGCCTGGGGTGATGGATCGCCTCGGGATCGGATATGAGGAGCTGAAAAAGAGAAACCCCGGAGTGATTCTTTGCTCCCTTTCCGGATACGGACAGGATGGACCTTATCGAGACCGGTCCGGCCACGATATTAATTATATCGGCCTCGGAGGCATCCTCGAATTGACCGGGACAAAAGAAACCGGTCCTCTCATCCCGGGCGTTCAGATTGCGGACATCGGCACAGGAGCAATGATGGCCGTCTTTGCCATTTTAGCGTCCGTCATCCACCGTCAAAAATCAGGAGAGGGTCAGCATCTTGATATCGCCATGCACGATGGCGTCCTCTCCTGGCTCTCAATTCATGCGGGAAAATATCTTGCGGATCAAAATCTTCCCCGGAGGGGAGAAATGCACCTTTCGGGCAGGTATGCCTGTTATCAGGTCTATCCCACGAGCGACGGAAGGTATATGTCGCTGGGAGCATTAGAACCGAAATTCTGGAAGAACTTCTGCGAGGCCGTGGGGAAAAAGGACCTCATCCTGAAGCAATTTATAGAAGGAGAGGAAAGGGTTCGGATCATCGAAGAGATCAAAGACCTTTTCAGGACAAGAACCAGGAAAGAATGGACCGATTTTTTCAAGGAGGTCGATGCCTGCTGCGAACCCATTCTGACCCTTGATGAAGTTTTTCAGCACCCCCACGTCCTCCATCGGAAGATGCTCATCGAATATCAGCATCCTGTCGAGGGAAAGGTGCGTCAGGTCGGCAATCCCATCAAATCGTCCCTATTCCCTTTCACACCCCCTGTTCCATCTCCCCAGTGGGGAGAACATACGATGGAAGTGCTAAGGGAGGCAGGGTATTCGGACAAGGAGATAGAAAGGTTTAAGGAAGCAAAAGCAATCTGAAGAAATGGAATACTGGAATAATGGAACGATGGAATGATGGGTTTGAAGACCAATAAATCCCTTTTCTTTTTTACCCCGTATTCCATTATTCCAATATTCCACCATTCCAATATTGATGGAATCGTAAAAAGTCGTCTCACCGGTGAAAACCGGTGTCCAGTGTTTTCATAAGTGTTTGAGTTTACTGGATTCCGGCTTTCGCCGGAATGACGATCATTAGGGTTTTTTGACTTTTTACGAGACCATCAATATTCCATTATTCCAATGGGCTTTAAATGATGTCTAAAATCGAAATTGACAAAGAGCGTTGTAAGGGGTGCGCACTCTGCACTATCTCTTGCCCGAAGGAACAGATCCGTATAGGAAAAGAGATTAACCGTCAGGGATACTTCTATGTCGTCTGGGACGACAACGGCTCCTGCACGGGTTGTGCGATCTGCGGAGAGATCTGTCCGGACGTGGCCATTCAGGTCTGGAAGGACAAAAAATAGATGGGGAGATATTAAAGATAGATAGGGGGATAGGGAGATAGTTTAATGGATCAACCTCTTGAGAAGATATTAGTCAGGGGAAATGAGGCGGTGGCAATGGGAGCCATTGATGCAGGATGCCTCCTCTTTTTCGGATATCCGATCACTCCTCAGAATGAGATTCCAGAATACCTCTCCAAACACCTCCCTCCCCTGGGCGGGGAGTTCATTCAGGCGGAGAGTGAAATCGCTTCGATCAATCTGTTATTGGGAGCTTCCGCAACAGGCGCCAGAGCTATGTCCTCCTCCTCCAGCCCCGGTATTTCACTTATGCAGGAGGGGCTCTCCTATATGGCAGGAAGCGAGCTCCCTGTTGTAATCGTCAATATCTCCAGAAGCGGACCCGGCCTGGGGGGAATCTCTGCCTCCCAGGGCGATTATTTCCAAGCCACGCGGGGCGGAGGACATGGAGATTATCGGATGATCGTCCTTGCCCCTTCCACGGTCCAGGAGATGTACGATTTGACCTGCCTGGCTTTTGATCTGTCCGACAAATACAGAAATCCTGCGATGATTCTGGGAGATGCTCTCATCGGACAGATGAAGGAACCTCTGATCCGGCAAAAACCGGAAAAGATGGACCTTCCTCCAAAAGATTGGGCGCTGACCGGAGCCAGGGGAAGAAAACCGAATAAGATAAAGTCACTTTACCTTCAGGAAGGCGAGCTTACAGAACACAACTGGAAGCTTTACCAGAAATATGAGAGGATGAAGAAAGAGGAGGTCCGCTTTGAAACGGTCAATGCCGAAGATGCCCGGTTTGTCATTGTGGCTTTCGGGAGCATGGCAAGGGTTTCAAAAACCGCCATGGAGATGGCACGAGAGGAAGGGATGAAAGTGGGACTCTTTCGACCCATCACCCTCTTCCCCTATCCTGAAAAAGGTCTCCACGATATTTCAAAACAGGTCAAGAAATTTTTAACTGTCGAATTGAATACAGGACAGATGGTGGAGGATGTGAAACTCTCGGTGGACCGGGATGCGGAGGTCCACTTTTACGGGAAACCTCCGGGGGCACTGCCCCCACCCGAAGAGATACTGGAAGAGATTAGGAAATACTATAAATAATCAATGCAAAGTGCAAAATTAACAATGCAAATTTAGCAGTGAAAACTCCAAGAAAAATCATTGCAAAATGAACAATGAAGAGAGTTTGGTGAAAAGCCGGAAGAAAGGTGTCCAGGGAATTTGTAATTATTTAAGAACACCGGATTCTGGCTAAAGTTTACCCCGTACTTGATACGGGGCCGGAATGACGATACCAGGCCTTTTCAGACTTTTTACGGTTTATCTATGCTAACTTTGCAATGATAATTTTGCATTTTACAATGAGGTGTTGCCGATGGAACTTGTTTTTAAACGTCCGGAATGTTTGATCGATGTTCCCTTCCATTTTTGCCCGGGGTGTCACCACGGAACCGTCCATCGGCTGGTCGCAGAGGCCATCGACCATTTTAAAATCAGGGAG
>Ga0194127_10007513_pt1 | contig 12003 bp, 4 predicted proteins | sample TA2KigC100mmetaG_FD_148624 | JGI IMG/M metagenome (GOLD analysis project Ga0194127, IMG submission 148624) | Freshwater microbial communities from Lake Tanganyika, Tanzania - TA2015036 Kigoma Deep Cast 100m | ecosystem: Environmental > Aquatic > Freshwater > Lake | place: Tanzania: Lake...
AACCTGAAATTACAGAAGAGCAAAGGGTGCGCATTGAAATGCGTAAACGTCTTTTGTTTACTGTTTGTGAAACAAAAGAAGAGCTTCAACAATTCATTAAGACTTTCCTTAAGTTAGACTTGCCAGAGTGTACAGTAGACGAAATGTCTACTTCTAATCCCATGGAAGCTGTCTGGCAAATTTACCTCACAATGAAGACCAACAAGGGTGCCCACCGTGTAGTCGTGGCTGCCTCTCGTAACTCGATGAAGACGGTTATGTCGGCAGTTATTCATTGGTTGGCAATGATTCACTTCAGAAGGTCATGTCTACAGATTGCCGCCATTAAAGACCAATCCTACAAAGCAATCAAGTACCTCAAGAAGTTCCTTCGTATTCCAGAGCTTCAAGAACACTTTGAAACAAACCGAGCGGGAGAGCTACGACTCTTTAATTTGCCTCCAAATTCGTATACAGCCAAAGACGACGCTGACGTGTTTGTCACGGCAGCTACGCTAGAAGGTGCCAACTCATCTCGTGCCTCTATTATCATCCGAGACGAATGTGACTTGACCCCTAGAGAAATTCTCTCTGAGGTTGCCATGGTTGCCGACCCCACGCAAGACGAGCATGGCTTTGAGCCAATTACTATCTCGTTGTCTTCTCGCAAGACTTCTCAAGGGCCACTCCAAGAACTAATGGAAGAGGCCGAAAAGGGCGACGACCTAGATATTAGGCTAGACAAGTGGTCGGCTGTAGACTTTATGAGAAAGTGCCTTCCAGAAACTCACGGAGAGAAGAGACTCAAGGCGTATCTTCATACTGAAAATCTTAAAGTCAGATGGGATGAAGAGTTATTCCAAGAAGAGCCAGAAGCAATCAAAGTTAAGTATAAAGAAATACTGGCTTACGAAGGATGTATGACATGCCCTGCGTTTATTGCTTGTCAGGCTCGCGCCCCCAAACAAACAGGCAAGTCTAAAACACTCAGAACTATTGCCTTCATTGGTAACTTCATCAAAGAAACTAAAGAAGCTAATAAGATTATTGCCCAGATTCTGAATTGGCGTCCAGAAACAGGGGGACTAGTCTTCCCTACATTTAACAGAATGAATCACGTACGCAGTCCTGCAGAGACTTGGCTTTGGATGACTGGCCAGCAATGGAAGGCCAATAGGAAATGCACTAAACAAGACATCTATGCTTGGGCAGTAACTAATAAATGGGAAGTAAGTTTCGGAGTAGACTGGGGAGTCAGAGATGCCGCCGTGGTGGGAGTTACCCTATACTCTCAGTCACAAGGAAGAGCGATAGTCTTACATGTTAGAACGGCCACGGGCTACCCTAACTCTCAGTGGGCGCAGACTATTAGAGAAAAAGAATGTTTGATGTTTCCTCCAGACATTATCTGCCCCGACATGGCAGACGCGGGCTCTACTCATTACTTTCAGCCATACGGGTTCCCAGTTAAAAACAAGAAGCCAACTAACATCGAAACAGGCGTGGTACAAATTCAGTCTCTTTTGTGGAACGTAGAGAGGCAAGAAGCTGATATGATTTTTTGTAAAGAAGAGAGCGACAGCGGGATGGAATATGCTATTGAGTCTATGACGAACTGGATGCACAAGAAAGACCCTCGCGGGGAATTTGATACGAGTCGATTTGAAGATGATGATAATACTCACTTTTGTGATAACCTACGGTATTCGTTGGACAAATACCGCACCGCAGTCGAAATTAAGATTAGCAGTGCTTCTAAACACATCGGCGCTGCCGCTCCCATGAGTCGCGAACAGCAGTATCAAAAAGAGCTAGAGTCAGCTATGTATGATACCTATAAAGATATGGGCGTACCCATCATGCCATCTCAACTAGCTGATATGACTATGGACGCTTATAAAAGAGCGGGCATGGGACATTTGATTGAGGGTGATTCTAAAGGTTCTGCCCCAGAACCAAAGAAAAAACTTATTAAGTTTAGTATCTGATGTTAAAATAATCTCACTAAATGGCATTTAAAGTCTGCGTTTTATTTGTGGACTATATAAACAAAAAGGTGAGAAAAAATGGCACTAAAGGACAAAACCAAACTACATATCAGGTACAGCCTAGCTAATCAGGACGCGGCTGAAGACTTAATTAATAGCGTCGAGCAAAGATCGGATGCCGATATCGCAGCCGATGCAGAGCTGTTTGCTGCCATTCAGAATGAACAAGCGGCTAGAATTGCTTCGGATTCTACAATTCATAATAAAATCAACGCCGAAGCGGCTGCACGCAATAACTCTCTAGCTTCCGAGTCCGAAGCTCGCCGCGTTGCCGACGAAGAGTTAGAAGAGCGCTTGGATGTGGTACAGGGCTCGGATGCAGTTTCGGGCTCTATAGCAAATTCTCTAAAAAATGCAAAAATTTATACGGACAGTTCTGTTAGCGCGGAAAGCGCAAGGGCAATTAACGCCGAAGCGTCTTTAAGTGCAAAAATTAACAATATGGCGTCAAATGTAGATCCTGCCGCCCTAGACTCTTTGTCTGAGATTGTAAGCGCATTTCAAGACGCTGACTTAAACCTAAACGGCACTATTACTACCTTGGCTAACAATGGTACCGCTAATTTAAATGCAGAAAAAACTGTTCGCATGGCAGCCGATGCTTTGTTGAGCGGTCGTTTGGATGTTTTAGAAGGCTCTGATACTATTACGGGTTCTGTCGCCAAAGCCCTTAAAGACGCCAAGGATTACACGGACTCAGAAAAGGCAGAAAGAATCGCTGCAGATTCTGCTGAAAAAAATAGTCGTGTAGCTGCAGTCGACGCCGAAGCAGCAGCAAGAGAGCTTGCTGATAATATTGAAAAAACAGAAAGAATTGCAGCGGATTTGGCTGAAAAAAACTCTCGCGTTGCAGCTGTCAGCACAGAAGCGCAGTCCCGCAGAGATGCAGATGGTCTGCTGCAAGCCTCGATAGTTAATACCGAATTGTCTCTTACGGAATCATTAAATAATCAAAAAAATACACTTGAAGCACTAATTAATAGTGAGGTTGCGGCTCGCACGCAGGCAGATGCGAATATTTCGTCTTCTCTTTCTATCGAAGTAAATCGTGCTCAGGCTGTCGAATCTAGCTTATCAAATGCTATTTTTGCAGAGGTTGCGCGTGCCCAAACCGTTGAGGCTGCACTTCAATCTTCTTTGGATACGGAGATTTCAGTAAGACAAGCCAACGATATGGACATGTCTGCTCTTCTCAGTGCAGAGCAAACTGCTCGCCAAAATGCAGATGCAATCTTGCAAGCCAATGTTTTGTCTGAGCAGGCGGCTAGGGTAGCGGCTGATAATCAATTGCAAAACGCAATTAATGTTGAATCAACGGCTCGCAAAGCCGAAATTGCTGAAGAGATGTTAGCAAGGGTTATCAATCAAACGAACCTTCAAAACATGATTGCGCTCGAAGGCACCCAGAGAGCGGAAGCTGATTCGGCAATTCAAAATAGCCTTGCTTTGGAGTCGGCTTCTCGACAAAACTCTGAAAATGCTATACAAACTAACCTGAATGCTGAAATTGTTTTAAGGCAAAACGCCCTGGCAACCGAAGCCGCTGCTCGTCAAAGTGCGGACTTGGTTTTGCAAGGAAATATCAATGCTGAAAAAACAGCACGCGAAAATGCTGATAATTCTTTACAAGTAGCTATTAATAATGAAGTTTTAGCTAGACAATCTGCTGTTTCGGCAGAAGCCGCCGCTCGTCAGGCCGCCGATGCTGCCCTTCAGTCAAGTATTAATAATGTTTTGTCTAACTTAGACACAGGCGCTCTCGATTCGTTATCAGAAATAGTTGCGGCATTTCAAGATGCTGACTCTAATCTTCAAGGTGCGATTTCTAGTCTCGCTGTTAATAGTTCATCCAAAGTAGACGACGAGACAACTGCAAGAATTTTTGCAGACAGCTCTCTTGCGGCGGCTATTGAACTAGAAGCCCAAGAAAGAGACGAGGCGTATCAGTCACTTCAAAGTCAGATGGACAGCGAAATTTCAACTCGTCAAGATGAGGTCGATGCAGAAATTACCGCTCGTCAAAACGCAGACTTATCTCTAGAGGCGACTATTACTGCAGAGCAGTCTAGCCGAGTTTCTGGAGATGGCTTTTTGCAAATGCAAGTAGATGAGCTTGAGAACTATTTTAAGACACAACAACAGGCATCCAACGTATCGTCCGCAAATGCTCTTAGTACGGAAGTATCTTTGCGCCAAAGCGGCGACGAGGCTCTTCAGGCAGCGATTAGCTCTGAAGTTGCTCGTGCTCTTGCTGCAGAATCTGCACTCGCAGTAAGAATTGACAATGTTCTTTCAAATATTGATCCAGACGCTCTCGATTCATTGGCAGAGGCTGTAACTGCGTTTCAGGCTGCTGATTCCGAAATTCAGGACGCTATTTTTAATCTTGCCTCATCGAGCGCAGCTGATCTAAGTGACGAACAATTTGCTCGCGCTGCCGGCGATGCTGCTTTGGAAGCAAGCTTGTCTGCTGAGGTTGCAACTCGCGAATTGGAAGACGCTAGCATTCGGTTAGCCTTAAGTGCTGAAAATGCCGCCAGAGAAGCGTCTGATTTTGCCGAAATGTCTAATCGTATTTCTGCAGACAACTCAGAAACTGCGGCTCGTATAGCGGCTGATAGTGATTTGTCAAATCGTATTGACGTTTTAGAAGGTTCAGACACTGTTGTCGGTTCGGTTGCAAAAGCTTTTAAAGACGCCAAGCTGTATGCAGATGCGGAAGTGTCTGCCGAGCAGCAAAGAGCAATAGCTGCGGAATCTGCACTTGCTGCAAGGGTCGACGCGGTTCTTACAAATATTGACCCAGATGCTCTTGATTCCCTGTCTGAAATTGTAACCGCATTTCAGGCAGCCGATGCCAACATTCAGGGAACAATTTCAGAGCTTGCTAATAATAGTTCAAACAATATTCAATCAGAAGCGTTGGCTCGCGAAGCGGCTGACTTTGCTGAAGAGTCTGCACGTATTGCTGGCGACCTAGAAGAAAAAACAGCTCGCATGGCTGCTGTATCTGCCGAAGAAGCTGCACGAGGGGCTGCTGATTTGGCAGAACAATCCGCTCGTATTGTGGGAGATGAGGCGGAAGCTTCTGCTCGCCTTGCTGCCGACGATGCAATCATGGTGGCTCTTGATGCAGAAGTATCCGCTCGTATGGCCGCAGACGCATCTCTTCAGTCTGCATTAGATGCAGAATCTGCCGCTCGTATTGCTGCAGACCTAATTGAGAAGACAGCGCGTATTGCTGCTGACGAAACGCTCAGAATGTTTATTGATGAGATTGAACTTTCCCTTAAAACACAACAACAGGCTGCCAGCACAGACCTTTCTGGCTCGTTGGTGGCTGAAGCTGCTTCTCGCCAAGCTGCTGACCTAGCTGAGCAGTCTGCCCGTATTGCCGCTGATGCTGCTCTTCAGGCTGCGCTTGACGCAGAAGTTACTGCTCGTATGGCTGCTGTATCTGCAGAAGAATCTGCACGTATTGCTGCTGATTTGGCAGAAAAAACTCGCGCAATGGCTGCGGAATCTGCTCTTGGCGTAAGAATTGACAACGTGTTGTCAAACATCGACCCAGAAGCTTTAGATTCATTAACAGAAGTTGTAGCTGCATTCCAGTCTGCCGATGGAAGCATTAATAGCGCAATCAGCACTCTCGCAAGCAATAGTACAGCCAACCTCAATGCAGAGATTACCTCTCGTATGGCTGCAGTATCTGCTGAAGAAGCTGCTCGCATGGCTGCCGACTCCGCAGAAGCCGCTTCTCGCCAAGCTGCGGATTTAGTTGAGCAGTCTGCTCGTATGGCTGCTGATGCGGCTCTACAGGCTGGATTGGATGCAGAAGTATCTGCCCGTATGGCAGACGTAGACGCAGAAGAAGCTGCACGTATTGCTGGCGACAGCGCCCTATCTGAAGCCCTCAGTGCAGAAGCCGCTTCTCGTCAAGCTGCTGACCAATCTGAAATGGCCGCTCGTCAAGCTGGTGACGCTGCTCTTCAATCTGCATTAGATGCAGAAGCTGCTTCTCGCCAAGCTGCTGTATCTGCTGAGGCTGCCGCTCGTGAAGCTGCTGACCTTGTAGAAAAAACTGCTCGCATGGCTGCTGACTCTGCAGAGGCTGCTTCCCGTCAAGCTGCTTTGTCTGCTGAAGAAGCTGCTCGTATTGCCGCTGACTTAGAAGGGGAAACAGCTCGCATGGCTGCCGTATCTGCTGAAGTTGCCGCTCGCGAAGCTGCAGTATCCGCAGAAGCTGCTTCTCGTCAAGCTGCTGACCTAGCTGAGCAGTCTGCTCGTATGGCTGCTGATGCAGCAGAACAAGCTGCCCGTGAAGCTGCTGTATCTGCAGAAGAGGCCGCACGAGTTGCTGGTGACGTTGCAGAAGCTGCTTCTCGTCAAGCTGCTGACCTAGCTGAGCAGTCTGCTCGTATTGCTGCTGACTCAGCAGAACAAGCTGCCCGTGAAGCTGCTGACCTTGTAGAAAAAACTGCTCGCATGGCTGCAGACCTGGCTGAACAGTCTGCACGTATTGCTGCTGATAATGCTTTGCAGGCAGCCGTTGCTTCTCTCGAAGGACAGGTAGGAACCAACCTTCAGTCGGCAATCTCCGACCTACAAAATGCAGACCTAGCTGAGCAGTCTGCTCGTATTGCTGGTGACGCTGCTCTTCAGTCTGCATTAGATGCAGAATCTGCTGCTCGTGTTGCCGCTGACTTAGAAGAAAAATCTGCTCGTATGGCTGCTGATGCAGCTCTACAGGCTGCCCTTGACGCTGAAGCCGCTGCTCGCCAAGCTGCTGATTTGGTTGAAAAAACTGAGCGTATGGCTGCTGATGCAGCTCTACAGTCCTCCCTCAGCGCTGAGGCTGCTTCTCGTCAAGCTGCTGACCTAGCTGAGCAGTCTGCTCGTATTGCTAGTGACGATGCTCTCGACGCTCGTCTAGACGTTCTTGAGGGTGACGATTCAACTGTTGGCTCCGTTGCTAAGGCTCTTAAAGATGCTAAGGCTTATGCTGACTCCGAAGTTGAAGCAGAAATGTCACGTGCACTTGCAGCAGAATCTGCTCTTGGCGTAAGAATTGATAACGTACTTTCTAATATTGACCCAACCGCTCTCGACTCACTAACGGAAGTTGTAGCTGCATTCCAGGCTGCCGACGGAAGCCTTAATAGCGCGATTAGCTTGTTGGCTGGCAATAGCTCAACTAATCTAGATGGCGAAATTTCTGCACGTATTGCCGGAGATGAGGCTCTTGACGCTCGTCTTGATATCCTTGAGGGCGCTGATACGGTTGTAGGCTCAGTTGCTAAGGCTCTTAAAGACGCTAAAGACTATACTGACACCGAAGTTACAGACGAAGAAAATGCACGTATTGCTGCTGACCTAGCTGAGCAATCTGCCCGTATTGCTAGTGACGATGCTCTTCAGACCGCCGTTGACGCTGAAGAGTCTGCACGTATTGCTGGCGACCTAACTGAAAAATCTCGCGCAATGGCTGCCGAAGCTACCCTTCAGGTTGCTCTTAATGAAGAGGCTTCTGTTCGCCAAACTGCAGACAATGCACTTGGTAGCGCTCTTGATGTTGAGAAAACTGCTCGTATTGCCGCTGATAACGTACTTCAGGGCAATATTGACACTGAGCAGAATGCGCGTATTGCTGCTGACGCTGCAGAACAATCTGCACGTATTGCTGCCGACTCCGCAGAAGCCGCTTCTCGCCAAGCTGCGGATTTAGTTGAGCAGTCTGCTCGTATGGCTGCTGATGGTGCCCTTGATGCTCGTGTTCTTCCTATTGAAAAGCGGTATCAAGTAAATCATTTTGCTATTTATGAAAACAATGCTCAGGCTTACGCTAACGGACAACCTGGGGTCGAGGACCCTTCTGGTCAGCTTCGCGATGGTTGGTACTACACCAATGCTTCTGCAGGTCAAAAAATCAATTGGTACTACTTTGACGGTATCAACAATGCGACAATTGCTCTAAGCAACCTAAACGCTTATGCTGTAATGACCTTTGATGGTCTTGGTTCTATGCCTATTTTGGGCGTCTACACCAAACCAACTGGCTCAGGCGATATTATGCCTGGATTTGCTCGCTCTAAAGTTGCTTACTCTGGCTCTTCAGCTGGGCTTGCAATTGGCAAGAAATACTTAGTTTATTTTGGAGAAAACCCAACTGTTCATCCAGAGCTCCCTAGAGTTGAACTAGTTAAGTCAGCTAGCTCTTCAGGCGGCCCACAAGTAGCATCTGAAGAAGTATTGACTGTTTCTTTTGGTTCTAACTCAGGAGCCTCAGTTGGTTCAGTTAAGTTTATGACTGAGTCGCTAGGTATTTGGTCTGCAAGCTATAAACATGAAATTGACCTTAGAATTAGCCATGCAAGCCAACTAGCTCTTAATAATGAGATTACAGCTCGTATTGCCGCTGATGCTGCCGAAGCTGCTTTTCGTCAAGCTGCTGTATCTGCTGAGGAATCTGCACGTGTGGCGGCTGATAGTGCAATTACAGCCGCACTCGATGCTGAAATTACCAGCAGAACCGCTGGGGATGCACAGTCTGTACAAACAGCTAAGAGCTACACAGACGCTCAGATTGCAGCACTTAATTACGTTTCGTCAGTAAATGGTCTGGTCGGAGCGGTTAGCTTAGGTTCTGACCAAATTTCTGAAGGTTCGCAAAATCTTTACTTTACTGAAACGCGAGCAAAAAGCGCCGCAGTTATTAATAATATGTCTGGCTTGCAATCAGATGTGGCTCCGTCTGTGTCTGCCGTTAAAGATTACGCTGCGCAATATATGAAAAAAGGCTCTGCAATTTGGTGCCTAGCCGGAGGCGAATACCCAACCTTGCAAGCAGCTATTGACGCGGCATCTCCAGGGCAAGTTATCTTACTCGGCGAAGGCGTTTGGGGAGATGCAACGCTCAAGGGGCGCGTTGATATTATTGGATTGGGTGCGCCAAGAAACATCGGTATTGTTGTTGGCAAGCTTAGCTTTGCTCCAACGAGTGGTTCAGCTGTAGACAACCAAGTGTTTATTTCAAATATACTCATTAGTGCCAGTTCTGCAGCCAGCGGCATTTCACTTGGCGGCACAGCTCCAGTACGCCTTAATCTAAGTGGTTGCTATGTGTACAGAGGATCTGGAACATCGAGCTTGGTAAGTCTAACAAATACAGACACATCTGCTACAAGTGTCAGAATGGACGGATGTATTATTAATTCTGGTGGTGCAAACGGAATGTTGGTCACAACCAGTGTAAGATTTTTAAGAATTACTAATTCTGACCTTTATGGAGCCTCAAAAGCATTGGTTGTAAACGGTGGCCTTGCGCAAGTTGCATTTTCGGGTATTGAAACCAATTCTGCTACTGAAATCATTCAGGTTGCGGCGGGAGCGACATGTGCAATTAGTTCATCCCTTGTTCGTAACCTAACCGCAAACGGAAGCGGAGTTTCTGTTGCTACAAATGGTGCGTTTGTCGCTTCTACTCTTACTATGTTTGATGTGGCAAGTGGCACAGGATACTGCGTAAGAGGTACCGGAACAATGATTTATGATGTTATTTCTTTTAATCATATTACTGGTTTGCAGCCAAGAAATATAAAATTGCAAAATACTCTTGGGATTGTTCAATTGCCTTCTACTCCTACCTTAGTGCCATAATGATTGTTGGCCACTTAAAAGATGTTATTAAAGGAAAAACAAAATTTTTCTCAAAACGCTCTTCTAGGTGGCCATCATTGCGCAAGTCTTATTTAGAAAATCACAGTTCATGTGCAGCCTGTGGTTGTACAGAATTTCTCGAAGTTCATCATATTGAACCATTTCATGAAAATCCTGCTTTAGAGCTGGATATGAATAATCTTATTACGTTGTGTGACAAGCCCGGCAAAGAGAATTGTCATTTAGAAATTGGTCATTTAGGTAGCTTTAAGAAAAAGAATCCAAATGTTCGAGAAGATGCGGCCAAAGCCCTCCAAGAAAAAACTAAAGAATAGCTTCCTTAATCCGATAAATACTTATGGGGGGGGAGCATCTTATGAAACTTATTTTGGGAGCAATTGGTGCGTTTATTAGTTATTTCATAATTAAAATCACAATGTTCTGGATTGGTTTTTGTGTGTGGATTTTTAATTTGCTGTAAAATAAAATTGGCTGCCCATCCAACGAAGGAACAAAATGAAAAATATTTATGTTTGTGCCCCATGGCGTGACCCTAATTCTATTCTTCAGTTTAGGCAAATTTGCAATAAAATCATTCAGATGGGTCATAATCCAATTTGTTGGGCTACAGCATACTATTCTCTTCTTGACTTTTCGGATTACAAAAACAGAGACAAAGCAATTGTCATGGGGCTAATGCTGATGCACGGATGCCATGAAATATGGGTTTTTGGAGCAAAAACACCAATAATGGCTCAGGAGTTAGAAGCAGCCGCCGAAAAAAACATTCAAATTATAGAATATTCTATCCTTGACTTTCTCCACGGTTCGAGGTAAAATGCCAAAGACTATAGGAGTTTTTTCATGTCCTATCTATCTTTGACATTAAATACGGCGGCGTCTTCGGTTGAGAATCCGCTAAAATCCACAACTGCTGCAACCATGAATTTTGATGTTGGCGGCTTAAGGCTAGATATTGCCGAAGGGTTTTCCGTTTCTTTAGACCCTTACGAAGAAAGAATCATTGCCTCCACTCGAAAAATACTAAACCTAGATAGCTCAACTCAGCTTCAAATTACTCAACCGTATAATAATTTAGATCAAGAGTCTCTATGGAGAATCAAATGGATTGGGGGAACGAATCCAAACTTTCGTGTTCGTCGTTCACTAACTGTCAACGATTTGACTACCGTGAGCGTAAACAGACTAAATGATAATGTCACTCGTATTCAGTTTTCTGGGCCAATTGGCTCAAATGTTAAGCTAAATGATATTCTTCTTTTTGAAAAAGACAATGATATTGGCTTGCAATCTCCATTTAATGCCGTAAATACCGGAGTTCCATGTCGAATTGTGGGAGTTGGGTCTAATTATTTAGATGTGGAGGATTCCGGAGTTTTAGTAAATGACCCAAATGTTTTGATGGGTTTTGACTATCTAGATATTTTAAAAGTTTTCTCTTCATTTGGAGCGCAAGTTACAGACACTTTAAATATTGCATCGCCTGCTTTTAATTACGGAAACAGAGGTGCGTTCAAAATCGTTTTTGTTTCTGCAGATTATATTGATATTGAGGCTCCGTCTTTGGTGCCGGAGACGGTAACAAATATTACAGAAGGATTTAGGATTTTTATTAATACCATTTATTACATTGCACTAAAGGCAAAAGGTTCGATTAAGCTAATGATTGATGAAAAAGAACTTGACCTCTCTCCTTTAAATGATACAGCTATATTTGCAAGTTCCGTAACTTGTTCAGAAGTGATTGTTAAAAATCATTCAGATGGTATGATTATGATAGAAGGCTTGTGGTGTGCTTCTGGCTTGAACGGAACTGCTTGTTAACAATAGGGATTTTCAATGTCAGATGATAAGAAAATTACTGTCAAAATAGCTCAAGGCGACGTATCAGAAGATATTAACGTCAACTCTATTGATGATGTTGCGGGAATCATTAAGCAACGCCTTGGTAGAACTATGCTCAGTAAGTCTGATGTTCAAAAGATTGCTGAAGAAGACTTTAAGAAGCGCAAGTACAAACAATCTAAAGTCAAGTTTGGCTCTAGATTTAATACTCGTATGGGGGTCGGCGACTCTCTTTCAAAAGAACCTAAGCGCCTCTCCGACGCAGAGCTTAAAGAACTTTCACTTATTGACCCCTACATCGGGGCAATCATCAATACTCGCGTAGCACAGATTTCTAGCTTTGGTGCTCAGTCTGAGTCTAAGTTTGACAAGGGTGTTCGCGTCCTCGACCTAGACGAAATTCGCCGCGAAGACTTTGAAAACGAAGAAGCTTTTGAACGCGAACTCAAACTCC
>Ga0194127_10007514_pt1 | contig 12003 bp, 9 predicted proteins | sample TA2KigC100mmetaG_FD_148624 | JGI IMG/M metagenome (GOLD analysis project Ga0194127, IMG submission 148624) | Freshwater microbial communities from Lake Tanganyika, Tanzania - TA2015036 Kigoma Deep Cast 100m | ecosystem: Environmental > Aquatic > Freshwater > Lake | place: Tanzania: Lake...
AGAAGATGTCGAAGTCGCGCGGCACGTTCGTGACCGCCGCGACCTGGCTCGAGCACCTCGATCCCGGCAGCCTGCGCTACTACTACGCGAGCAAACTGAGCCCGCGGATCGACGACCTCGACTTCCAGACCGAGGAGTTCGTCGGCAAGGTCAACAGCGACCTGGTCGGCCGCGTCGTGAACCTCGCGAGCCGCTCGGCGCGCTTCGTCGAGGCGACCGGACTGTCCCCGCGCTACCCGGACGACGGGGGCCTCTTCGCGCGCGCGGCGGCGCAGGGCGAGGCGATCGCCGCGGCCTACGAGGCCTGCGACTTCCGCGAGGCGACGCGGCTCGTGATGCTGCTCGCCGACGCGGCGAACGAGTACGTCGACCAGCGACAGCCGTGGAACCTCAAGAAGGACCCGGCGCGCGCGCAGGAACTGCAGGACGCCTGCACCGTGGTGCTGAACCTGTTCCGCCAGATTGCCGTCTACCTGGCCCCCGTGGTGCCCGACCTCGCCGCCAGGGCCGGGGTCCTGCTGCACGCGCCGATCCGCCGCTGGGACGACGCGCAGGCGCCGCAGACAAGCACCGCGGTGGCGAAGTTCGAGCACATGATGGCGCGCGTCGACCCGGCGAAGGTCGCGGCGGTCTTCCAGCCCCCCGCGGCGGAGCCGGCCGCGCCTGCGGCGCCCGGAGTCAGCGGCCCGGCGCCCGCACCCCCCGATGGCCCCGAACCGCTCGCGGCGGAACCGCTCGCGCCGCAGATCACGATCGACGACTTCCAGAAGGTCGACCTGCGCATCGCGCGGATCGTCGCGGCCGAGTCGGTGCCCGAGGCGAAGAAGCTGCTGCGCCTCACGCTGTCGCTCGGCGGCGGCCACTCGCGCGTGGTGTTCGCGGGGATCAAGGGCGCCTACGAGCCGGCCCAGCTCGTCGGCCGGCTGGTCGTGATGGTCGCCAACCTGGCGCCGCGCCAGATGAAGTTCGGCATCAGCGAGGGCATGGTCGTCGCCGCCGGCACGGGCGGCGAGGTGTTCCTGCTCTCGCCTGACCCCGGGGCGAAAAAGGGCCAGCGACTGCACTGAGGCGGCCCGCCGGGCAGAGGAGCCGGGCAGAGGAGCGGGGTAAAGGAGCGGGGCACGGCAAGGCGCCGTGCCCCGCTCGAGATCCATCGAAGGGACCCGCGCGAACGCGGGCTCCGAGGCTACTTCTTGGCCTTCTTCTTGGTGGCCTTCTTCGCCTTCTTCTTCGTAGCCTTCTTCTTGGCAGCCATTACTCTCTGTCCTTGTTAGGGTTTCGGTAGGGGAAAGCCGGCGGGGCTCGCCTGCGGTGGGCAACACCACGGACGGGCACCGGAATTCCGGCCACGCCATAGGATCGGCACGCGGCGCGGCGGAATTCACCGGAACTGACGCCGGCGGCAGGAGATACCGCACCGGCAGCTCGCGGCCATCTATTGCGAATCTGTACGAATCGCTGGATGCCGAACCTATCCACGGCATCGAAATGGACGGGTGCGGCGCATCAAGCCGCGTCGACGATTTTTTCGTTTTTCCTTGGTACCGAGCCCGCGATTGCTCCCGCGAGCGAACCCGGGCCGCGCGCGCGTCAGTCGAACAGCTTGTCGAGCGTCTTCTTCGCGTCGGTGCCGTAGGCCTCGCCGAGCCCGGGGTCCTGGTCGCCCCGCTCCATCGCCTCGCGGTAGATCTCGGCGAGCTTCTTCGCCGTCTCGCTCGCGTAGAGGCGCACCATGCCGACCGTCGTGCGGTCGTCGAACAGGATGGTCAGCAGCGTGCGATCGCCGACCAGCGACAGCTGGATGTTGTCCCGCTCGCCCTGATGGAACATCGCGGTGAACTCGTCTTCACCGAGCAGGCGCGCCATCTCCTTGGTCGCCGCGAACGACCCGGCGACGAGCGCCGAGATCGTGTCGATGTCGATCGTGCGCAGTTCGCCGCGTTTGGTGACGAGGTGGCCCTCCTTGTCGATCAACAGCGCACACTTGGCGCCCGACAGGCGGAGGAACTCGGCCAGCAGCTTGTCGATGCGGTCGATGTCGTCCTTGTAGAACGTGAGCCGGTCGTGGCGCAGGCGCTCGTTCTGGGACATGCGTTTCGGGTCGGCCATCGGAGATCCGGGTTGCTCAGCCGAGCTGGTTGCCGAGGAAGAAGTAGGCGACGCCCGCGGCGGCGACGATCAGCAGGACCGCGACGCCGACGACGATGCCCGTGCCGCTGCGGCGCGGCCGGGCCGCGCCCGCCTCCTTCCTGCCCGGGCGCGACGAGACCCGTCCGGCGGCGGCCGCCGCTCCGCGCGTGGACCGCACCGCGGCGGGCGCGGCGGCAGCCGGAGCGGTGGCGGGCGCGGGCGCACGTCGCGCGGTTGCGGGCGCGGCGGCCGGCGCGGTCGCGACGGGCCGCGCCGGCGCGGGACGCGCCGCGCCCGGCCTGGCCGCCGGGGCCTTGCCCGCGACCGGCGCCGCCGGGGCCCTGGCGGTCGCCGGGGCGGCGGGCGCTGGTTTGCCCGGTGCGGCCTTGGCCGGCGGTGCCGCCGGCGCCGCACCGGGTTTCGTGCCCGCCGGCGCCGGCCTCGCTGCGGCCTTCCGAGGATTGCGGCCGTCGACCTTCTCGATGCTCTCGAGCACCATCGCCGCGAGGGTCTTCAGCGTCGGGAACACGCCCTCGCCGGTGTAGGCGACCGCCTCGAAGGTGGGCACGCCGAACTTGTTGAGCCGCTTGTCCAGTTCGGCGACCGGCATCGCGTTCGGCAGGTCGCGCTTGTTGTACTGGATGACGTGCGGCAGCTCGCGGACGTCCTTGCCGTACTCCGCGAGGTTCTCGATCAGGTTCGCGTAGGACTCGATGTTCTCGTCGATCTTCTCGGGGTCGCTGTCGGCGACGAAGATCACGCCGTCGACGCCCTGCAGCACCAGCTTGCGCGTCGAGTTGTAGTAGACCTGGCCGGGCACCGTGTAGAGCTGGAACTTCGTCCGCATGCCGGCGACGTTGCCGAGGTCGAGCGGCATGAAGTCGAAGAAGAGCGTGCGATCGCCGTCCGTCGAGATCGACGTGAGTTCGCCCTTGTTCTCCTCGGGCGCCTTCTGATGGACGATCTCGAGGTTGGTGGTCTTGCCACTCATGCCTGGGCCGTAGAAGACGACCTTGCAGTTGACTTCCTTGAGAGCGAAGTTGATCTGGACCATGGTTCGGCACACCGGGGCAGCGAGAGCCGTGCCACCCGCCCCGCGCAGGCTCCTGGCACGACGCTCGTTCATCGGCGCGGCGACGGGGGCCGCTTGAGCCAGGTGCGACGAACCGTTGCCGCCGCCGGCCCGTTCCGAGCGGTGTCCGGACGGCCGGCCTCAGCGCGCCAGCCGGGCGCAGAGCCGGATGCGGCGCGCGGTGTCCTGCGCCTCGCGGCGGGCCGCCTGCAGGTCGGCGAACTGGTCGCACATGACCACGAGGCACGATTCGTCGAGCGCCAGGACCAGGGCGCGGCCGTGCGAGGCGTGCAACTCGAACTGCGTGCACCCGCCGAGTCCCGCGTCGCGCAGGCTGCGGTTCGTCGTCGTCAGCAGGAACGACGTCAGCCCGGCGACGACGTCGCTGCGGAAGGCGGGGTCGAGCGACTCCGCGGCCGCGAGACCGTCCGCGGTCAGCAGCGCGGCGGCCTTGACCCCGGGCGTCCGGCGCAGTTCCTCGAGCAGTTCCTGGATCTTCATGCCCCCTCCACTTCCGCGGCGTAGAGCGAGTCGGCGACGAGTTCCTGCAGTTCGCCGAGCACGCGCTCGAGGTCGGCGCCGCGGTCGCACTGCACCGCGGCCAGCACTTCGCCGAAGACGCATACGCACAGGTGGCCGAAGCCGCCGTCGACCACGCTGCGGCTCGCGCAACCGATCTCCAGGCGCCGCGCGAACCGGTGGGCCGCCTTGGCGATCACCCGCACGACGCGCAGGAACGGGTCCTTGCCGTCGCGGATCGCACCGCGCACGAGCGCACGGCTGCCCTTGATGAACGTCGCCTTCCGCACGCCCGGGATCTCCGCGACCTGGGCGAGGCCGTCGCGGATGCGCGCGAGCGACTCGTCGCCCTGGGGCCGCGGCGCCGCCAGCGCGACCGAAGGATGCGCGAGGCTGCCGTGCTCCTCGACCTCGCCGAGCAGGGCCGCGACGTCGGTGCCGTGGTCGGCGAGGCGCGCGACGCGCGCGAGCAGTCCGGCGAGTTCGGGGTCGCCCCGGCGCAGTCGCTCGAGCACCCGCAGGTGCTCGAGCGAGATCGACACCGCGCCGATGCGGTAGAGCAGTTCCCCCAGCAGCGCTCGCGCCTCGGCGTCCGCGGCGTCCATCTGCACGGCGCGCTCGAGGCAACGCACCGCTTCGTGCCCCTCGCGCGCCGCGAGGTCGCGGTAGAACGCGAGCAGCCGCGCCTGGCCGAGCACGATCCAGGCCCCGGCGTCGTCGGGGAAGCGCACGCTCCACTCCTTGCAGGTCGCCTGCAGCGCGGTGGCGTCGCCGAGGTCGATCTGCAGCTGCGCGAGTTCGCGGTAGAGCTTCGGCTGCGGCGAGCGCGTCAGGCGCACGCGCAGGTCGGCGGCACGGTGTCGGCGCAGTCCGCGGCGCGCGCAGTCGAGCAGTTGGCGCAGTTCGGTCGACTTCGGGAACAGCACCAGGCCCTGCTCGGCGACGGCCTGCGCCTTCCCGTACATCTCGAGGTTGATGTGGACCTGGCCGAGGTCGACGAAGGTCGACGGGGAAGGTTCCTCGTGGGCCCGTTGTTCGAGCCGCCGCAGTTCCTTCCAGATCTTCATCCGCTGGACAAGGTGCATTGCGCCTCCGGCCGCCCTCAGCGGAACAGGACCACCTCGCCATCGGCCGACGGCCAGGCGATGCCGAGGTCGTCGGCGCCGACGAGACCGGGCGCCTGACCGCCGTCCGCGAACTCCCACTGCAGCACCATCGTCCCGGTCGACACCGCCAGCAGGACGTCGCTGGCCGGCCCGCGGCCCTGCGTGCGCCGCAGCTGCACGAGGGTGCGGTTGCCCTGCACCTTGACGCCGCGGTGCGGGTTGCCGTCCAGCGGCAGCCGGCCCACGGACTCACCGCTGTCCCGGCGCAGTGCGACGAGCGCGTTCTCGCCGTCGATCGCGACGACCACCGTCGGCCCCAGCGCGAGGTCGCCGTCCGGGAGCGCCCGGCCGACGGACGCCGCCCAGAGCACGCGCCCCTCGGCCAGTTCCACGGCACGCACGTTGCCGTCGCCGCAGCCGAAGAACAACACGCCGCGGTCGCACAGCACGCGCGTGGTCACGCCGGCCGGACTGCGCAGCACGCCCTGCACGGCACCGTCCGCGGCGTCGATCGTGAGCACGCGCCCGTCGACCGTGGCGACGTGGACCTGCCGGCGGTCGATCGTCGGCGGACCGGTCGGCGCGCTGTCGAGGGAGACCGACCACAGGTGCGCGCCGCCGGCCTGCTCCCAGCAGTGCAGCACGAAGCTGCGGTCCACGACGGCGATCCGGCCCTCGCGCGCGGTCGGCTCGGTCGCGAAGCCCCCCGGCACCGGCACGCGCCAGGCGACGGCATCGCGGTCGAGCGCCACGCACTCGAGCGTGTTCTCGTTGCTGGCGAAGAACACGCGACCGCCCTGCACCACCGGCACCGAGTCGACGGCCTTCAGGCCGCCGAGTTCGACGACGCGGCGCGCCGAGCCGTCCGTGCGCGCAAGGCCGAGCCGTCCGCCGCGCAGCCCGACGGCGAGCCAGCCCTCGCCGAGGCCGACGCCCGTCTGCGCCGCCACGTCGAAGGCGACCCGCCGCTGCGCGACGATCTCGAGCACGGCGACCGCCTCCGCCCGGCTCCTGGCGTCGATCTGCACGCGGCGCGGCGCGAAGCCGGCGAGTTCGAGGTCCAGCACGAGCGGGCCGTCGCCGGGCCTGGCGGTGACCACGGCCGGCGTGCACAGCGGTTGGGTCCGCCCGTCGACCGTCTGCTCGAGCGGCTGGCCGTCGCGCAGGATGCGCGCCCCGGCGGGCCGGCTCGCCAGCAGCACCGGCAGCTGCGCGCGCGCCGCCGCCTGCGTCGATTCGAACTCGCCGACGAGCCGCACGCCGAGGTCGCGCGCCGCGCGCCAGTCGCCGGCCGCGAGCTTCGCCTCGTGGTCCTGCAGCAGGCGAGCGGCCGTGTCGAGGTGATCGCGCAGGCGCGTCCAGGTGCGCTCGACCTGCTGTTCGAGGGCCCACGCCATGTCGTCCGGCCCGCCGACCGCGCCCACCAGTTCGCGCACGCGCGTCAGCGCCGTGAACGCCGCCTCGGGCTGGCCCGCGAGGAACAGTTCGCGCTGCTTCGTCCACTGCACGCGGTACTCGCTGCGCAGCCGCTGCTGCTCCTGGGTGCGGGCCGCGCGCTCCGCCGAGCGACGGGCCTCGAACCGCTGCTGCGCGGCCTCGATCTGCTGCAGCTCCGCCTTGGCGCGCGCCACGGCGGTCGCCAGCGGATGCGACACGACGAACTCCTCGTAGACGGCCCGGGCGCCGGCGAAGTCCTCGAGTCCGACGAGGTCGTGCACGTCGATTCGCGCGAAGTCCGCATCGGCGCGCCGATCGTAGAACCAGTAGCCGGCGCCGAGCACCAGCAGCACGCAGAACACCACCGCCAGCGCGCTCATCGCGCGGCCGCGCCGCCGTGCGCGTTCGTCGGATTCGTAGAGTTGCCGCACGCGCTCGGAGACGTCGCCGCGGCTGCGGTCCATCAGCAGGATCTTCTGCAGGTAGCCGATCGCCTCGATCGGCCGGTGCGCGCGCACGAGGTCGTCGGCGATCGACTCGTAGAGTTCGACGACGCGCTTCTGGTCGCCGGCCTTGACGTGCACGTTGACCAGCGCCTTCTTCAGGTCGGGGTCGCCGGGAGCGACCAGCAGCAGGCGCTCGAGCAGGGACCGCACGCGCTGCACGTCGCCGAACTCGAGCAACAGCTCGACGAGTTCCTTGCCGGCGGCCATCGGGTCGAAGTCGGGCAGCACCACGGCGCCTTCGCCGACCGTCAGCTCGACCAGCCGTTCGCGCGCCTGCAGGTCGGTCGGCACCAGCCGCTGCGCTTCGTGCAGCTTGCACGCCGCACCTGCGCGGTCGCCGCCCGCGATGCGGGCCTCCGCCTCGCACTCGAGATGGTAGACCGCGTGCTCGTACTCCTCCGCGGCATGGTAGGCCGCGGCGGCCAGCGAATGCGCCTCGGGCAGCCCGACGCCCAGCCCGATGGCCCGCTCGTAGAGGTTGATCGCGTCGGGCAGACGGCCTTCCGCCATGCACTGGTCGGCGAGGCCGACCAACTGCTCGGGCGCGACCGGCGCGATCGCGCCGCCGTCGAGCATCTGGCTCAGCGCCTTGCAGACCTGGAACGTGGACAGCCCCGAGACCTCGACGACGCGCGCGACGTTGCGCCGCCCGTCGAGCAGTTCGAACACCGGCGCCGCATCGGCGCCGTACTGCTCCGCGTCGAGCGCGTCGACCACCGGAGCCAGCAGTTCGGCCGTGGTCGGCACGCGCTCGCTGATGTAGGCCCACTCGTCGATCCGGCGGGCCGCCTCCATGATCACGCTGTCGCAGTTGAAGAAGAAGCGCTCGTCGACGGCGCCGTCGTGGCCGTCGAGATGGTCGGTTCCCTCGTAGAACTCGAACTTCGCTTCCTTGCAGAAGAAGAGGTCGTAGATCTCCTCCTCGAGTTCGAGCCGGTACTGCTCTTCGAGTTCCGCGGGCTGCAGGTAGCCGCCGGCGAGCAGGCTGTCGGTCAAGGGCTGCCCCGTGCGTGCGGCGTGGTCGCGCACCTCGTCGACCGAGGCCTGGTCGAGCCTGCGCATGCGCAGGAGACTGGCGAGGACGCGGTCGAGCATGCCGTGCACGTTGTGGTGCACGGTGACGCCACGCTGGTCGAAGTAGAGCACCTTCCACAGGCGGCTGCCCTGGATGCTCAGCAGGCCGGCCTTCTTGTTGAGGGCCAGCATCTGGAACACCTGGGCCAGGTCGACGCTCGCTAGATCCCCTCTGAGTGCCATGGTGCTGCTGCCTTGGAGTCTTCCCGGTACCTCGGTCCTATCGACGCCGGCGGTCCACACGTTGAGGGCGCGGCCGAAACCCGCACACCATCGGTGGATGCTCCGGCCCGCGGGGCGCCTGGGCCACCTTGCCGGGGTCTGCCGTGCGGCCTACTCTGCGCGCCAGATGGTCGCGCCGCGCCGGCTCCTGCAACCGCTGTGGGCATGCTTCCACTCGCTGTGCGGGTGGTGCTGCTTCCGCGCCGGCCTGCGCCGGTTGGCGAGGCACCATTTCGAGCGCGTGTTGCGGCTGGGTGGCGGCGGCTTCTCCGCCCACGTGCACCTCGGCCGGATCGCCTTCGCGCTCGGGGACTACCCGGTGTGGCGGCGCGAGTTCGAACTCGCCCGGACCATCGACCCCGCGCGATTCGCCCGGCTGCGCCTCCCCTTCGAGTGGTTCGAACCGCGGCTCGCCGGCACCGACGTCGCCGGCGGCGAATCGCCCGGCGCGGAACGGCACGGTTCCCGTTGCCCGCAGCTGCCGGGTCCGGCCCGCCACCACGCCAGAGCGCAGCGGGCCGACGAGCGCGACGCCGAGGCGAGATCGACCGCGAACGAAGGGAACCGGCCGAGGGCCGACGGCGACGCGGGACCCGAGTTCGGCCCGGTGACGAACGACGACTGCTCGACCGCCGGCGAGCGCGCCCGGCTGCGCCGCCTCGGGCCGATCCGCCCGCGCGAACTCGGCGCCTGCGACGTGGACGAACTGGCACGCCGGCTCGGCGGGTGACGCCGAGCGCGCCCTTCCCGGCTCCGGCCTGGGCCGAAGGTGGCAGGTCGCACCCGCCGAGCGCAGCGCTTCGCCGTGCGAAGTCCGCAGCCCCACCGGTGACCAACCGCGCATTGGCACCGCTGCTCGTGCGTGGCTAGACTCGGCTGCTCCTCGGCGCAGCCACCGATGCAGACAACCGCCCTCGAGTCGATCCACGTCGCCCTCGGTGCCCGCATGGTGTCCTTCGCGGGCTGGAACATGCCCGTCCAGTACCGCGGCATCCTGGACGAGGTGCGCACCGTGCGCACCGCGGCCGGCCTGTTCGACCTGGGCCACATGGGCCGCGTCGCGGTCGCGGGACGGCAGGCCGAAGCGTTCCTGCAGCGTCTGCAGACCAACGACGTCGCGGCGATCCCGCCGGGCCGGATCCGCTACGCGATGATCCTGAACGAGCAGGGGCTGACGCAGGACGACATCCTCGTCTACCGCAACCCGAAGAACGACGGCTTCTTCGTCGTCGTCAACGCCAGCAACTGCGAGCGCGACCTGACGATCATGCGCGCGACGGCGGCGGGCTTCGACGTGCGGATCGAGGACCGCACGCACAGCCTCGGCATGATCGCGATCCAGGGCCCGCTGTCGGTGCAGATCGCGCAGCGGGTGGTCAAGGGGCCGCTCGAGCCGCTCAAGTACTACGGCTGGATGGAGACCGAGGTCTGCGGCGTGCCGATGAGCGTGTCGCGCACCGGCTACACCGGCGAGGACGGCTTCGAAGCCTACGTGCCCAAGGGCCACGAGGTGCAGGTCTGGAACGCCCTGATGGCGGCCGGAGCACCGCTCGGCCTGACGGCGATCGGACTCGGCGCGCGCGACACCCTGCGCCACGAGGCGGGCATGCCGCTCTACGGCCACGAGATCGACGAGACGACGAACCCGCTCGAGGCCGGACTCGACTGGGGCGTCAAGATGAACCACGACTTCACCGGCAGGAAGGCCCTCGAGCAGGTGATCCAGAAGGGCGGCACCGGCCGCAAGCTGGTCGGCCTGACGAGTTCCGGCAAGCGCTGCCCGCGGCAGGGCTACCCGCTCGTGCTCGGCGGCAAGCAGGTCGGCCACGTCTGCTCGGGCAGCATCTCGCCGACGTTGGACACCAACATCGCGACGGCCTACCTTCGGACCGATCTGGCCGTGCCGGGCACGAAGCTCGAGTTCCTCGTGCGCGACAAGGCCGAGTCGTGCGTCGTCGTCAAGACGCCGTTCTACGAGCGGAAGCGTTGAACCGGCGGCGGCACGGCGCGGCGGCCACCCCGTACTCCCGAGACCAGCGACCGACGGAATCACCCCATGCGTCCCAACGACCGCAAGTACCTCAAGTCCCACGAGTGGTGCAAGATCGAGAACGGCATCGCCACGATCGGCATCACCGACCACGCCGTCGCGCACCTGAGCGACCTCGTCTTCCTCGACCTGCCCAACAAGGGCGCCAGCGTCAAGGTCGGCGAGAGCTTCGGCGAGATCGAGTCGGTGAAGGCCGTCAGCAGCCTCTACGCGCCGGTCAGCGGCGAGGTCGTCGACGCCAACCGAAGCCTGCCGGACAACCTCGACTGGCTGAGCCAGGAGCCGTTCGGCAAGGCCTGGATGATCAAGGTCAAGGTGTCGTCGCAGTCGCCCGACCTGCTCGACGCCAAGACCTACGAAACGCACTGCCAGGCCGAAGGCTGAGCCCGCAGGGCCGCAGCCCCGCACTGCACCCAGCGGCCGCCCTGCCGTGCCCTACCTGCGCCTGCTCGTCGACCCTCCGGCCGAGGCCGCCTGGAACATGGCGGTCGACGAAGCCCTGCTGGCGATCGCCGAGGCTCCCACGCTGCGCCTCTACGCGTGGTGGCCGCACGCGGTCTCGCTCGGCTGGTTCCAGCGTCTCGCGGACTTCGCCGACCTGCCGCCGGGCACCCGCATCGTGCGGCGGCTGACGGGCGGTGGTGCGATCCACCACGGTGACGAGTTGACGTTCGCGTTGGCGGTCGACGCGGAACTGCTGCCGCACGAAGTCGCCGCGAGCTATCCGCTGCTGCACGATGCCGTGAAGGACGCGCTGGCCAGCTGCGGTATTGCCTGCGAGCGGCTCGCCGCCGGCCCCGCCCCGCGGGCGCGCCCCGGCCAGCGCTGGTGCTTCGCCGATCCCGGCCGCGACGACCTCGTGACCGCGCGCGGCAAGCTGCTCGGCTCCGCGCAGCGCCGGGTGACGCAGCCGCGGCCCCGCGTGCTGCACCACGGCTCACTGGTGCTGCAGCCGCCGGCGCTGACGCCGTTCGTCGCGTCGCTGGCCGACGCCGGCCGCCCGATCGACCGCGAGCGCCTGCGCCGCGAGGTCGCAGCCCACGTCGCGCGGGCCCTCGGCCTGCAGGTCAGGCAGGGTCTGCTGAGCGGTGCGGAGGGAGCGCTGGCGGCGGACCTGTGCGGCGCGCGCTACGAGCAGGCCGCCTTCACGGCGCAGCGCTGACCACGGGCGGTCAAGCCGCGGCCCTGCCGGCGACGAAAACACCGCCAGGACGTCCATGATCAGCAGCACCGCGGAACTCGAGGAACTCGTCGACGGCACGGTCTCCATCCCGACCATCCCGACGGTGCTCGCCGAGATCACCGAGATCTTCCACTGCCCGGACGGCTCGGCGAAGCAGGCCGCCGCGATCATCGAGAAGGACCCGGCGATCGCCACGCGCGTGCTGCGGCTCGTCAACAGCCCGTTCTACGGGCTCCGGAACCCGGTCTCGAACATCAACCTCGCCTGCTCGATCCTCGGCCTCAAAGCGATCAAGAACCTGGTCGTGCAGGCCACCGTGCTGCAGACCTTCGGCGGCGCGCCCGAGGTGCGCGGCTTCGATCCGGGCTGGCTGTGGGACCACAGCTGCAAGTCCGCAGTCGCCTGCCGCCTGATCGCCGAGCACTCGCCGGCGGCCGCCGGCATGGGCAGGGACGACGCCTACACGTGCGGCCTGATCCACGACGTCGGCAAGCTGATCCTGCTCGAGTCGCAGCAGGACCGGTTCGCCGAAGCCCTGCGGTTGTCGGCGGCGCGGCGCCTGCCGCTCGCGCGCGCCGAAGGCGAGGTGTTCGGCTTCAACCACGCGCACGTCGGCGGCCTGCTGGCGAACCGCTGGAAGCTCGCGGCAGCCGTGCAGGCGGCGGTCATGTACCACCACAGCCCGGCCACCGTCGCCGAGGGGG
>Ga0194127_10007517_pt1 | contig 12001 bp, 11 predicted proteins | sample TA2KigC100mmetaG_FD_148624 | JGI IMG/M metagenome (GOLD analysis project Ga0194127, IMG submission 148624) | Freshwater microbial communities from Lake Tanganyika, Tanzania - TA2015036 Kigoma Deep Cast 100m | ecosystem: Environmental > Aquatic > Freshwater > Lake | place: Tanzania: Lake...
TTTTTGCGCTTGAGATAGTAACCGGGGGTCAACTTGAAAAACTTCGTCAAGAATTAGTACATAAAGGTTTTACCCAAAAATCGGAAGAGCAAGTCATGTGCAGGTTTTTTTATCAAGATATCCTTGTAGATGTTATGTCTACCAGGGAAGTCGGTTGGGCGCCTGCCAATAAATGGTTCATGGAGGGATTTTTCCGTAGGGAAAAGGTTGATTTGGGTAATGGAATTTTCATCAATATTTTGCCAATGGCCTATTTCTTGGCAGCAAAATGGGATGCCTATCACTCTCGGGGAAATGATCCTAGAACCAGCCATGATTTTGAAGACATCATTTATCTTCTTGATAATACGCTTGACTTTGCTTCTGACATTATATCTTCACCTCAAACTGTCAAAGAATATTTGCAATTTGAATTGGCGTCCTTATTATCTTCGGAAATGTACGAAGCTGTTTTAGGCCATATGAATCCTTTTTCCAGGAAAGAGAGATTTCCAATGCTGCTTGAGAAACTGAATATGATCTTCACCTCAAGAAAATAAACCACAATAAGCAACCTTGTTTTTGCTCCTTGTACTTCTTGCCTGGGTAAGTTTCGGGTTAATTATTGACCTGAGCTTGATTGACAAAGGCGGTAAAATTTTTCTCCGGCTTCGGAAAAGATAATCAGGTTCATCTGGAATTGGCGTTTCCGGCAAAAAGTAAGGCCAATCTCATTGTGATCATTATATAACAATAATAATATGTATATTTGAATCGTGAAAACCTCCTGCCTCCTCAGTTTTTGTGTTTTCGTCTTCTCCCTGGTTCATGGGGGAAGTGTCGAAAAGGTCTATTATTTTGATCCCTGTGTGATCCGGTCAAAAGGGATCTATCAATCGGTCACCTTCGATCAGACTAAACTGTCGGGCATCCCGGGTGAACCGGAGTTGCCATATCGTGCGGTTTTTCTGATGCTGCCACCCGGCGAAGCCGCTGTTTCCATTGAGTTTCTCAATGAAGATGAAGTGGTGGTCGGGGAACCCATTGATCTTTTCCCCAGGCAACATGTCAGACCGGTTTCATCAACTGCTGCAGATGAATTTGTGAAAAACGAACAGTTGTATCAGCAGGATGCCAGTTACCCTTCCATACAGGATGGCAAACTGACAACCCAGCACCTGAATGGCTTTGGTTATGCGTTATCGACGTTTACCCCGGTGAAGTATAACCCGGCCGGAAAAAGACTCTCCTATTACCGGAAAGTAACGGTTAGGATCATTACCGCCCCGGAAGAAAAATCATTACAGGCTTTGAAGAACTTGCCTGCTTCATCTGCTATCCGTGAACGGGCTATTGCTGTTGCCCAGAACCCGGAAATGGCGCTGGCTTATCCTTTCCCGGCACCCACTAAAACCGCCTATGATATCCTGATCATTACCCCGCAAACGTTCCAGAATGAATTTCAGGCATTAACAACCATGTACGCAAATAGGGGACTGATCTCCCAGGTTTCTACGGTGGAAAGCATCAATACCGGGAGTTCGGGGTGGGATCTGAAAGAGAAGATCAGAAATCATATCCTTGGAGAATACCAGGACCATTTCATTTCTTTCGTCATCCTTGCTGGAAATCCGGCCCATGTGCCGTACCGGGGTTTTTACTGTGCAGTGCAATCCGATTACCTCTATACCGATTCAAATATTCCTGCCGACCTTTATTACTCGGGGCTTGACGGAACATACGATGACAATGGCAACCATGTGTATGGAGAAATTGCCGATAACCCAGATTTGCTGCCGGATATTTCCGTTGGCAGGTTTCCCTTTTCGACCCTCTCCGAGTTGCAAAAGATCATCCACAAATCGGTTTCATATCAAACCAATCCGGTCCTCGGCGAGTTAACCAATCCCTTGATGCTAGGAGAGTACCTCTACAATCCCCCGCTGACATTTGGCGGGCCATACATGGATCTACTCATCGACAACCATAGTGATAACGGGTACTTTACCTATGGAATACCTTCGGCAGAAAACAACATCGAGAAGCTTTATGATACCCTGATCTCCCTTCCCCTTAATATCTGGCAATGGAACAAGACTTTGCTTATTTCCAAACTCAACCAGGGGAAATCATTCATTCATCATCTCGGACACTCCAGTTCCGGCTACATGCTCCGTATGTATGTTTCCGACATTACCAATCTGAACTTCTCAAAAGTTGATGGCATCCGGCACAATTACCAGATCCTCTATACACAGGGTTGTTATTGCGGGTCTTTTGATGTCACAGGTTTTATCGCAGGGAAAGCGCTGATCATTGACAATTTTCTGGTAAGCGGCGTTTTCAACTCCCGCTATGGCTGGTTCAATCAGGGAACCACGGATGGTCCATCTGAACACCTGCAAAGAGAATTCACCAGCGCCCTTTACCACCCCATTACACCAGAGCATCACCTGGGAACCGCACATCTGATATCAAAAGTCATGACAGCTCCATGGATCGGTCTGCCCGGGGAGTTTGAACCCGGTGCCCAAAGATGGGTTCATTACTGCAGCAACGTACTTGGCGATCCGGTACTGGAGATATGGACCAAAGAGCCAACATCCTTCACCACCATCACGTGGACCGGCGCGATCGACAATGACTGGAATAAGCCCGGGAACTGGAATCCGGCGATGGTACCATCCTCTCTCAGCAACGTGATCATTCCAAACATCTCAATACTCCCTGATATCCCTTCATCCACACCCGTTTCTTGTCACGACCTGACCATCCAGGATGGATGCAACTTCATTGTTGGCAGCGGGAAAACGCTCATCATCCGAGGGGATCTGCGGCTGTCGGAGTAAATTTAATTATGAATTATGGGTCTTGAGTCTTGAATTATGATTCCACTCTGATCATTCCAGATCTGAATTTTGCCACTAAGTCATAAAGACACTAAAGCTCACAAAATCTTAATATATAAATATTTGGTCTTTGTGTTTCTTGGTGACTTGGAGCCTTTGTGGCGAAAAGTATATGATTTTGAACTAAAGTCCTGACTTTTGAGGCATACTCAATTCAAAGAACTGGTAAACAGGGATTTAGTTCAAAGCAAACCAAAAACATTGATATCTCGGAGTAGTCTTATAATTGGCGTTTTGTATGATGCTATCAAACAAGTTCGTTTCTTTGTATTGAAAAAGTAAGAAAAACCATGAAGCACCGGATCATTATTTGGTTTTTTGTCGCCATCCTTGCATTACCGGGAAAAGGCCAGGATTTCTACGACATCAATACCATTCAAACCATAGAGATATACTTTACGCAGTCGAATTGGGATTTTATCCTCGACAGTCTTGTGGCTGCAGGCGATGAGGGACGATTACTGGGAAACGCCGTCATCAATGGCCAGCAGTTCGACAGCGTCGGTGTCAGGTACAAAGGAAACAGCTCCTACAAACCCAACCAGATCAAGAATCCCCTCAACATCAAGCTCGATTATGTCATTGAAGGCCAAACCCTGGATGGATATGGAACAATCAAGCTCTCCAATCAGTTCAAGGATCCAAGCTTTGTCAGGGAGACCATGGGTTATGAGATTGCCCGTAAATACATGCCCGCCAGCAAGTCGAATTATGCAAACGTGTTGATCAACGGCCAACATCTGGGTCTATATACCAATAATCAGGATGTTGACAAATTTTTCCTGACCACCCATATTGGAAGCGGTGAAAACACCCGGATCAAGGGAGAAATGCAGGGAGCAGGGCCTGTCATAGGTGTTTGGCAGTATTGGGGAGCTGATTCCACCCAATACTTTAATTCCTATCAGGTTGAATCGGACTTTGGATGGAATAAGCTTGTTGGTTTCCTGGATACCCTTAACAATTTCAATCAGCAGGTAGAGGAGGTACTTTACCTGGATCGCCATCTCTGGATGCTGGCGTATGACAACCTGTTGGTGAACCTCGATTCGCCGATCAATATGCCTCAGAATTACTACATATTCACGGATGATGCAGGGAGATTCAATCCCATTGTCTGGGATCTTAATGAGACCTTTGGAGGATTCAATATGATTGCTGCCGGTCCACCGCTTAATATCTTCCAAATGCAGCATCTTGATCCCTATTTTAATGTTCCCAATCCCAATTATCCGATCCTGAACAAGATCCTGAATGATCCCAAACGCCGGAAGATGTATATCGCCCATATGAAAACCATGATGGAAGAGAATTTTTCCAACGACTGGTACTTATCCAGGGCGCTGGAGATTCAATCCATCATTGATACGGATGTACAGGCTGATCCAAACAAGTTTTACACGTATACTGATTTCATCAATAATGTCTATACACAGGTTGGAGGTGGACCACCCCCAAACATGCTGATCCCCGGTCTTGTTCAGCTGATGGACGTCAGGACAGATTTTCTTGCTTCCGGATCGATCTTCCTGGCACAGGGACCTGCGATTGACACGGTGACTTATTTGCCATCCCTCGTTAGTCCCAACACCGAAGTGTGGTTCAATGCCACTGTTACCAATGCAGATATTGTATTTCTGGGACACAGAACAGCATTTGGTTTTCCCTTTGAGAAGGTTCAGATGTTCGACGATGGCAACCACCATGACGGAGCTGCGGGAGATCATGTTTACGGAGCCATGCTTATAGCCGGATTGACGGATATTCAATATTACATCTATGCTGAAAATGTGGATGCTGCTTCTTTCTTACCTCACAGGGCTGAATTTGAATACTTTACGGTTGATGTCACTCAAACCCTTGTGATCAACGAGTTTATGGCCGATAATACATCCACCATGCCTGACCAGAATGGGGAATACGATGACTGGATCGAGCTGTACAACAATACATCAGGATTTATTGATCTTTCCGGTTTTCATCTTTCCGATGATCCCTCAGATCCCGGAAAATGGACATTTCCTGATACCGTAATAGCGCCGCAGGGATACCTGATTGTCTGGGCAGATAATGATGTAACCCAGGCCGGATTGCATGCGAATTTCAAGCTCTCTGCCACAGGGGAGTCCATACTTCTGTCTGATATCCAGGAGGGAACCCTTGATTTTATCACTTACGGACCACAGAAAACCGACACCACCACCGGCCGGTATCCCAATGGTACCGGTGATTTCATCCTGATGTGGCCGACTTTCAGCGCCGAGAATGTCAATGGATTTCCAACAGGGATTGAACAATATGATCACCTGAGTACGAACCTTCTTCTCCGCTTATACCCCAACCCCTCTTCCGGAGTTATAACTGTTGTGCTAGACCTTGATGGATCGGGGAATATCGCACTAAAGCTGGCAGATATGTCAGGGAGACCGGTTGGAACAATATATTCCGGATTTCACCCTGGCGGAGAGATCCGGTTTGATTGGAATGTCAGCTCTTATTCTCCCGGGACATACATTGTCAGCTTGTCAAACACTGAAAAAGTCCTGCAGACAGGAATGATTATCATCCGGTAATCATAATAGTCATACAAAGCGTAAAACCCTTCGTGCCTCCATGCCTTTGTGGCGAAAAGGGATTAAAAAAGACACTCATCCGGATCACTTTTCTTGTCCTAAACAGATGACCTTTTTCGAAAAATCGGATTAAGCTGTAAACGACAATCATGAAAAAAGAAACACATGCACAGGTTTATATTCATTTGATCCTGGCAGTAAGGACAAGCGAATATCCACTGGACAGGACGCTGAAAGGGGCTGTTGCAGAGATCGTTGGAAGTGTACTTGAAGGCAAGAACCAGGTTCCTATTGCCATCAATGGCAGCCCTGATCATCTGCACATCTTGTTTTCAGCCAATCCGGACTGTCCGCTTGCGGATACAATCCGCGACATCAAGCGGACAACCTCTTTCCTGATCAACAAGGAACGGTTATTCCCCGGGAAGTTTGGATGGCAAAAAGGATACGGCGCTTTTTCCTATGGACAATCAAACCTCCAGGCGATCACCCGGTACATCGAAAACCAGGAAGAGATCCACCGGAAAAAGACCTTCAGGGAGGAATTCATCCAATTCCTGAATGCATTTGGGATTGAATATGATGAACGAGAGCTCGCCTCTTTATAAGCGATTCACCAAGTATTACCTTCTGTTTATCGAATTTCTTTTGATCTTCCCCTGTTTGGGGTCATCTTTGTTTAATTTATTCATGTCATACCAATGTTGATTCCATGAAAACAATTACCATTCTTTCCGTATTTGTCTGGATGTTGTCAAGCCTTTCAGCATCATCGCAGGCCGGAGTCAGCAAAAGGCCACGCAAACACCATGGGTTTACCGGGGACCCTTCAATTCAACGATAGGGATCAATTCAGGAGAGGTTGGAGGCTCGGGACGAATTGACTGCATCGAGTTTCATCCTTCCAATCCCGATATCTTTTACGCAGGGGCTCCCTGCGGGGGATTATGGCGCACTAACGACGGAGGATCGGGATGGGAATGTCTTACTGACCAACTCCCCACGATGGGGATCAGTGATGTCGATCTCCACAGTGTTTATAATTGCATGGCAAAGGTTTACCGCTCACTGGATGTCGGAGCTTCATTTCAGACCCTGGTAACCGGTATTCCCGGCATCAATGTAAACCGCATCTCCATTGGGGTTACGCCAGCTGACCCGGAGGTGGTTTATGCCCTTGCCAGCAGATGTTCCGATGGCGGATTTGAAGGACTGTACAGATCAACCGACCATGGCACCACCTGGGTTAAAACCCCGTACTCCAATAACCTGAACCTCCTTGGATGGCAACCCAACGGACTGGATCCGGACGGTCAAGGATGGTTTACCCTCTCCCTGTCAGTCGACCCGTCAGATGCCAACCACGTTTTCGTGGGCGGAGTGAACATCTGGGAATCTTCTGACGGAGGAGATATCCGGACATTGAATGCCCAATATTATGGATCGGGGGCCGAATATGTCCATGCCGATATCCACACCCTTGCTTATAATCCTCTCAATGATGTCCATTACAATACCAATGACGGCGGGATCTATCGCTATGATGGCTCCCCCGATGGATGGGTCAACATCAGTGACGGATTACACATCATGCAGTTTTACCGGCTCGGAGCCTGCGATAATTTCTTTGATTACAACCAGCCCGACACCTGCTATTATGGTGGATATGCCGCCGGAATTCGCCGTTCGATAAACGGAGGCCAAACCTGGGTGAATATAAGCATGAACCTCCCCAACATGCCGGCCAATTGCCTCGCTTTTGAGCCCGGTTCCGACAATGCCATTTATGCAGGTACCGACGTTGGGGTTTTTTACACCAACGACAACCTCACCGGGTGGGTCGATTACAGCGAAGCGCTCCCCAGTGTCATCATTGATGAACTCGAAGTCCATCCTGTTTCAGGAAAGATCCTTGCAGCCACCTACGAACGGGGCATGTGGGAAACAACCTGGGTGATCCGGTGACTGTTGGGATTCACAAACCCATCGCCCTGGATTTTGCCGTTTATCCGAATCCGGCTTCAGCGAAAATATGGATCGAATTTACACCTCCGGAAGCTGGTTTGTATATGGTGACGATCATCAATACCGCCGGACAGGTTATCGGCAAGAAAGAGATCCGTTCAACCGGAATGATGGCCCGTGCCCAAATGGATGTTTCAGGTCTGCCGCAGGGATGCTACCACATCCGGATAATCGGTAAGGAGATCCTACTTAATCAGGTATTAATGGTTACATGTGACAGGTAATCAGCCATGAATCAGGGATCACGTGTTGAGATGAAAAAGAAATGGCAAAGCCTGCTGGCCATAGGAATCGGGATCATCCCATTCAATGTCCTGATGTTCGAAGTTCAGGCTTATGGATGATTGCTATGTTTCCTTCAGGCTAAAGGTGGATAGAAATGAATTGAAATTATCCTGATTTACCACCGTATACGTGAAGTTGGAGTAATTATTACTGAAGCTTATAGGAAGCCTGGGGGTTTTCAAAGGGTTCCATTTGAATTCATAAAGATGCAAATGATTGTCTTTCTCAAGGATCAAATCAATTTCCCTTTGCTCCGTGTTTCGCCAAAAATGGATATTGGCATAATATCGCTGATAGATGTTTTGTTTTCTTATTTCATTGATCATATGGTTTTCAAAAAGCCCACCTGCATCCGATCTTAACTCAACCGGTCTGAAATCATTGATCAATGCATTTCTAATCCCCAGATCATTAAAATAGATCTTTTTCGATTTTTTTAGTTCATTCCTGTGATTGGTATGATAGGCAGCCAGCTTATAAACAACAAAAGCTTGTTCGAGCATGGCTATATAGCTTTCTATGGTTTGATTGTCAATTTTTAATATTTGAGAAAGCTCATGGTAATTTACTTCAGAACCCAGTTGCCAGGCCAGGAGCTTTAACAGATCAAGCATTTTCTCGGGCTTTTTGATCCCTTTAAAAAGAAAAATATCTTTATAAAGATAACTCTCAGCTAAAAAGCGAAGCAAACGTTCGTTGTCTTCTGTTTTGGTTACTATCTCCGGATAGTAACCATATCTCAAGCGCTGATGGAGCTGGCGTTGTTCCTGTAAAAGATCAGTCGCCTGGACCATTTCTTCAAAAGACAAAGGAAATAGGTGATATTCAAACTTCCGGCCGGTTAAAGGCTCGTTTAATACATTCCTCAGTTCAAATGCGCTCGATCCACTTGCAACAACCTGAATATCTGAATGATAATCCGAATACATTTTCAGCACCGTGCCAATACTCTGTATCTTTTGGGCTTCATCAATGATCAGCACTTTATGATTTCCGGCAATATGTCTGGCTTTTTCGCTGTTCATATTTTGAAAAAGAAGCTGAACATCGGCATTCTCACCATCCAGCCATAGAACAGGCTCAGTTCGCTTTGAGACAATACTTTTTAACAGGGTAGTTTTCCCAACTTGTCTTGCCCCCAGGATGATAATAATCTTCCCTTTAAAAAAGTCATCAACGATCTGCGAGGTTATCTGTCTCTGGATATACATAAAACTCCATTTATTTTGAATATATTCGCAAATTTACTACTTTATTTTGGAATTGGTTCAAAATTTTCAGGGTTTACTCAAAATTTCCGATTCGGAGCAGGTTTGCAAATGAAAAGCTACTGATCCTTGAGTCTTTTTTTCCTCTGTAAAACGTTACCTACTAGAAAGAGGCTTTACAACTGTAGCCAAATTCTTCAGGTCAAAGGCTTTAGATAGAGTAACATTATAGTAGGGTTGTGCACGACTTACTTTTGTTCCGTGAACATCTCTGTATCCAAAGTAATTTGACACTTCGGCACCTAATGTTAATCCTGTCGTTGGTTCTGTTATCCATAGGCGTGCAAAGAAGAACCATCGCACTTGCTTATCATAAGTCGGATAAACTGGACTGACACCACTTGGATAATTGGTTTGCGATAAGGAGCCAATAGGGACATAATCTAAATTAAGTCCTACAGATGAACTAAGGCGTACACTTATGTCTTGGTTCTCATAACGAAATAATAGTCCCAATAAACCAAAGTATGCGTCATACACGTTGAATTCAATCTTTGTGTTTAACGGAGTAATTAGTGGAAGAGCAGTATTTGCCGGGTAAGTATTTCTACTCGTGTCCGTTCTAACCGTTTTATTATCCAAGTAAGAATTTTCAAGAGTTGTCTTTCTCCAAATAAATTCAAATTGAGGAGCGTAATATACTTCCAGCGGACCTTCATCACCTAAGAACTTCAAGGGGATTAGAGGCATGAAGTACGCACCAATATTGTCGGAAACTCGGTTTGTGACTTGACTGGCGCTGTCAAAAGAGCGGACGATTGTAGTATCGTTCAATCTGGCAATTCGTGACTGGAAACTTACCTCTCGTGACGTGTCCGTTCTTGTGAAGCTTCGATTGCCGTATAGACCTAAACTAAAGCCCCAATGTTTCTTTTCAGGAATGAATATATTTGTTGCGAAGAAAAGATTTTTCACTTTAGGTTTCCCTTCTACTAAGTCAAAGTTTGTCCCTAAATAACCTAAGTACTTGTATGTAGTTACAAAAGGTTCTTTTGCTGGCATAACAGTCAATTCAATTTCTTTTAGTTCGCCTTGATTATTTTTGGGATCATCATCAACAGCTACGCCATTACTTCCCTTCGGCTTTTTTATTTTAATCTTCAAAACAAGTTTCAATGATTTTATCTGATTGAAAGCGTCGCTCTCTTTTTTGATTACAACTCTAACAGGATTAGAAGATGATAGCTCTTCAAGTTTTTTGCCATTTAAGTTACTTATGATATCATATTGGTCTGAGGGGAGAGTTGATTTGTTTTCATCCACAGACAGCTCAATAGTATTTATATTGTTCTTAATAGAATCTCCTTTGTTATCTGACGCCATGATTTCAATGCTCCAAAGAACTTCTTTGTCTTTGCTTCTTCGTAGCGTGTCGTTTTTATTGCCTTTCTTAAAGGAAATATTGTACTTCGAAGCGCTATCCGCATGCGAAAACACTTCAATGCATGCAAGCAGTAGAAAGCTGATGATTGCAATTGGTTTCATTGTTTTTTCTTTTTTAGTTTTGGAATTATTGGTTCTGCAAATGTGTATGCTGGAATTGTAGCATAGCGTACAAAGTCAGTTCGTGAGAAAACCTGTTCTGAAGTTGGTTTGGAGGAGGTGCAGGAAGAAAAAGTAGTTTTGAATGAAAACAATGAGCCTTTCGGAACCGGTTTTGGCGTTTCCCATGCACAAAGATAGTTCAAAACAGTGCTTTCTGCAAATTTTCTTCATTTTCCCGGATAAGGGCAAACTCCTCTCGTAATTTGTCATTCGTAATTCGTAATTTCATCCGTGAATCCGTCATTCGGCTATTCTTGTCATTTACCTTCGCTAAGTCTGTGCAACACAGAATCATGGCGTGTCTCGTTCCTCGACCACACGAAGCCTTATTTATTATGGGCAGGTTATATGAAAAAATTAAATGCTAGTTTTAGGATCAGCACCAAATTGATTATTCCCCTTTTCTCCCTCTGTTACTGCCAATATTAAATTATATACTGGTATTAAAAAATACCATCCACTTTTTCCGACGTCATGCATTCTTCTTATTCCCACAGAGACAAAAGGAATCAGCATCGCTAATAAATAGATATTCCTAATTAAAACCATTCCTAAAACAAGGTTATGTTCATTCTGATCTGTTTTTTGGATAATGAAAATTAATCCAAGAAGTTCATAAATAATTACAACGAATAAGAAAAACCACCAAAATTCACTACGATTCGCTCTTCCTTTGATATCACCATAATTCTTAAGACATTTTATAAAATATTTCATAGTTCATGATTTTTTGAATTCCTACTCATATGGCCTTTCGGTTTTGCCCCGTTTTGTTGTAGTTTCTGGACTCTACTATTTGTTTTAATTGTGTAGTTTAAAGAAATGCTGTCCTGCAAGTTTAAATGTTTGATCCTTTCACTGTTTATGAAATCCATAGGCGTCCTTGTTAAGGAAACTATTTTTATATCATTTAAAATGTACAACAACTTAGCTTAATCCTTTAGTTTCTCACGAATAAATTTTGCAAAATCTAAATCATAAACGTTACTAAACTCACGAACAAGATATTTCTTACCTTCTTCAGTTAGTAATATTTTAGCGTACGTTCTATCTTGATTATGTTCATAGTCTTGTATTGTAACTTCTTCAGAGGACATCATTACTATATCAATTCCCACCTTCCCAAAAAAGTCAATAGTCGAGTAAATACAACCGAATGGAATCACCATATCAGCTTATAGCTATATGTAGTCAAGTGAGGTTGCAAATATAACGAAAAAACATCAAAATCCAAGAAAAATGCTAAAAAAATTTCTTAGAGACTGTTTAAAAATTGAAGTATAAAATATCATTGTATTGATTAACATTCGAATGTGAATAAAAAGTAAAAAGGCTTTCGTCAATCGACGGATAGATTTCTTCAGTTTGTAATAACCAATAAAACAAACGATTATGAAAACCTATCCAAGCGATTTGA
>Ga0194127_10007522_pt1 | contig 11996 bp, 11 predicted proteins | sample TA2KigC100mmetaG_FD_148624 | JGI IMG/M metagenome (GOLD analysis project Ga0194127, IMG submission 148624) | Freshwater microbial communities from Lake Tanganyika, Tanzania - TA2015036 Kigoma Deep Cast 100m | ecosystem: Environmental > Aquatic > Freshwater > Lake | place: Tanzania: Lake...
TGTTCCTCGGCGGGTTGACCGTCTTCATTCCTTGCGGCGTCACTCAAGCCATGATGGCAACGGCGCTGGGAACCGGCAGCGCAATCCTGGGGGCGGCGCTGATGTTCGCTTTTACATTGGGAACCAGCCCGGTATTTTTCCTCGTGGCCTACCTGACCACTGAACTTGGTTCGCGGTTGGAAAAATTCTTCATGCGATTCGTTGCCGTGGTTCTTTTGATCCTGGGATTAATCACGTTTGACAGCGGATTAAATTTGATCGGATCGCCTTTTTCCTTTCAAAATGTGACCCGCAATCTGTTCTCGCCGGAAACCCTTTCGGCGACCTCCGAGGATGCATCCCAAATATCAGTCCCGGAAGATGAGCTTTTGCTGTATGTCAAGAATTTTGGGTATTTCCCATCGACATTAAGCGCTCCGGCGGGCCAGGACTTGACGTTGAATTTGATCACCAACAAAACCTATTCGTGCGCACGGGATTTTGTTATTCCGGGTCTGAACTATTATGAGCTGTTGCCGGATTCCGGCGTCGTGCAGGTGAGCATACCCGCACAACCCAAGGGCAGTAAATTATTCTTCACCTGTTCCATGGGAATGTACACCGGCCAGATCGTATTCCAATGAGCTGCAGGGCATCTGGAAACCTGATGCTTGGGTCTGAAAATAGAGAGTGAATGATCAAAAAGAAGTTTAACATTCCGGATATGACTTGCTCCAATTGTGCGATGAAACTGGAATCCCTCGAGGACGTTCTGGAAGGGGTCAAGCTCATCGAAGCCAGCTATCACCGTCTTCAAATGGTTGTTGAATATGACGAGCATATTCTTACGGAGGAGCAGATTATTGCTGCAGTCAAAAAGAAGGGGTACACTGCCATACCCGAGTGATTTCTAGCTCGAATAATTGCCCTGGCTGTCAGGATTCTCCCCCATTGCAAGTACAACCGCATTTTTCTGGCTCTTGGCCTTATACAGTGCGTCGTCTGCGTTCTTCAGGATGCCATCCAGCGTATTCGATTCCTCCGATGAGGATATCCCCAGGCTGATTGTCGTTGTGACCGTTTGATCATAGATTACGATCCTTGAATCGTTGAACTTTCTACGGATCCGTTCAGCCAAATGCACGGCGTCTTGTGCATTGGTGTCGGAAAGCACGATCAGGAATTCCTCACCGCCCCACCTCCCTACCAGATCCGGCTTGCGTATGTTGGTCTGCAGGAGAGAGGCGGCGCGTACAAGTGCCAGGTCTCCGGCGGCGGGGCCGAGACGGTCATTAATCTCCTTGAAATTATCGAGATCAATCAAGATGATGGAAAAAATACCGCCAATCCTGTCGATGCGCGAGTAGACCTTCTCGAGAAAGTCCTGCGTCGCCCGTCGGTTCGGGATCCGTGTAAGAAAATCAATTGTCGCCATGCGGGCAAGGTCCGCCTGAAGACGTTGGCTGACCATTAGAATGAATCCTATGGACCAGAGAAAACTGACAAAAAATAACAATAAAAAGGTGCTGGACTCGATCGGGGATTTTGCAAAAAGAGCAGTTGGGGGAGAAATAAGTGTCGATAAACCCCTGGCGAGCAGGAACAAGCCATAGATCGCAAATGGAATCAGGGTCAGAATCAATCCTAATCGATACGAAGAAGATTTTGCTCGCAAGAGGGCGGTAACAACCGCCCCGGTACTGATCGATCCCGAAACGGATACAGCGACGATGCGATACGCCAGGTTTTCGTTCACATAGCGAAAGAACAGGAGTGAGGCGATGGCGAAGATCAAAACGACCAATACGAATCCCAGATATTGATTTTGGCCTGTGAAGCGACAGATTGCTATATAGAATAATATCGGGCCGACCAGGATCAAAGTATTGCCTATGACAATTGTGAAAAAATCCGGGATGGATCCCTGAAGCACGGTCAGCGCAAACCCCACCGAAAGGCTTAGGTTTCCAGCCAGCGCAAAGACAATCCCGCGATACTCCTTCACCAAAAGGATCTGCGCCCCAATGGCTGAGGATTGAATAAAAAACGCGCATGCTACCAGGAAGGCAATGGTGCGGGTATCGAGAGTGGCTAGAATATTCAAGAAAGAACCCTTCTCGGAAGATTAAACCATGAATTCGATAAATATGCATTCCGCCCATCGGCGGAAATGATATACTCACTCGACCGACTGCGACGGAGTATCGTCGACAAATGAAATGTCAAACTTAAGCGGAAACACCATGAATAGAGGAATCCTGTTTGGGATTGGAGCGTATGTTTTCTGGGGGTTCTTTCCCATTTATTGGAAATTATTACAGCAGGTTTCTGCCCTCCAGTTGATCGGACATCGCATCGGATGGTCATTCATTCTGCTCATGGTCTACGTTTGGGGGGCGAGACAATGGGGGGATTTCAAGAGGAATGCTTTAACCTCGAATTCAATGAAGATCTATTCCGTTGCAGGGATCCTGCTCTCCGTAAATTGGCTGGTCTATGTCTGGGGAGTCAACTCCGGCTTTATTGTCGAAACCAGCCTGGGATATTTCATCAACCCCCTCCTGAGTGTTCTCCTGGGGGTTGTCTTCCTGCGCGAACGCCTCAGGTTGATGCAGTGGATTCCCATTTCTTTGGCTGCTTGTGGGGTGCTCTATTTGACATTCGTCTATGGCCGGCTGCCTTGGATTGCATTATCTCTGGCAATCACCTTTGGATTGTATGGCTTCGTGAAGAAATTGTCCCCGCTGAGTTCGATATACGGGCTGGCGCTCGAAACAGGAATTGTATTCCCGGCGGCTTCGGTCTATCTTGCTGTCCAGGGGATCAATGGTGCAGGTGCTTTTTTGAATCAAGGGGTTGTCGTGGATCTCTTGTTGATCGGCGCCGGAGCTGTCACAACCATACCATTGCTTATGTTTGCCTCGGCTTTGAAAACGATTCCACTGTCGGTTGCAGGGTTGCTGCAATATATCGCGCCCACGATCCAGTTTCTCATCGGGATTCTGATTTACAAAGAATCCTTCGACCTCTCCCGCTTGGTGGGCTTTGGAATCGTCTGGCTGGCATTGATCCTCTTCGCGATGGAGAGTTTCGTGGCTAATCGCCAGTCTGTTCAACCAATCCCTGAATTGGGAGAAGGATGATGAAGCTGCTTTTCGTGGGTGGGACCGGGCTGATCAGCTCAGCTTGCTCCGAGCTTGCGGTTGAGCAAGGGCATGAGCTTTATTTGTTGAACCGCGCTCAGTCAAGCAGCTATTCGGCCCCACGTGGATCCAAGGTCATGCGCGGGGATGTATCTGCCGATCGAACACCTCTTTTTGACTTGTTGTCATCTCATAAATTTGATGCGGTGGTTGATTTCATCGCATTCGAACCTGCAGATATCGAACGAGATATCGCCCTTTTTCGGGGTAGAACCGAGCAATTTGTTTTTATTTCATCTGCCAGTGCATATCAGAAACCGCCGGCGAGGTATTTAATCACCGAGCAGACCCCGCTCGAAAACCCGTATTGGGAATACTCGCGCAATAAAATCAATTGTGAAAATATGTTGATGAGGGCGCAAGGTGAAGGATTCCCGGTCACCATCATCCGTCCCTCGTTGACCTACGGGCCCTCCCAAATCCCGCTTGCAGTTTCAAGCTGGCGCCATCCCTGGACGGTGATCGATCGAATGTTGAGGGGTCAGAAGGTCATCGTGCCCGGCGATGGGACTTCCTTGTGGGTTCTCACCTGGAACGTCGATTTTGCTCATGGTCTGTTGGGATTGTTGGGAAATCCGCACGCTATTGGTGAAGCGTTTCATATTACATCCGAGGAAGTGCTCACCTGGAACCAGATTTACCTGGAAGTCTACCGCGCGCTGAATCTGGAGCCGAATCTGATGCATATCCCTTCCGATCTCATTGCCCGGTTTGACGATCACGCGTTGGGCAGTTTGATCGGGGACAAATCCAATAGCGTCGTATTCGACAACAGCAAGATCAGAAGATTTGTGCCGGATTTCAAGTGCAAAGTTGGTTGGGCTGAAGGATTGAGAAAGGCGCTGGCCTGGTTTGATGCAGACGACTCCCGCAAATCCATCGACCATTCCATGAATTCGATCTGGGGTTCAATCATCAAATCGTACGAAAATGCATAGGTAGGAGGTAAAGAAGTAGTGAAATAAGCACCTGTCGCCTGCAGGTATAATTCGTTTCGAAATCACAAAGAGGTAAACATGGCAAAATACAAAGGTGTGATTGGAATTTTGACCGGGGGAGGCGACGTCCCGGGTTTAAATCCCGCCATTCGGGCGGTCACGATTCGTGCATTGCGGGAAGGTTATCAAGTGGTGGGATTACGCCGCGGATGGGCGGGACTCATCGATGTCGTCCGAGAAAAAGATGCGGATAATTCGAACAATTTCAGTTTCCTGACGGAGGAGATCGTTAATCGGGCAGGTCGTACCGGAGGAACCTTCCTGCATACCTCCCGTACCAATCCCGGTTCGGTAAAGAAATCCAGTGTCCCCGAGCCCTTGCGAGGCGCGTATCAGTCGGATCGAAATGACTTGACTCCGGAAATCCTGAAAAACCTGGATTTCTTGAACATCGACACTCTGATTCCCATCGGCGGGGACGACACGTTGAGTTACGGTGTCCGGCTCTATCAGGAAGGCTTCAAAGTGATCGCCATCCCGAAGACCATGGATAACGATGTGCCCGGCACTGATTATTGCATCGGATTCAGCACCTGTGTGACTCGCACAATCGCCCTGACCAACAGCCTGCGGACCATTGCCGGATCACATGAACGGATTCTCGCGCTGGAAGTGTTTGGACGTTACGCCGGATTCACCGCCATGCTGCCAACGATGGCCGGAGCAGCCAATCGTTGCGTGATTCCCGAATATAAATTCAATATCGAGAAACTGACCGAATTGCTGATAAAGGATCGCGAGGCCAATCCCAGCCGCTATTCCGTGGTTCTGATTTCGGAAGGGTCCATGTTCGAGGGGGGTGAAATGGTGTTTGAAAACCGCAGCACGGATGCCTACGGGCATGCAAAATTGGGAGGGATCGGCGATCTGGTTTCAGAAAGCATTCGCTCGCTATCGCCAAAATTCAACAAGAATAAAACTGTGGATGTGGTCAACCAGAAACTCGGTTACATGGTTCGCGGAGGCGACCCGGATGCGATCGATTCGATCGTCCCCATGGCGTTTGGAAACCTGGCGCTCGATTTGCTGCTCAGGGGTGTACACGGGAGATTGGTGGTGTTGAAGAACGGAAGGTACGACAACATGCCTCTGGACGTTGTCACCGCGACCAAGAAAGTGGTGAACGTGGACCACTACTATGACACCGAGCGATACAGACCCATTTATGAAAATTTTGAAATGAAACCTTTGTTCATTATGACGAGCGAAAAATAGAACGCAACGCGAATTGATACGGAAGCCATGCCGAATGGCGAGCCAGCACTGATCCCGCAATTCACTAATTTGTAGTAAAATTCGGGGCTTGAACCACCTCTCCCCGCGTAGTGGAGGCAGGTATTGCGTTGGAGGGAGGTCTTGTGATTAATGGATTGAGTTAAATTTACAGGAGCGGAAGCATGAATTTTGCAATGTGGAAAAAGGCATTAAATGTAATACCCGAAGTGACAAAGGAGGAGTGGGATCGGTTGGATGTGATCTCGAAATGGCTGATCTCGACCCGCGCAGCCGTGCTGGTGATGACCTTTATCTCTGCCGCCCTGGCAGGATTGTTCGCCTGGCGGGAGAATGCCTTTAGCTTTCTCCCCTGGCTGGCGCTTGCTCTTGGATTGATCCTTGCTCATGCCAGTAATAATATCTTTAATGATTACACCGATTTCGTTCGCGGAGTGGACAAGGACAATTACTATCGCAACATATACGGAGCCCAACCCGTTGCAAGTGGTTTGATGACCCGCCGTGAGCATCTGACATATTTTGCTGTCACCGCATTGATCGCGCTGGGGTTGGGGTTTTACCTGATCTCCTACACAGGATTTAATCAAATCGCATGGATCCTGCTGGCGCTTGGGGCTTTCTTCCTGCTGTTCTACACCTGGCCACTCAAAGGGTTGGCTCTCGGGGAAGTTGCCGTCCTTATCGTTTGGGGCCCTCTGATGATCGGCGGCGGGGCATTTGTCCTTACCCAAAGATGGGATTGGAATGTCGTACTCGCCAGCCTGCCCTATGTTCTGGGCGTGACGACGGTCATTTTTGGCAAGCACATCGACAAACTTGATATGGACAGGATCAAGGGGATCCACACGCTGCCGGTGGTGATTGGGGAGAAAGCCTCCCGATTCACCATTTTAGCCATGATGGTATTGCCGTATTTTCTGACGGTCTATTTGATCTTGGTCAAATTCTTCACACCGGTCATGGCGATCGTTATTTTTGCCATTCCGACGTTCTTGAAATATTATCCTGTATTTCTTAAACCGAAGCCTGCAACTCGACCGGAAGGCCAACCCGGCTGGCCGCTTTACTTTGTCGGATATGCATTCTATAACAATCGCAAGTTCGGATCGTTGTTCATGCTCGGCTTGCTGGTGGATGTCTCCCTGCGGGTCATTCCATTCACATCAGAATGGATCCGTTTATATTGGAGTTAATCGAACCGATATTTCGAAGAAGAGCAGGGATGATCCCTGCTCTTTGTTATTACACCCTTGAGCCTGCCTTCGGGACGGTCCACTCGTTCGCACGGTGATATAATCTCCCCCTCGGTAATTATTCTTCAAGCGAATTGTCGGAATTCAACCCGTCTGGAAAGGAGAGATCAATGCACATCAACCTGGCTATGTGGCGAAAAGCCTCCTGGCAATTGATCAAGATGGAGGATAAGAAAGAATGGGATGCGCTGGATGTGGTTTCCAAGTGGCTGATTGCCACGCGTTCGGCCGTAACCCTTGTCACGGTCTATTCCTGCGTGATATCAGGAATTCTCGCCTGGCGTGATGGGTATTTCTCTTGGGTTCCCTTTCTGATATTGACCTTCGGCTTGTTTCTTGCGCACGGAACCAATAATTTGTTGAATGATTATACCGATTTCAACCGTGGATTGGATAGCGGCAACTACTTTCGCACGCAATACGGGGTACATCCTCTGGTTCAGGGATTCTTCACTAAATCCCAGCAGATGCGGTGGTTTTTTATAAGCGGCATCCTGGCAACTTTGGCCGGGATTTGGGCGCTTTTGAGCACAGGCTTAAATCCGATCGTACTGGGTCTTTTCACCTTCGGGGCGGTGGTGTTGCTTCTGTATACCTATCCGTTCAAATACTGGGGAATTGGCGAATTGTCCATTTTCCTCATTTGGGGACCGATTATGGTTGGAGGCGTGTACTTTGTACTTGCCCTGGTCAGCGGAAAGGAATTGGTCCTGTCGAATGTCTGGAGTGCAGTTTTGGCGGGTGTGCCGTATGGTTTGGGCGTCGCCAGTATCAATGTTGCCAAACATATCGACAAGCGGGATGACGATAAAGCGCGCGGTGTTGGCACTTTCCCGGTTCGCGTAGGCGAGGCAATCGCACGTCGCGTTGATCAAATTGCGGTGGTTTTGATCTATGCCGTCATCTTGTATCTGGTGTTCGTATCCCGATATTTCACGCCTGTCATGCTGATCGTATTTCTCGCCACCAAGGATGCAATTACCTTTCTAAGAGTATTGAACAAGCCGCGACCCGAGAAGGCTCCGGAAGGCTGGCCGGCCTGGCCGGTATGGTTCTCCGGATTTGCGTTTCAACACAACCGTCAATTCGGCGGGTATATTCTTCTCGGTCTTATCGGTGACGCCTTATTGCGAATCTTTCTACCTACCTTTTGGCCGGCGGCATCTATTTTGTAAGTGAAATTTCCTTCACTTCCATCCATGCAGGTTCGGGAGTTTTGAGCACCCCGAACCTGATTTTTCCTTCGGGGGTGAATGCCGCAAATTGGTTGTCTATCCATAAAACCAAACCTAGCGGGGGATTTGGACGGATCGGCGTCTGAAGGACTCTGTCACCATCCACCCAGAAGGAGGAACATTCTGAATTCCATTGAAGTTTGAAATCGTGCCATTCGGTCGAATCCAACTCGAGGAAAGCTGCCTCCTCCTTGATGACCCGGCTCAAAAGCTTCCGCGTCAATCGGGGAAAGATAGGGAGCAGGAAGCCCGCAGGAAGCAACCTGGCATGAAAAGCTGGCGAATGGAAGACTTGTGCCAGCATCCCGTTTGCAGGCTTGTCATTTCTAAAGGAGAGATGGTTTTCCCGGGAGGCGTGGAAGAACCAGATCGAATTTGGAAGAGCGGGCAATCTGATTGGATTGCCTCCAAATCCGAGAGACAGACCGAATGGATCATTCCACAACCCGAATCCCCAAGTGCCGGGGATGTCCGAATGCGAAACTCGGCCACATAATCTCAGGGTTACTGTTCGATGCGGAAAGGCTCCCCGTGAAAGCAGAGAGTAATCGTCAAGTTGCGCAAACCGGTATTGGAGGATCTCTGAAGGTCGTATTTCAAGTCGATACCCCTTTTCGGTCGGAACTACGGATGCCTCCACCGATGAACGTGATCTGAGCATGGTTGAACTCTGTCCTAGGATGGCGCGTCTCGATTGACCATCCAAACGCCGATCAGTATGATTCCGCCACCGAGGAGGGACGCTGGAGTAACTGCTTCACCAAGGATAATTGCCGCCACGACAACCGCAACGAGTGGTTCGAGGTAAAGGTAAACCCCGGTCTGTGCCGTGGAAAGGACTTGTAGTGCGTCATACCAGGCAATATAGGCAAGCCCTGAACAAAAGATGCCGAGGAATGCGATTCCAAGCCAGCCTCGACTCGTTAAGCTGGATATTTCCAGATAATGCCCTCCAAAGAGGAACGGAATTGAATTAAAGACCCACCCCAGAGTCATGACGAAAAACATCATGCGCGTAGCAGGGTGGGACTTCAGCCCGCGGCGCGAGAGCGCTGAGAAGATAGCCCAATTCGCGGAACTGATCAGGATCAAAATGTCTCCGGGCTGACCAAAGCCATCCAGTGTGATGGAAGGTAGTCTGCCATGGGTGACCACCAGCAGGACACCCAATGCCGCGGACAAGATACCCGATATCTTGAGCCATCCGAGCCGCTCTTTCAAGATCCCCCAGCCCAACACGGCCATGAACACAGGCGTAGTGGCGACGATCCACGCAGTTGTGCTGGCTGCCGATGTGACGAGTCCGTTGGATTGGAGCCATTGATGAAATGTGATTCCCAAAAACCCCAACAATGAAAAATATCCCCATTCATTCCTCGTTGGCCAGGCGAACTGTCTGCGAATACCTACAGCTATCCCGAGAATAACCACCCCCATCGAAAATCGCAGCCATACGACGGTGATGGGCGGGATATCCATAAGCGCGACTTTCGTGGCTATAAATGATGCGCCCCACACGATGACAGCAGACAATGCTTCCGATGCCGCTGCAAATTTCGATCTTGACATTCGTGCATTATATCAAGGGGCTTGGCTGCACTCGTGTATAATTATGCGCTGGAGGATTTTGCACATGGAGATTACCTGGTACGGGCATTCGTGCTTCCGCCTGACTGAGCGAAATTATGCGACCGTCGTCACGGATCCATTCGATCATAAAGCAACAGGATACGATGCGTTGAAATTAAAGGCGGAGATTGTGACGATCAGTCATGATGCCCCCGGCCACAATTACCTGGATGCCGTTAAAGGAGTTTCGCACGTATTGACCGGCGCCGGGGAGTACGAAATTGGCGGTGTGTTTATCACTGCAGTCCAGACAGACGGTTCAGCCAAGAAACTCAAGGAAAAAGTGCGAAATAAAATTTACGTCTTCGATTATGATGGAATTACCGTGGCTCATTTAGGCGATTTGCAGCAGGTCCCTTCCCAAAACGAAGTGGAGGCGTTGGGGACGGTGAATGTTGCGCTGATCCCGGTCGGCGGTGGAACAAGTCTAAACGCCGCCAAAGCAGCGGAGGTGGTCAGCCTGCTTGAGCCCAACCTGGTGGTCCCCATGCATTTTTCCACACCAAAGACCAAACTGAGCCTGGAATCACTGAATAAGTTCCTCAAGGAAATGGGTCTGGGAAAAACCACGCCGCAATCCTCCCTGAAGGTGACCCGCTCCGGGCTGCCGGAAGAAACGCATGTCATCGTGTTAGATTACCAAAAGGATTGACATGCCGGTAAAAGTCATCATGACCTGGGATATCGCGGCTGAGCGCGATAAGGAGTATTTCGAATTCATCATCGGCGAATTCGTGCCCGGGGTTCAACGGATGGGTCTCCAGCCTGCAGAGGCTTGGGCAACTATCTACGGCTCGTACCCGCAGATTCAAGTTGGTCTGCTGGCAGCGGATGCCCCGCAGGCGCGCCGAATTCTGGATTCCTCGGATTGGGTGCTGCTTCAGGAAAAGCTCTTCACTTATGTCAGTAATTACTCCCACAAGATCGTACCCGTGCGTCCGGGATTTCAATTCTAGGTTCGTAACCTCTCAACCCTTCTGATCCCAATATGAGTTCGCGCGCAGACCGAACCGAGTTGTGGTTTTTCTTTGCCTCGGCTGTTGAATCCATCCTCGCGCTCGTGGCGCTTTTGTCGATTCCCTCGGAGCAGGGATTGTCGTTGGCGCGCCTATCGATGCTCGGTTTCCTATGCCTATGTGTGTTGGTTTTCGTATATTTTGGGATTCGGGCTTGGAAGCGCAGGGGCCTCCTTTCCGGAGCAGGTCAATCGATCGGGCTGGTCGCAGGTCCCATAATCGCATTGATTTCCGGGGCTTCGCTATTTATCCTTCGATATTGGGATCCTGTCCGACTCCTGCCGATATTCATCCGATTAAGTCCGATCTTGTGGCTTTTGTTGCTACTAGGTATCCAGTCCGCCATTGTCATTCTCATAGCCAAGAATGGATTTTATCCAGAAACAATAGTGGATCGAAGGGACATCCTTTACACGACCGGTTGGATCTTTCTTGTATTTTTGTTGATATTCCTATTCGTTTTCTTGACGGGAATCGGTGTGACGCCGGATAGTGGGTATTGGGGTGAACCTGGAGTAGCCGTATTGGGATGGCATGCGGGTCTTGCCGTGTTGATCGGTTTTGGTGTCTTGCTGATTGGATTGAGAAAGAAGGGATCCGGTTATACCAACACCTTCGAGCTGATCCTGCCCGTATTAATATATTTTTCGGCTTGTGCATTATGGTTGAGTGTCCCGCTGGACGTCCTGCAAAACAGCTTTTACTCGCCAATCAGTCCGCCGGCGGAAATTCCCTTCCCCTACTCCGACGCCGGATTCTATGATTACCTGTCGCAATCCCTGCTGATCGGCACGGATTATCTGGGTGGTATACCTCCGAGGCCGCTGTTTGTTGCATTCCTTGGGGTGTTGCATTTTTTCATGGGCCAGAATTATCCCTTGATGATCACAGCCCAGACGCTTGTATTGTCTTTCTTCCCGGTCACCGTCTTTTTCCTTGGCAAGAAGATCCACTCATCCGCAGCCGGCGTGATCGCAGCTGCGTTTGCGATTCCCCGGGAGCTGGTTGGACTTTGGATCTCATCCAATACGCGCGTGGCAAACTCCAAGGTTCTTACGACCGATTTTCCGACCGCGTTGGCGATAGCGGTTCTATGCCTGGTGATCATCTGGTGGCTCGACCGTACGGACCTGAAATCAACGCTGGTCGCCGGCGGGGGTTTCGGGCTGCTCCTGCTTTTTCGTACACAGTCCTTCTTCGCGTTGCCTGTCATACTGTTGTTGGCATGGTTTGTCATGAACAAACGCACAAAAGAGTGGGTCCGATCCACGCTGGTGTTTGGAGTGGCTTTTGTAAGTGCCGTCGCCCCATGGGTGATTCATAATTTCCAGGTGACCGGAAAAATTGCATTGGACGACCCGCGTCAGGCGGCGATCATATTCAGCCAATATTCCTTCACGGGAAACCTGGATCTTAGTCAATATGATCCCGAGCAGGACAGTGTTTT
>Ga0194127_10007527_pt1 | contig 11983 bp, 7 predicted proteins | sample TA2KigC100mmetaG_FD_148624 | JGI IMG/M metagenome (GOLD analysis project Ga0194127, IMG submission 148624) | Freshwater microbial communities from Lake Tanganyika, Tanzania - TA2015036 Kigoma Deep Cast 100m | ecosystem: Environmental > Aquatic > Freshwater > Lake | place: Tanzania: Lake...
ACCAACGAAAGCACGATGAATGGCCCCGTCGCGTTGAGTAGCCAACGGGACTGCCAGAGCGAGAGCGCCAGCGCCAAACCGCACACGGCCGTGCAGAAGAGCAAAATCAACGGCCGGCGTCGGGATACCAACAGGGCCACGGCGGCGAGGAACAGGGGGATGTTCTCGATAATCGCGACGTCGATGAACGGCCGGGGGCCGAGGCGGGCGAGGGTCTTGTGCAGCGGGAGGAATTCCTGGATGTGCTGGTTATGGAGGGCCGCCAGAAAGGGGTCCGCGACGGTGAAGACCTGGGCTTTGAAAAGGACGATCGTGAGCGGCGCCACTGCGGCGAGGGCGGCCCCGAGGGCCAGCCGGGGCCAACGGAGCAGCGCCGCGCGGCAACCGCCCAGCCACCAGACGGACAACTCCGCCAACAGTTCGCCTGCGCCCCACCAAGCCATCGCATAGAGGGGGTGGTTCACCTCCAGCCGGACCCCCAGGTGCTGCGGGAAGTATTCGAGCAGGTAGAACCCCAGGCTCGCCCCCGCCCCCACCCGGCCCCAGAGGCGCCAGGCGTCCGGCTCGAACTTTAGGCCCAGCGCGGCCGCCCGCCGTCCGGCGACCAAGGTGACCAGGGCCGCCGCGACGCCGATGAAGGCGATCGTGGGAATGACCGAAGCGGCGCCGACCCACATCCCGAAGGCCCCGCCCAACGCGGAAACCACGGCCGCCCGCCGCACTTGGCGGGAGGATTCGGGGAGCGACGTCTCGGGCGCCGCCTGCGGTCGCCACCACCCCATCCCCATCAGGACCACGCCCAGCACCAGCGTGAAAACGCTCGCCGCAATCAGGCCGTGATGGTCCACGTAGGCTGGAAAGAAGCCCTCATAAAAGCGGTTGTGCCCGCCCATCGCGATCGCGACCAGCAGTCCACCCAGCAAGCCAGTGCGCCGCGCCGTCCAGCCGGAAATGAGCACGATCGCAATAAACAGGGTCACCCCCGGCAGCCAGAGTGTCATCCGTTCCACCGCCTGCGGCAGGGGTCGGCCGGTGAGCCAGTGGTCCAACTTGCCCGCTCCCGCGATGGCCCAGGCCCACGCGGAGTTCCAATGCACCTCCCTACCGTGGGGGGCGTTGTCGATGTCGGTCCGACGGAGCCGGATCTGATCTCCTTCAAGGAGCGTCATGGCGTGCCGCACCCAAGTCTGGGCGTCGGCGGCAAAGCCCGGGTAAGCGGCCTGCAGGGGGGTGCCCGCCTGCGCAGCGCCGCGGAGGCCCATTCCTTCGGCGACACCCAAGTAGCGCTGGAGGTACCAGGCGTGGCCAAAGATGAGGGCGCCCAGCACCATCCAGGCCGGGATCAGCACCGCCCACCGGAACGCGGGAGTCTCGTGGCTGAGCTTCATCGGCGGGAGGGAAAATGGACGACCATACAGGGCCTTCAGCGCTGCCAGCGCGGGGCGCGCCAAGCAAGCGCTTTGGCGCCACACGGCCCGATCGCCGAGGCGCGCCCCGCTCGAACCGGCTTTACGGTCCCGTAAATTCCGCGCAAGCCGCCCGCAGGGATCGCGCCCTAAGCTCCCGAAAATGTGCCGCCTGATCCGGCTCACCTCCCGCCCTGCCCTTTCCGCCCCGCGGCATTTCCCCTGTTCCGAGGCCGTGAGCCCACCGACCGGGCTTGCGGTGAGCTGGTCGAACCCGCCTGCCGCGAGCCTGTCGAACGGTTTTGGCCTTGAACATCCCCGACCGCAAAAGGTCTCCTGCATTCCTGCCCATGTCTGTCCTCCGCCTCGCGCTCAGTCTCCTTTCCGCCCTCCTTTCGGCGGGGGTCGCACGCGCCGCCGAGGGCGCCCCAGCGGCCCCCGCGACGCCCGCCTCGCCCGCCGTCCCAGCCCCGGTCGCACCGCGGATCATTCTCCGGCAGCTGCTTTTCGCGGAGTCGATCGAGGCCGCCAAAGCCCTGCAGCCCGATCCGGCCAAGGGCTACATCGTGCTGACCGGCCCCTTGATCGGCAGCGATGTCGCCGAGCTGGGGCGCCGCCTCGCCGCGGGCGAAGGCCAAGCCATCTCCGACCAACTGCTCGTGGGCATCGTCCAGGTCACCACCGGCTTCTTCCGCCAGCGCGACCTGCCGGTGGCAGAGGTGATCATTCCAGCGCAGGACATCACCAAGGGCGTGATCCGGGTAGCCGTAATGCGGGGCAAGTTCCGCGAGATCAAATTCAAGGGCAACCGCTGGTTCAGCGACGCCCTGCTGCGGGATACCCTGCAGGTGCAGCGAGGCGAGATCATCCGCCTCTCCCAACTTGATCAGTCGATCAACTGGGCCAACACCAACCCGTTCCGCCGGGTGCGGATCCACATTGAGCCCATTCCCGACACCGGCGAGGCGGACCTCCACATCGGGGTCGAGGAAAAGCTGCCCCTGCGGCTTGCCCTATCCTACGATAACACCGGCAACGAACTGTTGGGCAACGACCGGCACACCGCCGCGATCACCTGGGGCAACCTCTTCGGCCGCGACCACCAAGTCTCCTACCAGTTCACGACCGCGCACGATCCGGACCTGATCCAAGCCCACGCCTTCGATTATCGCATTCCGCTGCCTTGGAGGCACTTGTTACTGCTCTCGGGTCAGCAGGCGAAGGTCGACGTTCCGCTTTACGAGGGCTACTTTAATCAGGCGGGCCGCAGTTCCGGGCTGGACCTGAAGTACCTTGCACCGCTGCGCGTCAAGGGCTGGATGGCTGAGGGTTCCGCGATGCTGAGCTTCAAGCGCTCCAATAATAACCTCGAGTTCGGCGGCGCGGAGGTCTTCGGGTCCGGGACCGACACCTTCACGGCCTCCGTGGGCGGGACGTTCATCCGACCCGACAAGCGGGGCCGCTGGGTATTGTCGCTCAACCTGACGGGCAGCCCGGGTGGGCTGAACTCTCGCAATTCGGATGCCGCCTATGGCGAAAGCCGGTACGAGGCGCGCGCCCGGTTCTTCTACGGCCAAGCCTGGGCGCAACGGGTGACCGTCCTCGCCCCCTCCGTCAGCCTCACCAGCCGGGTGATCGTGCACGGCGGGAGCAGCAGTAATCTGTTGCCCTCGGAACAGTTCTCTCTGGGCGGGATGGGCACCGTGCGGGGATACAAGGAACGCATCTTCTCCGGAGAGCGGGGCCTGCTGACCAACCAGGAGCTGACGAAGCAGTTGCCGGCGACTTCGCTGGGCAAGCGCGTGCCGCCACTGGAGACCTCCTTGGCGTTCTTCTGGGATTACGGGCGCGTCTACACCCATCAGGTGCGCACGGTCGAGCCGGAGAACTTCACCCTGCAGAGCGTCGGCTTCGGGCTGCGCGCGAACATCGGGACGCACTTCAGCGCCACGCTCGACTACGGGCGGCAGGCCAAGGATCCGAAGTACACCGACCTCGCCCGCGGCCGCCTGCACGCCCGGGTGATGCTGTCTTATTGAGCCTCCGCGGGAACCTCGGACGGAAAGCGCATCCCCTGCGCCGCGCCGGAGCCAAGAGGCGGGAGGTGCGAAAGCAGGGAAGGGCGGCGGAGCGCCTGACCGCAGCAGGCTCGGTAAGGATTAGCCGCGAAATGCGCAAAGGGTTAAATCCGCGATCGCGGCTGAGCGTAGCGCGCCACGCGCCGCAGAAAGAATTGGGAGGACGGATTCTGGCAAGGGCTCCAACCGCTGGGTTTCAGGCCGCGCAGCTTTTCGGCGGAGACGTTCTTGTCGCCTCGCCTCAACTCACGCGCTCCGGGCGTGCGGTCTCGTCCGTCATCCGCTCCGGCAGGCGATAGACCTCGCCCTCCCGCGTGCAGAAATACAGATCCGAGGCCGTCGGCTCCAGCGGCGAACCATCCGCCCACAACGCGTAAAACCCCGGATCCGCCGCCACCGGCTGGCGCGCATACGAATGATTGAACCGCGAACCCGACGTCAGCGTGCGGCCACGCGTCCACGTCGCGCCCTCGTCGCGGCTCAGCCAAAGCACCATCTCCCCGCCCGTCCCCCGCGGCTGCGGCCCCGGATCCGACGGCGCGATGATCCGCCAGGTGCCGTCCGGCTCCGCGTACAACGTCCCGTGATCGTAGTTGTGGTCTGACGTGAAACACGCGCGGAACACCCATTCCTTCCCCGTCCAACGGGCCGTCCACCATTGGAAGGCCCCCGACTCGAGGCCGGGATTGTAGCCCTTGGAGGTCAAGTAAAGGATCACCGGGTGGCCAGCCGGGCAGGGGCTGGTTCATATACCAGATGCCGCGGTAGCCGTCGGCGACGGTCGTGCGGAGGTCATCCGGCGGCCGCGGGGGCGTGGCGGCAGGGAGGGTGGTGGCGAGCAGCAGGAGGGGCAGGCTGGGGCGCATAAAGGAACGCTGCCACGGTTGCGCGCGGGAGCAATGCCGCGGGGGGCCGGCGGTAGAGTCGCTCCGCGGACGGCGTTTTCGTCCCTCCGTCCGAGCAAGGATTGTCCAGCTACCTCGGACCGAAGCCCTCCCCTCGCCCTCCTCCCCGCGGTCCCTCCGTCTCCCCATCTCAGCCTACGGCCCGCCGCCCGTTTTCCCGGCATTTTCCCGCGGGCGTGGCACGAAAGGTGCTGACCCGAAAGCGGAAGACTGTGCTCTCGCGGGAACGATTTATCTCGACCGCGGCCCGGGCGCAGGACCCCCTAACCCTGCCCAACTCAGCCCAACGCATATGCCCAAGTACAAACTGGAATACATCTGGCTCGACGGCTACACCCCGCTGGCCAACCTCCGCAGCAAGACTCAGATCAAGGACTTCGCGAGCTTCCCCAAGCTGGCCGATCTGCCCGCTTGGGGCTTCGACGGCAGCTCTACCCGTCAAGCCGAGGGCAAGAGCTCCGACATCACCCTGAAGCCCGTCGCGGTCTACCCGGACTCCACGCGGAAAAACGGCGTGCTCGTGATGTGTGAGACCTACCTCCACACCGGCGTGGCCCACCCCTCAAACTCCCGCGCCACCATCCCGGATGATCCGGACACTTGGTTCGGCTTCGAGCAGGAATATTTCTTTTTCAAAGACGGCGCACCCCTCGGCTTCCCCGCTGGCGGCTTCCCCGAGCCCCAAGGCCCGTACTACACCGGGGTCGGCTACAAGAACGTCGGCTCGGTCGCCCGGAAGATCGTCGAGGAACACATCGACATCTGCCTCGACGCCGGCATCAACCTTGAGGGCATCAACGCCGAGGTCGCCAAGGGCCAGTGGGAGTTCCAGATCTTCGGGAAGGGCTCCAAGAACGCCGCCGACCAGATGTGGGTCGCTCGCTATATCATGGCCCGCCTTGGCGAGCAGTACGGCATCGACGTCGAGTTTCGCTGCAAGCCCATCCGCGGGCCCTTCGACTCGCCCCTCGACTGGAACGGCTCCGGCATGCACTCGAACTTCTCCACCAAGCACATGCGCGAGGTGGGAGGGAAGGCCTACTTCGAAAAGCTGATGGCCGCGTTCGCCAAGCATATGGACGAGCATATCGCGGTCTACGGGCCGGAGAACCACCTCCGCCTCACCGGCCTGCACGAGACGCAGTCGATCGACAAGTTCAGCTACGGCGTCGCCGACCGCGGCGCGTCGATCCGCGTCCCGCACAGCTTCGTCAATAACGGCTACAAGGGCTACCTGGAGGATCGCCGTCCGAACTCCGCCGCCGATCCTTACCTCGTGGCCGGCCGGATCCTGCGCACGATCCAGACGGTTGCGAAGAAGTAAGGTCGGACTTCCTTGCCAGAGCAGACCGGGCTTCCCGCCCGGTCTTTTTTTCGCCCGGCCGGCGCGGCCTTGGCAGCGCGGCGCAAATCCCTCGCTCTCGCGTCATCCCCGATGCGTCCCCTCCCCTCCCTCGCCCTCCTGCTCGCCGCCCTCAACGGCCCCGCCTCCGCCGCCGCCCCCGCCCGGCCCAACATCGTCTACCTCGTGGCCGACGAACTTGGCTACTTTGAACCCGGTTACGCGGGCAATCCGCACCTTCAGACGCCCAACCTCGACCAGCTCGCCGCCGAGGGCGTGCGCTTCACCCAGGGCCTCGCCGGCTCCGTGGTCTGCGCCCCCGCGCGCGGCTGCCTGATGACCGGCAAACACAGCGGGCATACGTCCGTGCGCCTCAACGGCGGCGGGACCCCGCTGCGGGCCGGGGAAGCCACGATCGCCTCCATCCTGAAGCCCCTGGGCTACGCCACCGGGGGTTTCGGCAAATGGGGCCTCGGTGGGCGCGGCTCCACCGGCGTGCCCGAGCGTCAAGGCTTCGATTTATTCTTTGGTTTTTACGACTAGGTCCACGCCCACACCTACTACCCGCCCTACCTGATCCGGAACAGCGCCGAAGTCCCCCTGCCCGGCAACCGCGGCAACAGCCAGGGCACGACCTACGCCCAGTATGTGATCTTCGACGAGGCTATGCGCTTCATCCGCGAGAACCGCGCCCGTCCTTTCCTCGCCTACCTGCCCTTCACGCCCCCGCACGGCAACTTCGAACCCCCCGACACGGATCCCTCCTGGGCGATCTTCCGCGACCGCCCTTGGCCCGAGCCCGCGCGCCGCTACGCCGCGATGGTGCACCTGCTGGACCGCCAGGTGGGGCAGATCCTCGCCCTGCTGCGGGAACTCGGCCTCGAGGGAAGTACCCTCGTGCTGTTCAGCGGCGACAACGGCGGGGCCGACTACTTTGTGACCCCGGAGTTCCCGCGCGGGGTCCACAGCGCCAACCGCGATCCGCGCACCGGCGTGGAGTTCCGGGGCAAGAAGGGCCAACTCTATGAGGGCGGCCTGCGCGTGCCCGTCGCCGCGCGCTGGCCGGGCCGGATCGCCCCGGGGCGTGTCAGCCATCACCTGTGGTATTTCCCGGACATTCTTCCGACCATCGCAGAGCTGTGCGGGGCGCCCCTTCCGCCCGACATCGACGGGCTGAGCCTCGTGCCGGAATTGCTGGGCGCGGCCGCCGCGGGCCGCCCGCAGGCGCAGCATAAGTACCTCTATTGGGAATTCGTGGGCCAGGTGGCCGTGCGCGAGGGCGACTGGAAGGCGATCCAACCCAAGGCCGGCGCCCCGTGGGCACTGTACGACCTCGCCCGCGATGTCAGCGAACGCCACGATCTCGCGGCGCGGCACCCGGACGTGCTCGCCCGCCTGCAGGGCCACGCCCGCTCGGCCCACACGCCGGTGGTCGAGGGCACCTTCACCTCCACCGAACTCCACGAACGCGACCGCGCCGCCAAGTTCGGGGGCAACCCGCCCCCCGCCAAGACCAAGGGCAAGGCCCGCGCAAAATCGGACTGAGCTAGCCGGGCAGCCGTTTCGCCTTGCCCACCGGCCGGGTGCCCTCGCCCAAACTTACGCCCACGCGCCAGGCCAAACAGGGCTAGGTACTGCCCCCGGGATCCGCCTTGTTGCCGGCGTTAAAGTCCCTTACCTCCTCCCTATGCCGACCCCGCCGACCCCTGCCGGCCGTGCTACGCCCCTGCTTCCGCTCGCCTTGGCTCTTGCCGCCGGCTCGCCCCTGGGGGCCCAGTCCGCGCCCGGCACCCCGCCGGTGGCACCCGCGCCCGCCGTCGTCGAGCTCAGCCCGTTCGAGGTGAACACCAGCCGCGACGTCGGCTACGCGGCCGAGAACACCCTCGCGGGCAGCCGCCTGAACGCGCGCCTCCGCGACACCGCGGGCTCGGTCTCCGTTTTCACCAAGGAGTTCCTCGACGACCTCGCGATCACCGACCTGCAGGGCGTCCTCGATTACACGATGAACTCGGAACTGGACACCAATGCCTGGCAGGCGGGCAATGGCCAGAACCCGACGATCAGCGGGGAAAACCTGCTCACCCGCACGTCCGTCCGCGGCCTCGCCGCCAGCCAAGGGATGGACTACTTCATGAGCATCACGAATATGGACCCGTACCGCGTGGGCCGATTCGAGGACACGCGCGGGCCCAACAGCATCCTCTTCGGCGTCGGCGCCCCCGGCGGGCTGCTCAACCAGACCTCCAAGACCGCCTCGCTCGCCCGGAACTCCGGCACCCTCCGCCACGGCGCGGGCTCGTGGAGCCGCAGCCGCACCGAATTGGACCTCAACCGGGTGCTCGTCCGCGACCGCCTCGCCCTGTCGGTGGCCGCGGTGCACCAGGAGAACGGCGGCTGGCGGCAATTTGACTTCCAGGACAAGAACCGCGCGTTCGCCGCGGTGCTGGTCCGCCCAGTCCGCAGCCTCACCCTGCAGGCGATGGGCGAGAAGGGCCGCGACCGCGGCGGCGTGCAGAAGACAATGCCGCCGATGGACGAGTTCCTGGCCTGGTACGACAACCGTGTGGCCAAGGGCGTGGACGCGGTCACGGTTGCCCCGACCAGCGCCGCCCCCAACGCGGCGATGATCGCCAACGGCATCGCCACCCGCAATGGCGTCGCGGGCGGCCTGAATCGCCGCGCGACCTTCATCGAGAACAGCGGGACGATCTTCGATGCGATCGGCACCTACCTTTCCGGCAGCTACAACCTCGCCGGCGTGCGCGCCCCGGACGGCACTCCCGGCGTCGCAAGTTCCTCGCTGGTCATCAATGACCCGCGCTTCTATCCGCGCTGGGCCAACGCGACCGGCTCCGGCTCCCGACGGGTGCAGGACCTTCACAATTACACCCTGATCGCGGACTGGCAGGTCAACCGCGCGCTGTCCGTCAACGTGGCCCGCCACGCCCAATGGACGCTGCTCACCACGCGCACCCTCGTGGGCAACGATCCGGTGATCCGCGGGGAGCCGAACCGCACGCTGGGCCTGAACGGTCCGGCCAATCCCTTCGCGGGGCGGTTGTACGTCGATGGCAACTGGCGCGGGAATCTCCACGAGGGCGACTTCCGGGAGACGCGCGTCTCCGCGACCTACGCCCTGAATCCGCGCTGGACCTGGCTCGGCCGCCACCGCCTGGCCGCGGCCGGGGCGGAGTCCCGCCAGACGGACATCAATGAGCTTTCCTGGCTCTCGCTGGCGGGCAGCCCCTTTAATGCCATCACCAGCAACGCCAACAACCGGGTGGCCGCCCGCTACTACTTCACCGAGGGGGACGTCGGCACCTACCGGGCGGGCGACTGGCGGGCGCTGCCGGCCAAGTTCACCTTCGGGGGCCGCGATTACGGCCTCGTCTTCGCCAACGATGCGGCGGGCGCCAACAACAGCGGGATGCAGCAGGACAACCGTTCCCTGCTCGGCGTGGCCCAGAGCTCGTTCTGGCGTGACCGGATCGTCACCACCGTCGGCTACCGGGAGGATGAGGTCGCGGTGACCCAGTTCGGGTACTTTGTGGATCCGAATGTGGGCGACCGGCCGGACCGCAATCCGGCCAAGTCGACCGTGACCCGCGTGACGGCGCGGACGGAGTCGACCGGGCTGGTGTTCCACGCCACCGAGTGGTTGTCCCTGATCGCGAACCGTTCGTCCAACACGGGTGTGCCGCCGCTGGCGCGCACCGTCTTCCCGCTGGGCCAGCTGGCGCCGTTGTCGCGGGGCAAGGGGGCGGACTATGGCGTGGGCCTGGACCTGCTGGGGGGCCGCGTGAGCGCCCGGCTGGTTTACTTCACGGCGGAGGAGAAGGGCCGCATCACCAGCGCGGGGCTGGGCGGGGCGCCGGCGCGCAACCAGCGGGTGCTGGACGCCTATGCGGCCGTGCTGGTGGGGGTGGGGCGACCGTTCAGCGCGACGCAGTGGGCGGAATTGTACCGGGCCTATACCCCGCCGGCGAACGCGATCTCGTCGGACTTCGTGTCGGAGGGCTACGAGTTCCGCCTGACCACCAACCTGCGGCCGGGCTGGCGGCTGGTCCTAAACTATTCCTACACCGACTCTGGTCGCACCAACCTCGCGAACGAGATGGCGGACTGGTACGGCCTGCGGCCCGCGGAGGGCGTGCTGGTGCGGCAGGGCGTGACCCAGGACGCGCTGGGCCGGTACGTGGCGGATCCGGCGGCGTTCGCGCCTGGCGGGGCGATCGCCAAGTGGCTGGAGCTCGGGGGTCTGGCGCCCGCGGCGAACCCCAGCGTGCTGACCACCACCACGACCGGCACGACCGTGGCGCAGGAGATCCACGATCTGACGCGGGCCCTCAACGATGAGAAGGAGCTGCAGGAGAAGCGGTGGGGCGTGCGCCCGCACAAGATCAGCTTCTTCACCGCGTATGATTTTAAGGAGGGATGGATGAAGGGCTTCACCGTGGGCGGGGGCTGGCGGTGGCGGAGCGCGAACGTCATCGGCTCCGATTCGCGGGGCCGGGAGATCACCGGCAAGGAGATCGCGGCGGCGGACGCGATGCTGGGCTACAACACGCGGCTGGGGCGCCTGCCCGGACGGTTCCGCTTCCAGGTCAACGTCGCGAACCTGTTCGACCAGGACGAGATCATCCCCGTGCGCCTCGCGACCGGGGCCGGGGCGGCGGATGGGTTCACCTTGCCCGGGGGGCGCGGGGTGGCGCTGAGCCGTTACGACCTCGTGTCCCCGCGGGAGTACCGTTTCACCAGCACCTATTCCTTCTGAACCTATGCGCCCGCTCCTGACCTGCTCGCTGCTCACGGCCGCGTTCGTGACGGCGGCCACCCCGCCGGCGCCCGCGCCAGGCTCCGCCCCAGAAGCCGCCCCGGCCTCCTCTTCCGCGCCCGCCGGGCCCATCTTGCCAGAGCGGAAGCCCGACGTGATCTATGTGCCGACCCCGCAGAAGGTGGTGGACGAGATGCTGCGGATGGCGGAGCTGACGCCGGAGGATGTCGTGTACGATCTGGGGTGTGGGGATGGGCGGATCGTGATCGCGGCGGCCAAGTTGCGGGGCGTGAAGGCGGTGGGGTACGACCCCGATCCGGAGCGGGTGAAGGAGGCGCGGGCGAACGTGCGGGCGGCGGGCGTGGAGCATCTCGTGCGGATCGAGCAGGCGGATGTGTTCACTTTGGATCTGACCGGGGCGAGTGTGATCACGTTGTACCTGCTGCCGCAGTTGAACGTGCGGTTGATGCCGCAGCTGGCGCGGTTGCGGCCGGGGGCGCGGATTCTGTCGCACAACTTCGATATGCGGGGGGCGAAGCCGGTGGAGGTACGGCACGTGACCGTGGAGCCGGGCGGGGACGGGGATTTTTTCGTCGACGAGGATGGGAACCACACCGTGTACAAGTGGGTGGTGCCGTGGGAGCCGGAGGTGGCGCCGCGGTGAGCGCGGAGCCCAAAATAGCAGTTGACGCGAATGAAGTGACGTTTAGCTCCCTTAGTTCCTCGCGGGCGTAGCTCAGTTGGTAGAGCACCACCTTGCCAAGGTGGACGTCGAGAGTTCGAGTCTCTTCGCCCGCTCCATTTCGCGATAAGCCCCGGTAGCCCAATAGGTTACCGGGGTTTTTGTTTTCGGGAGGCGGGTGCAGGTCCTAAAGAAAAGGGGCAAAAGTCCTAAAAGGGACGCGGATGACGCCAACAGCTCCCGAGGCCGCCGACCGCAAGGGGCGATGCCCAAAGCCGCCCCCCACCCCCCCGCAGGCCACCTCAAACTGCCAAGGGAGCCTCCGGACTTTGGTGAGCAAAATCGCATTCACCGGTTTTCGATTGGCGTTGCGATTGGACGCCGAGGCCCCGGCTTAAGCGCCCCCCGGCCAAGGCGCGCTGGCGCCACTCCTACGCCGCCCAGCCCGCGCACAGGGCCTCGGCCTGCAGCAGGACCGTCTTGGTCGCCTCCTCCTGCAGGTCTGGCGGGTACCCGTGCTTTCTCAGTATCCGTTTAACCATCACCTTCACTTTGGCCCGGGCACTCTCCCGCAGGGTCCAGTCGATCGTGACGCTCTTACGAATCTGCGTCACCAGCTCAGCCGCGATCACCTTTAGCTCATCACTGCCCATCGCTCGAACCGCGCTCTCGTTGGTCGCCAGCGCCGAGTAGAAGGCTGTGCTTCCCCGGATATTTCGGACACGCGTTGAGCGTGTTGATGGTGGGTTAGCTGAGGGAAGATTCGTAGTCGAGTGGGCTTTGATAACCGAGCGAC
>Ga0194127_10007529_pt1 | contig 11982 bp, 7 predicted proteins | sample TA2KigC100mmetaG_FD_148624 | JGI IMG/M metagenome (GOLD analysis project Ga0194127, IMG submission 148624) | Freshwater microbial communities from Lake Tanganyika, Tanzania - TA2015036 Kigoma Deep Cast 100m | ecosystem: Environmental > Aquatic > Freshwater > Lake | place: Tanzania: Lake...
CCAAGGGAAATTCCAAGAACCCTTCTTGGGCCAACCAAGAGGCGGAGGCCGGAAATCGCCCCAGGCTATCCCGTTCCGTTCGTTGGTATTCCTCGTAGCGGCTCAATAGCCAGAAAATCCCAGCCAAAGGATCATGCCCCAACTCATGTTCCGTAGGAAACATCGCCGGCAAAGAAAGACCCTGCACCTCCACGCAGCGAAGGCTGCCGGTCCAAGGTGCACCGGGTTGGTTATTCGCATAGGGTCGAATCCCCTTTTCGTGCAGTAAGCCCTCAGCGGCGAGGAACAGAGCCCCGTCGTGGGCTTCACGGACCCCGTAGTGCATCACCCCATCGAAACCCTGCCTGGTTCCAAGGGTCATCGGCCCGGGGGACTCCTGGATTTGATAATCAATGCCCAAGCGCTCTCGCAGGGTCCATTCCAAGGTGTACCTCAGCCGAGGGCTGTTTTGGTCCACGACCACGAGCAACCGGAAAGGGGCTGTTGGCAAGGTGGATTCCGGCTCAGACAAAATGGGAGGATTCATTGGACTCAAGGGGAGATGACGTAAATGCGTAGGTAAACCTAAACTTCCCTCGGTTCAGCCACGCTTCCCGCAAATCAAAGGTACTTTCCCGGCGAAAATCTGACTGCCCCATGCGCTTTAGGCGATGGCCCAGGTAAGCTTGTTCGCTGTGACCGCGCGCATAGACGGTGCAGATCCTCCAAGGCCGGGTACGGTCAGGCCACCAGGACCGCAGGCAGGCATAATCCATGCAACTGGAATAACCCGCCCTGCTGACAATCCATTCGGCCTTGGACAACAACATGATCATGGTGTGATCGTCCGGCGATTCCCAAACCTTCAGGCCCTTGATGGGAGGCATCTCGGGGAGCGTCTCCGGGAGCATCCCCTCCTTATTCATGGAGGAGCCGGGCAGACCCCGTACCAACCACAAGGCCGAGGGCCGATCGCCCAAAGATGCTTGTTCGCCCAAAGATGCTTGTTCGCCTTGGGCCTTCCCCCAGGAATCCCATTGGGCAATCACCAGAGCCTCCAAACGGGAGCGGGCGGGTTCCGGTCCGCTCAAGACCACCACGATTGCCGATTCCTCCGGCATAGCATCGCCCGTATAATCAGTAATCTTGGGCGACATGCCCTCGAAGCGGCTGCGCCAACCCAGGTAACGAAAGCGGGGCCACCTACCACGCTGATCGCGCTCCGTGGACCACCGCGGTCCATCCTTGACCCACGGCAACATGGAAAGATGAGGCGCCAAGGCGGTACCTGCTTGGCCTGTATCCGGAATCCATAGTTCTTGGAAAGAAGACCAATAGGGCCGTAACAATGCCCATAGCGTCAGCGATACCCCCTGCATCAAAACCGGCCATCGCCAAAGGAACGGCAGGGCCAAGGTAAGCTGATGGATAACCAACACATGATGCACGGTAGTCGCCTTGGCCCCTTGTGCTCGCAGTCCCAATCGGTGATCGCTCACCAAATGGGTTAATTGCAGGCGATTAACGATCTCGGTGGCCCATAGCCTGTCCGCTCGCAGGGACCGTCGGTAGGCACGGCTATCCTTGATCAAATCCCAGGCCAAATTGCCCGTATGCCGAAGTGTCCATGCCGGCGCCTCCTCAAAAGACAAATTCGGAAAACGCTCCTTAAGCCAGGCCCCACTGCGACCGTTCCCTCCAATCCAAACCTCATCACCGCCACGTACCGCCTCCTCAATCCACGGAACCAATCGGGTTGCATGCCCCAAACCCCAATCCAGGGGCACAAACAAAATTCTCCTCTTGGCAAAAACTGCCGTATCAACTACCTTTTTTTCCATTTGGCCTCGTTCCCCACAAAATCCTAAATATGATAAATTGAATCTGCAAACTCAAACAAAATCGTCTGATCATTCACAATTGTATATTTTTTGCGCTTAGATAAGGATAACTTTTGCAGTTCTGGAAAATGGCGAATAGGAACGATGTATTCACGCCCATCGGTTAGATGTACCCCAATCTTACCGTGTAATCCAAAGATTAAACACTGAATAGCCTAAACCATCCGCGATGGATCGACCCAACGGTCAAATTCCTCCTCGGTGAGGTAGCCGAGTTGGAGGGCGGCGGCTTTGAGGGTAAGGCCTTCGCGGTGAGCGGTTTTGGCAATGGAAGCGGCCTTGTCGTAACCGATATGCGGGTTGAGGGCGGTCACCAACATCAACGAATTGTTGAGATGTTTGGTCAGACCTTCGGTGTTGGGGCGGATACCCTCTGCGCAGTGGGTGCGGAACGAATGGCAGGCATCGGCGATGAGGCGAGCGGATTGTAACACATTCGCGGCCATCATCGGTTTAAAAACATTCAATTGAAAATGGCCGTTGGATCCTCCGATTCCTACCGCCACATCGTTCCCCATTACTTGGGCCGCTACCATGGTCAAAGCCTCGGGTTGGGTGGGGTTGACTTTGCCCGGCATGATGGAAGAACCCGGCTCGTTATCGGGAATAATAATTTCACCGATCCCGCAACGAGGTCCCGACGAAAGCATGCGGATATCGTTGCCAATTTTCATCAACGAAACCGCAACGCGGCGGAGCGCCCCGGACATCTCGACCAGCGCGTCATGGGCCGCCAGCGCTTCAAATTTGTTGGGCGCCGTGCGAAAAGGCTTGCCCGCAAAACGAGCTATGTACGAAGCTGCGATTTGGTCGTAATCCTTAGGCGCATTCAATCCTGTTCCTACCGCCGTTCCCCCCAAAGCCAACTCCGCCACCATCTCCAAAGCATTGGTCAAGGCCCGCTTTCCGTTATCCAATTGCTGCACATAGGCCGAAAATTCTTGGCCCAGGCTCAGGGGCGTGGCATCCATAAAGTGCGTCCGCCCTGTTTTGATTAAGGAAGCAAATTCTTGGGACTTGTTGTTCAATGTGTTACGAAGCGCATCGATGGCCGGCAGGGTACGGTCCGCCACCGCCGTGTAAACCGCAATGTGCATGGCTGTTGGAAAGGTGTCGTTGGAACTCTGCGAGCGGTTCACGTCATCGTTGGGGTGCAGAAATTTAGCCGAATCCGTCAAGAGACCCCCACGGCGAACATGGGCCCGGTACGCAATCACCTCGTTCACGTTCATGTTGGACTGGGTCCCGCTCCCGGTTTGCCAAATCACCAAAGGAAATTCGCTATCCAAGGCCCCTGCGATGATTTCATCGCAGACTTCGGCAATGGCATCCCGCTTATCGGCCTCCAAAACCCCCAATTCGTGGTTAGCGTAGGCGGCTGCCTTTTTGAGAATCCCAAAGGCGTGGATGATTTCCAGCGGCATGCTGCCCTCCGGACCAATTTTGAAATTATTGCGGGAGCGCTCAGTCTGGGCGCCCCAATAACGGTCGATAGGCACCTGGACTTGGCCCATGGTATCTTTTTCGATGCGAAAGCCGGGAGAAGGGTTGGTATCGTTCATATCCCCCAAAGTTATGCCTTCACCCTCCGTACTTTTAAAGCCATGACGACTCATCACCGCCGTCCCCGGCTTTTTTTGCTCGATGCCATGGCCCTAATTTTTCGGGCCTACTTTGCCTTTGCCCAAAACCCCCGCTACAATTCCAAAGGCCTCAACACCAGCGCTGCCTTTGGCTTTGCTTTGGCGCTTCTGGATTTGCTCCAAAAGGAACGCCCCCACCATATCGGCGTGGCCTTTGATACGGCCGAGCCCACCTTTCGACACCTAGAGTTCGAAGCCTACAAAGCCCAACGCGATACCATGCCCGAAGACCTGGCTGCCTCCCTACCCTATATCGACCGTTTAATCGAAGCCTTTCGGATTCCGATTTTGCGTTTGCCGGGCTTTGAGGCCGATGATATCATTGGAACCCTGGCCCATCAGGGAGCGGATGCCGGCTTTGAAGTTTTTATGGTGAGTCCAGACAAGGATTTTGGGCAATTGGTCCGTCCCTTTGTGCATATCTACAAGCCCGCTCGTTCTGGACAAGGCATCGAAATCCTGGGGGTGGACGAAATCTGCGCCAAATGGGAGATCCAGAGGCCCTCGCAAGTAATTGATATATTGGGACTTTGGGGGGATGCCTCCGATAACATTCCCGGGGTTCCGGGCGTCGGCGAAAAAACCGCCAAAAAGCTCATCGCCGAATACGGCTCTATGGATGAATTGTTGTTACGAACCTCGGAACTCAAAGGCAAGCTCCGCGAAAACCTTGAAGGCTTTCGTGACCAAGCGTTGTTAAGCCGGCGACTGGCGACGATTGATACCTCGGTACCAATTGCCTTCGAACAAGATCATTTATTATGGGAACCATACAACCGGGAAGCACTCACCGAACTCTTCGACGAATTGGAATTCCGAACCTTGACACGCCGGGTCTTGGACAACCCCACCGCCTTTATCCCCCAGGGATTCGAATCCTACACCACGGTGGCGGTCTCTCCCAGCGCCCCGAATCCCAGCGACCCAAGTTTCGTCGCCGTCACAAGGGAAGCAATAAACACGCGGACAGCGATAAGCCCCGACCTCTTCGAGGCGGCCCCTACCGCTCATGCCGTCCGTACCTACACAGACGGGGGCAAAACCTATACCCTGGTCCAGACCGAAACCGAATACCAGCAACTGCTCTCGACCCTGGCTTCCCAAATGACCTGGGCTTTTGATACCGAAACCGATGGATTGGACCCCCTCGAAGCCGGTATGGTCGGATTCTCGGTGGCCTGGGAGGATCACCGTGCGGTCTTTGTCCGCCTACCCGATGAACGAAGCGCCTGCCAGGCATGGCTGGAGCTTTTAAGGCCCTTAGTCTGCGACCCAGGTCGGACGCTTATCGGACACAACCTCAAATTCGACCTTCAAATATTGGCCCGTTACGGGCTGTACCCCCAAGGATCCCTGCGGGATACCATGATGGCGCATTACCTGCTGGACCCGGATGGCAAACACGGTTTGGATATGTTATCCGAACAATACCTGCATTACCGACCCATTCCCATCGAAGATTTAATTGGGATCAAAGAAACCAAGGGTAACAAAACGCCTCAAAAAAATATGCGCGATGTTCCCAACGAAGTGCTTGCCATTTATGCCGCCGAAGATGCCGATATCACCCGCTTGTTGTATGCCGTCTTGGAGCCCGAAATCGAAAAGTTAGGGCAAAAAGATTTATTTGTAGACGTGGAATGCCGGTTGGTCCCGGTACTGGCCGCCATGGAGCGGGAAGGCATTCAATTGGATACCAAAGTCCTACGAGAGTTTTCCTCCTCGCTGGAAGGTGACCTTCAACGCCTCGAAAAATCCATCCATCAACTCGCTGGTCAGCCCTTTAACATTGCTTCTCCCAAGCAACTCGGCGAAATTCTCTTCGAAAAACTACGCCTGGATCCCAAAGCCAAAAAAACCAAAACGGGTCAATACAAAACCGATGAAGAGGTACTCAGTGCTTTGGAATTTCAATCCCCCATCGTGGCTCAGGTCTTGGAATACCGCGAAGCCCTCAAACTACGCTCCACCTACGCCGAAGCCCTGCCCGAATTGATTCGCCCCTGGAGCGGACGGATTCATACCTCGTACCATCAACATGTGACGGCCACCGGTCGCCTCAGCAGCCAAAACCCTAATCTCCAAAACATCCCCATTCGAACCCCCAAAGGCCGCGAAATTCGCAAAGCCTTTGTGGCCAGGGAAGAGGAAGGTTGGGTATTGTTATCGGCGGATTATTCCCAAATCGAATTGCGCCTGATGGCCCATATGAGCCGCGATCCCCAAATGCTGGAGGACTTTGGGTCGGGGCTGGATATTCATGCTGCGACCGCGGCCCGGGTGTACCGCATCCCTCCTGATCGGGTGACCCCCGATATGCGCCGCAAAGCCAAAATGGTCAATTTTGGGATCATCTACGGGATCTCCGCCTTTGGTTTGAGCCAGCGATTGGGGGTAGGTCGGGGCGAGGCCTCTGATCTGATCAAACAGTACTTTGGGATTTACCCCGGAGTCCAGGCCTACATGCAAAAATGTGTTGGGGAAGCCCGTTCCAAAGGCTATGCCGAGACCCTCATGGGTCGGCGTCGTTACCTGCGGGATTTGCAATCGAACAATGCAGCCGTTCGGGCCTTTGCGGAACGTAATGCGATCAATGCGCCGATTCAAGGTTCAGCCGCCGATCTCATCAAGGTCGCGATGATCCGATTGGATCAAGGCCTGCGTGACCAAGGCCTTCGATCCAAATTGTTGTTACAGGTTCACGACGAATTAGTGCTGGACCAGGCCCCCGGCGAAGAATCCGTCCTCGCCGATTTGGTCCGCCGCGAAATGACCGGCGCCGCCCAACTCCTGGTCCCCTTGGTGGTAGACTTAGGCCGCGGTCCCGATTGGCTGAGTGCGCATTAATAAAAAATACCCCATGCTCATAATGAATTCTTCTTGCTTATTTCTCAAAAGGAAACTAAACACGTTCGTGGTGTTTAGCCTTTGGTATAACCTCTTAACAATCGGTATCCTGTGTGCCCAAGATTGGCAATTGGACCCTGCCCCATCGCCTATACCCATGCTTCGTTATGTTGAACGAAGGGTCCTTTCTCAAGCTCTTGAAAATCCGGAATCGTTTATCCCTTCAGTGAAACCCTTCCGAAGTGACGATTTTTTTCGATACCAAACTTTAGATTCAGGATTGGCCTTAAAGCACCTCCAGAAAAAAGCCAAAAATCTGCTTTGGCACCGTTCCTTGTTCAATTATCATAATAACTCACCTTCTTGGCTAATAGACGTTAATCCTATTGTGGACTTCTCCGCGGGTAAAGATATTGCCGCTAATCGAAATACGGTAACCAATCTAAGAGGCGCTCAAATTAGAGGCTATTTCGGTAACAAGTTTTCTTTCGAATCGAATATTTTTTTGTACATGGGCAGTTTTGCCTCTTATTACGACCAAAACTTATCCAATAACCTAGGTGTCATACCCGGTTGGAGAAATGCTGATCGATTTGAGGGTGGGCCGCAATGGGAATTTTACCAATCCACATCGACCTTGTCTTGGGCCCCGAATCCATGGTTTCATTTACAGTTTGGGCATAACCGAAATTTTGTGGGATTTGGCCATCGATCCCTAATTTGGTCTGATGCTCATAGTCCATACACCAATCTTCGGACCCAATTTCGACTTGGGCCTCTACAATACCATTATTGGATTGGCATTCATCAAGATTTGCACTCATCCAAAATTCCATTGTTAGGGCAGCCATCCAACTTTTTTCCACGTTGCCGTCAAAAATACAGCGCAGCGGGATACCTCGATTGGAAAATCACTAAACGCCTTCAAGTCGGATTTTTTAATGCCATCATTTCTCCAGCGGAAGATTCCGGCGGAGCACGGGTGATTGATCTTAATTACCTGAATCCTATTGTCTTCCTAAGACCAATTGAGTCAATTCTTGGTGCTCATGGAAACTCATTCATGGCCATGAATATTGGTTTTCGCCCCGCTCCAAGAACCTTGCTTTATGGACAAATTATCATGGATGAATTCCACTACCGAAAAGCCTTGATAAGTCGCAACGGTGAATGGGAAAATAAGTTTGGAGCTCAACTTGGAGTTAAACATTTTGAAAAGCTTGGTAAAGTGCATTCTATGTTTCAGCTCGAAGGGAATGTAGTTCGACCATTTGTTTACAGTCATTGGTCAACCTCATCCAACTATGGCCATATGGGTCAGTCTTTTGCCCATCCTATGGGGGCAAATTTTTATGAAATCTTGGGATTGACCGATTGGGGTATTGGTCGATGGAATTTTCAAGCTAAATCCATTTATGCCTTGATTGGCAAAGATTCATCCAAAAATCAAAGTATCGGCCAAAATATTAACCGTCCATACGGTTTACGCCCACAAGATGATGGTTATGTGATTGGCGGTGGAAGGCCTTGGTACCTGTGGCACAACGAATTTTTAGCGGGTTACATGTTGAATCCCAAAAGCGGTTTACGAATTGAAGTACGCTACATTCATCGCAATGAGTTGTTACGAGACTCCTCCAATTCAGAACGAACTCGGTGGCTTTCCATTCATCTCATCACAAGGTTGTTTGAGCATTATCTGGATTTTTGAGCACAAAAAAACCGGACAAAGCCGGCTAACATTCGAAAACAAAAAGGGAAATCGGGTTGCTGGGATTCGGTTGCTCTAGGCCTTGAATCCCTGTTGATCTAATTCCTAGATCCCTGCCGAAGCAAAGACCTTGGTGGGCAATTCCGGGAGACTTTCGTCCATAGGTTGATCCAAATGCTCCATGGTGCCGGGTCCGCGCTTGGCCCCCTGGTAAATCTGTTCAATCAGTTGGACGATTTTGGCGGCCTCCGACAAGCCCACCAAATCCATGGGAGTTACCGGGTGGTCCGTTGAAGCGTCGGCTAAGCCTGGTTTGGTTTCCTTACCTAAAGCCGATAACACCTGCCTCCACAATGCCAAACGATGATCATCCGGACCGGTGGTCGGTAGAATCGGAGCTTTGTCACGCCCCTGAACCTTGTACCAATAAAACTGGTTCATGTATTGGCCGCTGATGCGTACAGCCCCTTTGGAACCCAACACCGTGATGGGGTGGTCCAGGTTGCCACCAAAAGCTGAGGTGCTGTAAACCAAGGTTCCCAATGCGGAACCTCCCACTTCAAAGGTGATGCGCCCCATATCGTCCAAGCGGTGCAAATCCTGGTGGGTGCGATTGTGGATATCGGCTTGAATACCGGTCCACGGCCCCAAGATCCAATGCACCGCATCGATGACATGGGAGAATTGAGTGTACAAGGTGCCCCCGTCGAGCTGGGGATCCCCTTGCCAACCCCCGGGACGGTAGTACGACGCATCCCGATTCCAGTAACATTGAATATCGACTTGGAAAATTTCGCCCAATTCCCCCCCGTCCACGAGTTCTTTGAGATGTACCAAGGTGGGATTTAAGCGGGCCTGCATCATCACCCAGGACGGCAATCCCAACGAAGCGGCTCGTTCCACCAAATCGGTGGCCTGACGACTGTGCAGGCAAAGGGGCTTTTCGACCAAGGCCGGCATGCGCATATCCATCGCATAGCCCAAATGGGTGGGGTGCCAACCGTTGGGGCTGGCGATCATCATCAAATCCGCCGAATTCCCCGAATCTTTCCAATCCTTGCAGGAAAGGTAAAAAGGAACTCCTCCTGCCAAACCCGTATCCATGACCGACAAATCTGCATAAGGATCCACAATCCCTACCAAGCGAACCGAGCCGTTGAGTCGCCCAAGCAAGCGGGCATGCTGCTGACCCATTCGCCCAAATCCTATCATCAAAACTTTGACCGGCCGGCTACGCAACGGGATACCTGCTAAGAAAGTCCTGGTAAGCCAAGGCGATGCCTTGGGGGAGGTGGGTGCGGGGCTCCCAACCCAGGGAGCGAATACGGGAAGAGTCCATGAGCTTGCGAGGGGTGCCGTCGGGCTTGGTGGGGTCCAGGCGGATTTCGCCGCTGTAACCGAGGACCTCGCTGATGGTATGGGCCAGCTCGGCGATACTGAGATCCGAACCGTAACCCACGTTCATGAAGCCGCTTTGGTCCCAGACCTCCATGGCCAAAAGGCAGGCTTCGGCCAAATCATCCACATAGAGAAATTCGCGCAGTGGCGTTCCGCTCCCCCAGAGTGTAATATAGGGATCGCCTTGGGTGAGGGCCACGTGAACCTTGCGGATCAAAGCCGGTAACACATGACTGTTCTCGGGGTCGTAATTGTCCCCGGGGCCGTAGAGGTTGGTGGGCATGAGGCTGATGTAATCGCAGCCGTATTGATGACGGTAAGCGTCGCAGAGTTTGATGCCTGCGATTTTGGCCAAAGCATAAGCCTCGTTCGTAGGTTCCAAGGAACCGGTCAACAAAGCCTCTTCGACGATGGGTTGGGCCGCCATTTTGGGATAAATGCATGAAGAGCCCAAAAACAAAAGCTTCGTCACCCCGTTGCGGTACGCGGCCTCGATCAAGTTGGCCTCGATCATGAGGTTATCGTAAAGAAACTCGGCGCGGTAGGTGTTGTTGGCGTGGATGCCCCCCACCTTGGCCGCGGCAATCATCACATAATCGGGGCGATGCTTGGCGAAATACGTCTGCACCGCCGCTTGGTTGCGCGCATCCAATTCGCTGCTGCGCGGGCAGAGCAAACGGGTATAACCCCGGGCCTCTAGGAGGCGACGCAGGGCCGAGCCCACCATCCCGCCGGACCCGGCCACCAGCACGGTGGCGTCTTGGTGGTTTGCAAAGGAACTCATCCTGCGCGACGAGCTCGTTGAAGATCGGATTGCACCATTTCGGCCACCAATTGATCCAGGCTATGACGGGGTGTCCAGCCCAGTTGGATGCGGGCTTTGGTGGCATCTCCGATGAGGAGATCCACTTCGGTGGGGCGGTAATAGGCGGGGTCCACTTGCAGAACGACCTTGCCGGGCTGCAAATGGGTATCGCTCAACCCAAGCTCCTCCAAACGTACTTGGTCCAAAGCGTCCACCACCGCCGTTTCGGCCGCCCCTTCGCCTTGGAATGCCAAGTGAATCCCCAATTCCTCAAAGGCCATGCGGACAAAATCCCGTACCGGGGTGGTCACCCCCGTCGCAATCACGTAGTCTTCGGGCGTTGCTTGTTGCAACATTAGATGCATGGCCTCCACATAATCCCGGGCATGACCCCAGTCACGGCGGGCATCCAAATTCCCCAAGTACAACTTGTCCTGGCGACCCAGCGCGATGGCCGCTGCGGCTCTTGTGATTTTGCGCGTCACAAAGGTCTCACCGCGCACCGGGGATTCGTGGTTGAAGAGGATCCCGTTGCAGGCGTACATGTTGTAGGCTTCGCGGTAATTGACGGTGATCCAATAGGCGTAGAGCTTGGCGACCCCATATGGGGAACGCGGGTAGAAGGGGGTGGTTTCGCTTTGGGGTACGGCCTGCGCTAAGCCGTAGAGCTCGGAGGTGGAGGCCTGGTAAATGCGAGTGCTGTCGGTCATCCCCAAGAGGCGAACTGCTTCCAACAAACGCAGGGTTCCGACACCGTCCGCATTGGCGGTGTATTCCGGCATATCAAAGCTGACCTTGACATGGCTCATCGCCGCCAAATTGTAAATTTCGTCCGGCTGGATTTCCTGCACCAAACGAATCAGGTTGGTGCTGTCCGTCAGGTCCCCGTAATGCAAACGGAAGCCGGGTTGACCCGAAGAATCCGGGCCATCCTCGTCGTGACGGTCCCGGTAAAGATGGTCGATGCGTTCGGTATTGATAAGCGAGGAACGGCGCTTGATACCGTGGACCTCGTAACCCTTAGCCAGCAGGTATTCGGCCAGGTAAGAACCGTCTTGACCGGTGATACCGGTAATCAGTGCTTTGCGGGAAGTCATGGGTCTATGGGGTTTTAGGGAGGCTGTTCAAAGAAAACTAAAGGAAGGCTGCCGACGAATTGTCGTTGGTCTTGGTCACCGTCGGTTCTCGGCGTTCTTTGTCCAGGTGATTGAAGCGTGAATTGTTGGAGATGAATTCCGGGATATGCTTTTTGAGGGTGGCGACCAAATGGTAATCATCCCCGGACAGGAGGGCGTCTCGGAGTTCCGCCAAGGCATCGTTGGCCTCATCGTAAGAGGCAGATCGAACGCGGGCCACCAAGATTTTGGGATGATGGGTAGGCAAGGTATTTTCTTCGCCCGCCAGCAATTCCTCGTAGAGCTTCTCGCCGGGCCGAAGACCGGTGTATTTGATGGCGATGTCCTTGCCGGGTTGTAGGCCCGATAAGCGGATCATTTGATGGGCCAAATCTGCAATCTTGACCGGCTCCCCCATATCAAAGACATAAATTTCTCCCCCCAGCCCCATGGTTGCGGCCTCCAAGACCAATTGACACGCCTCGGGAATGGTCATGAAATAGCGGGTGATTTCGGGGTGGGTGACCGTTATCGGACCCCCGGCCTGCATTTGCCGTTTGAAGAGAGGAATCACCGAGCCGTT
>Ga0194127_10007532_pt1 | contig 11978 bp, 13 predicted proteins | sample TA2KigC100mmetaG_FD_148624 | JGI IMG/M metagenome (GOLD analysis project Ga0194127, IMG submission 148624) | Freshwater microbial communities from Lake Tanganyika, Tanzania - TA2015036 Kigoma Deep Cast 100m | ecosystem: Environmental > Aquatic > Freshwater > Lake | place: Tanzania: Lake...
CCCCCGGCGCCCACCGGCCGGTCGTGTCGCTGTACTCGTAGACCTTGCCGTCGAGCGTCACCGCCGCATGGACCTGGCTCACCTCGTTCCAGGTGATGTCAACGGCCTTGCTGCGCACGTCGTGCCAGCCGTCCGTCTGGAAGTCGCCCGGGCGGCCGAGGGAGCTGATCGCTCGGCGCAGGTCCTCGTAGTCGATCGAGGCCTCGGGGAGGGAGAGCGCGCTCGTGTCCTCCGGCGTGCGGATCCGGTCGACGGCCAGCGGCCAGGGGAGGTTGGGGAACCACCCGCGGCCGAAGGAGACCTCGCTGGCGTCGCCGCGCTTGAGCGTCTCGGTGAGCGGCTCGAGCCTGAGGCTCGCCCAGCCGTCGCGGTTGGCCTCGAGGCCCTCCTCGTTCTTGACGCGGAAGGTCCCGAGCGTGAGCGCCGCCGCCGGCGCCTGCTCGAGGAGGATCCGGACCCGGCGGCCTTCCCAGCCGCCGGCAAAGAGTGAGCCCGGCTGGTCAGGCTCGCTCAGCCAGTAGCCGTCGCGGTTATCCACGACGAGGCTGCTGGGCGGGCCGACCACGGGGTGGCCTTCGGTGGAGGCCTTCAGCTCGATCGCGCCGATGCCGCCGGCGAGGCGGTCGGTGAAGTCGACCCAGGTACCGGCGTCGTCCTCGAACTGCACGAGGTGGCGCACCGGCTACACCTCCACGAAGCCGAGCGTGAGGTCGTAGCCGCCGCCGGCGAGGGTCCAGTGCGGGTGGAAAGTGCCGGGGTAGACGGCCTCGGCCACGTGGTAGTAGCCGAAGAAGGGCGCCTGGCCGAGGCCGAAGTCCACGCAGATCGGCACGGGCTCGGGCACGTGCAGGCCCAGGCCCTGCGTGCTCAGGCTCCAGAGCGCGAGGAGCTGCCGGTAGGGATCAGGGCCGATCTTCGTGAAGTGCGCCTGGAAGCGGTGCTTCAGGGCGTCCTTGGTGAGCACGCTGCGGGCCAGCCGGCCGTCGAGCATGCGGCGATCGACGACGTTGGCTGCCTCCCACTGCATGGCGGGCACGGCGCGAATCGTCTGCGGCGTGATGTCCACGAAGTAGACGGGACCCGCCTGCGCGATCGTGCCGTCGGTGGGATTCAGCATCAGCGCCGCGTCGCCGAAGATAAAGCCGGTGTTGACGCCGTCGGGGCTGTTGACGCCGAGGTGGAGCTGCACGTAGGCGGTGTCGTCCGGCATCACGACGGCCGAGTGCGCGAGCAGGCGCTGCCAGCTTCCGGTGCCGAGCGTGCCGGCGTTGGTGAAGACAAGCTCGATCGGGTTGCCTTCAGTGAGGCCGTTGTGGGTGGTCGGGGGGATGAAGGCGCCGGCCGCGTTGTAGCAGGAGAACCAGGCCTTGAGATTGGTGCCGATCGTGCAGTCTGTGGGCACGACCGCGGGCAGCGCGAGGCTCAGGGCCTTGTCGTAGTGGGCCGCGAAGAAGCGCGAGAAGGGGAGCTGCTCGGTGAAGATCGTCGAGGCGAGGACCTTGTGGTCCGTTGAGATCGACTGGCCGGTGGTCATCGCCGCGGTGGCGATGTAGCAGGACGAGCCGCCGAGCCAGCCGGCGGGCACCTTCGCGCCAGGGTAGTTGCCGTAGTTGTCGCTCGGGTTGTAGCCGACGTAGTACCAGCCGCGGTACTTGCTGAGGTTCCAGACCAGGCCGTCGCGGCCGACCTTGGTGCCGGCGTAGAGCGCGGGGTTCGCGTCGCGGAAGGCATGGTTGGGGATGTGGATGCCGGCGGCGGCGCGCAGCGTGGTGATCGCGGCGGGCGGGACTAGCAGTCCCCAGAAGGGCCCGGACATCAGGCCACCCCCTCTTTCACGTAGAGCGTGCCGGCGTCGAGCTGCTCCTGGATGCTGCGGGCGTCGGACTGCGCCTGGCTGCCGTAGTAGACGTTGCCGTAGTACAGGTGGGGGACGTAGATGGTGGTCGGGCTCGAGGCGAGCGCCGTGGAGGTGGTGGAGCCGCCGATCGTCTTGCGGCCGCCGGCGAGGCCCGTGCTGCTCTCGCGCTCCTCCTGCGACATGAAGGCGCCCGAGGGTGCGTTGTTGGCGCTGGCCGCGCCCACGAGGATCGCCGCGGGAGCGGTGTAGGCGGCCATCGTCCCGTACATGCCCGCTGCGAGAAAGGCATCCTTGGCCTTGTCCGCCTGCCCAAGGCTCGACCATGCCCAGCCCTCAGCCAGGTAGTAGATCGCCTTCCCCGCGGCGGTGGCGGCCAGCGCCTTCAGCGTGTCGGCCGACCACTTCAGCATCACCTTACCCATCTCGCCATAGGCGCCCTTGCTGCCCTGGAGCGCCGCGATCGAGGCGTCGATGAAGTTGGACATCGCCACGCCGCCGACCTCGCTGAGGGCCTCGAGGCCCATCGCCAGCATGTCCGCGCCGGCCTGCGTCTCGGCAAGGGCGTCGGTGATCTCATGCAACCCGTCGGTCTGGTCCAGGAGCGGGGCGAGGAAGTCGGGCTCGGCGAGCTTCTCGAAGTCCCCTCCTTTCCCGCGGCCACGATCTCCGAGATAGGCCTCCGCAAAAGGCACCTCCATCCCGGGGATCTCGGCTGACCAGCCGCCACCGCCGGCCTGCGGCTTGCGCCCAGTCTCGGCGGTGTCGCTCAGCAGGCCCCTGAGCCTCTCGAGACGCACGATCTCCTCGAGGGTCCTAACGTAGCCATCAAGCCCCACCTTGTATTCATCCAAGCGATCCGACAGCCGACCGTAGACTTCCTCGCCGATTTCCCCATCGCGGAGCATCCGGTAGGCGTCTTCCATGAGCGCGTTCACCCGTCCCTGCAGGTTGAGGGCAGTGAGGAGGTGCTCCGTGTTCATGGGGTCTTCTACGTTGGCCAGCTCGCGCATGCTCCGCAGGAGTCGATCGACGCCGAGCTGGGCCTGGAGGAAGACGTCTGGGGTCTGCTCTTGCCGCTCGAGGCGGCCGTCAGTTGCTTCTGGGCGGAGACCGCACCGGGGATGTCCGCAGTGTAGGCGCGCATCGCCCAGTTGATCTTCGATACGCCGGCCTCAACATCCCCGGCGGCCTCGGCGAGTTTGACTAGCGCTGGTGCTGCAGCCGCCGTGGCTGACGCCAGCTTCTCCTCCAGATCGATCAGGTCTCGCCGGGCAGTCATTCGATTGATGTCTTCGATCGTCGCGCCGAGGTCCTCCATCCTGGAGATCGCTCGGTCGAGCGTCGATGAGGTGATTCCCTCGATCCACTCGCGGAAGTGGCCGACGGCCTTGATGACGCCGACCGACAGATCCTCGATCGGACCGGCGGCGAGCGAGGCGAGCGTTGTGCCGAGCGCGGTGCCAGCGGTCTTCATGCGATCCATCGCGTCGTTGGCGTCGGCGAGCGCCTTCGTGCTGCGCTCGTCCAGCGAGACGCCCAGCGCTTCCGCCTCCTCGCGCATCTGGCGGATGCCGTCGCTCCCCTCGGCCATCACCTGGAGCATCTCCGCGCCAGAGCGCCCCATGAGGTCGATCGCGAAGCTGACCCGCTTGCCCTCGTTGTCGACGGCCATCAGTCGATCGGCGAGCGTCTCAAACTGCTGCTCAGGCGCCAACGCGCCGAAGTTGCGCAGGTCGAGATGCAGCTCCTTGAACACCTTGCCCAGGGCGACGTTGCCGCGGAGGGCCTCGCCGGTGTTCTGGCTGAGCTTCTGGACCGACTTGGCGACGGTCTCGAACTGCGTGCCGCTGAGGCCGGCGACGTGGCGCAGCTCGCCGAGGGACTCGGTCGTCATGCCCAGACGCTGGTGGAGATTCCAGACCTGGTCCGCAGAGTCGGCTGCGCTCTTGATGAAGGCGCCGATCGCCACTCCGCTGACGACGGTGGCGATCCGGGTCTTGAGCCCGCCCATGGCCGAGTCGATGCCGATGATGTTCTTGCGGAAGGAGTCGAGGGCCGCCTTGCTGCGGTCCTCAGCGGAGATCCGGTAGCGTGCCTCAGCGCCCATCATGGTCTCCTAGTGCTGCCGGCTCTCGGCGTCCAACTCGGCCTTCGCCTCCCAGGCCATCAGCTCGCTCAGGGTGCAGCGCACGAGCAGCTCATCGAGGAAGATCCCCATCCGCTGGGCGAGCCCCATCGCGTTGAGCAGGCGCCCGGGGCTCAGCGTCGTGGCGGCGTCGAACAGCTCGGCCAGCTCGCGCAGGCCGAACTGTGCGGCGCCACCGCTCAGGCGTTTGGGCGGCTCGCCTCCGAGGCCCCCTCCTGGTCCTCGCCGAAGGTGATGTCGGCGTTGATCTTCTTCGCCAGGTTGCCGAGCAAGACCGCGTCGCCCTCGTTCATCAGGCTGGCGATCTCCGCCTCGGCGAAGAACGGGCTGCGGTCCTCGCGCCGGGCCCGGACGATCAGCGTCATCGCGATCGACTCCGTGCCCTTGCGCGAGTTGATCTTGCCCATCTCGTCCAGGGTGATCGGCCAGACGTAGATCCGGGCCGGCTCACCCGTCTCCTGGTCCGCCAGCTCGGGAAGTTCGAAGCGGCGCGGCGCCTTGCAGCGCTCGCGGTAGTGGGCGACGATCCGGTGGAGAAGATCCTCTGCCATGCTTTCCTCCTGCCGCTCCCGCGGCTGCTAGGGAACCACGCCCTCGGTGAGGACGCCCTGGAACTGGAAGCTGAACTCGCCGACCTTGCTCAGGTCCGCGCTCCGCTTCACGCTCTTGACGATCACGCTGCCCTGGTAGCGGACGTAGGAGCTGGTCTCCCCGGCCGGATAGAGGTTCAGCGTCAGCGTGGCGCCCTTGACGATGAGCGCCTGGCCGGCGTCAGGGCTCGGCGCCGGCGAGTGGCGGCAGGTCACCGTCCCCTGACCGTCGGCGATGCCCGCCATGTAGGTCTTGCCGGCCGCGCCGGCGGCCGTCGATTCGGCCAGCTCGACGCTGTCCTCGTAGTCCCAGCCGGTGACTTCCGCCACCGCGGTCGAGCTGATCTTCACGACGCCGGTCTTGCCGTGGTACTTCGCCATGCTCTTGCCCTCCTGCTAGACGGTGCCCTCGGTGAGCACGCCCTGGAACTGGGCGCTGAACTCGCCGACCTTGCTGGTGTCCGCGCTGCGCTTCACGTTCTTGACGATGGCCGTGCCCGTGTACTTCACGCGAGTGGCCACGTTGCCCGCGGGGTAGAGCTCCAGGGCCACGCTGGCGCCGGCGTCGAGCAGGGCCTGACCGGCGTCCGCAGTCGGCGCCGGCGAGTGGCGGAAGGTCATCGTCCCGCTGCCGTCGGGAATCCCCGCCATGTAGCTCTTCGCCGTCGCGCCGGCGGCGGTCGCATCGGCCAGCTCGACGCTCTCCTCGTAGTCCCAGCCGGTGACCTCGCCGACGGCCTGCGCGCCGATTCGGATCACGCCTTCCTTGCCGTGGTACTTCGCCATGGTGGCCTCCTAGGCCTCGGGGTTCGTGCGGCTGACTGCGTAGAGCGCGACCCAGCGCATCGTCAGCCGGCCGTGCGGGGTCTTGCTGTCCTTCGCGAGCTCCAGCTCGCTGTCCTCGAGCTCGAGGTCGAGCGTGAGCCCATCGAGCGTGGCATCGGCCATCAGGGCCACGTGCACCTGGACGGCCAGCGCGTCGAGCGCGTCATCCAGTCCCTCGACCAGCGCGTCGTGCAGGCGGATTTCGACAAGCAGCGTGTGCGCGTCGCTGGTGTTGCTGGAGGCTTCGGCCAGGCGCGGGTCCCGGGGCGTGACCACCTTGATCGCCGGCAGCTCGGCCAGGGTGTAGACGGAGCCGCTGGAGACGCGGCTGCCCGCGGCGGTGCCCGCGGCCGCGAGCACGGCGACGATCCGGTCCCTGATCTGCTGCCGCTTATGCGCCACGACTGAGCCTCCACTGCAGGTCCTTCTCGAACAGCTCGGCGAAGCGCGCCCGCGCCTTGTCGCGGGTGTAGCGCTCGAGGATGGTCTGGCCGGCCTGGGCCACGGGGATCTTGACGGCGTCGATCGGGTGCGCCTTGCGCGTGGTGCGCTTGAAGATCATCTCGCGGCCGTCGGGGTCCGAGGCGATGAAGGCATGGTCGAAGGCGTGCTTGCCGGCCCGGACGCCTGTGCGGGTCTGCCGGTGCGGCAGGCGGACGGCCGGGATCGGCCTGAGCAGCAGGCCGACCATGATCGCTCGGTTCGAGAGGGTCCCCTTGCGCTGGCGCATCCAACGGTTGGCGAGGGCCACGGGCACGCCGACCTCGGCCGCGATCTCCCGCTTGGCCCGCGTGCGCATCCAGGCCAGCGTGCGGTTCAGGGCCCGGACCGTGGCCAGCGGCACGTGCCGCTTCTGGACCTGCTCGAGGTCCTTCAGGATCGCGTCCATATCGCCGTCGATGCGCACGGTCAGGCTCATGCGAAGACGACCTCCGCGCCGATCAGGTCGTCCAGGAGCCAGGCGTCCTGCAGCACGGGCGGGATCGCCGGCGCCCCCGCGGCCGCGCCCGCGGCCGGCGTGTACTCGCGGAAGGCGTCCAGGCTGATGCCGTAGACCTTCGTGCTGAGGTCGGCGACGACCAGGCGCACGGTCTCCCCGCGCAGGGGCTTCAGGTCCCAGATGACCTTGCGCAGCGTGTGGCCGCCCCTCCCCGTGGCGATGTGCAGAATGGCGTTGTCGCTCGTGCGCACGAGCGCGACGAAGCGCTCCTGGATAGCCTCATCGCCCGCGACCATCAGCTCGGCGAGGTCCTTGGTGATGGTCCAGGCGTCCGAGTAGATCCAGCCCGTGGCGGTCAGCGTGGCGCTCACCCCCGCCGGCCAGCCCGGGTAGTAGCGCTTGAAGGCGGTGTTGAGGTAGCTCACGCCGGTCATGCCGGATGCCGGGTGCCCGGCGGCCAGCGGTTCGTCGCCGATCACCGGCTGGTAGTAGAAGGCATCGGCCACGGTGCCGCCGCTCCCGAAGTGAAAGCGGAGCGTCCGGTCCATGACGCCTGCGCGCAGGCCGACCAGACCCGCGATCTGCGCTGGGCCCAGTTCCGTCGGATAGGACCCATAGGCGCCGGCCACCAGGTTGCCGAAGTCAAGCTCGGCGATCCGGTAGTAGTAGGGGTTGCCCGAGACGTGGCCGCTGATCGCGTAGACCAGTCCGTCCAGCGGCATGATCTCGTTGGCGAGGCCGGCCACCACGGGGGCCGTGTCGTTCAGCCGCTCGCCGACGCTCACCGTGTCGATGAAGGGATCGCTGGTCGGGTGCGTCGCGCTGCTCTGGTGGCGCGTGCCCGTGGTGCCGATGTAGCTGAAGTGCCAGAGGCCGGCGATGAGCTGCAGCGTGGCGCTCTCGTCGTAGAGGCCGTCACTGGCCGCCTGCATCACGGCCGTCGCATTGTGGATGAGCTTCGTGAAGTCGACGAGGGGCGAGCCGACGAAGCGCGCCAGGCCGACGCTCTGACGGCCCGTGTTACCGGTCTGCTTCGTCGTGAGGATCAGGTACCAATTCGTGCCATCGGTGAACACGAACGGGTCACGGGACGCTCCGCCCCAGGCGCTATTGTAGGTAGCCGCGTTGCACCAGGGCGCGCCCGCGGCGTAGGCGCCGCCGTTGGGCGTGTCGTCCATCCCGCACCAGTAGATCGGCGCGTCCCCGTTGAGCACCGTCCAGCTATCGAGGGCGTCACTCACGCAGCCGGCCAAGCCGATCTTCTGGAGCTGGGTGCTGCCGGTCTGATGCGTCACGCCGGCGAAGAACATCAGGTACTTGTAGGCGGACTGCGCCTGGCTGGGAACGCCGTAGTACGGATTGCGCAGAATGAAGGGCGCGTAGACGATGAAGCGCCAGGCGCCCTGCGCGCCGGCGCCCAGGGTGAGCTCGGCCAGCTCCGTCCAGGTGCGCAGGTCCGGGCTTGTGTAGTGCGAGAAGTTGGCGCTGCCCGTCTCGCTCAGCGTGCAGCGGATGCCGATCAGGTGCCAGAGCCCGGTGTCGGTGACGTAGAAGAGCGCGTGGTCGTTCTGCTTTTTGTTCAGCGGACCGATGAGCCAGGGGCCGTTGAAGGTGAAGGCGACGCCATCGCCGGCGGCGCCGGCCACGCCCTCGAGGAGGAGCTCGACCAAGCCCGTGCCGTCGGGCTTGCGCTCCACGACCTTGAAGGTGGCGCCGGCCACGCTGATCGTCTCGCCCACCACCACCCGCGCCGAGGCCTCCGGGCACAAGAAGCGCGGCCCGGTGTCGGCGATCTCGAGCGCGTCCTCGTGGGCGTCGTCGAAGATGCCGACCACCGGGGCGCCGGCGATCACCGCCGGCGTCCCGTGCTCACCCTCTTGGAAGAAGGCGCTGAGGTCCTCGGCGAAGGGCGGCATCGGCTACTTGCCCTTGCCCTTCTTCCCGGTGTCCTTGGGCTCCGACTCGGCCGTTTCGGCACCGGGCGCGATCGTTTCGTCCTCGGCCGGCTTCGTCTCGGCCACGGGCGCGATCGTTTCGTCCTCGGCCGGCTTCGTCTCGGCCGCGGGGGCGGGCTCCGGGGCTGGCCTGATCGGCTCCACCTTGCCCATCTGGAAGAGCACCCTGAAGTCCGTCTCGCTGATGTAGGCCTCCTCGCCCGCGGCGAGAGTGACGCTACTGGCCACCGTCGAGCGGAGCACCTTCACGTGGACCTGGTTCCCAGGCTTCATTGCTTCCTCCTCGCGAGGGCGCGGGCCGCGGATCAGCGGGCGCCCGGATCGGGTTGTGAGCATGGCCGGCTATCCCGGCCCCCACGCGGGGGGCCGGGACCGTCTCCTGCCTACGCGGGCAGCACGCCGGACTTGTGGCGGATCGCGAGCACCGCGTTGATCGTGCCGTTCGTGTGCGTGCCGGTGAGGTTCACGATCGGCCGCACGTAGCGCTTCAGGCCGATGTAGGTGGCCGCGTAGGCCAGGCTCGCCTCGCCGTTCGCGTCCACCTTGCAGATGGTGCCGGTCGTCACGCCGCTGACCGTGGTCGACACGTCGGCGTCGGCCACGTCCGTCCACGTGCTGTTGTCGGTCGACTCCTCGAGCTCCACGGTCACGTAGACCGAGCCGCTGAGGGTGTCCCCCGGCGCGCCGAAGAGCGCGACGAAGGTGCAGCGCTCGTAGCCCAGCATGTCGACGGCCGTCCCCGTGCGATCGGTCGTGCCCCCCGAGAGCAGCGGCACGAGCGGCAGGGTGATCGTCACGTTGCTGAGCAGGTCGCGGATGCGTCCCATGATCGGATCCTTTCTGGCCTGAGGCCCTGCGGGCGGGAGCGCGCCGGGGCCTTCCCGGCGCGCAGCCGCGACCGTTACGTGGTGATCGTGTCCTTCTTCGCGGCGAAGGACTGCTGGCGGCGCAGGGCGATGTCGATGTCCTGCAGCGCGATCACCCGGAGCCCACCGCTCGTCGAGAGCGCGGCGGCGTCGACGTTCAGGTCGAGCACGCCCCAGCTCGCGATGGCGAGGTCCAGGAAGTTGCCGAAGAGGATCGCGCTCAGGTTCGTCCCGGTGCCCTGCGTCAGGTTGCTCGGCACGTTGGTGCTCACACCGACGCGCAGGCCCATCAGCTCGCCGAAGCCCTCGGAGTCGAAGGCGTTCATGATGTAGACCGCCTGGCCGCTCTCCTTCGGCGTGGCCATCATCTTGGCCGCGGCCTTGGGATCGGTCAGGAAGCCGAGCGTGCCGATGTCGGCGTTGTCGATCGCGACCTCCTTGTAGATCGCGACGATCTCCGCCCAGCTCGGCACCGTGCCATTGCCGCCAGCGCCGGTCACGGCGCCGATGCCGGTGGTGTTCAGGATGCCCAGGGGCTCCCCGTTCACGCCCGAGCCGTTGATGCCGACGCGGTCGATCTCGGTCGCGAGCGTCCGGGCCAGGTCGTCGCGCACGAAGGCCTCCACGTCGAGCGAGGCCTGCTTGAGCAGCTTGCGGGTGATAGCGGTGTAGGCGCCGACCGTCTTCGGCCGGAGGTCGAGCTGCCCGAGGGCGGCCTGGCTCTCCGTGGGCGCGACGCCCTCGTTGAGCCAGTAGGCCGTCCCGCTCGCCGTCTGCTTCGGGATCGCGGCGTCCCCGACCAGGCCACCGAGACCGATCGCGCCCATGCGCAGGAGCAGGCTCTTGGCCCGGAGCATGGGGATCATGCCGAGGAGCGTGGTGGCGACCAGGTAGCCGCCGGCCGTGTCCAGGCCGACCTGGAGGTCGCGCTGCTCGGCACGCGGCGAGGGAGCGCGCATCACCTCGATCGGGACCAAGACGCCCTTGGCCTCGATGCCGAACTTCTGGCAGATCGCACGGCCCGCCTCGAACTCGAGGCCGGCTTCCTCGATGTACTTCTGCCCGTACTCCGGCACGTTCTTCGTGGCGGCGAGCCCGCGGATCAGCTTGAGGATCGAGTAGTTCTTCACCTCCTTCGCGCTGAGTCCGATCTCCTTGACGCTCGGGCGATCGAGAGGCTTGGTGGCGATCGCCGTGAGCACGGCCTGGCGGAAGTCCTCGATCGAGGTCCCGTCGGCGATGGCCTTCTGAGCCATCTCGGCGGGCAGCTTGTGGGCATCGACGAGGGCGCTGATTGCCTTGACCCGCTCGCGCTCCTCCAAGACGCCGGCGCCCTTGAGGGCGCTCGGGTCCTGCACGGGCGCAGCGGCGGTGGGAGAAACGACTTCGGGCGGCATCTTGACCTCCTTGGGGATTACCGCCGCCGGCAGGGTGCCGGCGGCACTGCGATCCACGCCGACGGTGATGTCGGCGGGCATGCTGACGAGGGAGACCTCGAGCGGCTCCCAATCCGTGACGCGGTAGACGCTGACCTCGGTGTCACCTTCCTTCTTCACCTCGATCAGCTTCATCGCGTGGATGACGTAGCCGACCGACGTTGACCGACGAATGCGGTCCTCCACGTCGGTCATCATCTCCTCGCCGAGCGCGCTCCGGCTGAAGCGCACGAGGGCGCGGCCCAGCTTCGCGGGACCGTCGATCCAGGCCTTCTCGACAACGCCGATCTGCTCGAAGCTCCAGTGGTCCCTCAGGAGCGGACCGCCGGTATTCAGGCGCTCCAGGCGCACCTCGTTCTTCTTGTGGCCGAGGATCTCCTCGCCCCACCAGCGCGGGCAGGGCACCTCGGAGCTGAAGCTGAGCCCGACGGTGCGGCTCTCGCGGTCCAGCGAGGCGGCGCGGATCTGGAGCGTCCGAGCGAAGGCATTGGTGCCGAAGGTGCGCTGCAGGTCCTCGCCGGAGACGTCCGCCTTGCCGACGAGCTGGGCCCGGCAGGCGGCCAGCGTCTCCGTGTCGCCGGCCTCGAGGCGATCGATCAGCGCCGCCCGACGCTCGCGCTCCTCGGCGGGAAGGCTGCGCAAGGCCTCGGCCGTGAGGCCGAAGCGCGCCGGGATGAGTTGCTGCTCGGTCGGGCGCGGTGGCATTCCTCTGACCTCCAGGTCTTGCATGCTCCTACCGGCGCCGCCGCCGCCAAGCGGCGGGTCGGCGCCTTCCTCTGGGATCGGCTCTTCCTCAGGCGGTTTCGGGCCGTCATCGACGCTTTCGCCGCCGCCGGCCTCAGCTTCGCCGCCGCCATCATCGGCCGCCGAACTGCCCTCGCCGTCGCTGACGTCGATCTTCGCGAGCAGCGCCTCTGCGGCACCCTGGATCGCGGGGCTGTCCGTCGCCACGTCGATGATGGCCTCGAGCGCGGACTTCCAGACGCGGAAGCCGTCGTCAGCGAAGAGCCCCACGGGATAACGCCAGCGGTTCGGATCATCGGCCGGGGTGTTCGTCTCCAGGCCGAGGAAGTAGCGACCCGCCTCATCGGCGAGCAGGGCCTCGAGCGCGGTGGCCGCCGGCGACCAGGGCTCCTCCCGCTCCCCGTCGCCGGCGGCGATGTAAGCGCCGGCGACGGCCTGGCAGCGGGTGTTGAGCTTCAGGCTCACTTGCCCCCCTTGCCATCGCCGAGCAGGACCTGCTCTGCGTTCAGCGTCGGAGAGGGCGGCACGACGCCCAGCTCGGCCATCACCTTCAGCTCGGCAGCGCGCTCGGCCCAGACCTCCTCGGGATCCCGGCCGCGGGCCCGGATCTGCTCGCTC
>Ga0194127_10007533_pt1 | contig 11976 bp, 11 predicted proteins | sample TA2KigC100mmetaG_FD_148624 | JGI IMG/M metagenome (GOLD analysis project Ga0194127, IMG submission 148624) | Freshwater microbial communities from Lake Tanganyika, Tanzania - TA2015036 Kigoma Deep Cast 100m | ecosystem: Environmental > Aquatic > Freshwater > Lake | place: Tanzania: Lake...
AAAACTGCCCGGCCCGTGGCGGCCGGTCTGCGCGTGACCGAGGCCGGCGCGGTCGTCCATGCCGTCCTGAAGGCGCGCGACGGGAAGGCCGCCTTCCGCCAGTTGACCGGCCTGCTGGACCGCCTGGCGGCGCTGCCGACCCCGGTGCGGCTGGAGCCGCTGCCGGAAGAGCGCTTTCCCGGCGCCGATGTGCGCGGCTACCGCGTCTGGCTGGACGCGCCGGCGCTGCTGGCCCCGGTGCGGGGCGCGGGCGCCGCCGCGCCCCAGGTGCAACAGGTGTCGGGGCTGTTCGGCCGCCTGGCGCCGGAGATCCGGCTGGCCCGGGTCGGGGACCACCTGCTGGCGTGCGCCGACCCGGACCGCGGAGCCCTGGCGATGATGATCGCGGCCTGCCGCGACGAGTCCCGACGGGGCCCGGTTGATCCGCGGCCCGTGGCGGCGGCCGCGGGCGACGGCCACGTGCAGGAAGTGATCGCCGGAGACCTGACGGCGCTGTGGCGCTGGTTCGCCGGCCTGGCCGGCGATCCGGAGGACCCGGCGGCGCTGCCGGGCGCCGACGCGCTGGAGTCGCTGCCCTGCCGGCTGACGATGTCGGCCTGGGACGGCGGCTTCGCCGGCACCTTCTCGGTGCGCCGCGACGACCTGCTGAGCCTGGCGCGGGCCCTGACCGCCGCCGCGCCGGCGCCGCGCTGAGGCGCGCACCGCCGGTGGCGGGGAATGCAGAAGGGGCGACCGTGCGGTCGCCCCTGTCGGGCCCGCCGGCGCGGCCGGCGGCGCGGACCCGCTTCAGGCCCCCGCGGCCGGCGACGCGGTGCGCGTCTTCAGTTCGCGGTCGATCAGGAACAGCCCGGCGCCGTCGGTGCCCACCATCTTGATCTTGTTGACGATGTCATCGACGTTCGCTTCCTCCTCGACCTGCTCGGTGACGTACCACTGCATCAGGTTGTTCGTGGCGTGATCCTTCTCGGCCTGCGCAAGGTCCGCCAGCTTGGTGATGTTGGCCGTCATGAACTTCTCGTGGTTCAGCGCCGCCTCGAAGGCCGCCAGCGGGTTGGCCCACTCCTTCGGCGGCGCTTTCACCTCCGCCAGCACCACGCGGCCCCCGCGGCTGATCACGTAGTCGAAGATCTTCAGGGCGTGGTCGTGCTCCTCCTGGGCCTGCAGCCGCATCCAGTGGGCGCAGCCGTCCAGATGGACGTCCGCGAAGTACGCCGCCATCGACTGGTAGATGTAGGAGGAGTAGTACTCCTCGTTGATCTGCTGGTTCAGGGCCGCCAGGAGGTTGGGTTTCAGCATGTCCGGCCTCCGCCGCTGGGTTGGTTCGGGTCTCGACTCGCTTGTCGGCAAGATAACCGGGCCGCGGCCGGGCAGCTAGCCCGGACCATTCGCGAAGGTCCGGGCGAGGGTGAGGGATTGGCGATCCGGGGCCCGCCTGTTATCATGTGCCCTGTTCTTCCCGGGCCGGCCCCCGGCGCCGCAGGGCGCATTCGGAGGCACACCTGGCCCCCATCAAGGATGCCCGCCGCAGCGCCAGGTCCCGCGTCCGCCCGCCCCGCCCGGGCAGGGTGGCGGGGCCGCGCCTCGCAGAAGGACCACGCATGCCGAGAAAGCCCGTCGCGAAGTTCGTCGTCGACCACCTGCAGGTCCTGGACGAGAAGGGCCAGGTCGACGCGAAGCTGGACCCCGGCCTGCCGGGCGAGCGCCTGTTGGAGATGTACCGCTGGATGCGCCTGGCGCGCGAGCTGGACGAGCGCATGCTCAAGCTGCAGCGCCAGGGCCGCCTGGGCACCTTTCCGCCCAACACCGGCCACGAGGCCGTCAGCGTGCCGATCGCCATGGCCATGGGCCCGAAGGACTGGTTCGTGGGCGCCTTCCGCGAGACCGGCGGCCGGCTGGTGCGGGGCGAACCGTTGACCTCGCCGCTGCACTACTACAACGGCTGGGAAGAGGGCAACCTCCTGCCGGATCCGGCCCTGCGCATCACGCCGATCAGCGTGGTCATCGGCTGCCAGATTCCCCAGGCGGCCGGGCTCGCGTTCGCCAGCCGTTACCAGGGCGAGGACGCGGTCGCGGTGGCCTTCATCGGCGACGGCGGCACCAGCGAGGGGGACTTCCACGAGGGGTTGAACTTCGCCGCGGTCTGGAAGGCGCCGGTCGTCTATGTGGTGCAGAACAACCAGTGGGCCATCTCGGTGCCCCGCGCGGCGCAGACCAGCAGCCGCACGCTGGCCCAGAAGGCCCTCGGCTTCGACATCCCTTGCCTGCAGGTCGACGGCAACGACGCGCTGGCGGTGTGGGTGGCGATCCACGAGGCGCTGGACCACGCGCGCTCGGGCAAGGGCCCGTACCTGATCGAGGCGGTCACCTACCGCCTGATGATGCACACCACGGCCGACGACCCGAAGAAGTACCGCGACGAGGCCGAGGAGAAACGCGCCTGGGAGAAGGAGCCGCTGATCCGCTTCCGCGCCTACCTGGGCGCGCGCGGCCTGTGGGACGAGGAGCGCGACCGGGCGCTGGCGGCCGAGGTCAAGGACCAGGTCGACGGCGCCGTGCGCGCCTTCGAGGCCCCGCACGACCGCGCCGACGACATCGCCTTCGAGCACGTCTACGGCACCGACCACCCGCACCTGCACGAGCAGCGCGCCGAGTTCCTGGCCAACGTGCGCTTCGACGGCGGCAAGGAGGCCGACCATGGCTAAGCTGACGATGGTGCAGGCCATCAACCTCGCGCTGGCGGAGGAGATGGAGCGCGACCGCTCGGTGCTCGTGCTGGGCGAGGACGTGGGCAGGGACGGCGGCGTGTTCCGCGTCACGGACGGCCTGCTGGAGAAGTTCGGCAGGGATCGCGTGCTGGACACGCCGCTGGCCGAGAGCGCCATCCTGGGCGCCTCGATCGGCATGGCCATGGCCGGGCTGCGGCCGGTCTGCGAGATGCAGTTCTGCGGCTTCAGCTACCTGATGATGGGCCAGTACGAGGCGCACGCCACGCGCATGCGCGCCCGCACGCAGGGGCAGTTCACGCTGCCGCTGGTCGTGCGCATGCCCTACGGCGGCGGCGTGCGCGCCCTGGAGCACCACAGCGAGAGCCGCGAAGCCATCTGGGCCCACCTGCCGGGCGCCAAGGTCGTGCTGCCCAGCGGGCCGCGCAACGCGCGCGCGCTCATGGCCGCGGCGATCCGCGACCCGGACCCCGTCGTGTTCATGGAGCCCAAGCACTCGTACCGCGCCTTCCGCGAGGAGGTGCCGGACGAGCCCGAGGTGCTGCCCATCGGGAAGTGCCAGGTGGCGCAGCCGGGCACGGATCTGACGCTGGTCTCGTGGGGCGCGATGATGCGGCCGACGTTGAAGGCCGCGGCAGAGGTGACCGAGAAGCGTGGCGCGTCGATCGAGATCATCGACGTGCTTTCCATCGCCCCGCTGGACGCCGGCGCGATCTGCGAGTCGGTGCGCCGCACGGGCCGCTGCGTCGTGGTGCAGGAGGCTCCGCGCAGCTTCGGACCAAGCAGCGAGATCACCGCGCAGATCAACGACCGCGCCTTCCTGTATCTGGAGGCGCCCGTCGCGCGCGTGACGGGCTACGACGTGGTGACGCCCTACTTCGGTCGCGAGAAGCATTACATCCCGAGCGCCGGCCGCGTGGCCCGCGCCATCGAAGAGACGCTGGACTTCTGACGCGGTCGCGGACGGACCGGGAGGCTGGCCTTGTTCGAGTTCAAACTGCCCGACCTGGGCGAAGGCATCGCCGAGGGCGAGATCCTCAAGTGGCACGTCACCGAGGGCGGCGAGGTCCGGGAGGACGCGCCGCTGGTCGACGTCGAGACCGACAAGGCCGCCGTCACCATCCCCTCGCCGCGCGGCGGACGCGTCGCCTCGCTGCGCGGCAAGGTGGGCGACACGGTGAACGTCGGCGAGGTCGTTGTGGTGATCGACGACGGAGCGGGCGCGAAGGCGGCGCCGGCGGCCCCCGCGGTCGCGCCGGCGCAAGTCGGCGGCCCGGCGGCGGTCCCGGCCCCCGCGGCGGCCCCCGCGGTCGCGCCGGCGCCGATCGGCGGCCCCGCCCCCGCCGGCGCGCGCCGTCCGGTGCCCGCGGCGCCGGCCACCCGGCGCCTGGCCCGCGAGTTGAAGATCGACATCGACCTGGTGCCCGCCACCGGCCCGGCCGGACGCGTCACCCCCGAGGACGTGCACCGCTTCGCCGCCGGCGGCCCGGCCGCGCCCGCCCCGACGCCCGCCGTCAGGCACGCACCGCCCCCGCCCGAGCACGTGACCGCGCGGGCGGTGCGCGACGACACCGCGTTCGCCGAGTTCGCCGCGCACGCGGCGGCCACCATCCCCTTCCTGGAGCTGGAGCCGCTGCCGGACTTCCGGCACGAGGGACCGGTGCAGGTCGAGGCGCTGCGCTCGATCCGCCGCAAGGTGGCGCGCAAGATGGTCACCAGCATGACGCTGGTGCCGCACGTGGCGCACATGGACGACGCCGACGTCACGGAGTTGGAAGCGTTCCGCCTGCGCGAGCGCGACCGCCGGCAGGGCGGCGCCGGCGGCAGGCTGACGCTGCTGGCCTTCGTCATCAAGGCCGTGACCGCGGGCCTGCGGGCCGCGCCGGCGTTCAACGCCAGCCTGGACCCGTTCCGCGAGGAGATCATCTACAAGAAGTACTACAACATCGGCTTCGCGGCGGACACCGGCCGCGGGCTGGTGGTGCCGGTGATCCAGGGGACGGACACGCGCAGCATCGTCGATATCAGCGAGCAGATCGCCGACAAGGCCGCGCGCGCGCGCGCCGGCGCGCTGCCGCCCGAGGAGATGCGCGGCGGCACCTTCACGATCACCAACGTGGGGCCGCTGGGCGGCACCGCGCTGCTGGCGACGATCAACTACCCCGAGGTGGCGATCCTGGGCATGGGCCGCGTGCAGGAGAAGCCCGTGGTGCGCGACGGGCAGATCGTCATCCGCAGGATCCTGCCGCTGACGCTGGCCTTCGACCACCGCGTGGCCGACGGCGCGGACGCCGCCCGCTTCGTGGGCGAGTTGGCGCGCCAGCTGTCCGACCCGAACCTGCTGCTGCTGGAGACGTGAGCCGGGCCGCGGGGCGCCGGGCGCAAGGAGAACGCTCATGGTGATGGGAAGCCTGCGCGAGGAGACCGAGGTCGTCGTCATCGGCAGCGGCCCCGGCGGCTACGTGGCGGCGCTGCGCCTGGCGGACCTGGGCAAGAACGTCCTGCTGGTCGAGAGCCGCGAACGCCCCGGCGGAACCTGCCTGCTGGAGGGCTGCATCCCCTCGAAGGCGCTGATCCACACGGTCGAGATCAAGGAGGCGGCGCGGCGCGCGGCCGAGTTCGGCCTGTCCTTCGACAACGTGCGCATCGACCCGGCGCGGCTGCGCGCCTGGACCGACGGCATCGTGCAGGGCCTCAGCGACGGCATCCGCGGCCTGCTCAAGCGGCGCGGCGTGACCGTTCTGCGCGGGCACGCGCGGTTCACCTCGCCCACGTCGCTGGCGCTGGAGGGCGGCGAAGTCTCGGGCGTCGATTTCAAGCAGGCGATCATCGCCACCGGTTCGAGCCTGAACCGGCTGCCGCCGGGCATCGTGCGGTCGGTGTGGTCGAGCGCGGATGCGCTCAAGCTGCCGCGCGTGCCGGAGAGTCTGCTCGTGGTCGGCGGCGGCTACATCGGCCTGGAGATGGGCCTGGTCTACCAGGGCCTCGGCTCGAAGGTCTCGGTCGTCGAGTTCTTCCCGCGCCTGCTGATGGGCGCCGACTTCGACCTGGTCGACGTCATGGTGGGGCAGGTCAGCGAGCGGCTCGAGGAGATCATGGTCGACTCCAAGGTGCTGTCGATCACCGAGGCGGGCGGCGGCCAAGATGCCGGCGGATTCGACGTCGAGATCGAGCACGGCGGGCAGAAGGTGCGCAAGCACTACGCGCAGGTGCTGGTCGCCATCGGGCGCCGCCCCAACTCCGACGACATCGGCCTGGAGAACACGAAGATCAAGGTCGACGACAAGGGCTTCATCCTGACGGGCCCCGACTGCCGCACCGACGAGCCGAACCTCTTCGCCATCGGCGACGTGGCCACCGGCCCGATGCTGGCGCACAAGGCCAGCCGCGAGGGCAAGGTCGCGGCCGAGGTGATCGCCCACGGCACGGCGGCCTTCGACAACCGCGCCATCCCGGCCGTCGTCTTCACGGACCCGGAGATCGCCTGGACCGGCCTGACCGAGCGCGAGGCCGAAGAGCAGGGGCTCAAGGTCAACATCGGGCGTTTCCCCCTGTCGGCGCTGGGGCGCGCGCGCACGCTCGGCCGCACCGACGGCCTGGTCAAGGTCATCGCCGAGCCGGACACGGGCCTGATCCTGGGCGTGGGCATGGTCGGGCCGATGGCCAGCGAACTGATCGCCGAGGGCACGCTCGCGGTCGAGATGGGCGCCACGCTCGAGGACATCATGGTCACGATCCACCCGCACCCGACGCTGTCGGAGGCCGTCATGGAAGCGGCCGAGGTGGCGGCCGGCGAGGCGGTGCACATCAACCCGCCGCGCAAGGTGCGCTGACGTGGACGCGCGGGCGGGCGCGGGCCTGATCCTGCCCTACACCCGCGAAGACGATCTGATCGCGCAGGCGCGCGCCACCGGGCGCGCGCTTTGCCTCGTCTACCGGCCGCAGCAGACGTGCGTGGTGCTCGGGCGCGGCGGCAGCGAGGAACGCGAGTTGCACCGCGCGGCCATCGACGCCGACGGGGTGCCGGTCTACCGCCGCCCCGGCGGCGGCGGCGCCGTGGTGCTGGACGAGGGCAACCTGGTCGTCGTGCTGGCGTTGCCCCTGCCCGGGCTCGGCGCGGTGACGGCGGCGTTCCGGCTGGCCTCCGACCTGGTGATCGGCGCGCTGGCCGACTGCGGCGTGCCGGGCGTGGAGCAGCGCGGGGTGTCGGACCTGGCCCTGGGAGACCGCAAGCTGGGCGGCTCGTGCCTGCGCCGCGAGCGCAACCTGGCCCACTACGCGACGACGCTGCTGGTGACATCGCGCCCGGAACTGATGGACCGCTACCTGCGGCACCCGCCGCGCGAGCCCGAGTACCGGCGTCGGCGGTCGCACGCCGATTTTGTAACGTCCCTCTCGCGTGAAGGTTATCGAATCGATCCCGATTTCTGGACAACTCTGCTGACGGCAGCCCTGGTGAAGCGGCTGACGCAGCCGTTGCTGAGCGAATTCCCGTTCGCCGGCGGGTAAACCGTTTCCAACGCGCGGCGATTCTGGTAGGATGAGCGGGATCGGACACTCTGCACATGCCGGCCGCTCGCCCGCCGATCACGTTCGCTCGCCGGCACTCGTCCCCGGGGGATCGATCGTGGCCCAAGCCGCACAAGAGAACGAGATCCATCGCCTGCTGATCGTCGACGACCATCCGCTCGTCCGTTCCGGCATCCGCGCCATCCTGCAGCTGGAAGCGGACCTCGAGGTCTGCGGCGAGGCCGAGAGCGTGGAACAGGCCCTCGAGCTGGCCGCCAGCCTGGACCCGGACCTGGTCCTGGTCGACATCACGCTGAAGAACAGCAGTGGCCTGACGCTGCTGAAGGAGCTGCAGGCCCGCCATCCGGACATGCTGACCCTGGCCGTCTCGATGCACGACGAGTACACCTACGCCGTCAGGTGCCTGAAGGCCGGGGCCAAGGGCTACATCATGAAGCAGGCCGGCACCGAGCGCATCCGCGACGCGATCCGCTGCGTGCTGGAGGGCGGCATCTATCTGAGCGACAAGATGACGCAGTCGGCGGTCGAGCAGCTCGGCTCCGGTCGCGCGCCCGGAGTGGCCTCGCCCGTCGAGGTGCTCAGCAACCGGGAGCTGGAGCTCTTCCAGTTGACCGGCCAGGGCAAGGAGATCGCCCAGATCGCCGAGATCATGCAGATCAGCCCTCGCACCGTCGAGGTGCACCGCTCCCACATCAAGAAGAAGCTGGGGCTGCGGACGAGCACCGATATCTTCCAGGCCGCCTACGAGTGGCTGCGGCAGGCCGGGATCCGGCCGTAGGCGCGACGCGGCGCTCAGTCCTCCCGCTGCGTGACCGTCCAGCCCAGCCGCTCCAGGCGCCGGACGACGCCGCCCTCGCCGCTGAAGTGCCCGGCGCCGACCACCATGAACACGTCATGGTCGCCCCGCAGCCAGGCATCGACGCTGTCGGCCATCGCGGCGTTGCGGTCGTCCAGCAGGCGCCCGTACCAGGCCTCCAGGCGCGGGTCGGTGCCGGCCTGCTCCTGCAACAGCGCGTCCAGGGCCGCGGCATCGCCGCTTCGCCAGGCGGCGATCATGGCCTCGGTCAGTTCGCCCAGACGCCCGAGGTCCGCCAGCATGTGCGCCATGAAGACGTCGTCCAGCTCGTCGTCGATGTCCAGGAACAGCGCCATCTGCGCGTCGATGGTCTCGAGTTCGCGCACCGTCCGGCCCTCGGTGCGCGCGGCGTCCAGGAAAAGCTTGTCGATGCCCAGCTCCGGATCCAGCCCCTGGCGCAGGTAGGCCTGCATCATCAGGACCATGGCTGCGAGCCCCGGCTGGAGGCGTTCGTACACCGCCGCCGGCAGGCCGTGGTCGGCGGCCGCCTGCTTCAGGCGCTCCCAGTTCTCCGGCGTCAGGCGGTCGCGCAGCGTCAGCGAGTCAGGCAACATGCCGCGGCCGGTCATCAATTGCAGGACGCGCGCCTGGTTTCCCGGCGCGGTCGGATCCAGTTCCACGGCCAGGACCGGCGCCGCCGCGAAGGCTTCGACGTACGGCGCCGGCAGCGGGAAGAAGTCGGCGCGCCCCACGTGGATCGAGCCGGCCATGGTCACCTTCGCCTGCGGGCCGGTCGCCTCCCACAGGAACAAGGGGGCGCCCCGGGCCGACGGCGCCAGCAGGGCCAGCGCCGCCAGCGCCGGGGCCAGGCGCCGAACGGGCCGGTGTCGGGGACACGGACCGCCCGCGCCGCTCACTTCGCGCTCCCGGACTTCAGGAAGCGGTAGAAGTCCGAGTCGGTCGACAGCACGAGCGAGCTGGTGCTGTCCATCGTGGTGGCGTAGGCCTGCATGGTCTTGAGGAACTCGTAGAACGAGCGCGTGTCGGCCGAGCGGTTGTAGGCCGCGGCGTAGACCGCCGTCGCGCGCGCGTCGGCGGCGCCCTTGATCTCCTGCGCCCGCTTGTAGGCCTCCGAGCCGATGCGCAGCAGCTCGCGGTCCTTCTCGCCGCGGATGCGCGCCGCCTCGCCCTGGCCTTCGCTGCGGAAGCGCTCGGCCACGCGCTCGCGTTCGGCGATCATGCGCTCGTAGACCTTCCGCTGCACCTCCTCCACGTAGTTGATGCGCTTGAACTCGATGTCCAGGATCTCCAGGCCCAGGTCCACCGTGCGCGCCCGGGCGTTGGCCAGCACCTCCAGGCGGATGTCCGTGCGCCCCTCGGCGATGAGGGTGAGCTCGGACTCGTCGCTGACCTGGCCCTCGGTGCGCTCGGCGGCGCGGTTGGACGTGCGCACCAGCTGCACCAGGTCGTACTTGGCGATGGCGTTGCGCGTCTCGCCGTCGAGGATGTCGTCCAGCCGCGTGTGCGCCCCGCGCTCGTTGTGCAGGCGCTGGAAGAACAGCAGCGGGTCGGTGATGCGCCAGCGCGCGTAGGTGTTGACCCAGATGAAGCGCTTGTCGCGCGTGGGGAGCTGGTTGGGATCGCCGTCCCATTCGAGGAAGCGCTTCTCGAAGCGGTGCACCTTCTGGATCAGCGGCGTCTTGAACTTCAGGCCCGGCGTGGTGATGGGACGGCCGACGGGCTTGCCGAACTGCGTGATGACGACCTGCTCGGGCTCCTGCACGATGTACACCGAGAACAGGAGATAGAGCACGACGAGGGCGGCGGCGACGAGACCGAGCGTCTTCATGTCACTTGCCTCCCCGGCCGGCGGCCCCGGCGTTCAAGTTCAGCAGCGGCAGCACCCCGCGCAGGTCGTCGTCGACGATCGTCTTGCTCCGCACCTGGGGCAGCACCTGCCCCATCGTCTCCAGGTAGAGCCGGCGCCGCGTCACCTCGGGCGCCTTGCGGTACTCGTCGTAGAGGGCGTTGAACGCGGCCGCGTCGCCCTCGGCGCGGTTGACGCGGTTCAGCGCGTAGCCCTCGGCCTCCTGGATCGTCTGCTCGGCCTGGCCGCTGGCGCGCGGGATCTCGCGGTTGTATTCGGACTGGGCCTGGTTGATCAGCTTCTCCTTCTCCTGCTGCGCCTCGTTGACGGCGTTGAAGGAGGGCTTGACCGGGTCGGGCGGATTGATGTCCTGCAACACCACCTGGTCGACGCTGATGCCGGTCTCGTACTGGTTGCACAGCTCCTGCAGCTCGACCTGGATCTGCGTGGCCACCTCGGCGCGGCCCACGGTGAGCACCTCGTTGACCGTGCGGTCGCCGACGACGCGGCGCGTGACGGCTTCGGTCATGTCGCGGAACGTCTCGCGCACGTTGCGCACCTGGAACAGGAACTTGTAGGGATCGACGATGCGGTACTGCACCACCCACTCGACCAGGGCCGAATTCAGGTCCCCGGTCAGCATGCTCGATTCCTCGAGGTAGCTGCGCGTCGAGTACTGCGTCTGCACGTCCGCGCGGACGGTGCGGAAGCCGAATTCCTCCTTCAGCTGGCGCTGGATGGGCACCTTGCGCACGCGCTCGACGCCCAGCGGCAGCTTGAAGTGCAGCCCGGGGTCGCTGGTGCGGACGTATTCGCCGAACCTGAGCACCAGCCCCGCTTCCTCCGGCTCCACCGTGTAGAACCCCGACATGAGGATGGCCGCCGCCAGGACGGCGCCGAGCAGGTTGAGCAGCACGCGCGGGCGCGGCGGCTTGAAACGCGGCACCTCCACGCGCGGCATCTGGGGCCGGAACGGCTCGTGGTCGTCGTTGTTGGCTGTCATCGCGACTCCTGGTCTCGGGGGGTACCCGGCGGCCCTCGCGCGTCGGCGTTCCGTGGGCGCGGGACGGCATGGCATCGCGCGCCAGTGTACCGGGAAATTACCGGCCGGGCACGGGACTATTTCCCGGCCGCGACCGCGCTCAGGCGCCGAACAGCCGGTCGGCGGCGGCCGTCGTGGCGACCGCCACCGTCGCCACGGGCTCGCCGCGCAGGGCGGCCAGCGCGGCGGCGACCTCCCGGACGTGGCACGGCTCGGTCCGTTCCGGCGGCACGTCCTGCAGGCCGATGGCGGGCGCGTCGGTCTCCAACACGAGGCGATCCAGGCTCACGGTCCGGGCGGCCTGCCGCACCTGCCGGGCGCTCGCGCGCGTCACGGCGCCGCCCAGAGCCACGTACAAACCCGCGTTGGTGAAGCGCGCGGCCAGGTCCGGCCCCCGCGAAAACGCGTGAAGGACGCCGCGCAGCCGGCCGCCGTGGCGGCCGACGGCCGCCAGCAGTTCCTCGAAGGCGCCCCGGCAGTGGAGGATCACGGGCAGGTCCAGGTCGACCGCCAGCGCAAGCTGGCGTTCCAGGAGCGGCAGCTGCAAGGCCAGGCCGCTGGCGGAGATCTTCGTGTCCAGCCCGATCTCGCCGATGGCCACGGGGCGCCGCGCCGCGATCCGGGCCGCCAGATGCGCCAGCACGCGATCGAGCGCGGCCGCGCGCGCGGCCGGCGGCGCGCCCTCGAGAACGGCCGCCTGCGCGGGCAGATCGTGCGCCAGCCAGGGGTGCAGGCCGTACGCCGCGTCCACCCCGGGACGGGCCGCCAGAGCCGCCAGGTCGTTCCAGCTTGCGGCGTCGTAGGCCGGCGCCACGATGCGCGTGACGCCGGCGGACGACGCGCGGGCCAGCACTCCGTCGGTGTCCAGGCTCAGGGGCGGGTGGTTCAGGTGGCAATGCGTGTCGACCAGGATCACGGCGCCTCGATTCCGGAAGTCCCGGCTCAGGATGCGCCTCGGATGGCCGCGGCGTCAACCGCTCCGAACCGGCGCCCGACGAACGGACGAAAGCCGGACCCC